>Ga0123338_10000827_pt1 | contig 30691 bp, 25 predicted proteins | sample grotaG_FD_89793 | JGI IMG/M metagenome (GOLD analysis project Ga0123338, IMG submission 89793) | Glacier valley bacterial and archeal communities from Borup Fiord, Nunavut, Canada, to study Microbial Dark Matter (Phase II) -... | ecosystem: Environmental > Aquatic > Freshwater > Ice > Glacier ...
AGGCAGAAAGAATACTGTTACAAAAAAATCTTCAGTTGCTGGCTCAGCAATATAATGTTGATATTAATAAAGCCTTGGTTCAGCAAAACAGGTATCTTGATAATCCGGTACTAAACACTGATCAGAATATATATGACGGTAAATTTTTTCGTCATAACAATGATTACGGACAGGTATTTGTCCAGATACAACAATTAATTAAAACCGCCGGCAAAAGAAATAAGCTCATCAAACTCTCACAGGATGCGGTGTTGTCTTCAGAGCAGCAGCTTTACGACCTCATGCGAAATCTCCGGTTTGTTCTTCACAATGATTTTTCAAATATTTATCAATTACTGCAAGTCTATAAAATTTATTCAAGTGAATTAATTTCTTTACAGGAACTTGCCCGCGGGATGGATGCTCAACTGCAGGCAGGTAACATCTCTCAAAAAGAAAATCTCAGGATCAAATCTCTTTTATATGCTTTGCAAACAGACCAGGCCGACCTGCAGATACAAATTACCGAAGCTGAAAAAGAAGTACATACTCTTTTGCATATTGGCAACGATACGCTGATAGTGCCGGTGATGAATACCTTGGGCAACCTTTCTTCTCCTGTTCAATCATTAACGCTTACCCGGTTGATTGACTCATCGTTGGTGAACCGCCCTGATCTGCAACTTGCGAAAACGAATCTGCTATCACAGCAGCACAACCTCAACTACCAGAAAGCATTAGCCGTGCCGGATCTGACGGCCGGGTTGGAGTTTGACCAGCATAGCAGCTATGCACCAAATTATTATGGTTTGGCACTCTCTATTCCCATACCGGTACTCAATAAAAATAAAGGCAATATACGAGCGGCCCAGGTAAGCATAGGGCTGGCCCAAAACGGCATTCAGCAAGTGCGGGAACAGGTAAGCGCTGAAGTTAGCGCTGCCTGGCAAAAACTGCAGATAAGCGTAAGTCTTCAAAAAATAATCACCCAGGATTTTGCTGATAAATATGAAGAGCTGTTTCAAAACATAACAAAAAGTTTTAAACTGCGGCAGGTAAGCCTGATAGAATTTATTGATTTCTTCGATTCCTATAAAGACGCCCGTACAAAGCAATTAGAACAGCAAGCCCACCTAAGAGATGCTATAGCAGAAGTAAATTTTACAACCGGAAGTAACATTATAAGCAACCCATAGATATTATAACAAAAGAAACCCAGGTAAAATTTTTATATGAAACATGCAGTCTCCCTGTTACTTATATCGGTAAACTTTCTTTTTTTATATTCATGCGCTTCGAAAGAACCTGAGCCGGTAGTAAAGAAACAGTCGTTGTGTGTCACTGATTCCATGGCTGCGATCATAAAAATAGATACAGCAGGGTATAGCAATATAGACGATCAGTTACAACTGTCCGGAGAAATAAGTTTTAATGATAACAAAGTAGTAAAAATATTTCCATTCAGTAGCGGACAGGTTATGCGGGTATTGGTTTCTTTAGGTGATAAAGTGCGCAAAGGGCAAACGCTGGCCATCATTAAAAGCGCCGATGTAGCCGGTAATTACAGCGACCTTTCCACCGCAGGCAACGATGTTTCTATCACCAGGAAACGCATGGAAAGCGCCGAGTCAATGTACAAAAGCGGCCTTAGCAGTGAGCGTGAGTATTTGGAAACAAAAGAAGATTATCAGAAAGCCTTAAACTCCGCTAATAAAGTAAAAACACAAATAGCTATCAACGGTGGAGGCAATACTACCGAAAATGGCACTTATACTATAAGAGCGCCCATAGCAGGTTATGTAGTAGAAAAAAAAATCAACCAGGGTAGTTTCATCCGTACCGATGCCAACGATAATATTTTTACAGTAGGTGATGTGAAACAAGTTTGGGTTTGGGTAAATGTGTATGAAACAGATATCTCAAAAGTAAGGGAAGGTTATACCGCTAATGTAAGTACGCTCGCTTATCCCGAAAGAACTTTTAAAGGAGTGGTAGACAGGGTAAGTGAAGTACTCGACCCGGTGACAAAAGTTATGAAGATCAGGGTAAACCTGCCGAATGACAGCGGGCTTCTCAAACCTCAAATGTTTGCGAATATCGTTATCACTAATAAGGAACTAAATAAAATGATAGCCATTCCTGCATTCGCTTTAATTAGTAATAACGGGAAAGACTATGTTGTAATTTATCACGACACCTGTAAACTTGAACTTAAAGAAGTAACGGTAATGAAAACAGTAGGAGAAAAATCTTATATCTCTTCAGGGCTTGCCGTGGGAGATAAAATTATTTCTAAAAATGAGATATTGTTTTTTAATGCGCTTAAAGAATAAAGATGGTGCTTTATACTTATAGAAGTGAGGAACAAACAAACCTGATTTAACAATTATTAAATAATCCTTTTGTCGCAAAGAAAAGGATGTCGGTAAATATGAATAAGCTAATTAAAGGCATCATACATTTTTCACTGCGTCACCGGTACTTTGTTTTCTTTTTAACAGCCGTAGTAGTAGTGCTGGGTATATGGAGTTACAGGAACACACCTATTGAAACTTTTCCTGATGTTACCAACACGCAGATTGTTATCATCGCTCAATGGCCCGGGCGTAGCGCTGAAGAGGTGGAAAAATTTGTAACCATCCCGTTAGAAACCGTTTTAAATTCTGTACAAAAAAAATCAAACCTGAGAACTACTTCAGCGTTTGGATTAAGTTATACCCGCATTATTTTTGACGACGATGTGGATGATGCTTTTGCACGTCAGCAGGTGTTAAGCAGGTTAGGTGGCGCTGATCTTCCTGAAGGAGTAAAGCCGGACGTTCAACCTCCCTATGGCCCGACAGGTGAAATTTTTCGTTACACGCTATCAAGCAAAACAAAATCTATACGCGACCTTACCACCATTCAAAACTGGGTGCTTGACCGCCAGTTCAAATCGGTTCCCGGAATCGCGGATGTAAATAGCTTTGGTGGTGAAGAAAAAACTTTTGAAGTAAGTGTTAACCCGGAAATGCTTATCAAATACAACCTTACCTCCCTGGATGTTTTCAACGCGGTTACCAAAAGCAATATCAATGTTGGCGGAGATGTTATAGAAAGAAATGGTCAGTCATATCTCGTAAGAGGAATTGGTTTGCTGAATGATGTTTCCGAGATCCAGAATATTATCGTTAGCAGAATAAACGGAGTGCCTTTGCTGGTAAGAAATGTAGCTAACGTGGTTGAATCCGGTAAACCCAGGCTTGGACAGGTTGCAAGGGATCAGCAGGAAGATGTGATTGAAGGTATCATCGTTATGCGCAAAGGAGAAAACCCCAGTGAAGTGCTGGAACGTGTTCGTGAAAAAATTGCAGACCTTAATAATAACATCTTACCAAAAGATGTAAAGATCAGCACGTTCTACGACCGTACCAATCTTATGGACTTTGCGCAGGAAACGGTTATACATAATCTTATCGAAGGTATTGTACTGGTAACACTGATCGTTCTGATATTTATGGCCGACTGGCGCACCACCCTTACCGTTAGTATCATTATACCGTTATCATTATTGTTCGCTTTTGTATGCATGCGTATAAAAGGAATGAGCGCAAACCTTCTTTCCATGGGAGCAGTGGATTTTGGTATCATCATAGATGGAGCCGTGGTAATGGTGGAAGGTTTGTTTGTAGCCCTCGACGCAAAAGCAAGAGAAGTAGGCATGGAGAAATTTAACAGGCTTGCAAAACTTGGTCTCTTCAAAACGAAAGGCACGGAGATGGGAAAAGCCATATTCTTTTCCAAGTTGATTATTATCACCTGCCTGTTTCCAATCTTCGCTTTTCAAAAAGTAGAAGGCAAAATGTTTTCACCGCTCGCCTATACGCTGGGGTTTGCCCTGCTTGGCGCCTTGTTGTTTACTTTAACACTGGTGCCTGCATTATCCAGCATACTTCTAAGAAAAAACGTACGGGAGAAGCACAATCCTGTTGTATTGTTTTTTGAGAAAGGCGTTGGAAGGTTACTAAGCGTAGTATACCTCAATCAGAAAAAAAGTGTACTCATTGCCATAGCGATCATGGTGATCACATTCTTTTCAGCCAAATTTCTTGGCACTGAATTTTTGCCCGAATTAAATGAAGGTGCATTATGGGTGGAAGCCGAACTGCCCATGAGCGTTTCGCTTACCGAAGCAAACAGCATCTCTAATAAAATGATTGATATCCTGGCAAAATTCCCGGAAGTAAAACAAACACTGTCACAGGTTGGGAGAACCAACGATGGCACTGATCCCAAAGGATTTTTTAATGTGCAGATTCAGGTAGATCTTAAACCTTCTAAACAATGGAAGCGTACTATAACAGAAGACCAGCTGATTGACGAGATGGACGCCCAGCTTAGAAAATTTCCGGGTATTGTTTACAACTATTCTCAACCTATACGCGACAATGTGGAAGAAGCGGTGGCTGGTGTAAATGCGGCTATGGCGGTAAAAATATTCGGCCCTGATTTTATTGTGCTTGATAATAAAGCAGACAGTATACTCAGCGTTTTAAAAACTGTGCGTGGTATTGAAGACCTGGGTGTGTTGCGTAACCTTGGTCAGCCGGAATTCAGGATCGAACTGAACCAGCAAAGAATGGCATTTTATGGTATAACCCCTGCCGATGCAAACGCGGTTATTGAAATGGCCATCGGTGGCAAGTCCGCCACCGAGTTGTATGAAGGGGAACGTAAGTTCGATGTGCGCATCAGGTATCAGCAGGGTTTTCGCAATTCGCAGGAAAAGATCGAGAACCTTATGGTACCCACCAGTGACGGGTCTAAAATTCCACTCAAAGAAATCTCCGATATAAAAACGCTTACAGGCCCGGCGTTTATTTTCCGTGATAATAACATGCGGCATATCGCGGTGAAATTCTCTGTCAGGCAACGCGATCTTGGCGGCACTATTGCCGAGGCACAGGAAAAAGTAAGTCAGCATGTTCACCTTGATAAAGGATATAAGCTAAGCTGGAACGGTGAATTTGAAAATCAGCAAAGGGCTACAAAAACACTGTCGCAGGTGGTGCCTCTTTGCCTGCTGGTGATTTTCCTGATACTCTTTGTTACTTACGGTAATGTAAAAGACGCCTTCCTTACAATCATGAATGTACCCTTTGCATTAATTGGCGGAATACTTGCGCTTCATATCACCGGTATTAATTTTAGTATCTCAGCCGGCATTGGATTCATAGCCTTGTTTGGAGTCTGCATTCAGAATGGTGTTATCCTTATATCGGTATTTAAGAAAAACCTGGAAGAAAAAATGCATCTTGACAAAGCCATCCGTGAAGGCGTTTTATCGAGGGTACGCCCGGTAGTTATGACAGCGCTCATGGCGATGATAGGTTTAATGCCCGCAGCTATGTCAACCGGTATAGGAAGTGAAACTCAAAAGCCATTGGCAGTAGTGGTGATTGGCGGATTGATTACCTCTACCATCCTTACTTTATTAATCTTACCTGCTATCTATGCGCTGGTATATAAATTTCTTCATCATAGAGAAAACAGAAAACTGTTAAGAAAAACCGGATTGGTGAGCAGGAGATAGGAAATTATTTTACATCCCGTCCATAAATTCTCTTAACGCGATTAGCATTTTTGCATTAATTTCGATCTTCCATAAATTTATATCCAAGACATGGCAGAAGTAATAAAAATGCCCCGATTGAGTGATACGATGACTGAGGGGGTTATTGCATCATGGCATAAGAAAGTTGGTGACAAAGTAAGTAAGGGAGACCTTCTGGCGGAGGTTGAAACTGATAAGGCTACCATGGACCTTGAAAGCTATAAAGACGGCACCTTATTACACGTTGGCGGAGAAAACGGCAGTAAAATACAAGTGGACGATCTGCTGGCGATTATCGGCATGCCGGGAGAAGATATTTCTTCTTTGTTAAAGGGTAGCCCGGAACCTGTACCTACCGAAGAAAAAAAAGAAACTCCCGCAGCGCCTAAACAGGAAGTTGCGCCTGTACCAACACCGGAGGCTTCTGCAAAAATTCCTGAAGCCGCAACAGCTCCCATGGATCTTTCCAAAATAGAAGAAGTGATATTGATGCCAAGACTAAGCGATACGATGACAGAAGGGGTGATAGCAGACTGGCATAAAAATATTGGTGATGAGGTAAAGAAAGGTGACCTTCTTGCTGAAATTGAAACAGATAAGGCCACTATGGAACTGGAAAGTTATAAGAACGGCACATTGCTTTATATCGGCGCGCAAAAAGGTGATAAAATACCTGTGAATTCTTTGCTTTGTATTATCGGTGAAAAAGGTAAAGTAGATATCGATAAAATTGTTGCTGCGTCTAAAGGTAGCCCGGTCGCTGAACCTGGCAACGCAGCAGACGAAGCCGTTATAAAACCTGCCGAATCCAATGCAGAACAATTAGCGGTTGAGTCAGCTCCGAAGCAACAACCTTCTTCTCCTGCTTCGCTCAGCGAGCCGGTTGAAGCTTCTCATAAAACCTCGCTAAATGGAGACGGACGAATTAAGGCCTCTCCTCTTGCAAAAAAATTAGCCGCAGAAAAAGGAATAGATATTAACCAGGTACCGGGAAGCGGTGATAGTGGAAGGATTGTTAAGAAAGATGTTGACAGTTTTGTCCCTGCAAAAAAAGAGAAGGAACAGGCGGCGCCTGCTGCAAGGCAGGAGCAACCGGCACAACCAGTTACTCCGCAAATACCAGCCGGACAAATTAGCTTTGAAGACTTTCCCGTTTCTCAAATGCGTAAAACAATTGCCCGTCGCTTGTCGGAAAGCATGTTCACGGCACCGCATTTTTATCTTACAATGAGTATTGACATGGACAGCGCTGTTGCAAGTCGTGTTAAACTTAATGAAGTGTCCCCGGTGAAGATTTCTTTTAATGATATTGTTTTAAAAGCCGTTGCTGTTGCACTTAAACAACATCCAAAAGTAAACAGCAGCTGGCTGGGTGATAAAATTCGCATCAACCACCATATAAATATTGGGGTGGCAGTAGCGGTAGAAGAAGGTTTACTGGTGCCTGTTATTCGTTTTGCAGATACCAAATCGCTTTCCCGGATAGCCGCTGAAGTAAAAGATGTCGCGCAGAGAGCCAAAGAAAAAAAGCTGCAACCTGCCGACTGGGAAGGAAGCACTTTCACTATTTCTAATCTTGGTATGTTTGGTATAGATCAGTTTACAGCGATCATCAATACACCGGATGCATGTATACTTGCTATTGGCGGTATCGCCCAGGTGCCGGTAGTAAAAAATGGTGCAGTGATTCCTGGTAATGTGATGAAATTAACCCTGAGTTGCGACCACCGCGTAGTTGATGGGGCAACAGGTGCGGCCTTTATGCAAACAGTTAAAAGCTTGTTGGAAGAACCACTGAGAATGCTGATTTAATGATAATTACCAACGTTGGATAACTTACAAAAAATCCCGCTTAGCGCGGGATTCTTTATTGTAGCACTATTTATAAAAAGGTGTCATGTATTTTTCTGTTAGAAAGAATATCATACAAAAAAAACAATCATCTTTCAAGGGTTCCATTAATTTATTTATCCTCCTACTGGCTATACCGGTAATAATTATTGCAGGCATAAGTGTCTCTATATATTTTTCTTTCCTTTGGCTTAAGGATAAAATTATCAAAGAAAAAATTCCGGAGCCTGCGCAAGATCATTATCATTTCGAAATCGATCTTATACACAACGAACACCTGCATATCACGCTGATTGAAGACGAACTCGATATAGAACTTACTCAACTTAATGAAGCATGGCAGGAAGAAGTATATAATGATGAAACCTTTTTATACCGGGCACACACAGTGCCATTAATACCGGCACTGAACGGTAGCATTTGCTGCTTTTATTGTAAAGAAATTTTCGATGGTTTGTTGTTGCAAATACTTACTGTTGATAAGAATACAGGAGGATTAAATACTCAACTGGTTTTTATCAATTATAAAAACTTTGAAATAAAAGTGATTGATGCAACAGGTGCTTTCTTTTTATATAATGATGATAAGAATGCCCGAATTATAAGAGGATTGAACAAAAAAGAAAAAATAACGATCGAATTAATGCCAGAAGAATAAAGATGCTTACCCTTCAAAGATCAAAGAAAAGACAATCATCCTTGTCTGAAGCTTATCGATAACATTGGAGAACTTCAGATTGGGATCACGGCTGTGCGAATTACCAAGCCCGTTGCTGATTTTGATTTCAGGCGAAAGAATAAAATAAGGCATATAAAAATTAAAACCTATGCCGGCTTCGATACCATAATCGAAGGGTTGAAGTTTAACAAGATCATCTGCATTTTTTGCGCGAGCCTTACTTGAAAGGTCGTATTCAAGTTTTGCTCCACCCATCATATAAACTCTGAAATTATTAATTCTGTCACTGCGAAACTTCACCTGCAAAGGCAAACCAAGTATAATAGACTCAATACTTTTATCAATCACAGCTGTTTCGTTATAGGCGACATCAGGATATTTTAATGTGTAAGTAATAGATTTATTAACAAACAGTAATTGAGGAAATATAGCTCTTACTTCAAAACGTTTTGTAAGTCTCATCGTAAACATACCCCCCAGCCCCAGACCCATACTATTCTGAGGACTTGTAACAAGTACACTGTCATGTTTTAAAAAATCCGGATGCTGACTAAGCTGGAAACGGTTGGAGGTACCCATTAGTACGATTCCGATATGAAAAGTTTTTTCATCACTCTCCGGCAAATTTAATTTATCCCGGAGCTGCGCTGACAGATTTGTACAAAACAATAATATTATAACGCTACCGCAAATAGTTTTTCTTATTACTTCCTTCTTCAGGTTTGAACAGCTAATATTCAAATGCATTTAATTATCAATAAGGTGGAAAAATAAATAGAGTTAAAAAGCTCCAAATAAAAAATTTAAGTGAATGAAATACTAGCTAATAGTAAACGGGAAAAGGCTGCAAGATATTGCTTTTGCATAATTAAGAACATAAAGGAAATCACAAAAGCTTAGTTATCTCCAAATTATACGGCAATTCAAGGCTTCACAAAATACCTGCTTATTGAAGCAGTTCATTGTTTGTTATTAGCCCCCGGCATAATTTTTTAAACTGATACCTAAAATAAATGTAATGAACGAGGATGATTTAATGGTGAAGATGATAAAGACAAGCAGTTCAATAAGTGAAAATATTAAATCATAGTCACTAAAAGATAAGACAGGTGCAACTGCAAAGCAAATAAGGCAGGCAATTAAAGAAGTAGGTTTTGACAGAGATTAGGTGAAACAATATCTTCTAAATAAAGTATAATAGGTTTCAATCGGGTCTTGTTTATTATTGCACTTAGCGGTGATTTATCCGAAAATTTTCAGAAAGCTATTTTGTCCCGCAATAAATAGTGCAAATTCCAAAACTTAGGGCTTTTAAATAAGTATTTTTCAAACCTGTGCTGTCAAGAATATCCAGGAACTGTTTTCCTTCAGGGAATGCCTGAACAGAATTATTTAAATACTGGTACGCAGCTTTATTTTTGGAAACAAGGTTACCAACAGCCGGGGCGATAATTTTCATGTATACATTGTACAATCCTTGTAAAGTTTTCCCCGGTTTTGAAAATTCCAGGATTACCAATTTCCCACCCGGCTTTAACACCCGACGCATCTCTTGTAAGCCTTTGTGAAGGTTTTCGTAATTTCTTACACCAAAGGCTACTGTTATAGCGTCAAAAGTATCATCTGGAAATTTTATGGTTTCGCTGTCTCCATGCAATAATTCAATCTGGTTATTAAGTTTGAGATGAATAATTTTTTCCCTTCCTAATTTTAACATCCCTTCCGAAATGTCAATACCCGTAATTTTTTTCGGTTTGAGAAGTTTGTAAGTCATGATTGCTACATCGGCGGTACCTGTAGCAACATCCAGCACTGTTTCCGGATGCAGTGCTTCTAGTTCCCGGATAGCTCTTCTACGCCAGTAAACATCAATACCTGCGCTAAGAAAGCGGTTCATAAAATCATATCTGAAGGCGATGCTGTCAAACATGCTCGCTACCTGCTGCTTCTTCGTAAGACGGGAATTTTGAAAAGGCACTATTGTATCGTGAGGTAATTGATTATCCATTCGGCTGTAAAGCTAAGAAGGAAATAATTTAAATGTCAAGATTTAATAGCACTTTACAAAACGTATTAGGTGTTTATCAGGATTTTGTAAACAGAAGTCCTCAATTTACATGTGCTATCTTTATGGCTAGCCTTTAAATTCAATATCATTCTATTATGATCATAACATCAGCAAACTATTTGGTAAGCAGTCCGGATTATATAATTTGTCCGTTGCCTGATCGAGCGGAATATGCTTTCATTGGCAGAAGTAATGTTGGCAAATCATCACTCATAAATATTCTTTGTAACAATCAGAAGCTCGCAAAAATTTCTAACTCACCGGGAAAGACAAAGCTTATCAATCATTTTGAGGTTGAAAGCATTGCAAAAACAGGAGAGCCGGTGACAAAATGGTACCTGGCAGATCTTCCCGGTTATGGATTTGCAAAAGTTTCTCTCTCACAAAGAAAACAGTGGGAAAAGATGATTGAAGATTATTTGCGTAACAGGGAAAACCTGGTAAACGTATTTGTGCTTATAGACTCGAGGCATTCACCCCAGGCGATAGACATAGCATTTGTAAACCAATTAGGCAATTGGCAGATACCTTTCAGTCTTGCATTTACAAAAGCAGATAAAGAAACCCAGTTGGTAGTTAGTAAAAATGTTAAAGCTTTTCTGAACAAGATGCGCGAGACCTGGCAATTTCTCCCCCGGCATTTTGTTACCAGTGCTGTAAAAAAACTCGGCAGGGATAAAATTTTAGCGTTCATCCAGGAATCGAATAGAGAGGTATGAGGTATGAGGTAAGGTGTGAATGATGAATTACACAACAAAGAATATTAGTATTAACAATGGTTAAATTTACTTTTGAATACTGAACCCGGAATATCATCCATACCCCCATATCTCACACCTCATACCCATTGCTAATTAACCACCTTATTGGCACAGCTGCTGCTTGCGAAAGCTTCCGGCTTTGCTTTAAAAGCAAAGCCCATTCCGAGGATGTAGCCCATAGCTTCTTTAAGTGCGGCATTGCTTTTAAATTGCGGATTAGTATTTATGTCCGCATGAACTTCCATATCAACATCGTACACAGTAAACAGGTCACACAATTCGTAAGCGATCTCAATGCTCTTAGCAACTTCCAAAAGCATACGCTCTTTGATACTAAATTGAACGCGCGTTTTTTCATTGTGAATAAACATAAAGCCACCATGGCCTTCTCTTAAAAAAACAATCACCGTCGCAAATTCAGTCTCAGCGCCCTTTACCTGGGAATCGGTACCGATACATACCTTTAATTTAAAACCGTTACCGGTTTCTCTTTTGATAGCTGCTTCTACTGCTTCCATAATTGGAAGATCAATTGAATCGCCGTTAAATTTTCTCCATAACATAACTAATGGCTTTCCTCAATTTACGAAAAAAGCTATTACGCTGCTAACCCTGGCTGATTATTGTTTTATTAATTTCTCAGTCCAATCACTTATGCCATCGCTGATATGCATAAAAAAAATACCCTTCGACAATGCTTCCACGTAAATACTATTCATTCCGTTTATCAATTTCCCTTGTGTTAATAATCTTCCTCCAGTATCAAAGAGCTGGTAAGTATGGTTTCCGGTCGAAGTACAGGATATGCTTCCATGTACCCTGGTATTTACAAACTGTACTGCTCTTTTACCGGAAGTTATAATTTTACTTATGCCAGAATAATACGCTCTTTCACCAGTTTCCATAACAGCTTTTAAGCGGTAAAATAAATAATTATTAAAAGGCCTGTATGAAAAAAATCTTTCATCAGCATTTAACGTAACCAGCGGATAGAAATTTATGCCGTCTGAGGATGCTTCTACAATAACATTTTTAATCGTCTCATCTGTGATGTATGTCCAGTGAAGCACATGATCACCGTTGTTAAAACTGGCTTTCAAAAAGAATTGATGAACCGGTAACACTATTCCAAGATTCGCAGACAGGCTGTAAAAGCCAAGGCTTCCATAAGCTGAGTGATTCATATTGCCTGTTCCGGAAACCATTATGTAGTAATCTCCCGCATTTAAACTGGTATCGATGCCCACACTAAGTAGCAAGGCAGGATTGTAATCTCCGATAATATTTGAATAGGAATCCTGCAGTGTAATTTGTATATCTATATCAGCGCCTGCGTTTCCCCAGCCTACATTTTGAGGGATAGCATTGAGTTTTAAGTTTACGGGTGAATTTATATGGAATTTAAACGCGTCGATATCTCCGGGTATATTGATTAATCCATTTACTGAAAATCCAAGTCCGTTCATAACAGTACTGGTAGCTGTGCCTGCATCATCGCCATGGTCATCCTGCCTGAAACCAAATTCATTAGGTGAGCCGGCTATTATAGTTAGATCGTTTTGAATGGTATTACATCCTTCTGTATTCGGACCAGTATTCCAGGTAGTGAGGTTTTTGTAATATCCCATGCCCATTATTGGAGCCCAGCCTGTTTCTCCATCACCTTTACCATCGTTGTACTCAGCAATTTTATTGCAGTTTTCGTCATAAACACTTTGGTGTTGTAACCCTAATGTGTGACCGGTTTCATGAGAACAGGCTTCTGCAATATATTTTACATTATAGTTTAACAATCCGCTAAAGACCCATGCGGGAGTTTCATTTCCCCAATTGAAGGAACCTACATAAGATATACCGCCTGCTTTGCCATACCATTCGTAAGTGGGAGTTATTATCACACGAACTCTCTTATCAAAAGGTGCGGAAAAGTATACAAGCGAATCTGTAGTTATATTAAGGTTAAACGGCCGATAGTCTTCTGCAACCCTGTTAAATATTTCCATTATGGCAACGTTGGATAATCCTGACGCCTGAGCGTCGATACCGCCCATCCAATTCCAGGATGTTCCTGAAACATATTGCCCGTCAAAATCAAGAAAAACTGTAGCATGGGAAGATGAATAACTATTTAATCTTGGTGGCTGTCCATAAATCAACGAGGTAGTTATTGAAAGATGCGTAACCAGGATGAAGAAACGAATGACATTTTTCATAAGCTGCATTATAATATTATTACTGCCTTTGAGGAGCAGATAATTTAACGGGGCTTGAAGATGCTATTCAGTTATCACAACGGATTGTTTCTTTTTCCGGAAATATAAGGTGTTATCTTCCTGTGTTAATAAAAACACATCGCCATAGTGAATGCTGATAATTCTACCGATATATTTAGTAGTAAGCTCCCTGGTGATTTTTGAAAGCGATAACATTGCCCCGTCGTAATTAGTCGACTTTATATTTATGTTGGTAACATTAGCGTTTACCTGGACTTTCGCAGTAACAACACCTTCAAAGTAATTATTGGCTGCCAGTAGAATTTTAACGGCGCCCGAGTCAGGTCCGGCAAATAGTTTTTCAATCCACAGGTTTGAAACGATGAATTGTTCCGGGAGTTTAGCAAACAGCAGTGCTTTCTCAGGTAACAATTTATCAGGAGAAGGTAAAAGCTGGGCATGTGCTTTAAATAAAAGAACATAACACATAACACCGGCTAACAAGAGGTGTGCACGTTTCATAGATGTTTAAACGATTTTTTGTGGTAAAGCAGGATATCAGAACGAGCCTTAAGATTAATACATATTCAAACAAGTGTATCAGAAATATTTAATATTGCCCGGTGCTTAACAAAACCAATGTGCAGGCTTCCTGAATCTGAATTCCATTTTTTATAGCCAGTTGAGCCAACTCATCATTTTCAGCGCCGGGGTTAAAAATGATACGTTTTGGATGCAGTGATAAAATGTACTGGTAGTATTGTTGCTGGTTTGATGCGTTCAAATACATCGTTACCGTGTCTACATCCTCGATATGTGGTTGACCGGTATCAATTATCACATCGGCCACATTACCTTTTCTTTTCCCTATTCCAACAACGGGATGTTTTAAATTTCGCAGCCTTTCTACAGCAAGATAACTGTACCGTGCTGAATTGGGAGACGCGCCCAATACAAGTGTTTTTTTTAAGATGGTCGCCATCCTCTGGTTTATTAAATGGTGATTATTCTTAGGTAGAAAAAACGTGCCACAATCATTGATGCCTCCAAAGGATGTTCAGTTGGCAGTTAATCCATTTTTTTAAGCCGGAAGTAACCTGCCGTTAAACCACCCACGCTCGGCAAAATCAGGTATAAGGGTAATCCTATTATCCAGCATGCGCAGTCTTTCAGGTTAAAAAGAAAACCGATGAAGAAAAATAACAGGATAGCTAACCAGGGCGTTAGCATACGATATGACAGTAGTAGATTTTTTTTTGTAGAAGACCCGGCAATTAATAACAGCCCTTCAGAAAAGGGCAATACTAAGATAGCCAGTATAGACAAGAGTTGCGGCGAGTCTGTAAATGCTTGAAATTTGGAAAAAAATGGCAGGGCAAAGGCAAGTATTGCGGGTGCCGCTACAATAACCAAAAAAGGTAAAATTTCTTTACTGCCATCGTAGAAATTTTAATAAGTGGGTTGGAAGGCTATTAGTTGTCTTTTATATGTTCTAACTTTTTCAACAACCTTTAACCTCCTCCTAATACCGGGGACAATCAAATTTTTTATCCCGATGCGCTTTTGTATGTGCTCCGGGTCTAAGCACAAGAGCCAGGTAGCCGCCTCCACTTTGCATTTTCTTTTTGGAAAAAATATATGCCAGGTTATGTAAACCAAAAAGCAATGGGCCTGCTTTGAATGCTCCGCCGATCCAGCACTGTTTTTCTGTATTAAGTTGAATAGGAAGATACAATCCATATCTTTTTGTTTCCCACCTGGGCGTAACCGTCAACAAACTTATTTCTTCACTGTACATCTTATCTGTCCCGACTAATGGAGACAGGTTTGCCGACACCTCTCCGTTAACGTAAAAATCATCAAATAAATACCTGTCAACGTTAACAACAAGGCGGGCAGGATTGACTATCGTGAAAAAACCAGCAAGTGGCCGGATGCCTGTAAATACCGCCGCGAGACTATCGTTAAATGCCTGGATAGAATTAATTCGATTAAATCTTCTTTGCAGGGTGGTGTCTGACAGATTGGCCTTAGGAGCTGCGGCGATCCTGCTTTGTATGCTATATTTATATTTCGTGGCACCGATATCCAGCAACGATATTCCTATCTTCCATTCATAGTCATAATAACTGTCGTCATCATAAAAGTTAGTAACCCCCTGGGGTTTGATAACATATTCCACTCCAAGGTCTACAGAACCGCCACCTTCGGAACTTACCAGGAGGTCCCTGATATTTTGGGAAGAAGCATTTCCTTTTATCCATTTATCAATCGTAGCGGAATAACCATATTTCATATCACCCGCATTTACGGTATAAAAAGGTTTGTTGTTTTGAATGGACCTGCTGAAAGTTGTTCCGGTCAATGCGGCAAAACCACCGGCGATACCCCGGGTAGCCTTTAGCGTTATACCAGCATTTAAACGGCCCTGTTCTTCATCCAGTAAAGTACGGCTATAGGTACCGAAGACTTCCAGCCAGTTAGTAGTTTGTAACTTCGCACTAAGGTTACCATTGTTTAAATTAGCCTGAAGAAAGTTGCGAAGCGTTTTAATACTATCAAGAAAATTATACCTGCTGCTACTAACGTTTATATAACTCCTGAGATTTATTCCAAAGGCTATGGCATTTTTTCTATTGAGGGCTATGCGTGCATTTAACAAATGAAAATTATAATTTAAATTTGCATATCGTTCAAAGTTTCCATTATTGATTCTGTACTGTGATCCTGCCGGAGAAGAGATAAGCGAATAATTCAACACTGTAACTGCGTTTGTAGAGGATGCAACCTGGAATGACAACAGGTTAACATCCCAGGAAGATCGCGTATTTAATATAGAAGCCGGGTTATTCATTACACCAAGGCTTCCTGCATAAGATGATCCGTGGATAGCGTGGTAGTTTTGCGACGCCGCGTTTATAATGCTGCAAAGCGATAAAGACAGAATTAGTAATACTTTCATATTCACATCAGAAAGGCTTCCCATGAGTTTGCCGGATTAAAAACGAAACGAATTTCGGAAATGGTTTCATCATAGATATAAAAACATTTGTCAACCATTCTTTACCAAATAAACGCTGGATAATCCTACCTGTGTTTAAGCGTTTCTTGAAAATGATGTTCCATTGTTTAACGTAATTCTCTTCAAGTTGTTGCCTTGTAATTTTAGCGGAGAGGAACCGGATAATGAGTTCAGCGGCTATCTTACTGCCATGCAGCGCCATACTCATGCCGTTACCGCAAAGCGGTGTTATCATTCCGCCCGCATCACCCACCATTAAAATATGGTTCTCCACCTGCGACTTTCTTTCAAATGAAACCTGCGAGATTGTCAACGGTGCCTGGTAAATAATCTGTGACTGCTGGAAAATATTTTTCAGGAAAGGATTCTTTTGTAAAACGGTTTCCTCAAGAGCCGTTATTGAGTTATCGTTTATCCTGAGATTCTTTGCCGTAGTTAAATAACAAAGACAACATTTATCATCTTCAATGCGCGATATCCCGCAATAGCCATCCTGAAAATTATGTAACGCAATGACATCCACAGGGAAATCTGTTTTGATATGATATTTTACCCCAATATAATTATTCAGCAGGCCATGTTTTTTTTCAGCAAATGCTCTTTTCATTTTTATATCAAGGTTGCTTCGCTTGCCAAACGTACCGCAAACAACTTTGGCCTTATATTGCAACCTGAAACATTGGATAGTGAAATCTTCTTCCATATAAGTAACATCGGTAACTTTTTTTTCTTCCAGCAGGTGAACACCTGCAGACCTTGCTAAGCCTGCCATCTCATAGTCTATTTTATACCTGCTTATACCAAAACCTCCCAGGGGAAGAGCATGTTCAATATAATTTCCATCGGGGGCGGAAACAATTAATTTTTTTATCAGTGGCAAATTCATATCGCTTAGCGGATAGCCCAGGTTCTCGAGAAAGTTCCAGCTTTCTATACTTATATATTCACCGCATACCCGGTGAAACGGGTACTTTTCTTTTTCAAACAATACAACACTATAACCGGCATTCACTAACTGGATTGACAATGATAAGCCTGCCAGGCCGCCGCCAATAATGGCAACATCATACACACCCTGCAATGCGGCAGGGAGCTGCTTATCATCAGGCTCTGTAAAAAGATTATGGGAAGAATAACTACTCATTTTGGTTCAGGCTACATTGCCAATAACAGGCTATTACAATATGCTTTAATTAAATGTTACAGTGATAAGATGACGGAACGCCCATTTCCATTGAATAGTATATTTTACTATGCCCGCCGCATCAAGCAGGTTAATCCATTCCTTCTTTTTAAATCCCTTCAATACCGATAAAGGCGCATCATTTTTAACAAGGTACGACCTGGAAAAAATTTTTGTTAAGATTTTGATGGAATGATATGCCAGGATATTACGGTGAAGGTCGTTTATAAAAAAACCTTTTGATGCATTTGACTTCATCCAGCACAGCATTTGAACCAATGATTCGTTTGTAAAGTGATGACAAAAAAGGGATGTGAAAATATAGTCAGGCTTGCTGTCTTTGAAGTTAGCTTTGATATAATCAATTGTTATAAAACGGGCGTTTATATTTTTTAATTTTCCAACTGCAACTTTAATACAATCAGGATTTATATCGATACCGGTAAATTGTACCGTCATCTTTTTTTTGTTGCACCAGCTTTGAATAGCAAGTATATTATCTCCGCCGCCGCAGCCTATCTCGCAAATAGTGCATTCCTCTTTCTTCCCGGGAGGATAATTTGTTACCATTTTTTTTATACCGGCGAGTGTTATACGATGTCCGCCTAAAGCAGCATTGATAAATTCCAGTTCTTCCATATTCCTTTTTATATCTTCAAAAGGAATACCTGTTTCGTCGAGCAGTTCTTTTTTATAAGATCTTTGAGAAAGATTCACACAATTATTTTAACGCTTTTCTTAATGTAAAGTAACCTAATTGCTGACAACAAAAGTCTCCATTGTCAGTCCTGGACCAAAAGCGGCACCGAACATTTTATGGGGAGATGATCTGTTGAATTTATGAAACATGCTTTTTAAAACAAACAGTATTGTAGGTGAGGACATGTTTCCATATTTTTTTAATACTTCATAGCTTTCCGATAACTCGTTATTTTGAAATGATAACGTTTTATTGATAGCCTCAAGAATTCTTTTGCCACCAGGGTGAATGCACCAGCTATCAATATCTTCTTTACGCAATTGCCACGACTGTAAAGCCCTGTTTACCAAACCTTCAAAATCTTCTTGTATAAGTTCAGGTATGTAACCACTTAACTTCATTAAAAAACCGGTAGAGGAAAGCTCCCAGGCCATATCTTTTTTGCCTTTAATCAAAACCTCCGAGTAAAATCCGTCTATGTGCAATCCCTTGTGTGGACTGTTATCAGAAGTTACCAGCATCGCGGCGGAGCCATCGCTGAATAATAAACTTGAAGCGACGTTATCTTTGGTAGCCTCTTTCTGAAAATGGAGGGTACACAACTCTGTGCATACGATAATAACTTTGGCTTTTGAGTCTGACATGCAAAGTGCATCCGCCATTTTCATAGCATGGATGGCAGCGTAGCAACCCATAAAATTGACGGAGGTTCTAAAGATATTTTTAGGGAGGTCCATAAGTTCCATCACCTGGAGGTCAAGTCCGGGGGCACTCATGCCCGTACAGCTAACAGTTATCAGGTGAGTGATTTCGCCTGAAGTTATATTACCCTCTATACAATCACGGATAGCATCAACGGAGAGAGGCGCCGCAAATTTATTATACAAACTCATACGAAACTCCAGCGATGGAAAAGGCTCCAGGTTTTCTGAATGAGGATAAAATTTCCAGTCACATACCGGCCTGCTATAATCAGGGACAACCGAATAACGGTATTCGATGTTACTTTGATTGTATAAAAATTTTAACTTGCGGCTCTCCGTTATGTCCATTGCAAAGATGTTCTGCATAAAATGCAGAATGTCACTTTGCCGATGTCTGTATGTTGGCAATGCCCTGCCTATTGAAATTATTTTACTCAAAAAATCTTAAGATTAATAATGAAATAAAAGCCGCATTGGTACAACAGGATGCCAGGATATTCATCTTCATGGTACTCGCAAAATCAGCGGCTGATTTGTTCTTCCAGACTCTTCCTGCCCAAACAAAAAAATATACGAGCACCGGTATCATAAAGATCTGTACCAACAGGAATTGCTTCATTTCCAGTCCGGAAAAAAAGTAATATCCTAATACAACAAAAGCACAGAAGAATACGATACCTGAAAAAACGAAAGTACCTCTGTAACCAAGCAAAGAACTAATTGAAGTAACCCCATCCTTCCTGTCAGCATCATGCTGGTATATCTGTGTTAATGGATATAGACCACCAATCAGTAATGCGCTGGCTAACATTCCGCTCACCGGGACATGTGTTGATTTTATGGGGTGACTACCATAACATACTAACCAGAACGTAACGCTTCCCTGGAATATTATCACGGTTAAATAGCCTATAAGAGGATATTTTTTTAACCGTACACCACGGTAACTATACGCACGGGATGCAAGAATATATAACAAGATTCCGGCAGCAAAAAAATTACTTATTAAAAATCCGGATGCAATTGCAATGCCATCCAGGATAATGGAAATATTAAACAATTGCCTGGTGGGCTGCATAGGAGTTTTAATACCGCCGATACTTCCTTCATCCCTGTCCATGTAAGAATTATAAGCGTTGCTGGAAGGGTAAACAAGTATATGCAGAATAAAGAATATTAATATAGCACGGTACCAATTTGGTTTAAGCAGACTGCTTAATGCAAATAAATAAACCGGCATAAGAAAAAACGAAAAATGAATTCGTAAAAGTTGTATGGTAGAACGCTTTAACATTTATCAGAATTGGATAGCTAAATGGATTATCAGGATTAACAGCTGCTTAAAAAAATGTTTCCTTAGGAATACGAATTACCTGCCTAAAATTATAAATATATCTTGCTGACATTGATTATAAAAACATTTATAAAATTAAATTTACAGTTGCTATCCGGTATCAGTAATCATATTCCCTGCGAAACATATTTACCCTGATGCCTACTGTTAGTAACGTTGTATTGAAAGAGAGAGCAGGCCTGCCGGACACTTTAAAACTTCTTACTAACAGGGAGCCATCAAAAAAAAGGTTTTCTTTCCACTCGTAGGATGCCGTTAACGAAGTGTTGAACCCGTTGGATTTTAATCCGGACGGAATAGAGTATCCATAATCGAAAGGCCGGGAATCACTATTTAAAAAAATATTGTTTCCCAGATTTTGCCCTGAGCTATCTGTACCCTGGGTAAACAGGATCATCTTTAATTGAGTATTCCATTTGGGTTTGGGCTGATAGCGTAAGATACCTGTAAATTCTGCAAAGCCCGCTCCTAAAGGATGAGCGAGAGGCTGATTATAATGAGTGTAATTGGCAACAAGTTCGTAATGTGAATAAGTAAAGGGCCGTACAAAATTAAATTCTCCCTGTAGATCCAGGTTGCTTATATCAAATATATTTATTGCTTTACCTCCAAGCTGAATGCCGTATTTATTACCCCACCAGCCTGTTTGTGCACGGACCTGTTTTAGCACAAATTCATCAATTAGTAACTGACCATACAACTGGCCACGGTGGGCGATGTTTGCCTTAAAGTCCAACCCTACGAAAGCATTGTCCGGACTTCCATTTTGTTGCTCGGCAGAACGCAGAAAGATAACAGGGTTAAGGTAAGAAAATTCATAGTGGTTAGCCCTTCCAAAAACTACTGATTCATATAATCCAACGTTTAACCAGGGCGTTGCATTAATACTGAGCCGATGTATTGCCGCATATTTTTTCGGCAAAAGGGTATTACCCAGATTGTTTGTATTTTGCGGAATCAATTCCATAAACAGGTTCGTATAATTTAATTTCCAGATACGGGTATCGATCTTAAGAAATAAATAATTGGTAGCAAAATCACTCAACAGCAGGCTTCGGTAACCATCACCAATAAAATTTCTGTCATAACCAAACTGTACATTAAAATATTTGGCAAGGTTGAAATACAATGAGCCCCTGCCATCAAAATAATCGTAAGCGGTAATTTTGAATGGTTTATAAAATCCCACTCCCGGAACAGCGATATACTTATCAACACGCTGTTGACCAAAGAGAGGCATTCTTTCCTGGTTGTCTGTTACATAAAAGTCAAATCCGACTTTTTTTGCAATCAAACCTCTGGCGGTTAATCCTTTTGAATTTAAAAAAATACGTTGTTTATTACCTGTTTCTATTGATTGCTGTTGTTGGATAACCGGGTTAAGTGCAACAAAGAAATCCTTTTCATCGACAGATAACATATCACCCTTTGTTTTATAAAATATTCCCAGTAAAGGCTTTTTACTTTGAAATTTACTTTTATCTGCCATCGTCCATTCCATATTATTAAGCAGGAGACTTTCAGCATTGTATTTATCCACTTTTGTTAACTTAAATGTCTCATCATAAGGAAAACGTTTTTCAAGTGAGTTCGCCAGTTCAGCGGCTTGTACTGCTTTCTTGCGACTGAAAGGCTTCATACCCGAGAAGTTCAGGTCTGGATTATCCTGCATCATTATTTCCAGTCTGTCAAGAAATTGCAACTGTTTGGAACCCCTTGGTAAATTGGCAGACTGAGCGCATAATTGTAATGGTAATAAGAAAATTGTAAGTCTGATCAGGGTTTTTTTAAATTGCATTGTATTACCGGTTTCAATTTTACAACAAGGGAAGATTATCAGGCTTACCCAAAAAAATATTATTAGCAAAGTAAAAGTATTCCGTATCAAATATCCTAATATGTGAGTAGCAAATTTAAGTTATGAAGAGATACCTCATTAAGAATGCTTCTATTGTAAATGAAGGAAAAACGATTACAGGCGATTTATTAATCGTCAATGAACGTATTGAAAAAATTGCACCATCAATAACAGTAAACTTTCGGGTAATTGAAATTGATGGTGAACACAGGTTGTTGTTACCTGGTGTTATTGATGACCAGGTTCATTTCAGGGAACCTGGCTTAACGCATAAAGCTACCATTTATACAGAAGCCAGGGCAGCTGTCGCCGGTGGTGTTACATCATTTATGGAAATGCCTAATACATTGCCACCAGCATTTACACAGGAGTTGCTGGAACAAAAGTACCAGATAGCTTCTCAAACATCGCTGGCAAATTATTCATTTTATATGGGAACCTCTAATACCAATGAAGAAGAGGCGCTGAAAACCAACGACAAACGAAAGGATATCTGTGGCATAAAAATTTTTATGGGCTCGTCAACAGGTGGATTACTTGTTGATAGCGTGACGGTGCTCGAAACGCTTTTCAGAGATAGCGGGGTATTGATTGCTACACACTGTGAAGATGAAAAAATCATTCAGCAAAATCTGCAACGCTTAAAAGCACAGCATAGAAATTTAACAGCAGCAGACCATCCCGTGATTCGCAATGAGAATGCCTGCTATGAAAGCTCGCGCAAAGCAGTTGACCTTGCCGGTAAGCATGGCACACGTTTACACATATTACACATCACTACCGCCAGAGAGCTGGAATTGTTTTCAAATCTTTTGCCTTTGGAACAAAAGAAAATTACCGCAGAAGTATGCGTGCATCATTTGCATTTTAGCTCGGAAGATTATGAAGAACTGGGTAACCTGATAAAATGCAATCCCTCGATAAAGGCTTCATACAACCGAAAAGCACTCTGGCAGGCACTTTTAGATGACCGGCTTGACGTAATCGCCAGCGACCACGCACCGCATACGTTGGAAGAAAAAAAAGTGCCTTATGAAAAAGCGCATGCTGGTCTGCCCCTTGTTCAACATTCATTAATGCTGATGTTGGACTATGTAAACAAAGGACAAATTTCAGTGGAGAAACTGGCAGATAAAATGAGTCATTCCGTGGCAAGATGTTTCCAGATAGCAGAAAGAGGATTTATAAGGGAAGGTTATTATGCGGATATTGTTCTTGCAGATATAAACCAACACACCCGCGTCTCCTCCGAAAACATTTTATATAAATGTGGCTGGAGCCCTTTGGATGGAAAAACCCTGCCTTCTGTTACGCATACATTTGTAAACGGAAACCTTGTTTATAACGATGGCACCTGGGACGAATCTTCAAAAGGAATGAGGCTTAATTTTAACCGCTGATGTATTTTAGTTTGACTTATGAAAAATGACTTTAAAAGAATCACTATAAAATGGACATAGATAAAACAACGTTTAACGATCTCAATGTCTTCCACCAGGAAGAAGAGTTTTCTATATTTCATAAAGTTAATTTTACACGTACGCGCGGAGGAAAAGACTGGCTGGCGAAATTTTTCGGTGAGCCATTCAACGATATCAAACGGATTACCGATACGCAGGAAATTTTAAAAAGCATACTATACAAGGCAGCAGAATGGCCGGTAGTAATCAATAACGGTACAGTGATGGTTATTGAAAAATTTTACGAATCTCTTATCGACACTATTCCTGATACTGCTAATACGTTTAATGCTTATTCGTATAGGGTACTTCATGCTCCTGATTTTTCCTTGCTACGATATTCTGTAGGTCATTTTGCTGATTTTGTCCGCGGATGCCGCGACCTAGTTAATTTATTTGATGAAGACAGCACACCGAAATTTATGCTTACCTATGTTAACCGTATAGCAGACATCATAAAAAGCCCACTGCTGGTAAAGTTGGCTTCTATTGACCAGGGCGCTAAACTTACTCCGTTACAAACTATTTATTTCGGCCATTTCTTAAGATACCGTTTTAAGAATCACGCCATGGAACTGATTAATATTTATGGTCGCTTCGATGCCTGGTATTCAATGGCTATAGCCACAAAACATTTCAATCTGTGTTTTCCAACATTCTCTGAAGACGAACAACCCTTTGTTGAAGTAAATTCATTGTACCATATACTGCTTCCTTCACCGGTTTCCTACAGTGTAAAACTAGCTCCTGACAATAACTTTCTCTTTCTTACCGGCGCTAATATGGCGGGCAAAAGCACTTTCATCAAGGCTGTTGGCGCCGGAGTTTACCTGGCTCACCTTGGTATGGGAGTACCAGCTATTAAAATGCGACTAACGCTGTTCAATGGTATATTAAGCAACATCAACGTGGTAGATAATATTATTAAAGGAGAAAGTTATTTTTTTAATGAAGTACAGCGGATTAAAAATACCATCATTAAAATTACCGATGGGAAAAAATGGCTCGTTCTGATTGATGAATTGTTTAAGGGTACCAATGTACAGGACGCCATGAAATGTTCTTCAACAGTAATAAAGGGCCTTATCAAAATAAAGAATTCCCTCTTTATACTTTCTACTCACCTGTATGAGATTGGAGAAGAATTGAAATCTTATCCTAATATCTCTTTTCGTTTTTTTGAAACCAATGTGAAAGATGATCAGCTTGATTTCAGCTACCAGTTGAAAGAAGGAATCAGCAATGACCGCCTGGGCTACCTGATTTTAAGAAAGGAAAAGGTGGTGGAGCTGCTGGAAAAATTATAGGAATTATCAATGGTAGATTAGTATGAATTGAAAAATACCACTTTCGTGGTATGTCCCGCTACCAGCTTATGTCCTTTCCTGTCAAATGGTTATGTAGCTCAATTTTAAAAATTTATTTTTAATCTAACTGTTTCCATTTATAAAAACACTGCGTCAAATATTTACCGGGAAGGAAACTTACACTATGCCGGACATAGCAAAAAAGATTATAAGAGCTACAGTATAAACCACACAGGCGGGCCATCAAGATAAGTTTTACAACTACGGTAACCACAAATGCATAAACAACCCTTAAAATACCAGTTATGATGCGCCAATTAAAAATTTCAAAATCTATTACCAACCGGGAATCTCCAAGCCTTGAAAAATATTTACAGGAGATAGGTAAAGTTGAATTAATCAGCGGGGAAGAAGAAGTTAGTCTTGCTATACGTATCCGCCAGGGAGATCAACGGGCTTTAGATAAGTTAACGGAAGCTAATTTAAGATTCGTTATATCTGTTGCCAAACAATACCAGAACCAGGGGCTCTCCCTTTCTGATCTGATCAATGAAGGAAATGTAGGTCTTATAAAAGCCGCGCAGCGTTTCGACGAAACCCGTGGTTTTAAATTTATCTCATACGCAGTATGGTGGATTCGTCAAAGCATTTTACAAGCTTTGGCCGAACAGTCGCGCATAGTTCGCTTACCTCTCAATAAAGTTGGTTTAACCAACCGCATCCAAAAAGCATATACACAGCTTCAACAGGAGTTTGAAAGAGAACCTTCCCCTGAAGAAATGGCTGAACTTCTGGGCTTGTCCACAGAAGAAGTAGTAGCCGGCTTAGATATAACAAGCCAGCATGTAAGTATGGATACGCCAATGTCCGATGGCGATGAAAGCACTCTTATAGATGTAATGGAAAATCCCAATGCGGAAAGAACAGAGAAAAAACTTGAACATGATGAATCTTTGAAGCTGGAGATCGACAGATCGTTGACCGCTTTAAACGTACGTCAGAAAGAAGTGATCTGCTTTTTCTTTGGAATTGGGATTGATCATGCAATGAGCCTTGAAGATATTGGTGATCATCTTCATTTAACCCGCGAAAGAGTTCGCCAGATAAAAGAAAAAGCGATGACTAAACTAAGAACTAAGTCAAGATGCCGGATGCTGCGCAGTTACCTTGGAAGCTAATGTTAGGTTGACCGTAGATTGATGTGTTGCTATCAGCCTTCAGCTTTCAGCAAATTGGAAGTCATTTGATTCTTGAGATGTCATTAGTGTTGTGTCAATCATCAAATGTCTCAAAAGATTTGCTATCAGCCGTCAGCCTTCAGCTTTCAGTAATTCGATCTATGATATACTTTCCTTCTGATAGCTGAAAGCTGACGGCTGATAGCAAATACAACATTATAAAATTGACATGTCACTAGTGTTATATCAAGTATAAAATCACGTAATAAGTTGCCGTCAGCTATCGGTAATAGTATAACCAGGAGGGTTATACTATTACTGACGGCTGACGGCAAATACATCAACTGTAAACACTCGCCATTGACCGTTAACAATTAACCCTTACAACTAAAAGGGCGTTATCACGGTATTGCAACGAATGCAATTTCTTTATTTTGGGTTCATGTTAGCAAAAACTTATGGCAGTGCGGTGTATGGCGTTGAGGCCATAACTATCACTGTCGAAGTAAACGTATTGAATGGTAGTAAAACTTTTATTGTGGGTCTGCCTGATGGCGCAGTGAAAGAAAGTATCCAGCGTGTTGAAAGTACCATAAAGTCAAGCGGTTATTCAATGCCACGGACTAAATTAATTATCAGCCTTGCTCCGGCAGATATCAAGAAGAGCGGTTCTGCTTTCGACCTTGCAATTGCAATGGGCACACTTGCGGCGAGTGATCAAATACAAAATTCTAAAAAGCTTACTGATTATATAATAATGGGCGAACTGAATCTTGATGGTTCTGTTCATTCTATCAAAGGAGCGTTACCGATTGCTATCCAGGCAAGAAAAGAAGGTTTCAAGGGATTGATCGTCCCTAAACAAAATGCCCGGGAGGCTGCAATGGTTAACCAGCTCAATGTTTATGGGGTCAGTCATATCAGGGAAGTGATCAATTTTTTCAGGGATGAAACTTCTCTTCAGCCTGTGATAGTAGATACAAGGGATGAATTTTACAACGGCCAGTACGAATTTGAATTTGATTTCAATGATGTTAAAGGCCAGGAAAATATTAAGAGAGCTTTAGAAATCGCCGCTGCCGGTGGTCATAACGCCATCCTGATCGGGCCGCCGGGAGCTGGCAAAACAATGCTTGCCAAGCGGCTTCCTACTATTCTTCCGCCGCTTAGTCTGCAGGAAGCATTAGAAACCACAAAAATTTATAGCGTTGCAGGTAAGTTACCTGAAAATGCAACTTTGATTTCCAAACGCCCATTCAGATCGCCGCATCATACCATTTCCGATGTGGCGCTTGTGGGAGGTGGTGGTATTCCTCAGCCCGGAGAGATCTCTCTCGCTCATAATGGCGTATTGTTCCTCGATGAATTGCCCGAATTTAAAAGAACCGTCCTGGAAGTAATGCGACAGCCAATGGAAGAAAGAAAAGTAACTATCAGCAGGGCAAAGGTAGCGCTTGATTTCCCCGCGAGCTTTATGCTTATCGCGTCAATGAACCCATGCCCATGCGGGTTTTATAATCATCCTGAAAGAGACTGTAGTTGCGCGCCTGGCACGGTTCAAAAATACCTTAACAAAGTTTCAGGGCCTCTCCTCGACAGAATCGATCTGCACGTAGAAGTAACACCTGTAAGCTTTAGCCAACTCTCATCTTTTCAAAAAGAAGAAAATTCCTCATCCATCCGTGAGAGAGTTATCAGCGCCAGGGAAATACAATCAACCCGATTCGCTGATCATTCCGGAACTTATTCAAATGCTCAAATGAATAGCAAATTACTTAAGGAGATATGTATTATCAACCAGGCTGGGCAGAACTTACTTAAAACTGCTATGGAAAAATTAAATCTTTCAGCAAGAGCGTATGACAGAATATTAAAGGTCAGCCGTACAATAGCCGATCTTTCCGGAAGCGCTGAAATTAAAACGGAGCATCTTGCTGAAGCCATTCAATACAGAAGTCTTGACAGGGCCGGCTGGGCAGGGTAATGTATGATTGATAACGCTTAAATGGAATGGTAATTGAAACGGGTGATGGACAAACAAAATGGGAAATGAAGTTATATACCTGTAGTAATTGTAATGCGCTGCTTTATTTTGAGAATAATATTTGCCTCAACTGTCAGCACATGGTAGGTTTTAGCACCGGTAAATTAACGCTTATAACCCTTGATACCAATGAAAAAAATCAGCTCGTTGATATATCTAATCAATTCAAAGCTTATAAGTTTTGTGCTAATTCGGCTCATGGCACATGTAACTGGCTGATCCCTGAGACACAAGTTTATCCATTTTGTTCGGCATGTGAATTAATCAGGGTTATCCCGGAACTATCAACTGTAGAGAATATAAACAGATGGACACATATTGAAGTTGCAAAACACAGGCTCATCTATTCAATTCTTCGTTTACAACTACCACTGCAGGCAAAAAATTTAAACAATACTAATGGAATCGCTTTTGATGACTTTTATCCTTTTGTTATCTCTACGCCTGTGATCGAGAAACTAACATTCATACATAGGATTTGTGCAACTGCAAGATTAAATCTGCAGTAGCACAGGCTCCATCATTTTAAGCTTCCGGAAATCATAATAAGAATCTCCAGAGTTGATTATGTGGTTATCGTTAAAAGTCTTTGATAATTATTTAGATCGCAGCAATTGTAAACAGCGTTAGCGGATGAACATAAATTCTATCAAAGGGTTGATGATTATATAAATTTATTAATTCCAGATTTCATTATCGGCTGTTAGTATAACAGGTTTGCCATAAGTAACAATAATGGTATGTTCATGCTGTGCGACAAAACTTCCATCTTTTGTAATGAACGTCCATCCGTCACCTTTCTCTTCGGCGAAGCTGGTACGGGTTGAAATAAATGTTTCAATAGCAACAACCGAATCTTTTTTAAATGTCGCTAAATTGTGTCTGTCGTAATAGCATGGAATTTCAAAAGGCTCTTCATGCAGGCTTTTTCCCACACCATGCCCTACTAAATTTTTAATAACTTTAAATTTTAATTTTTTTGCTTCGGTTTCAATCAACCTTCCAATATCTGCAATTCTTACCCCGTCATTTATCCGGCTGATAGCATCTTGTAAAATTGCCTTTGAGGCATTTACTAATGGCTGCCGGTTATGCGTATCCAAACCTAACACAAACGACCCTCCATTGTCTGACCAGAATCCATCTAATTCCGCCGATACATCAATATTGATCAGGTCGCCTTCTTTAAATATTTTTTTGTGGGAAGGGATTCCATGAGCCACCTCATTGTTTATGCTTATACAGGTCCATCCGGGAAAGCCGTAAGTAAGCTTTGGCGCAGACCTCGCGCCCCACTCCGACAAGATATTTCCGCCATACTCATCGAGTTGTTTTGCAGACATACCAGGGGCTACATGATCAATCATTTTCCTGAGTGTAATGGCAACTGCCTTACTCACTTTTTGCATTCCTGAAAGATCAGCATCAGAGGTTATAGACATTATTACTGGTTTACATTAAGATGATTTACCTTATGGCTTCCGACAGGTATTTACAAATAATTCAACATATTGTTTCTATCAACATCATACTCACTGTAGCTGTGCAAGGCATGGCTTCTATTTCTACATGAAAGGTTATATCACAATTAGTCCTTCCACGCTTGATTCCTTTATCTATCATTTCATCATCTTTTACAACAACACATCCAACAGGATAATCACCACATTCTTTAGCAATAAAAGCAAGTATAATGCATTCGTGCACAAAATACTTACGACCATCAATTGAATTCTGGGAATGGCTATTCAATTAGAATGTTATTATTGTTAACAAAGTCATTCTTTATATAATGCGAAGAACAATGACGCTGCCTACATAAATTTAAGGAGATAATACTCCCGTAAATAAAAATAATATTTCCGTACTCAATAATTATTTTTGAGTCCGCAACTAATACCTGTTATGAAAGGAATTATCAATTTGGAAAGTATCTGGCGCAGAACTTTGAAAGTAATGGGGCTATATAACCAATGGCTCTTTTGGCGTGAGCAGCACTGGCCTACTGTTAAGATGAAGAGAATGCATGACTTGTACGCAGCTTTTATACATGAAAATAGTTTATGCTTTGACATCGGCGCCAATATGGGAAGCCGTGTTGCCAGCTTTTTAGTTTTAAACGCTAAAGTAATCGCCGTTGAACCACAACGTAAATGTTACCGGCAATTACAATTGATTTTTAAGAATAAGAATGTGGTAGTCGTAGCAAAAGGAGTGGGTGCAATAAACGAGACCAGAAATTTTTATGTTGCCGATGACACCTTGATCTCCTCCTTCAGTCCGGAATGGATAGAAGGACAGAAAACGGGTCACTTAAAAAATAATAAATGGGATACGACTGTAAAGGTAGAGATCGTTACACTGGATACGCTGATACAACAATATGGCGTACCTGATTTTATTAAGATCGATACGGAAGGATTTGAACTGGAAGTGCTTAAAGGATTATCAACACCCGTAAAAGCGCTTTCGTTTGAATATACTCTACCTCATCAAAAGGGCAAAGCAATTGAATGCATCGGTGTTATCGATCATCTCTACAGCGGTAATGTGTTGTATAATATCTGCAGGGATGAGGCTTACTCGATGTATTTACCTGAATGGATAACTGCTCCCGACTTTATAACGCAATTAAAAAGCGATGTTTTTAATATCAATAACTTTGGCTTCTACGGTGATATATATGCGAAAGCGAAATCATGATATTTTAAATATTATACCGAAGTAAAATCTTGCA
>Ga0123338_10000828_pt1 | contig 30685 bp, 29 predicted proteins | sample grotaG_FD_89793 | JGI IMG/M metagenome (GOLD analysis project Ga0123338, IMG submission 89793) | Glacier valley bacterial and archeal communities from Borup Fiord, Nunavut, Canada, to study Microbial Dark Matter (Phase II) -... | ecosystem: Environmental > Aquatic > Freshwater > Ice > Glacier ...
GGAAGCGATGAACATGGCGCTGCTATTACCATCCAGGCCATGAAAGAAAATACTACCCCACGCGCTATTGTAGATAAGTACCATGCAATCTTAAAACAAAACCTGTCTGACCTGGGAATCTCCTTTGATATTTACCACCGCACTACAGAACCGCTGCACCATGAAACAGCACAGGAATTTTTTACTGCGCTTAACAACCAGGGCGACCTTGAAGTAAAAGAAAATGAACAATATTTTGATGAAGAAGCCAAGACCTTCCTTGCCGACAGGTATATTATCGGCATCTGTCCGGTTTGCGGGTATCCAAACGCTTTTGGCGACCAGTGCGAAAATTGTGGTAGTTCGTTAAGTCCCGATCAACTGATCAATCCAAGAAGCACCTTAAGCGGTCTGCCACCCGTTAAAAAGCTTACCAAACACTGGTACCTGCCCTTGAACAAACACCAGGACTGGCTGCGTGAATGGATTTTAAAAGAGCATGGCGGTGACTGGAAAACCAATGTGTTAGGGCAATGCAAAAGCTGGCTGGATGCAGGTTTACAGCCACGGGCAGTAACCCGCGATCTTGACTGGGGCATTGCCGTTCCCCTGCCTGAAGCTGCAGGAAAAGTGTTGTATGTTTGGTTCGATGCGCCTATCGGTTATATTAGTGCAACCAGGCAATGGGCCACCGATAATAATAAAGACTGGAAACCTTACTGGTATGATAAAAACACAAAACTGGTTCACTTTATTGGTAAAGATAACATCGTCTTCCATTGCATCATCTTCCCGGTTATGCTGAAATTACATGGTAACATTCTTCCGGATAATGTACCCAGCAATGAGTTCATGAACCTCGAGGGCGATAAGATGAGCACCAGTCGCGGCTGGAGCATTGAAATGGATGACTACATCAATGACTGGATCAAGAAAGAAAACGGCGGCGCGATCATGGCTGACGTGCTGCGCTATTACCTGACTACTATTTCACCGGAAACAAAAGACAGCGAGTTCACCTGGAAGGGTTTCCAGGATGCGAATAACAGTGAACTGGTTTCTATAACCGGCAACTTTGTAAACAGGACTTTTGTTTTGGTACACAAACTCTGCGCAGGCAAAGTCCCGGTGCTTCATACATCCTTACTTGACTACCATGATGAAACGATGGTGGCTGAATTTGAGAAGGCAAAACTAAGGATAGAAAGTTTGCTGGAAAGTTACAAGTTCCGTGAGGCGTTGTTTGAAGTGGTGGAGCTTTCGAGAAAAGGCAACAGGTACATGCAGGAAAAACAACCCTGGATAACTGCAAAGTCGCTGACACCAGGTGATCTGTCTCCGGATAAGGAGCGCCGTGAGGATGCGCAACACCTGATTGATAACTGCCTGCATATCTGCCTGCAACTTACTGCTAACCTCGCAATATTTATCAACCCGTTCTTACCGGTGACGGCCCTTAAGATGTGTAAGATGATGAAAGTGGTGCCTAAAATGCTTGAATGGGAAAATGCCGGTAAGCGTAAATTGCTTAGTGTTGGCTACAGCTTAAGGGAGCCGCAATTACTCTTCAGGAAAATTGAAGACGCCGAAATTGCCGCGCAGATGATCAAGCTTCAGGCTACCGCAATAAAGGCACAACAAATTAAAGACGCCGACACACATATTCAACAAAAATCAAAACCTATGGAAGACACTAAGCCTGCATTTGAAAATAGTAAACCACAAATTGTTTATGATGACTTCGCTAAACTCGATCTGAAAGTAGGCACCATCATTTCTGCGGAAAAAGTTGAAAAGGCCGATAAACTTTTAAGGCTTGAAGTAGACCTGGGAAAGGAAAGGAGGGTCATTGTTTCGGGCATTGCGCTTCATTTTAAACCGGAAGACATTGTAGGAAAACAGGTAGTAGTGGTGGCAAACCTGGCACCCCGAAAAATGAGGGGCATCGAAAGCAACGGTATGATATTAATGGCGGAAGATGCTGAAGGAAAACTACATTTTGTAAATCCGGATACGGTTGTAAATACAGGCGCGGGAGTGAGTTAAATTATTTCCCTCGGTGGGCAAGGGCTCCACTCAGAAAGCAGGCATGCTGATTATCAGCTAGTGTCATGTCAATCATCAAATGTCTTAAAAGATTTGCTATCAGCCGTCAGCTGTCAGTAATTCGATCTATGATATACTTTCCTCCTGATGGCTGAAAGCTGACGGCTGATAGCAAATACGACATTATAAAATTGACATGACAGCTGATCCTAAGCCTCAAAATCAATCATCGTTAGCACTTGTCTTGCACTCATTGATAGGTATTCAATATTACTTGTAACATTTTAGCACAGACTGCGTCTATAAAAATAAGACTGCGGTAATAATAAAATAGCTACCATCAACCAGTAACCGCAGCATTATTTTAAACATCATTGCAAAATTATCTTATGATGACTTTCAGAATATTCCTGTTGTTAGTGATCGTATCCTTTAGCTTAGTAGTGAAAGCGAGTTTGAGTGAAACCAAAAGAGTGAAAGCTGCTATTGATTGTTATTTTGCAGCTGCAATTTCACATCGACATGTTACAGGGATTATCAAATCATTAGCTTCATACCATATCATTGACTGTGTAAGACTTCAACCTGCCGCAGGTTGTCAGCCCTGCCGACCTACACCTGGTGACTTAACATTAATGTTTGCAAAAATAGGCTATAAGTTATTTAAAAGCGATTTGTTGTCATTGAAGGATACCTGCGCTACAAAAATACTGATCGATTTTCAACCTGTTATTAAAGAAAGCACTGAAATGTGGCACCCGCTTTTAAAGTTGCTCGATTAATACCGGAATCCCGGGGCCTCATCAGTTTTTCCGGAATGCCCATTTTGACATCTCCCTCCAGGTAACTTTTTTGCCATACATAAGAATACCTGTCCGATAGATTTTCGCGGTCATCCATGTAAAGAGCAGGAAGCATGTTATCAGCAGGAACATCGACAATGCAAGTTGCCACCAGGGAACATCGTATGTTATCCTTCCCATCATAACAATAGGAGAGGTAAGCGGAAACAAACTACCGAAGATGGCCAGGCTGCTGTTAGGGTCACTTGCGGCTTTTGTCATTATTACGAATCCTACTATGATAGGCATCATAATAGGAAATACCAGTTGCTGCGCTTCCTGCTGGTCTTCGCTCACAACGCTGCCTACAGCTGCGAACAGGGAAGCATACATTAAATATCCACCGATGAAATAAAAGATAAAGCATAATACTATCCTGGTTATATTCAGTGCCCTTATGCCTTCGGTTATGTTCATCAGCATGGAGGCAGGGCCACCTGAAGAAGCTGCGGCGGCATTCATTCCCTGGTCGGCCATATTATGGAATACAGCGGGAAATAACAGCGGTATAATTGATTGCAATACAAACATCAAAACAATCCAGATAAAAAACTGGGTCAATCCAACGCCGCCTATACCGATGATTTTGCCAAGCATCAATTGAAAGGGCTTTACAGAGCTGACGATTACTTCAGCGATACGGCTTGTTTTTTCTTCCATCACTCCACGCATTACCATTGTGCCGTAGATCAGTAATATCATATAGATAAGTATACCGGCAGCGAAAGATACCGCGAAGGCTACACCTGCTACACTTTTTTTACCACCTTTTTCTGAGTCTACTGTATTGTCTATTGAGATATCTGAATTAATAGCTTTATATTTTTCAGGATCTATCTGCGCCTCTGCCATTCTTCTGGCTTCGATAGCATTGTTCAGCTTATTTTCTATTTTTGATTTAGTACTCAGACTTATGGCAGCAGGGCTATGAAGTATAATTCCTGTTGGATGAAGCACATCCATTTTTGGAATGAATAAAAATGATGAGTAACCTTTGTCTTTATATTTTGTTTTGAATCCCGTCTCTGTTTCATGAGAGATAAAGGCGTAACTTATTTTTTCATTTTTATTTGAAGGTACATTTCCACTGAAGAGATTGCCTTCATCGATTATAGCAACTTTCTGGGTTTCGCTGCTGCCAGTGATAGAGATACCGATAATAGCCGCATAAAAGAGAACGAATATAACGGGGACAAGCAGGGTAGTAATTAAAAACGACTTTTTTCTTACGCGTGATAAATATTCGCGTTGTATGATGAGCCAGATTTTATTCATAATTTTTTATTAAGCGGTTACAGGTTGAAATTGTCTCGCCAATGGTGTTCCCTCAACAAGCTTAATAAAAATGTCGTTGAGTGATGGCAATATTTCATGAAAGGAGACTATGGAAGCGTTCTGGTGCAGGAAGTACTGAAGCACATCATTTGGTTTGTTGTCTTCGGTAATCTTTACTATAAGCGATTCATTATTTATACCCACCACTTCAAATGAATTATGATCGGTAAGGGCAGGCAGATGCTCAAAGCCTATACTGTAAAGGTTCTCTTTAAATTGTTGAATGATGGTACTTACCTTACCATCCAGTATTTTGGTGCCTTTATTAACAACAACAATCTTATCGCAGATTTCTTCTACCTGTTCCATACGGTGGGTACTAAAAATAATTGTACATCCTCTCTTTGCGAGTTTAAATATTTCTTCTTTTATTAAATTGCTGTTTACCGGATCAAGCCCGCTAAATGGTTCATCAAGGATGATAAGTTTTGGTTCGTGCAGTACCGTGGTAACGAATTGTAGTTTCTGTCCCATTCCTTTACTAAGGTCTTCCACCTTTTTGTTCCACCAGGTCTGCATTTCAAATTTTACAAACCATGCTTTTATTTTTTCTATAGCATCGGCCTTACTCAGCCCTTTTAAACGCGCCAGGTAAACGGCCTGTTCTCCAATTTTCATTTTTTTGTATAAGCCTCTTTCTTCCGGCATATATCCAATGTTAAGGATATCCTGTAAGGGATCAAATTTTCTTCCATCAAAAATTATTTCTCCTTCATCCGGATAAAAAATTCCTGTTATCATTCTTAGCAGTGTTGTTTTACCGGCACCATTCGGGCCAAGCAAACCAAATATAGATCCATGATCGATTGTAAAGCTTATATCGTCTACCGCTTTTTGCGTGGCGAAATACTTTTTAAGGTGTCTTACTTCCAGTAGGCTCATAAGTGTGAATTTATACTAAAATACAATAGCTAAGATATGAATTATGAGGTATGAGGTGTGAGGGTATAAGGTTTGAGGTATCCGGCACATGGCTCATTACCGATAGCCTCATACCTCATATCTCACAAACTTCAGGGCAATTGCTTCAGCAACTCTTTCTCCATCCATAGCAGCACTAATAATACCACCTGCATAACCGGCTCCTTCACTACAGGGATATAAATTGCTTATCTGCGGATGTTGCAATGTTTTGTCATCACGTGGAATGCGCACGGGAGAAGAGGTTCTGGATTCTGTAGCTACAACCAATGCTTCATTGGTAAGATAACCTTTCATCTTCTTACCAAACTCTTTAAAACCATCTTTCAGACAATTATATATAAAATCCGGCAATACCTCTTTCATTGATGCTGAACGAACGCCGGGGACATAGGAACAACCTGGCATGCTGGCAGAGACTTTATTATCAACGAAGTCAACCAATCTCTGCGCAGGTGCGACAAAATTACCACCTCCGTATTGAAAGGCTTTTCGTTCTACCTGCTGCTGAAAATACATGCCTGACAAAGCGCTGTATTTATTTATATGTTGCGTTAGATCACTTGCTTCAACAGATACTACCATACCACTGTTGGCATAAGGATTATTGCGTTTAGACGGGCTCCAGCCATTAACAACGAGTTCCGATGGATTAGTAGCGGCTGGTGCAATGATACCTCCCGGACACATACAAAAAGAAAATACACCGCGGCGATGAACTTGTTGCACAAGGCTGTAAGACGCAGGCGGTAATAATGTTCCACGCTGCAAAACATGGTACTGTATACTATCAATCAATTGTTGCGGATGTTCCACGCGTACGCCTAAGGCAAAAGGCTTCAGTGCTATAAGAATATTCTTGTCATAAAGCAACTGAAATATATCCCTCGCTGAATGACCGGTTGCAAGTACTACAGCTTCTGCTTTAAATGTATCGCCATCAAAAGTTTTAACAGCTGCTATGCGATCATTCATTAATATAAAATCTGTTACTCTCTTTTCAAAAAAAAATTCACCACCGCACGCTGTTATTTTTTTTCTTATAGAAGTAATAATTTGTGGTAGTTTGTTAGTGCCGATATGAGGATGTGCCTCATATAAGATTTTATCTTCTGCGCCAAACTGAACAAACAAGTTCAGGATACGGTTGATGTTACCCCGTTTATTACTTCTCGTATACAGTTTGCCATCACTATATGTTCCCGCACCTCCTTCACCAAAACAATAATTACTATCCTCGTTTATAACACCTTCTTTATTAAGTGCAGCTAAGTCTCTTCTTCTTGCCCGCACTTCCTTGCCTCTTTCAAGAATGATAGGTTTAATGCCTGCCTCTATTAATTTTAAGGAGGCGAACAATCCTGCGGGTCCAGAACCTATTACTATAACTTTATGTAAAGCATCGCCCACCTCTTTATAGTGTATAGTTTGAACGGTTCTTGTATAAAACGGCTCCTCTATGAAAACAAGCAGGCTTAGTATAAACCATGCCTGTTTACTTCTTGCATCAAGTGATTTTTTTATAACGTGAAAGCCTGTAACAGCATTGAGACCTACTGACAATAAGGCTGCTGCATGCATCTTAACCGCTGATTCATTATCAACTTCAGATGGAAGTATTTTTATTGTAAGTGATTTCTGCATTACATCCCTGATTATAAAATTAACTTATCTTAACAATGAACAGCATTGCTGAAATTATGTTGAAATATTTAATACAGTTATCTATATAATTGATTGACTTTTTAAAAGGAATAAATTATAATACCGCATTTTTGTTTAACTTATCTATTCGCATAGATTCATTTAAATTAATACAGCTAAAGAATTTATAGTCTCTTATATATTTTATGTTTAACATATCATACGCTTACTGTAATATGTAAATAACATTGCTCACTGCACCAAATAAAAAAACACTTATCGGCTGATAATAAAAAAAAGATGAGTGAATGATTAAGTACTTTTACTCTTCCGCCAAATAATAACTGCCTTGTTACACTTACACAACAATATTTATTAACATTAAAGTCTTTAATACATCATCTAACATTTATTATTGCTATCAATAAATTTGCGGTTTGACAGCAAAATTTTTATGATACTGATGCTAATCAGTTGCATTGCATAGTACTTATGAAGATCTGTTTTCATTAAAAGTAAAAACGAAAAAATTTCTTAAACGTACAAATACATATACTGTACTATTTATTAAAAAAACAAGAGGAATAAAAAGTTTTTTATTCGACAAAATATTTTGATATTCGTTCCCCTGCTTCAAAAAAATCTGGAATCGTTTCTTTACATCCTATGAATTTTTTTAGCAATAATATATTTCTTAATTCAAGTAAACAGCTTATAAAATAATGCCTAAAACTTTGGATAAAGTCTGGAGTAATTGCCTTGATATTATTAAAGATATCGTGGAGTGGCAACATTTTAAAACGTGGTTTGAACCTATCAAAGCTGTTGAGTTGATGGATAATGTGTTAGTGATTCAGGTGCCCAGTCAATTCTTTTTTGAGTATATGGAGGAGCACTATGTTAACCTGCTTGCCAAGACACTGCGAAGGATATTAGGTAAAGATGCACAACTCGAATATCGTATTATGGTAGACAGCGGCAATCATGAAAATAAACCATTAACGGTAGATGTCCCGGCACAGGGGTATAAGACCTTTTCTAACAATGAAGTGGATTTTCCGCTGGTTATAAGTAACCCTGTTAAGAATCCATTTGTTATCCCCGGCCTTAAGAAAATGCAGATCGATCCGCAGCTTAACCCCATATATACATTCGACACATTTATCGAGGGAGATTGTAACCGCGTTGCACGCAGAGCCGGAAAGACAGTAGCGGAAAAGCCTGGCGCCAATTCATTCAACCCACTCGTTATATACGGAGGTGTGGGACTCGGAAAGACGCACCTGGCGCAGGCTATAGGCAATGAAGTTAAAAGGGGACAGCCGCACAGAGTGGTATTATATGTAAGCTCTGAAAAATTTATCAACCAGTTTGTTGATCATGGGCGAAACAATGCTATCAACGACTTCATACATTTTTATCAGCTGATAGATGTGTTGATACTTGATGATGTTCAGTTCTTCAATCGTGCCGAAAGATCGCAGGATGCCTTCTTCGCAATATTCAATCACCTGCATCAGTCGGGTAAACAGCTTGTGCTTACTTCAGACAAACCTCCTAAAGATATGGAAGGCGTCCAGGAAAGACTGCTTAGTCGTTTTCGGTGGGGATTAAGTGCAGATGTGCAGGTGCCTGAATATGATACACGTATCGAGATCCTTGAAAGAAAAATGAAAATAGATGGATTGGAAATGCCGAAGGAAGTTGTTAAATACCTGGCTTATAATATCAACAGCAACGTGAGGGAACTGGAAGGCGCGCTGATATCACTTTTGGCACAGTCTTCGCTCAACAGAAGAGAAATAGATCTTGATTTGGCTAAAAAAGTGCTCCGCAATTTTGTGAAGACCTCATCAAAGGAAATAACTATTGACACCATTCAAAAAATGGTATGTGATTACTTTGATGTTTCATACGATAAGCTTCTTCAAAAAACCCGTAAAAGAGAAATTGTACAGGCACGTCAGATCACTATGTTTCTCGCTAAAGCTTTTACAAAAAACTCACTAAAAACAATTGGTGAACATTTTGGTGGAAGAGACCACACCACAGTTATACATTCCTGCCAGACTGTTAAAGATCTGATGGATACTGATAATTTATTTCGGGAGAATGTGTTGGAGTTACAACAGAAAGTTCAACTCGCAGCTATGTAATATTTTTTCTACACTACATATAATCTTACTCATATTTTATCAAGGATGATTTTTATTTTAAAGCTGGTGAAGGATTTTAATTGTTCACCATATCAACCCTTTTATAAATACTCACATCATCACTACTTGGAATTAGTGTCCTTAGCAATCGTGTAATTTGTATAGCGATAATATGACCCGGAGCTAAATACGGTAACATAAGATTTTAAACATGCATGGATGGTTGTTTATTAATGTTGTTACCATGACTGCAATAGATTGACCAGTTGAGATAACATACAAGGTTACATACATTATTACGATCATATATTTTAAGCTATATCTTCATAAGGTAATCAGGATGGTTTATGCATTTTTATATTGCAGGAATGGAACTGATAAGCTTTTTCGTGTAAGCAGTTTGAGGACTTAAATAAATCTGTTCGGCTGTACCTGTTTCTTCTATCCTTCCATTTTGCATAACCATAATACGGTCGCTGATGTATCGCACTACTGACAGATCATGAGAGATGAAGATCACCGTAAAGCCGAATTCTTTTTTCAGGTCATTAAGCAGGTTCAGCACCTGTGCCTGCACGCTCACATCCAGTGAAGAAACAGATTCATCGCAGATGATAAAAGCCGGATTTAAAGCCAATGCTCTTGCTATTACAATGCGTTGTCTTTGCCCGCCACTGAATTCGTGCGGATGGCGGTTATAATGCTCCGGTTCAAGATTTACTTTCTCCAGTAAATCAATGACTCTTTGTTTTCTGGCATGAGCCGTTTTTATAAGGCCGTGTATCTTTATTGGTTCCTCTATTGCTTGTCCGATTGTGATTGATGGATTAAGTGCCGAATAAGGATCCTGGAAAATGAGTTGCATGTCTTTACGCATGTTTCGCATGCTGGCCGCCGGATAGCTCATCAGGTCAGCGCCCTTAAAAAATATTTTACCACTGGTAGGCTCTATCAATCGCAGCAGTGTTCTCCCAAGCGTTGTTTTTCCACAACCCGATTCACCTACCAGTCCTAAGGTCTCTCCTTCATAAACAGTAAAGCTTATCCCGTCTACAGCCTTTATATAGTTTACCGGGATGCCCATGAAACTTCTTTTCTTTGGAAACCAAACTTGCAAATCATCAACCGAAATTAATATTGATTGCTTCTTTGTAACAAGTGTATTATTTATATCATGATTAACCTTTGGCAATAACCCTGTGGAGGTAATGATGTTGTTTGCTGGCTTTTCAACGACCTCTCCCTTCCCGTTCATTTCCATAAAATCACTCACTACAGGCAGTCTCTCCCCTTTTGCATGCAACTGTGGCCTGCATGCCAGCAAGCTCCTGGTATATGGATGAGAAGGAGTGTTAAGGATAGTTTTTACTGGTCCCTGTTCTACAATCTTTCCTTTATACATTACGATCACCCTGTCAGCAATCTCCGCTACCATTCCCAGGTCATGGGATATGAAGAGAACACCTATATCAAACTGACGTTGCAGGTCTTTGATAAGCAGGATAATTGTTTTTTGCACTGTTACATCAAGCGCCGTGGTAGGCTCGTCTGCAATTAATAAAGAAGGATTACAACTCATAGCCATGGCGATCATTACGCGTTGTCTTTGTCCGCCGCTAAGTTGATGCGGATAGCGGGTAAACATCAGCGAAGGATCGGGCAGCTGCACTTTATCAAACAGCTCAATTGTTTTTTGGCGGGCAACTGCGCGTGAAAGATGCCGGTGTAATAATATTGTTTCCATCACCTGTTCTCCACAGGTAAAAACAGGGTTTAACGAAGTCATAGGTTCCTGGAAAATCATCGCTATATCATTACCGCGGATACGCCTTATTTTATCAGGAGCTAACTGTAAAAGATCTACAGGCTTATTGCCATCTTTAGAAAATAATATGGTGCCGGTAAAATGAGTTGATGGTGGAGCAGGAAGTAATTTCAATATTGACAAAGAGGTCACCGACTTTCCCGAACCAGATTCACCAACCACTGCAACGATCTCACCGCGATTAACCTCCATAGAAATATTTTGCACTGCATCCACAGTGCCTTTCTCCGTATTAAAGTTTACACAAAGATTTTTAATTTGAAGAAGCGGTTGTAACATAGTGTTATGTCAGCTTTGCAGCATTGTATTTTTATTGTAGCGAAGAGCAGCTTTCTTTGATAATTTCTGCTACAGCGTAGTGTTGTGTCAATCATTTAATGATTGAGTGTTACAATCGTCCCTAAGCTGATAGCTGCGGGCTGATACAAAAACGTCGTTTTAGTTGACATGAAATTAAACATTAAAATTTCAGGTGCCTCACTGTTAACCCGTTATTGATAAGCTGCTTTAAAGAATCGATGCCTATTTTAATATGATTTTCAACAAATGTGCCGGTGATATTTTTATCACTCTCTTCTGTTTTAACGCCTTCCGGAATCATAGGTGAATCACTTACCAGCAACAGGGCACCGGTGGGAATTTTATTATAAAATCCTACGGAGAAAATAGTGGCCGTTTCCATATCAATAGCATACGCCCTGATACGCTGCAGGTAAGCTTTAAATACTTCATCATGTTCCCATATTCTTCTGTTAGTGGTGTATACCGTCCCGGTCCAATAGTCTACGCCATAATCCCTGATAGTGGTTGAAACAGCTTTTTGCAGGGCAAAAGCCGGTAGTGCAGGTACTTCCGGCGGGAAATAATCATTAGAGGTACCTTCTCCCCTTATAGCGGCTATAGGAAGAATGAGGTCTCCCAGCTTATTACGTTTCTTTAACCCGCCACATTTTCCAAGAAACAATACCGCTTCCGGGTGAATAGCCGTTAGCAAATCCATGACCGTTGCCGCCGTGGGACTTCCCATTCCAAAATTTATAATCGTTATATCGTTGGCAGTAGCGCATTGCATAGGCCTGTTAATGCCTATAACCTCCACGCTGTTCCAATCCGCAAACAAGGATACATAGTTGGAGAAGTTTGTAAGCAGGATATATTTTCCAAAGTTAGCCAGCTTTTCCCCTGTATATCTTGGCAACCAGTTTTCAACTATTTCTTCTTTCGTCTTCATGATAAATCGATTGTATCGTTCTGAAAGGCCAGGATTAATGAGCAATCATAGTTCTCACTGCTTGCCGTTATTCTGCTAATTTAGCAAATAGTTCTCAACTGCCCTATCATACAAGTGCTAAGTTAAGCAGGAGGGTAAACACGATGTTATATCGGGTTACATAAAATTTACTATGATAAAAATAGAGTACCCTGAACATCCTTTTAAAATCAGGGAAGAAGCCGGCAAGGAAATAATCTTTGATGAACTAAGGAGATTATGGGTACGACTTAATCCTGAAGAATGGGTAAGGCAAAACTTTCTGCAGTATCTCATCATAGTAAAAAAATATCCGTCTTCACTTATCGCTGTTGAAAAGGAAATGCAGTTGGGTGAATTAAAAAAACGTTTCGACATACTTGTATATGATTCCACGCATAAACCCTGGATGATGATAGAATGCAAAGCGATGGAAATAACCCTGGATGAAAAAGTATTGCACCAGGTATTGCGCTATAATATTTCTATCCCGGTACCCTACCTCATCATTACTAATGGAAAATATATGGCCGGCTTTCATCGTAGGGTTACAGGGTTGGAAATGATAAATGAATTGCCCGGGCCGGGAGTTGCTTAAAAGTTCGTTATGTAAGCAGCGCGTTTCCCTTATCTTTAATTCTTATGCTCGAATATTATATTAAACGAATATGCTATCATGAAAAAATTTACACCAGGCCTTGTAACGATCACTGCATTTCAATTAATTTTTTTAATGAATATTTACGCGCAGCAAGTAGTTAAGTTTGAAATAAAACCCAATGAACAAAAAGTAGATGTACTGATCGGTGGTAAATTTTTTACCGCTTACCTGTACCCTAACAGTATTGAAAAGCCTGTGTTGTACCCGCTTCAAACAGCTTCCGGTATTTTGGTTACCAGGGGATTCCCTCTAAACCCACGCCCTAATGAAAGAACGGATCATCCGCATCATATCGGCATGTGGTTTACTTATGGTGATGTGGACGGACTTGATTTCTGGAATAACTCGTATGCCATACCCGATAGTGCTAAAGATAAATATGGCAGCATTAAACACCAGCGGATAGTGGCTGCCGAAGATGGTAAGACAAGTGGTAAACTATCTGTTGCTGCAAACTGGGTAGACATCAAAGGGAAAATTTTGCTTAAAGAACAAACGACCTTCCTTTTCAGCGGCGATGCTACTCACCGGTTTATCGACAGAACAACTACACTTACCGCTCAGCAGGAAAGAGTTAGTATGAAAGATAACAAAGAAGGCATCATGGGAATGCGTGTTACAAGGGAACTGGAAATACCTTCTGATAAACCGGAAATGTTCACCGATGCAAAGGGCAATCCAACCAGGGTAGCAGTACTTAATAACAAGGGTGTTACCGGAAACTTTTTAACCAGTGAAGGAAAAGCAGGTAACGATGCCTGGGGCACACGTGGTAAATGGTGTCTTATGTATGGTAAGATAACCAACCAGGATGTATCCATAGCCATCATCGATCATCCAGGTAACCCCGGATATCCTACTTACTGGCACGCGCGTGGTTATGGATTATTCGCTGCCAACAATTTAGGACAGGAAGCATTGAGCGCCGGAAAGGTTAAACTTAATTATGCACTGGAGGCGGGTAAATCAGCTACGTTCAAATACAGGATCGTGATCACTAATGGTTCTACACCATCATCAGATCAACTAAATAAAATGGCTGCTGATTTTTCAAAGCAGGCTGAACTATGATTTCGACAACCATCATAGTCTGTTATTAAATAATTTTAATCATAGTTCAAAACGCTTAAGGGAAAATGCCCAGTTCAGCATAGGAAGTGCCTACTTTATTTATTGCGCAAACATAAGCAGCAGTCCTCATATCCGGGATCGAAGAATTTGATTTCCAAATATCCATTATCTCCCTGGTAGCGGTGATCATCGTTTCTTCGAGGCCGCTTTTTACCAGGTCAATTTCTTCTGCACCATGCTCGATAAAATTTCTTTCTTCATCGGATACCTTCTTTTTAGTCAACTCTTCTATTTGTCCTAAAATATGCTTATTCATATTTTCGGTAAACCGCTTTTCCATGCGGCCATAACGGACATGACTAAGGTTCTTCAACCATTCAAAATAAGATACGGTTACACCACCTGCATTCAGGTACATGTCAGGTACCACCAATACGTTGCGTCTTATAAATTCTTCATCAGCTTCCGGTGTCAATGGGCCGTTAGCTGCTTCCCCGATAATTCTTGCTTTTACTCTTGGTGCATTACCGGCATTGATAACATTTTCAAGCGCAGCCGGAATTAAAATATCGCATTCCATTTCCAGCGCATCGTTCGTTGATTCGAAATTTTGAGCGCCGGGGAAATTTAAAATGGAACCACTTATTTTACGATGACTGAATACTGCGTTTACATCAAAACCATCGTTGTTCCAAATTGCGCCTTCATACTCTGCGAGTCCGACAATTTTAGCACCGGCCTGCTGGAAAAAAAAAGCAGTATGGTAACCAACATTTCCCAGTCCCTGAATCACTACACGTTTGCCTTCGACACCGGTTTTCAATCCTAATTTATTCATCACTTCGGTCATGTTACAAACTTCCCTCAGTCCGAAGAAAACACCCAGTCCTGTTGCTTCCCTGCGACCACGCACACCGCCCTGGGATACCGGCTTGCCGGTAACGCAACCCATAGAATCTATTTCACCAGGGCGCATGCTCATATAAGTATCAAGTATCCAGGACATTTCTCTTTCGCCCGTTCCATAATCAGGCGCCGGTACATCTATACCCGGACCAATAAAATTCTTTTTAATTAATTCTGCCGTATAACGCCTGGTTATTTTTTCAAGTTCGTAAACTGTGTAATTTTTAGGGTCGATGGTAATACCGCCTTTCGCACCACCAAAAGGAACATTTACGATGGCGCATTTATAGGTCATCAAAGCTGCGAGCGCCATTACTTCATCAAGGTTTACAGAGGTGGCAAAACGGATCCCTCCTTTGCAGGGTGTTTTGTGATGGGAATGCTGAACGCGGTAAGCTTTAATCACTTCAATCTTATCTCCAATCTTTACAGGAAAATGCATCCTGTAAACAGAGTTACACTGTTTGATCTGTTCAAGTATTCCTGTATCCCAGCTTGTGAATGCCGCTGCTTTATCAAAACTTTTTTCTACGGCAGCAAAAAAGCTGTAATCTGTTTGACCTGACATGTTTGTTGTTTTATGGTTTTAGCTTTGGCGTTAGGGAGAAGCTAAAGCCCAGCCGCAATTCGTTGTTATTATTTATTTATAACAGATCGCCTTTCTTTTCACTACCCGTCCGTAATTCCTTTTCCAGCTTTCCGATTTTTTTATCCAGGTTAGCTAAGTATAAAAACAAGCCTGATAAAATGGTTACTACCACTGCTACTACTACGTAGATTTTTCCATTGGCACGCATACCCACGGCCATTCCAGGTTTGTCTCCCGGCGCTTCTGCATTTTGTGCAAAACACGCAGCACTCAATAATAGCAAATACATACAAAAAAATGTGCAGCAAATTTTTTTCATCAAATGGCTAGTTTCTTTTCTTCTAAAATTTTATACCGTGTTCGCAGCGTAGCGATCCATAAGCTCAGTAAAATCCATCCTAACATTGCCGGAAGAAAAACTTTCGTCATTGTGGGGTCAAGATCTTTACCACCTAAACCCGGGTTGCCATCTACCCCTTTTCCTCCGGGGTGCAACGATTCAACCAGCCTGGGTAAAATCAATACCATTGGGATATACAGACTAAAAGCGAAGATATTATATACGGCGCCGATGCGGCCGCGCTTGTCGATATCGGACAGGGAGTTTCTAAGTACGAAATAAGCAAGGTAGATAAGCAGCGCAATGGCGACACCCAGTTGTTTAGGATCATTGCTCCATGGCGCGCCCCAGGTATAGTTGGCCCACACGGCGCCGGTAACCAAACCAAGTGCACCGAAGACCGTTCCCGTTCTGGCGAATTCAACGGCGAAAATATCATTTTTAACATCGTTCTTACGAAGATACAGGATGGAATATACCATAGATATGGAGATCAGCACCAGCTGGCATGTCCACATTGGCACATGAAAAAATAAGTTGCGACTGGTCTCGTACAGGTTTCCAATGTTCGGCACTCTTATTAGAAAACCTGCAATGAATACATAGATCAATAAGAGGACACCGGTTATTTTCCACCAGGATTGGCGTAGCATAGATTAACGTGTAAATTTTTAAAACGTAAAAATAGGTTAAAGGCACAAGAATATTGTTTGAATCAGCATTTGCCGGCTTAAAATAAAGAGGCGCCGGGCACGATACCAGGTTAATCTATCGATACAATTTACCAACAAATGATTTATATATCAGCTGGTGTTTGTGCAATGCAAACTCACATACAATGTTTTTTAAATCCTGATAATAAAATTTGAGATTTATCAGTCTTTCCATAGAAAAGGGAACAAAATAATTGCCAGTGCGATGATAAGGATATCTAAACCGGCAATCAGTAAAACAATCTGGTAATAAGCGCTTAAAAAAACATCACTGAAAGCTGTGTCCGAAAGCCGCATCAGCAACAACAGCTGGGGTATTATCAGAGGAAATCCTAAAATCGCCATTAACGCAGCTCCCTGTTGTGCACGTGCGGCGATGGCAGAGAGAAAGGTGAAGACAAGACTTAATCCGAGTCCCCCGAAACTGGCGATAGCAAAGAACTTAAGGGAGTGTTCCAGCGGATCACCCAATAGCAATTGAAACAGGACAAGGCTCAGCAGGCTCATCAGTACCATCAGCAATATATTAAACACAAGTTTTGAAATGATGAAATCGCGGGCTCCGGCAATTGAATAAAAATACAGCATACGTCCCTTGCCTTCCTGCAGAAAACTTTTAGCCACCGCATTTACACAAACAAATAATTGAATCATCCAGAACAAGCCATTCCATACCCGCGCTTCCGGTTGCCCCATTGCCAGGTACAACACAAATATAGTAGAGGCCACATATAATAAAATACCGTAGAAGGTGTACTGCTGACGAATCTCCAGTAAGAGGTCTTTTTTAAAAAGGGCAACGATCTTATTCATTTATTCGTTAGTAAGAAAATTTAGTTTTTCTGCTTCGCAGCTCACCGGCCCAGACATGAAATATGTAATAATTATTGTTCGCAAGATCTCTCAAATTTTAATAACCCATTATCTTTGTTATGCATAGAGAGTTGGATATTTTTCCTTTTTAATAAAGCAACTCTAAAAATTTAACATTCCATTATACCAGGTAATAGCAATGCCTGCACCTCGGTTCATATATATCCATCTCTCCTAAAAGTACCAGCTTATCGTGATTAGATTTTCGATATGAGTAATTAGCGATGTTTCCACACTTTACGCAAATGGCATGCAACTTGGTGATGTAATCAGCCTTAGCCAAAAGAAAAGGCATCTGGCCGAAAGGTTTTCTGGAATAGTCCATGTCAAGACCGGCCACAATAACACGGGTCCCGCGCAAAGCTAACTGATCGCATACTTCAGGCAGCAGATCATCAAAGAACTGAGCCTCATCTATGCCAATAACATCGACACCGCTGGCGAGCAACAGGATGGTCTGGGAATTATCTATGGGAGTTGATTGAATAAAATTTTCATCGTGTGAAACAATATTTTCAATATGAAAACGTATATCTAAGGCAGGCTTGAATATTTCTGTTTTTAGATTGGCAATTTTAGCCCGCTTTAGCCTACGGATCAATTCTTCTGTTTTACCGGAAAACATTGAACCACAGATAACCTCAATCCAGCCACGTCGCTCACCGTATAAACTTGGTTCTATAAACATGCAGTACAGAGAATTATTTAGTTATATTTATTGTTTATAATATATGAATCTTCCGTTTCATTTCAAATGTACCATAACAAATGGAAAGAATAAAAGCCCTAATCAATAAATTGCACGAGCAATCTGAAGAAAATGCCGATTCATCTGAGCTTATGTCCACGGTACAGATGATACATGCAGCGCTTGTACAATTTTCAGCGCCTGTCCCTAGGCAGATGAGTACTTCAAAAGTATCTGTAACCCTTCCTTCTTCTAACCGGGCCTCATTTTCGAGCCGTGAAATCACACCGGAAGTTAAGGAAACAGCCTACAAGGAAACAATACCCCAGGCAATTAAACAGTCTGAGTACAAAGAGCAGTCTAAAATTACAGTAGCGGAACCGGTAAAAAAAGAGACTGAAAGAATCACCCACCAGGTTGAGGTTAAAAGAAACGACCAGCCTGGTTGGTTGTTCGATCATGTGGACGAAATTCCTACCCTGGCCCATCAAAAAGAATTTAGGGAAAGGAATGATATATTTAATAGTAATAATGGATCTTCCCTGAACGACCGGCTTAAAATAGAAAAGAAAGAATTGGCTTCTGTGCTGACAGACGGACCGGTGCGTGACCTGAAAAAAGCCATCGGCATAAACGACAGGTTTGTGTTTCTAAGCGAACTATTCCGTGGAGATGAGACGATGTACGAACGCAGCTTAAAAACCATCAATAACTTCCGGATATATCCTGAAGCGGAATACTGGATCGAGAGAGAACTAAAAGTAAAATTAGGCTGGGATGAAAACAAAGAAGTTGTAAAGCACTTCAGGCAATTGGTAAAGCGGCGCTTTATGTGATTTGCTTTTTATTAAAAGGTTTACCCTGATTGTTATTGCTCAAAAAACGAAAAGTCAAATTAGCTTTTTCTCCATCAGATACTTTATAATCTTATCTTTCGCACCGGTTTTAGAATGAACATATTTTTTTGCAGAGTCACCAGCTTCGGCGCATGCATGGTTGTTATTAAGCAATAGTAAGAATATTTTTTCCACGTCAAGTGCATTGTCAGCACTAAAAGCACCGCCGCTATCCAGTAGTTCTTCCGCCTCTGCAAATTTTGCATATACAGGACCGAATACAACGGGCTTCCCATAAACAGCCGCTTCCAGTACATTGTGTACGCCATCATCCCCAAAGCCACCACCGATATATGTTATGTCACCATATTTATACAGGCGGGATAACATACCGATATTGTCTATAATTAAAACATGAGGTGAGTTAATTATATCAGGCGGTATGCCTTTAAGCAACCGGCTTTGCCATTCAGTGAAGAGTATTGAGTGTAGAAAAAGTTTCTTTATCTCTGATAAATGCTGGATTGCGATTTCATGAGGAGCGATGATAAATTTAATTTCAGGATGGGTATTCGCAAAATGATCCAGTTCTTCTTCATCTTCCTGCCAGGTACTGCCGGCAACAATAACCGGGCTATCACCACAAAATGATGCGATGTTTTCGATGGGAGAAAACTGTTCAGCTATTTCAATCACCCGGTCAAATCGCGTATCGCCACTTACCGTTACGATACCTGTAATATTAATACTATTTAATAAATTCCCCGATGCTTCATTCTGAACAAAAAAATGCGAGAAGCAAGACAGCATTTTCCTGTGTAAACTCCCATACCACCGGAAAAACACCTGGTTCTCCCGGAATATGCCAGCTATCAGCAATACTGGAATGTTGCGCTTTTTCAGCTGGTTGAGGTAGAAATACCAATACTCATATTTAACCCATAATACCAGCTTAGGCTGAATAATGTCAATAAATTGCCTGGCGTTACCGGGGGAATCGATAGGGAGATAAAAGATGTGATCGGCGCCTGCGTAATTTTTTCTTACCTCATATCCTGAAGCGGAAAAAAAGGTAAGTATGATTTGAGCTTTTGGATTTATTTTTCTGATATGTTCTAAAACAGGCCTTCCCTGCTCGAATTCTCCCAGGGATGCGCAATGCATCCAGCAGTTCTCCGAAGAGGGATGGTCGCTAACAGCTAACCTTATAGTGTCAAAAATATTTTTTCTGCCCTGAACCCATAATGCAGCTTTTGAATTCCACGGGCTTACAAGCATTATACCCGTTCTATAAAGCAAAAGAAAAAATTTATAAAAGACCAGTGTCAAGTAAATCATAAATTAACGGTTTTGCTATCTGTAATCAGCTATCAGCCATCAGCCATCAGCCATCAGTCATCGTATAACCTGGCGGTTATGTTTCGGCCCAAATAACTGCAAATTTTAATAATTAATAATCAATGGTAAAATGAAACATAACGCCTGCGTGATACTATGGCTAATGGCTGACAGCAAAAACACAATTTAAGTTGATATGAAACTGGTGCCAGGTTGCAGAAACGCTTATTTATAACAAATCTAAAATCAATCTTTCACCCTACCTATATTTTATTATTTTTACGTCTTTTAAAAGAATACTATGCGTCCGATTCAGATGGTAGACACTAAAGGTCAGTATGTAAAGATTAAATCTGAAGTGGATACGGCAATAATGGAAGTGCTGGAGAGTTCTATGTTTATAGGAGGCAAAGTAGTAGATGCATTCAGGGAGAACCTTGCTCAATATAACGGTTCCAAACATGTGATTCCCTGTGCCAACGGAACGGATGCGCTACAAATTGCGATGATGGCATTAGACCTTAAGCCCGGTGATGAAGTGATAACGCCTTCTTTTACCTATATCGCCACTGCTGAAGTAATAGCCCTTTTAAAGTTAAAGCCGGTTTTTGTAGAAGTAGATCCAAAAACATTTTGTATTAGTCCGGAAGCAGTAGGGCAAGCCGTTACCACCCGTACGAAAGCAATTGTACCTGTTCATCTGTTCGGGCAGGCTGCCGATATGGAAGGCATTATGAAGATCGCGGAGAAGCACCACCTCTTCGTTATCGAAGACAATGCGCAGGCGATAGGTTGCGACTATACCTTTAGCGATGGCACTACAAAGAAAACAGGAAGCATCGGCACAATCGGTTGCACCTCCTTTTATCCATCTAAAAACTTAGGATGTTATGGAGACGGCGGTGCAATATTTACAAATGATGACGCGTTAGCCATAAAATTAAAAATGATCGCTAATCATGGCCAGGTTAAAAAGTATTATCACGACGTAGTAGGCTGTAATAGCAGGCTTGATGCTATACAGGCAGCTGTATTAGATATTAAATTAAAACACCTGGAAGAATATAATACTGCCAGAAAGGCTACTGCCGGATATTATGATAAGGCGTTCGCTGCTAACCCGGCTATCACCATCCCTTCAAGGGCTCCTTATTGCAGCCATGTTTTTCACCAGTACACATTACTTGTTGAAAATGGGAACCGGGATAGATTGAATGAATTTCTTTCAGCACATAATATTCCTTCCATGATTTATTATCCCGTACCTGCTCATAAACAGAAAATGTTCGATGCTGCAGATGCGGGTATGCTTAGCTTGCCTGCCACTGATTTGTTATGCGAAAAAGTGATCTCATTGCCGATGCATACTGAATTGAAAGAAGATCACCTGGATTTTATAATAAATAAAGTATCAGAATTTTTAAATTAAATCCTTAGAATACATGAAAATTACTGTAGTAGGTACCGGATATGTTGGCCTGGTAAGCGGAACCTGTTTCGCAGAAACGGGTAACGAGGTTACCTGCGTTGATATTGACAAATCTAAAATAAATAAACTCATAAGCGGTCAGATAACTATTTATGAACCAGGACTGGAGAAAATATTTCTGCGTAACCTGAAAGAAGACCGTCTTCATTTTACTACAGACCTGGCCGCCGGAATTAAAGATGCTGCGATAATCTTTCTTGCTCTGCCAACACCGCCCGGTGAAGATGGCTCTGCTGATTTAAAATATGTGTTGGGTTGTGCTGATGATATAGGTAAATTATTGACCGACTATAAAGTAATTGTCGACAAAAGTACTGTGCCGGTGGGCACGGCTAAAAAAGTATATGATGCTATCGCCCGCAATTATAAAGGAGAATTTGATGTAGTCTCTAACCCGGAATTTTTACGCGAAGGGGTAGCTGTGGAGGATTTTATGAAGCCAGACAGGGTAGTGATAGGCACCAGTTCTGAGAGGGCTAAAAAAGTAATGGGTGATTTATATGCTCCTTATGTGCGCCAGGGAAACCCGGTTATCTTTATGGAAGAAAAATCAGCCGAACTTACCAAGTATGCCGCTAACTCATTCCTTGCGGCAAAGATTTCCTTTATGAATGAAATCGCCCACTTGTGTGAATTGTTGGGCGCAGATGTAGATATGGTTCGCCGGGGTATTGGCAGTGATGATAGAATTGGCAGGCGTTTTTTGTTTCCAGGTATTGGTTACGGAGGAAGCTGTTTTCCGAAAGATGTTCAAGCACTTGTCCGTTCTTCTACAGAAGTGAATTATGACTTTAAAATTTTAAATGCAGTAATGGATGTTAACGAACGCCAGAAATTGCACCTCATCCCCAAGATCAAAAGATTTTTTAGCGAAGACCTTAAAGGAAAACATTTTGCTTTATGGGGACTGGCTTTCAAGCCAAATACAGATGATATCCGGGAGGCCCCGGCATTGTATATGATCGATGCTTTAACGGAGGCGGGCGCTACTGTTGCAGCTTTTGACCCGGAGGCCATGAACAATGTTAAAAATTTGATCGGTGATAAAATTACTTACGCTGATAGCCAGTATGAAGCATTAAAAGGCGCCGATGCTCTGGTGATAGCAACAGAATGGAATGAGTTCCGGACACCTGATTTTTTAAAGATCGTTTCTATATTAAAGAGTAAAGTAATTTTTGATGGGAGGAATTTATTTGAAACTGCCGCTATCAAGGAATTAGGATTTTATTACGAAAGCGTTGGCAGACCAGCTTCCACTGAAATTTAGATAGCCGATAGCTTTTAGCGATCAGCTGTCAGCAAGCAGCAGGTCAATGCCTATCAGTTTTCTCCTGATAGCTGACGGCTACTGGCTAATAGCTATAATTAAATGTAACACTAAACTTTTATGAAAAGAAAAAGAGTACTTATAACAGGTGCGGCCGGGTTCCTGGGTTCGCATCTCTGTGACCGGTTTATTAAAGAAGGATTTTCTGTAATCGGGATGGATAACCTGATAACAGGCGATCTTAAAAACATCGAGCATCTGTTTAAGCTGGAACAATTTGAATTTTATCATCATGATGTTTCGAAGTTTATCCATATTCCAGGTGAGCTGGATTATGTATTGCACTTTGCATCACCGGCGAGTCCTATTGATTACTTGAAAATTCCTATCCAAACCCTCAAAGTCGGATCGCTGGGTACGCATAATTGTCTTGGACTGGCGAAAAATAAAAATGCCAGGATGCTTATTGCCTCTACTTCGGAAATTTATGGTGATCCTTTGGTGCATCCGCAGACAGAAGAATATTGGGGTAATGTAAACCCGGTAGGTCCGAGGGGTGTATATGATGAAGCAAAACGATTCCAGGAAGCAATCACGATGGCTTATCATAATTTTCACGGACTTGAAACAAGGATCGTTCGGATATTTAATACTTATGGTCCCCGTATGCGACTTAACGATGGCAGAGCGCTTCCGGCATTTATAGGGCAGGCACTGCGTGGGGAAGACCTTACTGTATTTGGCGATGGCAGTCAGACAAGAAGTTTTTGCTATGTTGATGACCTTGTAGAAGGTATTTATCGTTTACTCATGAGCGATTATGCTGAGCCGGTTAATATCGGTAACCCTGATGAAATTTCGTTAAAAGATTTTGCGGAAGAGATTATCAAGCTAACAGGTAATGTTCAAAAAATTATTTACCAGCCTTTACCTTTGGATGATCCCAAACAAAGAAAACCTGATATCACCAAGGCAAGGCAAATCCTTGGCTGGGAGCCAAAAGTTAACCGGGAAGAAGGGTTGAAAATTACTTATGAATATTTCAAATCCCTGCCCAGGGAGGAATTGGTAAAACAACCAAAGGAATTTGTAAGTATAAAATAGTACTTCACTAAGCTGTTATTATAAAATAGCTACATTTGATTTTTATGGAAGGACTTAATAATTGCTTCCTGTAATATTTTAATTCTTAAAACTGCACCGTAAAACTATTAAGTTGCGTAAAGATTTAAGTCTGTACGTTTATTAATTATTTTACGGCTTTATTTTATTAGAGCGCATAGTCATGAATCATGGAATATATTAATAGTTGTATGTATAAAAACAGTGTAGGCAAATCTTAAGCTTCATGAGTAAAACTATAATGATAACAGGGGGAGCCGGGTTCATAGGATCGCATGTGGTACGTTTGTTTGTACAAAATTATCCTCAATACAAAATTATTAATTATGATGCGCTGACGTATGCAGGTAACCTGGAAAACCTTAAAGATATTGAAGGCGCAGAAAATTATATTTTCGAAAAAGGAGATATAACAGATGAACAGCGAATGAATGAATTGTTTGAAAAATATGATTTTGATGGAGTAATACATCTTGCTGCCGAAAGTCATGTTGACCGGTCTATCATAGATCCACTGGCGTTTGTACGTACCAATGTGCTGGGCACTACAATGCTTTTAAATGTTTGCAGAAAATTTTGGGAGGAAAAAAAGGAAGGAAAACTTTTTTACCATGTCTCTACCGATGAAGTATATGGTTCTCTGAAAGAAGAAGGTTTTTTTACGGAGACTGCATCTTACGATCCAAGGTCACCATATGCCGCCTCCAAGGCGTCTTCCGATCATTTCGTTATGGCATATCACCATACTTACGGAATGCCGGTGGTGATAAGTAATTGTTCAAACAATTATGGTTCACATCATTTTCCGGAGAAGCTTATTCCGTTAATGATTAATAATATTAAAATTAACAGGCCTTTGCCGGTCTATGGCAAGGGTGAAAATATAAGGGACTGGCTTTGGGTGGAAGATCACGCAAGCGCTATAAATGTCATTTTTCACAAAGGTAAAAGTGGTGAAAAATATAATATAGGTGGTTGCAATGAGTGGAAGAATATTGACCTGGTTCACCTGCTGTGTTACATCATGGATAAGAAATTAGGCAGGAAGGAAGGGACTTCTGCGCAGTTGATAACTTATGTTAAGGATAGGGCCGGTCATGATCTTAGGTATGCCATTGATGCTACAAAATTAACCACTGAATTAGGTTGGAGGCCCTCCCTGCAATTTGAGGAAGGATTGGAAAAAACGGTTGACTGGTATCTGCAAAATGAAGACTGGATCAATGATGTAACCAGTGGAAATTACCAGCGATACTATGATGAACAGTATGTAATAAGATAACAGGTGATTACCGATTCATCAGGATAAATTATTCAATATTCCTGCTCAATGATTCATTGCGATCAGTCATATTGAAATCACTATTTAGAATTAGCACAACATGCCTGTAATTAAAACCGATTTCCCGGATTTATTAATCATAGATCCCGTTGTTTTTGGAGATGATAGGGGATACTTTTTTGAAGCATATAACGAAAAAACATTTTCTGAAGAAAACATACATATCAAATTCATACAGGATAACCAGGCCCGATCGGTATTTGGTGTCGTAAGGGGATTACACTTCCAGGAGAATCCTCATGCACAAACAAAATTAATTCGTGTATTGCAAGGAGCTATATTTGATGTGGTAGTTGACCTCAGGAAAAATTCTCCCTTATATGGAAAAGTATTTACTTTAGAATTGTCAGCGCATAATAAAAAGCAATTGCTGGTGCCGAAGGGTTTTGCACATGGTTACTCCGTAATAAGTGAAACCGCTGAAGTTTTTTACAAGTGTGATGAATTTTACCACAAGGAATCTGAAGGATCGGTATTATTCAACGATTCACATCTGAATATAGATTGGCGGGTACCAAAAGATAAAATGATTCTTTCCGCTAAAGACCTTACAAGTCCGACCTTTAAATCTGGTAATTATAATTTTTTGGTTGAAAAATAAAGCCGTTTCATGAATAAAATTAAAATTCTTGTAACGGGTTCTAATGGTCAGCTTGGGAGAGCGTTAAAGCTTGTGGCTGAACTGTACCCTGGACTTGAATTTATTTTCTTATCAAAGGAAGATTTTCCAATTCAACATAGTAAAATTGTACAGCATATCTTCTCAGCTAATAAACCTCAGTTTTGTATTAACTGTGCTGCTTATACCGCAGTAGATAAAGCTGAAATTGAAACGGAAGAAGCTTTTCTGATCAATGCAACGGCAACAGGAATCTTAGCTGCGGCCTGTGATAAATTCAACACCAAATTTATTCATATATCTACCGATTACGTTTTTAACGGGAACGCCGCTTTACCTTATACAGAAAATGATCAAGTAGATCCTATAAATACTTATGGTGCTTCTAAGTTAAAAGGAGAGTTACTCTCAGTCGCGTGTAATGAACAAACAATTATTATCCGTACCTCATGGGTCTACTCTCAATTTGGAAACAACTTTGTTAAGACGATGATTCGGTTATTGAACGAAAAGGAAATTCTTGGGGTGGTCAATGATCAGTCAGGTTCGCCGACGTATGCAACTGATCTTGCACAATTAATAATAGATATTATAAACTCGAGCAAATGGGAAGCGGGAATATATCATTATTCAAACGATGGAATCATTACATGGTTTGAGTTTGCAAGTGCAATAAAAGAAAGTATAAAAAGTACTTGTGTAATTAATCCAATTACTACGGCGGATTTTCCTACACTTGCGAAGCGCCCTTTATTTTCAGGGCTTAACAAGAAAAAAATCAAATCACATTATAACTGCTCTATTCCAGAATGGAAAACGAGTCTCAAACTATGTCTTGAAAAAATAGCAAACCAATGAATCAAAATCTATTTAAACTTTAAATTGCTTAATAATTTCTGTTTACTTCTGCTATCATTGTAAATAGAAATAAATTTATTAGTCTTATGTTGTAAAGACGGCAGTTTTCTATACACTAGTTTAGTAATAGCCGTTTGTACAACCACACCTAGTGTCCTTGTAAAAATATTACTATTTTTACCAATGACTAATTTCCTGCTAACATAACCTGCTGCAAACCCAACAAAGGTATTGAGTGCTACTGAGCGAATATCTCGCGAAATAGCAACTTTTTGTGCGTTAACTAACCCAATCTTTAATAGGTTTGCGGGTTGAAAACTTCTGGCTGTTGACCTGGCATTTTCTTTTAAAGCTGTTTCCTGTAACGTCGTTTTTAATTCGAGTTCACGTATACTGGCCTTTAATTCTGCTTCATTTGAAATTTTGCCCATGTCTTAATTTAAAAAATGGTGTATAATACTGTTTAAGATAGGAGCCTTTATTAATTTATCACGTGATGTATGTATAATTAAACCGACGATTCCATAAAGTGCAGCCATAATGAAAAAACCATAAAAACTGTGACCAAGCCAAAACCCAATAAGCAATGCAAGACCTATGGTAAATAAAATAAAAAAAATTATTGCTATAAAAATAAGCACAACTTTATCCAGTATAGAAGATACAGCCGATGTCGATTTGTCGATCAATTTAAGTTTCCATAGTTCAGTTTTATTTTTGATATAGTCTCCGGCATTTGAATATAAAGTTTCAATGTTCTTGGTAGGTGTATCCATTATACTATATTTATGTAAACCGTCGGATTTATTATCAGGCTATTCAGATATGCTGCTCGGTAAATTAAAAACTTTTAACTTCATTCTTAAAAGTATTCGCTTTGGAAGCACCTTCATCTGCTAGATCTTCTGCATCATCTTTTACACCCTGGTAAGCATCTTTGATACCATCAATAAAATCGTTGAATTTACTCTTCAATGAATCGGTTACATCAGTTCCGGTATCGGATATCATCCTACGTGTTTCAGTACCCTTATCAGGGGCGAACAAAATTCCTAATATAGATCCTACGGCTGCTCCGGCTAGAAATCCTAATACTGTTTTTGAATTACTCATGGCGCATTAAATTTAAAAGTTAAAAATTTATTTGAAAAGATACATATAAATTTTCTTGCCAAAGATAGTATGACATTGAAGTTTCACAGTGATTTATTTATTTATTTAACTTATAGCCATCGTTTTAAATAAATAACTCTCAAGTTCAAATTATACTCATGGCGAAAGCTAATCCAAGATAAAATTGATGCGAATATTTTTCCCCAGTTCGAGCAACTTATAACCGTTATTTAATTTAATATATTGAAGTTAAGTCTAAAAAATAATTTTAAAGTTTTCAGAGGTATCAAACAATTATTAATAATTAAAGCTATTAAATCATGATACAGAAATTTTCCTTGCTGAGTATTGCAATATTATTATCGCTGATATTTATGATAGGCAGTTGTCAGGTGGCGGGCGATATATTTAAAGGCGGCATGTGGATAGGGGCAATTGGTGTAATTCTGGTGATAGGGCTGATAATTTATGTTATTAGCAGAATGGCAATAGAAGTTAAAAAAACTGCCATTACTTAACTAAAGATATTTTAGCAAATAATGGCAGTATAATAAACATAACCCTTAAACCTATAACCGAGTTGAGATTAATATCCTGTTACTGTTATAATTTGTCTCTATTATTAAGCAGATTAAAACAGGTGCGGCGCTTACTTAATAATTGAAATTCTTTTTAATCGTTTTATTTATTTTAATACCAAAGTCATGAAAAACTAAACACTTCCTCCACGTATGACCCTAAGCAGAATTGCAATAACAGCAATAACTAGAAGAACATGTATCAAGTTTCCGCCAAAATGAAATCCAAGACCCAACGCCCAAAGAATAATCAAAACTACGGCAACAACATAAAGTAGATTTCCCATTTTTTAAATGTTTTAAGGTGTTTAATTGATTAATACCGATATTAAAAAATCCTGCCACAATCAATAAAGATTGTACGCTATAAAATACGTCGAAAAATTATTGAAATGTTAATATATTTTCTTGAACGAGTACATTTTTCTACACTATGAGAAGAAACGCACCACTTGAATAACATTATATTATTTTGTCTAGTGTCGAATATATAAGTTCCCGGGTAAATGGTTTGCTAATGAAAAAATCTACCCCTTCTGTAAAAGCTTTTTTTCTATCAGCTGCGCTATCATGTGCAGTGATCATTATAATTTTAGTTTCAGGGAAGTTTGTTTTAATATGATGAATAAAGTCTAAACCAAATCCATCAGGAAGGTGATTATCCAGAAATAAAAGTCCGGGGGGATCATTTTTTAAAGCCACTTCCGCATCAGATAATGTATTAACATAAGAAGTCTTCAATTTTTTCTGCCTCAGAATACCACTCAGCAAATAACAAATATCGAGTTCGTCATCTACTATTAACACTTTCAACATCATACATTTTTCGATAAATATAGTTTCCACTGATTCACATGCGCTTACGATCATATTCAAGTATATTCAAATCATTAGCCACAGTTGATTATCATCTCACCTGATAAATCCATTAATACACTTTTTTAAGACCAGGAGAATCTGTTAAAACCTGGTTTCTTAATGGCGCCGTCTTGTTAACTATACTCTGCAATCTGGCAGGATTTTTAATATAATTGCGCAATATTGATATTACAAACATAACTAATATTGTCTTTTATCTGCAGTGGTTAATCTGAATCAATAATAATAAATTCATCATTGACCAGTAAGGGATAACTCAAAGTTTAAATATGAAAGCTAGCACTGATATTATACATCGTTTAAAAAATATTTTTAATTTCTTAAAGGAAGTGATGGATAATTTCATCGACGACAGAGTGCTGAAATATAGCGCTTCCCTGTCCTACTATACTGTATTTTCTATTGCTCCTATTCTTATAATAATAATCTCTATAGCTGGAATCTTCTTTGGCAGGGACGCTGTTCAGGGACAAATAGCCGGACAGATATCAGGGCTCGTCGGGCCGGAAGCCGCAACGCAGATACAGTCTATGATTGGTAATACACACAGATCGGGCAACAATCTTTTTGCCAGTATTTTAAGCGCTTGTATTCTTATTATAGGCGCAACAAGCATCTTTAATGAAATTCAGGATTCTATCAACAGCATCTGGGGCTTGAAAAGTAAACCTAAAAGGGGTTTATTAAAAATGGTAATCAACAGGTTAATATCATTCTCCCTTATCATCAGCCTCGGTTTTATTGCGATGGTGTCTCTTTTACTGGATGCTGCCATAAAAATTGTGAGCGATTACATGGGACGGATACCCGGAGCAGGCATTTATTTTGTGCAGACGTTGAATTATTTACTGAATTTTGTCGTGATATCTTTTATGTTTTCAGTTATCTTCAAGGTACTGCCTGATGCGAAAATAAAATGGAGGGATGTAATTAAAGGAGCCATTTTAACAGCAATACTTTTTATTATCGGAAGAGAAGTTATCAGTTTTTACGTTGCTAAAAATAATTTCACCAGCATTTACGGCGCGGCAGCCTCTATAGTTATAATTTTAGTTTGGGTTTACTACACGGCAGTTATATTGTATTTCGGCGCTGAATTTACAAAAGTATATTCCATAAACTACGGGAGTAGAATTTTGCCAAATGATTATGCAGTTTGGGTAACGGTAAAAGAGGAAGAACAGCCCGGTAAAGCTCTTGATGAGGTTAAAAAAGGCGAGCAGTTGCAGCCTGCTGCTATCAATAAATAGTTTTCCCTTAATTTGCGGGACAAAATATTTAAACATGAAACGGATTTTGATAATTGATGATGATTTGGACATGTGCGTGCTTCTCAGCCGTTTTTTGCAACGTAACGGATTTGAAACGGATGCAGTGCATACCGGTAATAAAGGGATTGCAAA
>Ga0123338_10000829_pt1 | contig 30600 bp, 23 predicted proteins | sample grotaG_FD_89793 | JGI IMG/M metagenome (GOLD analysis project Ga0123338, IMG submission 89793) | Glacier valley bacterial and archeal communities from Borup Fiord, Nunavut, Canada, to study Microbial Dark Matter (Phase II) -... | ecosystem: Environmental > Aquatic > Freshwater > Ice > Glacier ...
CGCTTATCGGCACTGATTTGCAGCGCATGATAATTGCTGAGGCCATCGGAGACGTAATAACCTACGCTGGTCAGGCCAGGGCGCCTGGCATAGAAAGGTCGACGCGTGTTGATCGCCGTAGTGCCCGGCACGGGAAGATTCAGGTCAAAGCTTGTACCCAGCCGCCGACCGAGGTTGCCCACGTAAGCCACCTTCACCAGTGTTGCGGCAGGCGCAATCTCATGTTCCACCGTAAAGTTGAACTGTTCGGCGTAAGCCTGCTTCAGGTTGCCCGCTACGCCAATCACCCCGCCGGTGGGATTATCGGCCGAAGCCAGATTCAGCGTCGGCGGCGCAGGGAAGCCATCGCTCACTCGCTGGCCCACTTGAAGATCTCCTGGCGTATTCGAAACAATCGGACCAAAAGGCAGATTGCGCTCCCCACGCAGCAAGTTCCCGCCATTGCCATTGGGGTTGTAAAAGAGCCCGAACCCCGTCCGTATCACGGTGTGTTCCGCCACTTGCCAGGCCATGCCGAAGCGCGGTGCGAAATCTTTCCAGTCGCTTTGAACCCCCGCCGTATCGCTGCCTGAGTTGCGACCCGGCACAATCATGGTCGCGGTGCGAGGATCGAAATTCGCGATCCGTCCGCCCACTTCGCTATAAGGGGAAAAGTATTCCCATCGCAAGCCGATGTTAAACGTAATTTTGTTGTTGAAGCGCCAATCGTCCGCGATGAAGAGTCCGTTTTCAATTCCGCGCTGCCCCACATACGCCAACACAAAATCCTGTTCGATCAAGCTGGGGAAGCCCAGCAGCAAGCTCGCTTGGGAATCGCCCGTACCGCCCACACCGGGCAGGTTGGTGAAGCCAGGCGAAAAATTGAACCGGCCATTTCCCCGGTTCGTCTGGTACTCCGAAATTTGCCGGCGGCGGAAATCCTCGCCAAACTTTAAAGTGTGCCGCCCCAGCGTGTACGTCATGTTGTCCAGGTACTCGAATGTGTTTTCCGTGCGGAAAATCGGCAGCGAGCGGCTCTGTCCAATGCCCGCATAGTTCGAAGGCGAGATGATGGGAAAGCCCGTCTGCTGCGGAAAGCTGTTGGCGTTCTTGATGCCGAATTTATTGCCCAGATCGGACCCCGACGACGACCCTTCCTGCGAATAATTCAGCTTGAAACGGTTGAACCCCGCGCGAGCTTCGTTCAGCAGGCGCGGCGAGAAAATATGGATGTAGCTGGCCACGGCATGCTGCACCGGCGTGAAAGAAGTGCCCGCGAAAGAATCCTCATTGCCCAGGCTGATGGGTCCTGAAATACCCGGCAGCGTAGTGGCGGGGAACGTGTTCGGAACCGTCGTGGCCGTCTGCTGAATGGCCCATCGGGCGAAGAAATTGTCGTTCGACGAGATTTGATGATCAACACGCACATCGCCCTGGTTCCAACTCTGCTTCTGGCTCATGTTGCTGATGTAGTTGTTGATCAGAGCGCTCGATTGCGGCGCCGGATAGGCCTTGATTAGCACGGCGGTCAGCGGGTCGAAGCGGGTCGCCGGGATGATGTTGTTCGGAAATTGATCGCGGATGGTGCGGCCGGTCGCAGGGTCGACACGGGTGGTCAGCGGGTCGTAAATCTTGTTGCTCAGTGCACTGAAATCGCCATTGCGTTCCGCAAGCGTCGGGACGGTCAGGTTTTGCAGCACTTGCGAATCGCGCCGGAAGCCTTCGTAGTCCACAAAGTAAAACGTCTTGTTCCTGCCGTTAAGAAGGCGCGGGATCACAATGGGGCCGCCGAACGATCCACCAAACTGGTTGTAGCGAAATGTGGGAAACGGGGTTCCTTTCGCATTGAAGAAGCTGCGCGCATCCATGGCGGAATTGCGCAGGAACTCAAACAGGCTGCCGTGCAGTTGATTGGTGCCGGATTTTGTCACCACATCGATCACCGCGCCGGAGTTGCGGCCCAGATCGGCGCTATACAGATTCGTTTGGACTTTGAATTCCTTAATCGCGTCCACCGCGGGACGCAGCACGATGGAGAGCGTGAGCCGGTCGTTATCGTCAATGCCGTCGTACAAAAAATTATTCGAACCTTCGCGATTGCCGTTCGAGAAAATTTCCGTTCCAGGCCGGCGATCGTCCGGCCGCGTCCCACTCATGATGGTGCCCCCGGTGCTGAAGCCTGTTCCGTTCACGCCCGGAGACAGCGTTGCCAACTGAACGAAATTGCGGCCATTTAGTGGCAATTCGGCCACCAACCGTGTATTGATCACACTGCCGAGGGATGACGACTGCGATTCCAGCAGAGGAGCCGTCGCGGCCACCTCCACCGATTCAGCGACATTGCCCAGCTCCAGCTTGAAATTGATTTCCGCACGCTGGCTCACCTGCAGTTCTACGCCGTTTTCCAATGTGCGGCGGAAGCCCGGCGCCTCCACGGAAAAATTATAAACTCCGGGCTGGAGCGCGGTTGCTACGTAGGCTCCTCGCGTATCGGTTGTCACATCGCGCGAAACGGCCGTATCGGCTTTGGTGATCGTCACCTTGGCGTTCGCGACCCCGGCGCCGGTTTGATCTATAACCGTGCCACTCAACTCCGCCGTGCTGACCTGTGCATAGGCGGCAGCAACGGTAGCCATCGCGAACGCAAGTGTCGCGACAATCCTCTTTGTGGCAAACATAGCCACCTCCTCAAAGCGATTCTGAGGCGGAGTATATCAGGTTCTACCAGTCGGTCACGGAGCCGTCATCGGCGTCGTAGCTCTCCTGGTTTTTCCAATCGTGATTGATCTTGTCGGCCATGGCGTGCTCGTCTAGTTCGATGCCTAAACCCGGGCCCGTGGGCAGGTCCAGATACCCATCGCGAACTGTAAAAGGCTGCTTCAAATAACCCTCGCCCAGTGAAACTTGCTCCTGGCAAAGGAAGTTCGGAATGGAAGCCGCGATCTGTACTCCGGCAGCCAGCGAAATGGGGCCAAGGGGATTGTGCGGCGCAATCGAGGCATAGTACGCCTCCGCCATACCGGCAATCAACCGCACTTCGGTGATGCCGCCCGCGTGGCAGAGATCGGGCTGCAGCACGGTGGCAGCCTTCTTTTCCAGCACCTCGCGAAAACCCCACTTGGTGAAGACGCGTTCCCCGGTGGCAATGGGGAGGAAGGTGCCGCGCGCGATATCGGCCATCACGTCATGATTCTGCGCCTGGCATGGCTCCTCGACAAACATCGGCTGGTAAGGCTCCAGACCATGAATCAGCAGCTTGGCCGTCGCGGGACTAATGGCTCCGTGGAAATCGATCGCCAGATCGACATCGTTGCCCACTGTTTTGCGTAGCTCGGCAAATTTCTCAACGGCATATTGGATCGCGGCTGGCGTTTCAATGTAATGAGCGGGCCGCCGCTTGGCCGGTCCGGTCTTAAACGCCGTGAACCCTTTGGCCATGGCCGCTTTCATCGCGTCCGGCGTGCCGGCGTGCGCGTAGACACGAATCCGCTCGCGCGTGGGGCCGCCCAGCAATTCGTAAACAGGGACGCCGAGCGCTTTGCCCTTGATGTCCCAAAGCGCCTGATCGATTCCGCTCAGGGCACTGGTCAGGATGGGTCCTCCGCGGTAAAACGCATGACGATAAATAGCCTGCCAATGGTGCGCCACACGCCTCGGGTCCTTGCCAATCAGATAGGGTTCCACTTCCATGACGGCTTCGCGGCAAGTGAGCGCGCGGCCCTCGGTGATCGGCTCGCCGTAGCCCACAATGCCTGCGTTCGTGTGTATCTTCAGGAACAACCATCGGGGCTTCACCAGGAACATTTCCAGCTTAGTGATCTTCAGATTGTCTTTCGGTGAAATGGGTGAGGAACCCTTGACACGCTCTTGAGCTTCAGCGACGGATTGGCCGATGGCTGCGAGTCCAGCGGTTTGGAATGCGCCCGCGATGAGGGCGCGCCGGTTGAATGACATGCGTGGGAGCATATCAGAAAGTGAGCTATATGCCGAAGCGTGCGTTTCTGTTGGGGGTGTTCACGATGCTCTCGGTGCAACCACAAGCTCTCCACGGCTCCGAGAAAGCCGGATTGGACGCCTTGTACCATGCCGATACCTTCGCCCGCATACCCGCCGGCAGCTTCCGGATGGGCTACGCGAAAGGTCTTGACGATGAAGGCCCTGAGCACGAAGTGCGAATCGGCGCCGCCTTTGAATTAGGCAAAGTAGAAGTCACCCAGGCGCAGTGGGAAGCGGTGATGCGCGATCCGCACAAGCCGATGCCCGCCGACGGCGCCGTCGGGGCCACTCCAAGCCACTTCAAGGGTGCCAATCTGCCGGTGGAGAGCGTCTCCTGGGATGACGTGCAACTGTTCTTGCAGCGCTTGAATGAGCGCGAAAGCACCTACAAATTCCGGCTGCCGACCGAGGCGGAATGGGAGTATGCAAGCCGCGCGGGAGCCAAACCGCAGGCGTCCTTGAAGGATGCGGAGGAAGAGGCTTGGTTCAAAGGCAACGCGGGCGACACCACACATGCCATCGGCGGTAAGAAGCCCAACCATTGGGGGCTTTACGATATGGATGGCAACGTGGCGGAATGGGTGAGCGATTGGTACGGCGCGGATTACTACGCGGGCAGTCCGCATACCGATCCCAAGGGGCCTTCCACCGGATCGTACCGCGTGTTCAAGGGCGGTGCCTGGCTTACCGATGCGGCGCTGTGCCGGCCTACCATTCGCAATTTCGATTTTCCCAACAGCCGCTTTTATCACGTGGGCTTCCGTCTGGTGAGGGCCGCAAAATAAGCCATGCCGAAGACGCAGCTAGGCTTGGTGGTGTCTCTGAATGTAGGCACGCCGCACCAGGTGCCTTCGGGCGGCGGACCGGTACTCACGGCAATTTTCAAAGCGCCCGTAGAAGGAAGGGTGGCTCTTCGCCGGAACAATCTGGCGGGTGACCTGCAGGCCGATCTTACAGTGCATGGCGGGCGCGACAAAGCCGTTTATGCATATCCGCACGAGCATTACGGCTACTGGCGCGCTGAATTGGAAAACAGGGAGATGCCGTTCGGCATGTTGGGCGAAAATCTCACCACCGAAGGAGTCGCCGAAGACCAGCTTCACATCGGTGACACCGTGCGGATCGGCAGCGCCGTTCTGCAGGTCACGCAGCCAAGAATGCCCTGCTACAAACTTGCGCTCCGCTTCGGCAGGCCCGACATGGTGAAGCGATTCTGGCACAGTGGGCGAAGCGGCTTTTACTTCTCCGTCGTCCAAGAGGGCGACGTTGGCGCTGGCGACGTGATCGAATTGATAACCGAAGACCCTGGGCAGGTGAGCGTCGCGGAGATTGGCGAGTTGGCACGCGCCGATACACCTGACCTGGATCTGCTCCGGCGCGCTCTTGCTTCACCCCTCAAAGGCGGATGGAAAGAGCAAATTGAGCAGCGCTGGCGTTAGCCTGACGCCGGTGCTATTTCGCTTTCTTTGACTTGGCCTTGCTTGCAGCCGGCGTGGCGGCCGGTGCAACTTCGTCAGGTTGGTCTACAACCGCTTCCCCCGCGCCTGGCAGCTTTTCAAGCACCTGCTGAAACAGCGCCGCCTTGCGCGGATCCACTTTCGGAGGCGGTGCCAACTCGTGCCGGTAATCGTGGTCGTTATAGCAGGTGCGGCACCGGACTTTCGCCGGCTTTCCTTCCAATGTGGACACCACCGCGTGATTCATAATGCGCTTACACTTCACGCAAAAATCGTCGATAATATCGCCCAAACGCGTTTCGCGGCTATCGAGCATTACTGGTTATCCACTCTCTCCGGTACCAGCCAGAGGGCTTGTTCGAAACCGACATACTTGCAAATGCGCAGTTCGCCCGTTTCGGTTTCCAGCAGATCGCCTACGCCAAGCTGCTGCTCCGACCCCTTGAGCTGAGCCCACGCCGCGTACTCGGTGAGCGCCTCCACCTGCGATCCGGGCTCATAATCCTTCGGCTTTACTTGAGCCGAGCCAGAGACGTGCGGAGCCCAACGGAAGCTCTGGCGCTGCGCGTCTTTCATACGATGAATGCGGAACTGAGGCATAGGAACTAACGCCTCATTGTAGTGCAAAGACCTGGGCCGCGTCGCGCATTCCCAACTCCACCCAGCGTTCCACATTCTCCTGCTTCCAGATCACAGCATCGTGCGCGTTGCCCAGCCGTTCGGAACAGGAGATCACAGTCAACTTCACACCGAGCGGAAGCGGCGGCGTGGGCCGGATGCGGGTCAGCACTTGCGAACCGGCCTGCACCCACCAGGGCGTCACAGCGGGACACGAATCCACCGCGATGATTTCCGTCGCGCCCATTTGGACGGCTGCCCAGATGGGGAGCTTATCGATCAGCCCGCCGTCTGTGAATCTGCGGCCCTCGATGAGCACGGACTGCATAATCAACGGGATCGCACAGCTTGCCAGCAGGTGATGTGGCGTAATCTTTTCCGTTTCAATCAGCCGCGCCCGCAGCCAAGGCAGCTCCACGGTGACCAGCCCGAAGGGAATGCGGGGCGTGTACTCCCGCATTAACGCCTCCGCGCGCTCCAGCAGGGGGCCGTGCTGAAAATAACCCATGCTCAGGCCGGGCTTTTCAGTGAACGTGAGATCGCGCGCGGTGGAAGGATGCAGCCACTTCTCCGCGAGTTCGTCACCGGAGCATCCCGCCGCGATAGACCACCCGTTCAACGCGCCAACCGAGGCGCCCACCACTAAATCTAAATCGATATCTTGCTCTAGAGCTTTCCATACGCCGGCTTGGTAGGCGCCAAAATAGCCCCCCGGGGAAAGCACAAGAGCCGTTCTCCCGCGCATGTCTTATGTTAGACATAATCCATGCAAGTACGCGCGGCCGTCTTGAAAGAGTTTAACGCTCCCCTTGAAATGCGGCTCTATCCGGTACCGGAAATGCTCAGTACCGGCGAAGCGCTGGTGCGGGTGGAAATGGCGGGAATCTGCGGCACGGACGCGCATTTGTGGCTGGGGCAGCTGCCCATTCCGCTTCCCGTCATCATGGGGCATGAATCGGCTGGCGTCATTGAGCGCTTGGGCTCGCAGGGCATGCAGGATTGGCGCGGCGAACCGCTTCACGAAGGCGACCGCGTGACCTGGGCCAGCTCTATTAACTGTGGCGAATGCTTCTATTGCCGGCTGAAGCGCCAGCCTACGCGCTGCCTTTCACGCAAGGCTTACGGCATCAGCTACGACGCTTCAGAGGCGCCGCATCTGCGCGGAGGGTACGCTGAAAAAATTCTGCTCCGCGCCGGAAGCTCCATCTTTAAGCTTCCAGATTCGCTCGCCTTCGAAGCCGTTGTCGGCGCCGGCTGCGCGCTCACCACCGCCATCCATGGAATTGAACGCGCGCCTGTCGAGTGGGGCGATACGGTCGTCATCCAAGGCGCCGGTCCGGTCGGTCTTGCGGCGTTGGCCGTCGCGCGCGAATCTGGCGCAGAACGCATTGTTGTAGTGGGCGGCCCGGCGCATCGGCTGGAACTGGCGCGCGGGTTCGCAGCGCACGCAACGGTCTCAATTGAGCAATATCCCGATGCAGCCACGCGGCGGGAAGCCGTTCTTGCCGAAACCGGACCGCACGGAGCCGACGTCGTTATCGAGTGCGTGGGGCATCCGGAAGCGGTCAACGAGGGCCTGGCGTTTTGCAGGGACGGAGCGCAATTCCTGGTACTGGGACAGTACGCCAACGCGGGCGAAATTTCGTTCAACCCGCATACCGTTACCCGCAAACAATTGCGCATGGTGGGAAGCTGGGGCTTTGAACCGAGGCATGTGGATCGCGCCCTGCGCATGCTGGGCACAAACGGCTGGGGAGAACGCTTCGCCGCGGAAATCACCCACCGCTATCCCCTTGCCGAAGCCAACCAGGCGCTTGCCACGGTGCGGGAATGGCGCGGCGGGAAGACCGTTCTTCTGCCTCAGATGTGAGATTCTTCTAAACGGGAGGCTTCTTGAAACGACTTGTTTGGCTGCTGCTGATTCCACTGTTAGGTCTCGGACTTTGGTGGGGCATCACGGCCCGCAACAGCGCGCCTGAAATTCGCTTCGTCAAAGCCCGCCGGGAAACCCTGGTGAGCAACCTGCCCACGAACGGTAAGGTGGAGCCCATTGAGTGGGCCTCGGTGCGCGTAGACGCTCCAGGCCTGGTCACCGCGGTCAGTGTGCAACAGGGGCAAGCTGTGCGCAAAGGTGCGCTACTGGCGCGCTTGAGTGAGCCCGGCTTGGCGGACCAGGTGGCTGCTGCTCACGCCCGCACGGCACAGGTTCAATCCGACCTGGACGTGTTGAGCAAAGGCGGCAAATCCAGCGAGTTGACCGAAATTGAAAATAGTCTCACGCGCCTGAAATTCGATCGCGATCAACAGGCTCGCGAGACGGGTTCGCTCAAGCGGCTGTATGAAAAGCAGGCCGCCACCATGTTCGATCTTCAGTCGTCTCAGGCGCGTTTGCGTCAGCTGGAAATCGATATCGACAACTTGGCCAAGCGCCGCGCCGCCGTGGTCAGTAAGCCCGATGTCACGTCCGCGCAAGCCCGGTTACGGGAGGCGCAATCCACCGCGCGCGCCACCCAGGCGAAGGTCAGCCAGGGTGTGATTCGGTCGCCCTTAAGCGGTGTTGTATACAGCCTGCCCGCACGGCTGGGAACCTATCTAAACGCGGGCGACCTGGTGGCGAGTGTGGGCCAGTTGGACCGCCTGCGCGTTCGCGTGTATGTGGATGAACCGGAATTGGGACGCGTGCAAGTGGGCCAGCCGGTGAAGATTACGTGGGACGCACAACCCGACCGCGCCTGGAAAGGAGTGGTGGAACGTTTGGCCACTGAGATCACGACGCTTGGCACCAGACAAGTGGGCGAGGTGCAGTGCACCATCGACAACCCCGATCACCAACTGGTGCCCGGAACCAATATCAATGCTTTTGTTGAAACCAGCTCCATTGCCGGCGCTTTAACCCTTCCGAAAGAAGCGTTCCGGCGAGAGGGCACCAATGCCGATGTTTACATTCTGGAAGGAAGCAATACCGTGCGGCGTAAAAGGATCGTCACCGGTGCTTCGAGCGTGACTCGCACACAGATAACGGCCGGGCTTAACGACGACGACGCCGTGGCCCTGGCAACGGATAAAGTGCTGAAAGACGGCGCCAAGGTGAAAGCGATCTTTTAGACCAACAAGCCCGACACGGCGGCAACGATGCCCGAGCCGCCTGAAATGACACCAAGTAGCGGGAAAAATCTTTTCTTCGAAATGAAGTAAAGCGAACTCAGCACCAAGCCGATTTCAAGCAGCCCTTCGCCGAAATCGTAGCGCAAGGCGCGCGCCTCCGATTTTTCCACACTGCGCTCCAGCGCTTGGGCCTCCTCCTGCACCTGCTTGCTTTCCTGAAGATACTTCTTCTTCTCTTTGTCCATGCGGCCGAGCGCTTTTTCGGCTTCTTCACCCTTCGGCGCCAACAGGCCGACCATCTCTTCGCCTAACTCAATGTTGTGCAGCTTGATTCTTTTCGATTGGTAGTAAGACCATTTATCGTTCTCGTCAGCCTTCACCAAAACGCCCGCCGTGTGCGCCCGGTGCGATGCAATGGTCACCACCGCCAGCAACACGGCGAATATGGAAGTGAGCACGCCAACCCGGATGCCAAACGGATCTTTTTCTCCGCCTTCGTGTTCGCGATGAATCTCTAGTTCGGCCATGTTTTAAGCAGTAGTCATTTCGAGAATCGGCGTGCCTTCCGGCAGCAGTTCGCCCTTTTCCAGATGCCTGGCCTTGGTGGCAAACTTGGCGGCGTGCGGATCGTGAGTCACCATCACAATCGTCTTGCCGAATTCCTTGTTTAGGCGCTGCAGCAGGGTCAGCACATCCTGCGCGCTGGCCGCGTCCAGGTTGCCCGTGGGTTCATCGGCCAAAATCAGCGCGGGGTCTGTTACCAGGGCGCGCGCGATGGCCACCCTTTGCTCCTGGCCGCCCGATAGTTGCCGCGGAAAGTGCGACAACCGGTCGCCCAGCCCCACCAGTTTGAGCGCTGTCGCCGCGTGTTCACGCCGTTCCGTCTTCGAAAGATTCGTCAGCTTCAATGGCAACTCTACATTCTCCATCGCCGTCAGTACCGGAATCAAATTGAACGATTGAAAAATGAATCCCACATTGACATTGCGCCAGTGCGCGATTTGTTTATCCGACATCTTGCGCAGGTTCTGGCCCAACACTGCGATCTCGCCGCCGGTGGCGGTATCCATCGCGGCAATCAGATGCAGCAAGGTCGATTTGCCGGAACCCGAAGGCCCCATCAGCGCCACGAATTCGCCCTTGTGGATTTCGATATCGACATCCTTGAGCGCGATCACATGAAACTCATCTCGCACGAATTCCTTACGCAGTTTGCTGGTTTCGATGACTACTTCCGATTGCATGATTATGCTCCCTTGGCGTGCACACGATCGCCATTTTTCAAAGTTGCGGGCGGCGCCAGAACCACATCTTCGCCGCCGATCAAGCCCTGCTCCACAACCACTCCGCGCGCTGTGGTGCTGCCTGTCTTCACAGGCCTGGCGAGCGCTTTTCCGTTCAACACAATGAACACCTTGTCGTTGCGCACCGCTGTTTCGGGAATCACGATGCGCGGCGTCCTGCTCACCTGCGTGGTCGCGGGCTTCGCATCATTCAGGAAACTGACGCTGGAATTCATCTCCGGACGAAGGTACTCGTCGGGGTCGTTCACCTTCACCTTCACCTGCACCGTTGCCTTTTGACGATTCGCTTCGGGTGAGACTTCAAAGATTGCTCCCTGGTACTTGCGGTCGGGGAAGGCATCCGTGGTGACCTGTGCTTTCTGATCGCGATGCAGCTTCGCGAAATCGTTCTGCGCGATATCCAGCTCCACCTGCAGATCGCTCAGATCGGCAAGCGAAACCACATAGCCCTTGGCGCCACGTTCACCCACAAAACTGGTGGTCACGAACTCGCCCTTCTCCACCGCGCGTTCCAGAATAGTGCCCGTAATGGGCGCTCGGATAATAGTGTTGGCAAGCTGCGTTTCGGCATATGCCACCGTTCCACGCGCCTGTTCCAACTGGCCGCGAACCGCGTCGATCTGCTCTTTGCGGGGCCCTAAACGGCTCAGCGCATCCGTCTTCAAAAGCGAGTTCACTCGCGCCTGCTGGCCGTCGAATTTGGCCTGGGCGTCGTCTAACGCCTGCTTTGCCACCACGCCTTCTTTTACCAGTTGGCGCGTGCGATCCAGATTCACGCGCGCATTCGCTAAGTCCGCGCGCGATTGTTCCAGATTGGCCGTCGTCACGTCGATCTCTTCAGGGCGGCTTCCATTCTGAAGCTCTGCAAGCTTGGCGAGCAGGTTCGACAGATTGCCTTTCGCTTGTTGCAGACTGGCGCGGTACTCGTCGTCCTCCAGCCGGACCAGCACCTGCCCTTCACGAACGCGATCACCCTTTTCGACGCCAATCCACTTTACCTTGCCAACCACTTTCGCCGCTACTTGAATCTTGTGGTGCGCGACAATATAACCGGTCGCGTTCAGGATAACTTCGCCCTGCGCCGCAACGCTTCCCGGATTGGTAGCCACCACCCGCACCGTGTCCACCTCAGTCGCCGCGGTCAGCTTACTATAGGCAAACCGCGCCACACCCAAAAGCACAAATAAGGTCACCCCGGAAAGAATCCAGCGCGTTGCCCATTTGCTCTCTCCCTTGCTGCTACCCGTCCGGTCGATACGTAAGCTTTTCAGTTCAGAGTCCATGCTGATTTCCTAGACGTTCAGACACTTCGCAGAGCCGCCATGATCTCTTTTTTCGCCGCCGACCGAGCGGGAAAGAAGCCGCCCAGCGCGCCCAACAACATCGCGAACAGTACGCCATACAACATGATCTGCGGACTGACCCGCAGGCTGAAAGAAGTCTCGCTAAAGGTGGTGAAGTTACCGATGCCGGTTGTGAATCCGTTCAGCGGAAGCACCAGCAGGCAGCCGATAATGCCGCCGATGCCCGCCAATAAAACTGATTCGGCAAAGAAGCTGAGCAGGATACTCCCCTGGCTGAACCCCAGCACTCGCAGCGTGCCGATCTCTTTCGAGCGCCGCGCAATGGCCGCGTACATTGTGTTCGTTGCGGCGAAGCTGCTGCCCACCGCCATAATTAACGCGATGAACGTTCCCAGAAACTGAATGGGCGCCGCCGAACTGGTCTGCTTTTCGTAGTAGGTGGTTTCCAGCAGCGGATCGGCGTTCACTCGCTGATCCGCGGAAATGTTCTTCACCAAAGCATCGGCGGCCACTTCATCGGTCGCGCGGAGAAGCGCCGAGCTTAAAAATTCCGAGCGGTCGAAGTCACTCGATACCTGATTCAGGTCGGCCAAAATTTCGCTATTGACGGCGCTCTGCCCACCGGACATGACACCCACCACGTCCCAATCTCCACGGCCGAAGCGAAGCTTCCCGCCCAAGCGCGCAGCGGGGAATCGCTTGGAAATACTCTCGCCCACCACCACCTCACGTCTTCCTTCCGTGAACCACCGGCCCGCGACAAGTTTCAGGCCCCGCATCTCAATCCCGATCGGGCTGATGCCGCGCAAATTCACATTGATGCCGTCAGGCGCGTCCACACTCGCCAGGTTGATTACGCTCACCAGTTCCAGCGACGCTTGCGGTTGACCGTTTTTGTCGCGCGCAATCCCAGGCTTGAATTTCAACACCTGAAAATCCTGGCGGCTCACCGAACTGGTGAGTTCGGCCGTGGACCCTTTGCGCAAGACCATCACGTCAAGCGGGTTGCCCGTGGATTGCAGCGACGTCTTCAAGCCATTCACCAGCGACAACATAGCAAGCAGGACAGCCACCGTAAGCGCAATGCCTAACGCAGCCATTAGCGTGGTGGTTTTTCTGACCACCAAATTCCGCCAATTGTAAGAAATAGGAACAGCCATAAATTAATCCGTGCTCCTGAGCGCGTCCAGAATGGGGATGCGCGACGCCTGAAAAGCGGGGATAAACGCCGACACCAGACCGATCACGGCAGCGATGGCCAGACACAATAACGCGACGGAAGGCGTCAGCGTCAGATGGGCGAGTTGATCCAAAAATGCCGGCATAGCGCGAATCGCGCCTGTCATGAGCGAAGCAAGCAACACGCCCAGCACGCCGCCAATCAACGATACGATCACTGCCTCGCTAAGAATAAGTCCCAGAATCACTCCGCGCGTGAAGCCCAGCACTTTCAGCACGCCTACTTCGCGCACGCGCTCTCTGACGGACATGGCAATCGTGTTCCCGCTCACCAGCAATATCGTGAACATCACCGCTGCGCACACCACCAATAGAAACACTTTAATATTGCCCAGAAATGAAACGAAGCTGAGTGAGAACGCGCTCTCACTTTCCGTCTTGGTCTGCGTGGGGGAGTTGCGAAACTCCTCATCAACGGCCTTCTCAATGCGCGGAACATCCTCTACCGAATTCGCCAGTATCGTGAAAATTCCGGCATTGCCGCGGCGACGCTCCGGCAACGATTGCTCCAGGTATTCGCGATTGAAATAGAGCGTATCGTTGGCCTGCTCCGAATCGTAAATGCCTCGAATCGTCAGTTCGAGCGTCCCGGGATAGATATCCCCTTTCAAGATGATCTTGTCGCCCACCTTGAACTTCTGCTTATCGGCAACGCCCCGTCCTACAACGCAGGCCGTGCGTTCACGGATAAACTGAGCCTTCTGGTCTTCCGGCATTTTCATCTCAGAACGGACTACGAAAATTTTGTCGGGGTCGGTCGCGAAGCGCGCAAACTGATGCTCGGCTTTGTCGTCGATATATTGTCCGCCGTACCAGTCTTCAATCACCAGATCGCGAACGCCGGGAATCCGCTTGATCTTTTCACGGTAAGCCTGCGGCATCGGCCGGACTAGCGAGATACTGTTGCGCGTCACAAGACGCAAAGCCTGCTCCGGAGTGGGATCGGCAAAATAAAACGCGTGGTAGATCGCCATCAGCACGCCCAGAAGACACAGCGAAACGCCGATACTCAGAACGGTAAGGATCGTACGTCTTCCATTGCGCCAGACGTTTTTCAGGATCATGGGAAAATGCTTCATCGCAATCCTCCTCGGATTAGTTCATTCTAGGACAACCGTGAACGAATGCATGAAATTTGGATGCGAGAGGCGCTAAACCTTGCCCGAAAGGCCGGAATGGCTGACGAAGTGCCCGTTGGTGCCGTGGTGGTCTTTGAGGGAAAAATGATTGGCGCAGGGTGGAATACGCCGATCAGGCTGGCTGACCCCACCGCGCATGCCGAAATGGAGGCGCTTCGTGCCGCTGCTGCGTTACAGGGAAATTACCGGCTGGCCGATTCGGACCTTTACTGTACCCTGGAGCCTTGCCCCATGTGTGCCGGCGCATTGGTGGCCGCGCGCGTGCGACGGCTCATCTTCGGTGCGCGCGATCTAAAAGCCGGCGGCGTGAGAAGCAAATTTCAAATTGCCGATTCGCCTCTGCTCAATCACCGCGTGGAGGTGATTGAAGGCGTGCTGGGCGCCGAATGCTCTGAGCTGTTGCGAGAATTTTTCGCCACGCGCCGCTGAAGAGCGGCTATTTACTCAACCGCCTGAAATATTCAGCGACCGCGTTGCCATAGCCCGGAGGGACAGCCTGTGGCGTGGTGGCGTGCGGGTTCGAAGCCGATTCCGTCTTGCGGCGAAGCATTAACTCAATTTGCTGAGCGTCGCCCAAAATCTGCGCAATCATTTGCCTCAACATTTCCGGATTGTTCTGGTTCGCGCGTGGATTCAGGCCACGCAGTTCGTTCCCCAGCGTTTGCAACTGCTTTGAAACCTCGGGGTTATCGCGTGCCGCCTGTTGTAGCCGCCCGAAATCGCGCATCGCTTCGTTATAGTTGTCGCCGATGGTGGGCCCGCCGCCACCGCGCTGTCCCGAAGCCGATTCGCCCTGTGTTCGCTGGCCCTGCCCGCCTTGTTGTTGGCCGGGTTGTTGACCAGGCTGCTGACCAGGTTGTGAACCGTTCTGCCCCGGTTGGCCCTGCTGGCCTTCCCCCGGTTGCTGTCCGGAGTTTTGGCTTTGGCGTGCTTTCCCTTGCTCCATGGCTTGCGCCATCTGTTCAATCTGCTGGCGCAGCTTTTCCGCCTGAGCCACACCTTGCGTTTCACCGGCGCCAGGTTTGCCGTCCTTGCCTTTACCTACCGCCGATTGAGCCTTGCGTAGATCGTCCGCAACCTGGCCCAAAGCCTGGGTCACCGGCGCTTCCCGCATCACCGCATAACTGCCCATGCCTCGCTTCAATGCTTCAGCCGTCCACTTCATGCGGCTTTGCACTTCATCCTGCTGCATGCGCCCCAGGCCTTCCCGCAGTTTGCCGCTCGCTTCGGGCTGAGTCTGTGCCATGTCTCGCGCCGTGCGCTGCATCTGCTGCTCCAGGCGATTCAGGTCATCGATCATGCCCTGCTTTTCCTGCGACATCTGCGCGCCAAGTTGCTGCTTCGAAGGCTCGCTGCCCTGCCCGCCTCCGAAATTTTTCCGCAGCCGGTCGGAGAATCCTTCCTGCTGTTTAGCCAGCCGTTCGGCTTCGCGCACCAGATTGCTCATCTGGTCGCCCGATTGTTGCTGCCGCATGGCACCCAACATGTCCTGCGCCTCACGCAACCGCTCCGCCGCCCGTTTGGCATCCGCCTGGGCCTTGCTCTGTTCCGGCTGTGCTCCGGCTTTTCCACCTTCGCTCTGCTGCTGCTGGGCTCGCGATTGCGCCGAAGCCGAACTGCTCATATCGCGCGTCGCCTCCGTCAGCCGGCCCAGTGCCTGCTCCAGTTGCCGTTGCTGCGAAGCGCTCATCTGACTAGAGCGCTGCATGTTCTGCCGCGCACTTTGCGCTTGAGTCTGTGATTGCTTGCCGCCCTGCTGGCCCTGTTGGCCTTGCTGGCCTTGCTGACCCTGTTGCCCTTGCTGGCCTTGTTGCTGACCTTGCTGGCCTTGTTGCTGACCTTGCTGGCCCTGTTGGCTTTGCTTACCTTGTTGGCCTTGCTGACCCTGCTCGCCTTGCTCGCCCTGTTGCTGCTCTTCGCCCTTCTCGCCGCGCGACAACTGTTCCATTTCGCGCTTCAGTTGTTCGGCCTCGCGCCGCAGCATCTCCTGCTGCCATCTCTGCTGCGCGGTCTGCTGCTTCCCTTGTTGCTGCGCCAACTCCTGCTGACGCCGCGCCAGTTCTTTCAACCGGGCAAGCGCATCGTCCACTGCCTTCTGCTGCTTCTCAGCGGGCGATTGCTGGCCATTCTCGTACTGGTTCTTTTCGGTGTCTAATTCCAGCTCCAACATGTTTTCAAGATCGCGGCTGGCTCCCCCGCCCCCGCCACCACCGCCCTGTTTCCCGAACGCCACTTGAATCTGCCTGAAGGTTGCCTCCGCGCGCAGCAGATACTGCAATGCTTTTTGCTCAGGCGCCAGCGCGCTCTTAAACTGCTGGCTCTTCAACTGCTCCGCCGCGGGACCCATCGCCTCCACAGCCTTTTCCATGTCTTCAGTGAAGCTCTTGAACGCCGGGTTGTTTTCTGAAAGCTGCCGCGCCTTCATGCGGGCCGCCAACGATTTCGCCTGGTCGCGCAGCTTACCCTGCACTTCTGCAAGGTATTTCGCGTTATCGGCGGTCGGCGCTTTTTCCTTGCCTTTCAATTGGTTCCAGGTAGCCGCGATCACTTCCTTCTGGCGCTCGGAAATTTTCTGCTCTTCTTCGCCCTGTCCCCCGCCCCCGCCGCCAGCGGCTTGCAATTGCCAATATTCCTTTTCAAAAGGCTGCGCTTCAATAAAGTAAATGTCGGACCGTGCCGTGGTCCGCGCATCCCGGGCACTGGCGTAAATGCTTACCACATCGCCCGGCACCAGCTTGTAATCCTCTAAGAACAAGGTCGTACTTCCGTCGGCTTCCTTGCGACCCTTGCCATTCAGCACGGAGACGGTCTTCTCATCGCCGCCATTTACCGAATAGTGAAGGTCCAAAGCCTGCAAGCCGAAATCGTCCTTACCCTGAATGTTGACCGTCACTTCCTCAATCGGGCTCACCTTGGCATCCTTACCCGGATGCAAAATCGTCACCGTGGGCGGCGAATCGCGGCGCGCCTCAATGAAATAATTCTCCGTGAGACGTACCTCTTCACCGCCATCCGGAGTCGCCACGTGGTACATGTCGTCTTTCAGAATCGGCACGCGTCCCGTGAGCCGTCCATTCGCGCCCGCGGCCAGTTCGATCTTCGCGCCGCTATCCAGCATCAGGCTCGCCTGCGTCAGCGGCTTATCCGTTTCAATCTCCACTTCGGCCTCGGTGCCTTCCACCGCGCGAAGGTCGCCACCGGGATTCTCCACTTCGTTTTTCAAGCCAAGGAAAGACGGGTAGTGGTACGTCACCTTGATGTTCCTCACGGACGGCAGGTCCACCACGGTGAACTTATAGCTGTTCGATTTCACGCCCCCCGCTTCCACGTAATACTCCACATCTTCGGGAACGCCCGCGAACAAAAACTCGTAATCGGCCGACTGCGATTTTGCCAACATGGCGGCCTCCTCCCACTTGGGCGAACTGGCATACTTCGCAAACACGCTCACCTTTGAAGCCGTGAAGCCGTTCAGGGTCGCCGTGACGGATTGATCGCTACGGCGGCGAATCCGGTGTGTCCCCGGTTCCACGCGAATGCTGTAAACAGGCTTGCGATCGGCGCGCGGAACACCTCCCCAAAGCAACGCCGTCCCATAGCCTAGAAATCCGGGGCCGGAAATTCCAAGCCACAGCAGTACGGTAACGGCCACCGCCGCCACGGAACCGAAACTCACAATCCAGGAGCTTGGAACCAGCGGGTCGGATTCACGCTGGGAAGCCACACTCAGTGCATCGGCCGCCAGCAGCGGCAAAAACGGATCGCTCGCGTTCGCCTTTTCCTTTTCGGTAAAAGTGAGCAGCCGCTGATTGAATTCCGGATAGCGCGCCTCCGCCCGATTCGCCGCGCGCTTACGGTTCAACCGCAGCAAGGGCACAATCAGGCCCGCGCACAAAGCTGCCGCCACCGCAAAGAACAACAGCACGCGCGACCAAAACACACTGGGGGCGGAAAACGAGAATTGGTTGGCCGCCAGCACCAACAGGACCGTAACGGCCAAGGCAGCCGTGCAAAGAATCGCAGCTCCGCGCGTGATCGACAAAATGCGAAGACTCCGTTCCAACTTCCGTAAGTAAGAATCCAATTGAAGCAGCGGGTTCATGAGGCCTCTTTCTCTTGGGATAGGTGCCGATCGCCAACGAGGGATTCGGCGATAGCTAATAATAACGCCACCAGCAGGACGTACCACCAAAGATCAATTCGCGCGGGTTCGGAAGAATCGGGCAAGCCGGATTTCGATGCGCTCGCCTTCGCGCCCGCTGCTCCCGTATTTCGCCAAAGCTCGATGGTCTCAGCAGGCATGGGCTCCAGGTTCGATTCTTTGCGGTCGGCGTTCACCGCCGCCAGTTCACGCGTCCCGTTCGGACGCCGCACATCGTAGAAGCCTTCTTCAGCCAACGTGAGCCCCTGCGCTTTCGCCGCCTCAGATAGCGAAAGCGCGCGCTGTCCATTCGGCGCGATCACTTCCACGCCGCCCCTGGCTTGCGCCGCGTTCACTTGCGTGCCGCGCAGATCCAGATAAGCGCCGGCAGTATAAGTTGAGGAGCGCTCATCGATGCCGCCCAGGTAATGCGTCGTCTGTTCCACGAAGGGCACAAAGATCGCGTTCAGCGGCAGATCGTTCGCGATGTTATCGAGCGGCGAAGTGAACACCAACACGCGGCCGTCTCCTGAAGTGCGCTCCAACAGCAGCGGCGAACCGGAAGAGAGCTTCGCGATCACACGAGCCGTTCCCGGCTCCACGGGAACCGTCTGGTAAAACTTGATCGCGTTCCACTGCGAAGCCCGCTTCAGCGTGGGATGCGTGTTATCGAGCGACGTCACCGTTTGGAAGCGGCCGCCTTCCGGCGTTTCGAAGCGCGCGCTCGAAAGCGGCAAGTCCGTCAGTGCCACAGTGCCATGCCCGCCCGATTGCCGGCCCAGTATCTCCAATACGGAACCGCCCGCGCGTACATAGTCTCGTAAAGTGTTCTCGAAGCCGCGTGAAAGTGGCGGAATGTCGGACAAAACAATGAATGCGTATTTCGAAGGAGTCAAATTCGCCGCCTGTTCCGGAGTGGCCGCTGTCAACGTGAATGCAGGCTCGGCGGAACTCTCCAGCGCTGTACGGAAATACAAAAAGGCGCGTGTATCGCGCGCGTCATGAACCCACAATGCGGGGCGTGGATCGGAACGTTCCGTTGAAAAATAAAAATGGTCGTCGTTCTTGAATTTGTCCGCGGCATCGAGCCTCACTTCACCGCGCGTCAAACCATAAGGCGCCTCGAAGTTCGCAAACTCTACCGCCACCCGGCCATTCGCCGGCACATCCGCCTCGCGATACCCGGCTGATTTTCCATTCAAATACAACGTGACATTCAGGCGCTTGGCCGGCGTGTTATAGCCCGCGATGGTGGCCTGGATTCGCGCACGTTTCGGGTCATAGATGTGGCGCGGCGCTATCACGCCATCCACCGCGAAATTCATCTGGCCCGCGCTCACAACAGCATGAGGCGTGAGTTGAATATTTGACCCAAGCTCCAGATCGGAAAAGCTGGAGGGCATGGACGTCTTCTGCATGTCGCTGAAGAGGTGCACCTCCACGGGACCATGCACCGGCTGCGCCAACACGCGCAGTTGCCGCGTCAAATCGGCGAACGAACTTGCCGCATCGGTGGGCTCCGCTGCCTCGATCGCCGTGCGGGCCTTGCCGCGATCCTGCGTCATGTCGGTCAACACGCTGGTCTGCGCGGCAAACATCATTACCTGCACCCGGTCGGAGCCGCGCATGCTCTCCAGCAGTTTGCGCGCTTCCGCCTTGGCCGTCGCAAACCGCGTGCCTTCACGCATGCTGAAGCTGGTATCGAGCGCGATAATCACAGAGCGGTTCCCCGCCGCGCTGGCAACTGCGCTGGATCGCAAATAAGGCTTCGCAAACGCAAGCACCAGCAGCGCCAGCAGCAGCATGCGCAGCGCGAACAGCAGCAGATACTGCAGACGCCTGTGCTTGATGGAGCTTTGCGTACGCTTCTCAAAAAACATCAGCGAACTGAATGGCAGCGGCGTGGTCTTGTGGCGCTTCAGAAGATGAATATAAATTGGCAGCCCAAGCGCCGCCAATGCCGCAAAAAATGCTGGAGTCAGAAACGCCATCTAATCGCGCCGCTGCCTTAACGAGAGATACTCACGCAACCCTTCATCCAGTGGGCGTGAGGTATTCATCAGGAAGTAATCCATGCCCGACGCCTGCGCGGCGCGCTTCAATTCCGCCAGGTGGTCTTTCATTTTCTTCCGATATTCATTCTTGCTGTATTCCGGCGTCACTTCCAGGGACGACTTCGTTTCCATATCGATCAGTAGCGTGGAATCGCGAAACGTGGGCTCTATTTCCTGCTGATCCAGAATGTGGAACAGAATCACTTCATTGCCATGAAATCGCAGCGGCTCCACGGCCTTGACGATGGCGGCCGGCTGTTCGTAAAAATCTGAGATCACGGCCACAATGCCGCGCCTTCGCAGGAACTGTTGAAAGTGGAGAAACGGCTTCGAAAAATCGGTGTGCGTTCCCACCACGGAATGCTCCACCGCATGAAGCAATCGCGCAAGCTGACCCTGGCGCGTCGAAGGCGCAATATAATTCGTCACGTCATCGTCGAAAACAATCAGCCCCGTAGCGTCGCGCTGCAGTTTGCCCATGTACGCCAGCGACGCCGCAAGAAACCGCGCGTAATCCAGCTTGGGCATGGGGACGTCGCCGAAACCCATGCTGGCGCTGGTATCGAGCAGAATCAGCAACTGTGAATTCGTCTCACCGCGATAGCGTTTCAGGAATGCTTTTTCCGTGCGGGCGAAAACATTCCAATCCACATGACGCAAATCGTCACCCGGTGTATAGGCGCGATACTCCGCGAATTCCTGACTGAATCCGAAGTCCGGCGAACGGTGCAAACCAGCCACGAAGCCATCCACCACGGTCTTCGCCACAAGGTCGAGCGAAGAGATGGTGGCTAGTGTTTTAGGATCGAGAAATCGCTGCATAGGCTGCCTGAAACTTTACCGGTATGCGCGAACCGCACGCACGCTTCATTCTTTCGGCGGAACTTTCAAATTCAACACCTGCTGCAGCACATCGTCCGGCCGCAGCTTGTCGCTTTCCGCATGAAAGTTCAGCAGCACTCGATGCCGCAGCACCGGAATATACAGCGCGCGCACATCCTCATAACTCACGTGATAGCGGCCTTTCATCAACGCCCGGCATTTCGCGGAGAGCACCAGAAACTGCGCCGCGCGCACGCTGCCACCATAGTTGATGTACTTCTTCACCACGTCGGGCGCGGCCACATCGCGAGCACGCGTGGCACGCACCAGATCGATCGCATAACGAGCAACCGATTCGCCGATAGGCACCATGCGAACCAGCTGCTGAAAATCCAGAATTTCTTCCGCCGTGGTCACCGGGTCGGCCGTGGCCACGTGTGTGGTGGTGGTCAAATCCACCACTTTCAATTCCTGCTCGGCTGATAAATAATCCAGCAGCACATTGAACAGGAACCTGTCCAATTGCGCTTCGGGCAGCGGATACGTGCCTTCGAGTTCGATCGGATTTTGCGTGGCCAAAACAAAGAACGGATTGGGCAGTTTGTAGTTCGTGCCGCGCACCGTGCAAGCGCGTTCCTGCATCGCTTCCAGAAGAGCCGATTGCGTCTTGGGCGGCGTCCGGTTGATCTCATCGGCCAGCAGCACGTTCGCAAAAATAGGACCTTCAATGAATGTCCAGGTGCGCCTCCCGTTGGTCGGATCTTCCTCGATGATGTCTGTGCCGGTGATGTCCGATGGCATCAAATCGGGCGTGAACTGGATGCGCTTGAAGATCAGCCCCAGCGTCTGCGCCATGGTGCGCACCAGCAAAGTTTTCGCCGTTCCCGGCAACCCCGTAATCAGACAATGGCCGCCCACAAACAGCGAAATCATCACCTGCTCCAATACTTCTTCCTGGCCGATGATGACGCGGCGCACCTGCTCAGTGATTTTTGCTTCTACTTCGCGAAAGCGCGCGACACGCGCCTGAAGAACGTCTGGTGTGGGTGTCATGAATGAATTTAGTCGGATGCGCCGGCGGTAAGCTGGAGCAGTAATTTTTGTGCCGGCTTAAAGCCGGGTGCGGCTTCGAGTGCAGTCTCCACTTCTTCACGCGCCTTGGCGTTTTGTTTCGCGGCATAATACGCGCGAGCCAGATCGTAGTGCGCGCCCGCCTGGTCCAGCGGCTTCGTCGCCACCACCGCCGCAAATTCACGAATCGCGCCGGATGTGTTGCTCTGTGCCAGCAGCAGCCCGCCCAGGCGCTTATGCAAATCGGCATCCTGCGGCGCGATGTAATTCAATCGCTCCAAAGCCGCGGCCGCATCTTTTGGCCGGTTCGCCGCCTCCAGCATGGTCGCCAGTCGCTTGATGGTATCGGGGTCGCGCCCGCCTTCGCGTGAATACTTTTCCAGTTGCGTCAAAGCGGCGCCTGCATCGCCTCTCGCGGTATACGCATCGGCCAGCGCCACATAAACATTCCCCGTTTCCACAAAGTCCGGATACAGATCGCAAATCTTCGCGCCAATGCGAATCACGTCGTCGTACTTCTTTGCCGTCGCGGCCTCACGCAGTGTCTTGAACTGATCGCGCCACTCCGCATAGTGCTCCACAGTGTCTTTGGTATGCACGTCCAGCCATGCCAGGAAGCGCTTATCGAACTCAGCCGGAGCAATGCCTAGTTGCTTCTGAATCACAACGTCCGTTGGCGTGCTCTCCGCGAACGCGTGAATCATGTCCAGAAGTTTATGCTCACCGTATTTCTCTGAGATGTAATCGCAAATCTTACCGGCTTCGAAATACGACACGATGACCTGCGCCGGGTACGAAGGATGAATAAAGCCGCGGTCGATCTCGGCCACCGGCAGCAGCTTCTTCGTCTTGATTGCCTGAATCACGTCGGGCGTCATGCGGTCGCCCCAATCGGGCGCCGCCGCCGTCTCCTCATGCACCGCGACGCCTTCGGTGAACCAGCGCGGCACGCGGAACTTTGTCGCGGTCAACACATACACGTGGCTCATCTCATGCCACAACGTGGATGCCCAATGAAACTCACCCGGCTTGCGCCCGCTAGGGCTGTCCATCGCCACCACGCCGCCAAACGTCACGCCCAGCGCGCCCAAACCCGGCATGCCCATGGTCCGCACCGCGAAGTCCTCATGATCCGGGTACACTTCCACCTGCACCGGAAATGACAGGTGCATCTCATACTTCTTGTCGTAAACGGCCATCGCCCGTTTCATCTCCGTCTCAAAGTACGGGTGCAGAACATCGGCCTCCTTCTTCTGCAAACGAAGAATCGTCGTGGGCGTCTCAAAGGTCTTAAAGTTTTTGTAGCTGTCCATCAGACGGAGCGAATTCACCGTGGCATTGTCTTTCCAACCATGGTTGAAGGCTGTCTCAAGCGCGTGCCGAGCATCGGCCTCCCGTCCCATGCGCATCAGGTTGATGCCCAAATTCGAATACGCGGAATCCAGATACGGGTCGGCCGCAACCGCCTTCTTGTAGTATTCAATTCCTTCGTCATACCGGCGGTTTAACACTAAAAAGTGAGCGATAGTTTCATAGCCACGGCCATAATGGGCGTCTGCGGCCGCGATCTTGGCCTCCCACTCTTTCGGAGAACGGTCCGCCAGCAACTCCACCGCCGCCCGCAGAGCCAATGCGTCCTTCGCGCCCGGCGAAAGTTGCAGAGCCGAATCCGCTTCCGCGACAGCGCCCTTCGGATCGCTATCTTCTAATTTCAAACGGGCCATGAACTCGCGCGCTTCCACCAGTTTTGGGTCGGCTTCCAGTGCCTTCTGCGCCAGCCCCAGCGACTTACCTTCGAATGTCTCGTTCGCCACCAGCGCCAGCCCCAGCAGCGCCGGCGCATAATCCGGCTTGATCTGCAAGGCTTCCGTGAAGAGCTGCCCTGCATCCGCCCGGTTATAACGTTCCAGAAAAAGGCGGCCCCATTTCACGCGCAGGTCCGCGTCTTTCGGCGAAGCGGCTACCGCTTCTTTAAACGCCTGGTTGGCGCCTTTATAATCGTGAGCGCGCCATAGCTCCTCGGCGCGTTTCAACGTCTGCGATTGTGCTACCAACCCCAAACACAACATCAGCCCGATGGATCTCACTTGTCTAACTCCTCCTGCACCCGCGCCAGTTCCAGCAACAGCTTCGAAAGTTGCGTGCGATACATATCCGGCGCCAGCAGCAACTTCTGATACTTCAGCTGATCGATCTGCGCCTCCACCTGATCGCGCTTCGCCTGCAGGGCCCGCTTCGCCGGATCGGCCGACAGGCTCTCCGCGTCCAGCTTCACCACGGAAAAAGTCATCGCAAGCTGGCCGGCGGCGCCTCCTTTCACGGAATCTTCAATCACGGCATGTTCGGTGGAAAGCCGCTTCTGTTCGTCGTAAAATCCCTTGGTCTTGCGCTCCGCGAAACGGAATGCCTCCATCGCGGAAATTGACCCGTTCTTATCGGTATCCGTCGAAGGGTCGCTCAACGCCTCCACCCAATAGCGCGCAAACACGGTGGCATTTTTTTCTGAGCCTGTCTTCGTGGCGCTGATGAGTATGCGGTTTGCGTGACGCAGCGCTTCGTTGCCGCCCCCACTCGAACTGCTGGTGTTCACTACAAGCTGCCGCCCGGCCGGAACCTTATCCATAAATCCAGCTAGTTCGGCGGCGCTCAAATCGGGTCCCGGTAAATTGAACTTGTACCCATTTTCAAATGTACCGTGACCGATCAGCAGCACCACCAGCGCATCCTGCGGCTTAGCAGCCAAGGCGATTCGTCCGAAAGCCGCGCGAATGTTTTCGCGCGTGGCCGCCGCGCCCTTCAAGGTCTCAACAGAAGCTTCGGGCGCGTGCGCCTTCAGCGTCTTCTCCGTTTCCGAAGCCAGCATCGCGAAGCGTTGTTCGTAATCCGGTTCGCCGCCCAAGCCGGCCACGGTTAGATAAAACGTGTTCGCCCGCGCAGGTATGGTCAGCACCAGTAATGCGACTGCGAACCGCATTTACACCACACTCCATTTGCGCCTCAGCAGCCACTCCGTCGCCCGCAAACTCAAGGCCAGCAAAAATACAATCGGCATGTCCCAAAGATCCAGCGTCTGGCTGGTGGTGATGCCGGCATCTGAAAAGTTGATCTGGCCCGGAATTTTTCGCGCATCGCCTGCTGTGTAATATTGCCCGCCCGTCTGCTCGGAAAGCTTCTTCAGCAGCTCTTTGTTCTGGGTGGTGCGGAAGGTCTCAGCCGTTCCGTCTTCGCGCCGGAACATCACCACATCGCTGCCCGCCGTGCCACCTGAAATTTCAGCCAGATAGCTGCCGGGTTTCTCCGCCGTATACTCCGCCGTGTACACGCCCTCTTCCGAAGGCACGGGCGATAGCGTCACCATGTCCGATAGATTCTCCGGCCCCACAATGTGCGCCTCCACCTTAGCGTTCGCAACCGGCTGGTAAGTCTTATCCCGCACTTCCACTCGCAGCCGCACTTTCGTTTCGTCGCTCAACACCTGACGTGGAGTGGACGCAAGCACCGTGCCCGGCGTTTCCGTCACCACCCACCGCAACAGTTGCCGCCAAAAAATTTCGTGAGTCATATCGGCCACCGGCTGCGACATCTGCCATCGCCATGTGCCCGCGCTCGCCAGCACCGCCGTCCGGCCGCGTCCAAAATTTTCAGTCACCAGCAGCGGCACCCGGTGGTTGCCCCCGGCCAGAGTTTCCATCAGCGTCACAGCACCAGGCTTTGCGTCGCCCAACACTTGGTAGTTCGCCATCTGCGGCATCTTTTTCCAACGCTCCGCGCTCCGCTCACGGCCTTCCTCCAAACGGCAAATCACGCTCTCCCGCCCCGCGCGCGTCAAATCCGCCGAAACATAATCGCGGTGAAATGTCTGTTGCGATTGCGTCAGATGCACAGGCAATATTTCAGCCAGCGGCGATTTTGCATAGCCACCTTCATTGAATGCAAACCGCCCTGCAAGAAACAGCACCCCCCCGCCGCGCCGGTCCGCGAATTGCCGAATCAAATCCTGCTGCACCGGTGTGAAGTAATTTGCCTCCACGCTGCCCACAATCAAGCCATCGTAGGCGAACAGGTCCTCCGCTCTCGACGGAAACCCACTCTCCAGTTCATTCGCGCCGGCCACACCCTGGCGATAGATTTTGTTCGGCGTGGTGCGCAGCATACTCACAATTTCCAGACTGCCGTCATCTTCCACGGCGCGCCGCAAAAACTTGTACTCCCACCGAGGTTCACCCTCTATATAGAGGATGCGCGCCTTGCGTGCCGAAACGTTCACCAGCTGCGTCAGCGCGTTATTGGCCGTGTTCTCTTCGCCACCCACCGGGTCCACTGTGATCTGCACGGCGCGCGGACCGGCCGCTCCCGCGTTGAACACCACGCTTTCCGTCTGTGAGACTCCATCCGCCCCTAGCGTCACCTCTTGCGACGACACCACTTTCCCCGCGTCCTTCACCGAAACGTGTGTCTTGCGCCCCGCGAAGCCAAACTGGCGAAACGTCACCTGTGCGCTCAAGCGCGATTGTTGCAGCGCTCGCGTAGGCAGCGATACTTCTTCTATCTCAACGTCGCTGACCGGCGTTTCCCGCCCAAAGCCCACGGTATAAACAGGCACCCGAGCCTGACGAATTCGCGCGATGGTATCGGCATCCACCCCGCCCGCGTTATCGGAGCCATCGGTCATCAGAATCACCGCGCCCACCGGCAGGTTCGAAGCCTCACTCGCCACTTGGCTCAGCGTGTCGCCAATGTGCGTGGCGGGCGAATCGGGCTGCAGGGTCGCCGGGTCTGCCACGCGTTCCAATTGCTGGCCGAAAGAATAGGCCCGCACCTGAAAACGGCTGGATAGTGGCACGGCCAAGGAATCGCGCCATAGCTTCTGCGCCTGCGTCAGCCGGCTCACACTCCCCTGATCCGTCAATGCCATGGACCGCGAATGATCGAACAGAACGGTCACCACATTCTGCTGTGGGCGTAGTGTGGCCACGCTCAACGCTGGATGCCACAACAGCAGCAGCAGCAAAGCCACCAGCGCGGTTTGCAACAGCCAGATGGCCACTGGCCGCAAGCCCGCCAGAAATCCGCGATTGCTGCGAATATGCCAGTAAAGCAGTGCCGCCGCGAGCAGAACTGCCAGGGCGAGAAGCCAGACTGGCCAGGGTGTCAGCAGAACAATGTGACCCTTGGCGAAAGCAGTGGCGGGATATTTAAACAGCCATTCAAACATGCCTGGATTGAGCCCGTGGCCTCAGTGTAGCAGCACGTCCGGAGCGCTAAAATACGCCGCCAGCTTGCCCGCCGCAAATGGGATAATCCCAGCTTCCTTGGCATTGTCCAGTGTAAAGATAACGGCCACGTAGTGCGCGCCTCCCGGTAGCTCCACATAGGTGGCATCATGCCGGGTGGTGGATGTCCAACCCGCTTTCGCCCAATAGCCCGCCCCCGCCGGCATGGCCGAACCGGAAAAGCCATGGGCTTGGTCGTCCGGGTCGGTCGCCGGCACGGCGAACTCGCGGTGAAGTAACGTCATCATCTGCTCGCTGCGCGCGGCCGTCACCGCCTTCCTCGTCGCGATCGTTTGCATCAAGCGCGCCGTCGCATCCGTCGTCAGCCGGTTGTTGTTCTCGAACTGAGGCCCGCGCCCCTGCCGCTCTCTCCCATAAGGACCCTCCGCGAAAGTCTTCTGATTTACGTTGATGCTTTCATAGCCCAGGCCGGCGAAATATCGGTTCATCCAGTTCCGCTTCTCCAGCCACGCCGCCAGTTCGGCCTGCGGCAGTTCCGGCCCGCCGGTTGTGCCTGTAAGTGAATCGACAATCATGCCGGTCGCGTCATTGCTTGAATCTACAATCATGTCGTGCAACGCCCGCCGCAGCTCCGGAGTGTCCGCCAGCTTGCTCGCTTCCATCTGCTGATGGGCCGCCACCAGATAGAACAGCTTCACCACGCTCGCCGGATAAATGGGAACATTTCCCCGGTATGACGCCTGCTTGCCGGTGCGCAGGTCGATCACGGTCATGGCTAGCTTGTCTTTTGCTAACCCTTTTGGCTGAAACTTCTCTACCGTCTGCCCGGCAATCCGCTGGACTGCAACGTCGAGAGTCTCCGCTGCAAGGGTGGCTGCCGCGCAGCACAACAGAATTAGGCGCATTCGTCGATTTTAGTTCGGTTGCCGCCCGCTCTTCCAGAACACAACCGCAAACGCTCCCCACGCAGCTACGCTGACCGCAAAAGACCAAACCACAATCGCGGGTCGAAACGTGAACTCCACGCGATGTTTTCCCGCGGGAAGCGCAATGCCTCGGAACGCGACGTTGGTGTAATAGATCGGCGTTTCGCTTCCATCCACAGTGGCCCGCCACCCGGGGTAATTGGATTCCGAAGACGCCAGGAATGCGGGCGCACGGGAATCCGTCTCAAGCGACACGGCATTGCGGCGGTATTGCCGCACCAAAACCGCATCGCCCGAGACATCGGCATTTGCAACGCTGGCCAGAGCAAAGTTTTCAACGATCGCGCTTGCCCGCGGCTGCCACGTATTGCGCCTCAGAAGCTGCGCCGCTTGTGCCATATCACGCGCCGATTCCGTGTTGTGAACCAGATAGAAACGCGGCAGCGCGGCACGCGTGGAATAAAGGAATCCGCCAGCGACCACCACCACATCCGTATACGAGGAATTGTTCAGCTGCTTTTCGCTAAGGCGCTTCCGCGTCAGAATGCAGCAGACATTCATCGCCTCCATCACTTGCGTGCGAATGGTGTTCGCCTGATAGTAATAACCCCAGCGGTAACCGGTCGTCAACGCCAGGCGCACCTGAATCATGCGGATGGGAGCCATAGGGTCGGCGCCCCCAGCCGTGGGAACTTCGATCAGCGGAGCGCTGCCCACCCAATCGAGCGAATCGCCGATGGTATCCGTCCGCGCACTGGGCACAGTCTGCCGCGCAAAGCTTCGCACGGCCCTCAACAAAGGCGCACTGCCGGCAAACGTTCGTTCTGTCACGCCAGGGTCCAGAGCCACCGTCGTCGAATTGAACGGTCGATTGGACCCAAACCAGGTAAGGTCGAAGATGGTCACCGCAACCAACAGCAGTTGTGGAACGCGTCTCTTCACCAATGACGCCCAACCGCATGCACCCACCACACAGAGCGTAAGCGAGAATGGGCCAAGCCATTCCTGCGGATAAATAGCGCCCAACACCAGCGGGGGCATCACCGCTCCGTACAACATCCCGAACGGCGTGGATTCGCCCAACATGAATAACAGCGCGACCGCCAACATCGCGCCCATTGCCCACGGAAATCGCGATTGACGCTTCACCAGAAACACCAGCGCGCCAAGAATCGTCGCCGTTCCGCAATACAGATAGGTCAGCGTGATATCCAGCTTTTCGTGATAGAAGCCGCGATCCAAAATCCTATAGCTATTCGGCCAAACCAGCGATTGCAAGCTCTTCAGCGGCAGTCCCCCGCCGTTGCCGATCCAATCCGAGCGGTAGCGGCTCACGCTATGCAGCGTCATCTCCGCCGAAGGCGCCAACACCACCGCGCATAAGAGCAAAGTACACGCGCAACTGCCTGCGAACTGAGCCAGCAGTTTGCCGTCCGCCCGCCGCGTCACCACCAGCAGAACCGCCCAAACCGCGCTTGAAAAAAATGCGATCGCGGTCACGGGAGTGAAGCCCGAAAGAATCGTCATGGATAGCGCGAGGCTCAATAGCAGCCCATTGCGCAGCGTGAAGCTCCGGGCACCCCGAAGCAGTAGCAGCCAGATCAGCGGCAGCCACGCCATACCTTCCACCGCTCCCACATGTTCCACCTGCGAAGCGAAGAAGCCGCCAAGCTGAAACGCGCTGGCGCCCAATGTGGCGATGATGCGGTTCAGGCCAAATTCGCGCAACAGTAAGTAACAAAAAATGCCGGCCAGCAGCACATGCGCGATTACATCCAGTTCCAGGCAGTACAGCATTCTGCCCGAAGTCGCACCGCCCAGCAGCATGGCAAGCAGGCGCGGCGGATAATAGATCGCGGTCTGCACATTGGCCGCGAAGGGATAGCCGCAATAGTCGAACGGATTCCAGAAAGGTAACTCGCCATCCCGCAGCGACTTACTAAAAAACAAAGCCAGTGGAAGATGATACTGACGAATGTCCCAGGGAATAATCGTTCTGCCCAAAATAATGTTCCGATGAAAGAACATCATTTCCAGAAGCAGAGTAAGGTACGGCGCGAACCTAAGTAACCGATGTCTCATCGCTTACGGCTTCAACCATCACGGACGACCCTTTGCCGAACGCCGCTTCCGCGATGGCAAAGGGCACCGCAGCAACGGTAAGCGCCAGATACGCCATGCTCTTCACCACACGCACCCAGCGGGTCTCAC
>Ga0123338_10000831_pt1 | contig 30539 bp, 30 predicted proteins | sample grotaG_FD_89793 | JGI IMG/M metagenome (GOLD analysis project Ga0123338, IMG submission 89793) | Glacier valley bacterial and archeal communities from Borup Fiord, Nunavut, Canada, to study Microbial Dark Matter (Phase II) -... | ecosystem: Environmental > Aquatic > Freshwater > Ice > Glacier ...
CTGCTGATCATCGCCGAGGACATCGAGGGCGAGGCGCTGGCCACGCTCGTGGTGAACAAGCTGCGCGGCGGCCTGAAGGTTGCGGCCGTGAAGGCGCCCGGCTTCGGTGACCGCCGCAAGGCGATGCTGGAGGACCTGGCGATCCTGACCGGTGGCCAGGTGATCTCCGAGGACCTGGGCATCAAGCTGGAGAGCGTGACGCTCGCCATGCTGGGCCGGGCCAAGCGCGTTCTCATCGAGAAGGAGAACACGACGATCGTCGAGGGTGCCGGCGGGTCCGAGGACATCAAGGGCCGCTGCAACCAGATCCGGGCGCAGGTGGAGGAGACGACCTCCGACTACGACCGCGAGAAGCTGCAGGAGCGTCTGGCCAAGCTGGCCGGCGGCGTCGCGGTCATCCGCGTCGGCGGCAGCACCGAGGTGGAAGTCAAGGAGCGCAAGGACCGCGTTGACGACGCCCTGCACGCCACGCGCGCAGCCGTCGAGGAAGGCATCGTGCCCGGCGGCGGCGTCGCCCTGGCCCGCGCCTCCCTGATCCTGGGCACGCTGCACCCGGAGAACGAGGACCAGAAGTTCGGCATCGAGATCGTGCGCAAGGCGGTGCAGACCCCGCTGCGGCAGATCGCCGAGAACGCTGGCGAAGATGGTGCGGTGATCGCCGGCAAGGTGCTGGAGAACAGCGACTACAACTTCGGCTTCGACGCGCAGACGGCCGAGTACAAGGACATGGTGGCGGCCGGCATCATTGACCCGACGAAGGTCGTGCGGACGGCGCTGCAGGATGCGGCCTCGGTCGCCAGCCTGCTGATCACCACCGAGGCGATGATCGCCGAGCGTCCGGAGAAGAAGTCGGGCGGCGGTGGCGGCATGGGCGGCGGCGGCATGGGCGGCATGGGCGACATGGACTTCTAGATCCCTGCCGGGCGGGACTTCCAAGTCCCAATGGAAGGGCATTGTCCAGCCCTTCCACCGGACTTCTGAAGTCCAGTCTGCACAGACTGCAAGCAACAGGGAGGGCGGGCCGCAGGGTCCGCCCTTTCTGCATTGTGCAAACCACCACGGTGTTGTGGCATTCCGGCCGTTTCATGCAGAATCAGCCGGGCTGTCATGTCGTTGCAATTGACACCTCCGCCGGCTTCTGCGCCCATGCGGGTTCAGTCGTGTTTTTGACTAGCCTTGCTGCGCTTCCGCTTGCTTCGGGTGCCCACAAGCCGTCCAAAGGCCCGATTGCTGCGCTGCCCGCGCCGTTGCGGGGGGCATGGACGGAGAGTAAGGCAGTTATGGCGACCGGCACCGTTAAGTGGTTCAACGTGACCAAGGGCTTCGGCTTCATCATGCCGCAGGACGGCAGCAAGGACGTGTTCGTCCACATCACAGCCGTCCAGGCCGCAGGCTTGCGGGGCCTGGACGAAGGGCAGAACGTCTCATTCGACGTTGTGCAGGAGCGCGGCAAGGCCGCTGCGACCAACCTCAAGCTCGCTTAGCATCTTAACCCGCCGCGTCCGCGCGGCGGTTCACGCCACCAAGCGCGCGGCCGTGCCGTGCGTTCGAGGAGAATGGATTATGGCTGTCGGCACCGTGAAGTGGTTCAATGCGACCAAAGGTTTCGGGTTCATCATGCCGCAGGACGGCAGCAAGGACGTGTTCGTCCACATCACCGCGGTGCAGGCCGCCGGGCTGAATGGACTGAACGACGGCCAGAAGGTGAGCTACGATGTGGCGATGGAGCGCGGCAAGGCCGCTGCGACCAACCTCAAGCTCGCATGATCCAGCGGTTCCGCCGGGGGGGCGCCCGGCGGGACCCTTGTCCTACGCCCAACACTGCTTGCTGGGCTAGCCGCCTGTCCAGGACGAGGCGCTTACCCCGGCTGTCAGCGCGTCCTCGCCACGAGTGATCAGCGTCGCCTTGGTGGCGCCGGCCTCCTGCATGATGCCGATGACCTGGTCCGCCTGCGCTTGGGTGGACGTGCGGACTGCTAGGATCAGCGTGCCTGCGGCACCGCGCCGGTTACGCTCTGCAACCGTCGCCCGGTCCGCTGCCTGTCCTGTAATTTCCGCCAACGCTGCGGTCCCGGCACCCATCGCCGCTGCGCCGCCTACGGCGAGCGCCGCCGCACCGCCGGTGGCGATCACAGCGCCTGCGACCGCGACGGCTCCGGCGTAGCCGGCCATGCTGGTGCCCAGGGTGCGGAGCTGCGCCTTGTCTGTGGAATCCGTTGGGTTCTCGGCCCCTTCGGTCGGGGTGTTGGGGCGTTGCTCCTCCGGGAGGCTGAAGTCAGCGCGGTCGTAGCCGGCGAGTTTCAACTGTGACAGCGCGTCCTGCATCGTGTCGTCGTTGGGGAATACGCCCTGCACCTCTGCCACCGTGTTTGCGAGGGCCGGGCCTACCTTGCTGTCGCTCATCGCTGTACTCCGTTGGATGCCGGGACGGAACGCGGCAGGGGTGGCGCGTGTTCCCACGGGAGGGCCGGACAGGGCTGAGCGGCTGTGTGGCGCCGGGCGCACTGCGCCGTCTGTCTTCTTGTCCCGACGCACTGCGCCGTCCGTGCTCTACTCCGGCGCAATTCGCCGTCCGCGGCATTTCCTGCCGCAATGTGCCGTCTATGCTATGTAATGACCGCTTCGCGGCAACTGCGGCCTGGGCCGCCCATGCCTTGGCTCCGGTCATGCAGCCCGGCTTGTGCAGTCCGGGAGCGCCGGCCCATGATGGGCCATGTTCACCCGCTCCGACCTTGACCGCGCCCAGGACCTGCTGCGCCCCGTCCTGTCCACCACGCCGGCCATCGCCTGGCCGCTGCTGGCAACCCGTGCCGGGACCGGGGTCTGGGTGAAGCACGAGAACCACCTGCCGACCGGCGCCTTCAAGGTGCGCGGCGGGGTGGTGTTCATGGACGGGCACCGCCGGGCCAATCCCGGTGCCGCGGCCGGCGTCATCAGCGCGACGCGGGGCAACCACGGGCAGTCCATCGCCTTCGCCGGGGCGCGGCTGGGCGTGCCTGTCACGGTCGTCGTGCCGCACGGTAACAGCCGGGAGAAGAATGCTGCGATGGCCGGGTATGGCGCCACGCTGATCGAGCACGGCGGCGACTTCGACCAGGCGCGCGCCCACGCCGCGGCGCTGGCGCGGGAGGGCGGGCTGACCTACGTGCCCAGCTTCCATCCCAGCCTGGTGCTGGGAGTGGCCACCTGGGCGCTGGAGCTGTTCACGGCCGTGCCGGACCTGGACACGGTATATGTGCCAGTCGGCCTTGGCTCCGGCATCTGCGGCGCGATCCTGGTGCGCGACCTGCTGGGCTTGGGGACGGAGGTCGTGGGCGTGCAAAGCGTGGGCGCGGCGGCCTATGCCCGGTCGTTCGAGGCGGGGCGGGTGATCGAGCTGGACCGGGCCGATACGCTTGCCGACGGCATGGCGACGCGGCAGCCGGACCCGGCGGCGCTGCAGATCATCCTGGCGGGCGCGGCGCGGATCGTGACGGTGACAGACGACGAGGTCGCGGCGGCGATCCGTGCCTACTGGACGGACACGCACAACCTGGCGGAGGGCGCCGGGGCCGCGCCGCTGGCGGCGCTGTTGCAGGAACGCGAGCGCATGGCCGGACGCAAGGTCGGGTTGCCGTTGTGCGGCGGGAACATAGACATGGCGCTGTTCCGGTCCTGGGTCTTGGCCGCCTGACGGCCGGACGGCCCTGACCGCCTGACCGCCTGACGGCGTAACGGTGCGCGGCTTGACAGCGTGACGGTCGTCGCTGCCCGGCAGGACCGCCTGGCCGCAGGACATGAAGATGGTTGGATAGCGCGAGAGGCCTCGCCGCACGTCGGGGCTGGACGGAGGGTGCCGGCTCGCCCAGAAGTCATGGCATTGGCCGGGCACCGCACCGGGGTGTTTGGAATTGACCCCGTGATGCCGTTCGAACCCGCATTGCCGAGGCTACGCAGCGCCGGCACAGGTCCAATCTCCCGGAGTGACAATTTGTCGCACGAATGGCGGCCCCGCCATGTTCTCAGCCAAGGCGGCGATGGACTATGATTCGGCATATCCAGACTTCAGGGAGGCATGCGATGCGTTGGGCGGTCCTGGCTTTTTGCATGGTTTTGGGCACGGCAGGCGCGGGCGGGGCCGCAGCGGCGCCCGGCGCGGGCGGCGTGTCCGTCATGCCGGACCTCAACGTTGAGCAGGCTTCGGGCGGGTGCGGCCCTTACGGGTTCCGTGACTACTACGGCTATTGCCGCCAGCGCCGCTTTTACGCGGGTCCGCCGCGCTTCTACGCGGCGCCAACGCGCTTCTATGGGTGCCCACGGGGGTTCCGTCCGACCCCGTTCGGCTGCCGGCCTTACTAGGACCGGTTGCCCGGCCCGCTACCCCGGCTGGCCGAACAGCCCGGCGATGGCGCGGGCGAAGCCGGGGGCGGCGAAGCGCAAGGCGTCCGGCCCGGCCAGGTCCGTCAGCACGCGGGACACCGTGCCGGCTGCATCCAGCGCGCCGCGCCGCCGGTGCTGCATCCCGCCGTCTGCCGCAATGCGCAACAGCCCCTCGGCGTAGTCCGCCGGGCGGTGCTGCGCCTCCGCCACCGCCCGCCCGCGCCGGCCGGCGTCGAGGTAGGGCGCCTGGTCCGCATGGAAGGCGAGCAGGTGGGCGCGCAGATCTTCGACTTCGGTCTCGGGGTTGACGAAGCCCACGGCATCCCCGGGCAGGTCGGCATACCAGCCGGTACGCGTCACCAGCGACGGCAGCGCGCAGGCCCAGATGTAGAGCTGGCTGGCGGACGCCTCGCCCATCGTCGGGAAGCGCAAGTTGACCGCCAGGTGCGCCCCGTGCAGCGCCGCCGCCAAGGTCTCTGCCGACAAGAAGCCGTGTATGCGCACCTGGCGCTGCAAGCCCAGCTCCTCCAGCAGTTCGCTCACGCCGGCAGAGTCCGCCAGCGTGCCGTAGATATCCAGCGTGAACAGCCCGGGGTCCGGCAGCGCCGCCATGGCGTGCAGCAGGCTGCCGACCCGGCGGTTCCCGCTGATGAAGCCAAACACAACCAGGCGGTAGGGTGCCGCCGCGGGCACGCGCCGCGGGGGCGGCGCGTCCAGGCGTCCGGTGGACAGCGGCAGGTAGTACGCGGGCAGGCGCGTTTGCCCGGCCAGCTCCGCCAGGCCCGTCCGGTTGTGGCCGATGATGGCGACGGCCCGGTCAGCCGCGGCAAGCGGGAGCGGTTAGCGGTCCACCAGCGGATCAATGCCGATCTCCCGCGCGACGAAGCGTGCGGCGTCCGCCGCGGCCTCGGTCCCGTGGTGGCGCAGCATGGTGGCGATGTAGGCGGCCTCCGTCGCGCGGGACAGCCCAAACCAGCCGAAGAAGTGCTGCATGTTGAGGTCGTGCAGCACGGCAATACCGGGCACGGCGGCGGCGGCCTGCTGGTCGCATCCTGGCAGCGTGCGTTGCTGGGCTGAGACGGGGCTACGCTGCGCCGGGCAGCGCCGTGCGTCCTAGGGCACGTCCAGCGCGGAAAGACGCGCCGAACGTGTTCACGCCTTTGTTTCTACGAGCATCCTTGTCGGAACGTAAACACGTTTGATCCGATGATGCTCGAACGTGCGGCGGCTCGTGGTAGCTTGAAGCCCTGACTGCCGCGTGAGAGTTGGTGCCCGCGGATGCAAGGCGCGCGTCGGCCCGGGCTTACAGGCGCGCGGGTTCACTCGCTCCTGCCCCCCATGGTGTCACTGGCCGGGGGAGCGGCTCGCGGCAACGTGGATGTGTCGCCCGTGCGACCGAGAGCGTCAGGCGCTTCCGCGCTGGCCGGGGCGCACGGAACCCGGCATAGTGGCCGCAACAATGGAGCGGGAGGGCCTGACATGAGTGAGCAAGTAGCGGATCGCCTGGCCCCGGCAGGCGCGGCATCGCCCGCGGCGCACCCGTGGCGGTGGTCGCCGCCGCGCAACACCTGGCTGGTCCGGCTGTTCGACCATAGGCCGTTCCTGGCGGCGCTGTGCCTGTTCCCGGCGCTGGGACTTCTGCTGGTGTTCCTGACCTATCCGCTCGGGCTGGGGATGTGGCTGGCCTTCACCGACACGCGCATCGGTCGCACCGGCGTCTGGGTGGGGCTGGAGAACTTCGAGAGCCTGTGGAACGACCGAATCTTCTGGCTCTCGGTCACCAATACGCTGATCTACACGGGCGTGGCGACGGCCGGGAAGTTCGGGCTGGGCCTGTGGCTGGCGCTGCTGCTGAACAACAACATCCCGTTCAAATCCTTGATCCGCGCCATCGTGCTGGTGCCGTGGATCGTGCCAACGGTGCTGTCGGCCATCGCGTTCTGGTGGATCTACGATCCACAGTTCTCGATCATCTCCTACCTGCTCAAGGGCGCGGGGGTTATTGACACCAACATAGACTTCCTCGGCACGCCCTGGCACGCGCGGCTAAGCCTGATCGCGGCCAATATCTGGCGCGGCATCCCGTTCGTGGCGATCAGCCTGCTGGCCGGGCTGCAGACGATCTCGCCCTCATTGTACGAGGCGGCGATGCTGGACGGGGCGACGCCGTGGCAGCGCTTCATCAACGTGACGCTGCCGATGCTGATGCCGGTGCTGTCGGTGGTGCTGACGTTCAGCGTGCTGTTCACGTTCACGGACTTCCAGTTGGTGTACGCCATCACGCGGGGCGGGCCGGTGAACGCGACGCACCTGATGGCGACGCTCGCGTTCCAGCGCGGCATCCCAGGGGGTCAGTTGGGGGAGGGCGCGGCAATCGCGGTGGCGATGATCCCGTTCCTGGTGGCCGCGACGCTCATCAGCTACTTCGGCCTGGCCCGGCGCAAGTGGCAGCAGGGAGAGGCGAATGATTGACGGGGTCGCGCGCTGCTCCCTTTCCCTCCGGGAGAGGGCCGGAGTGAAGGGGTCGTCAAGCACCGCTCCTGCCAGTACCGGACCATGTCCCGTCAGCGCCGGCGGTGTCCCGCGCCGCAGCCAAGACCCCCTCACCCCAGCCCTCTCCCAAAGGGAGAGGGAGCAATGAGCGACACCGTCGCGCCGGCCAAGCCGGCCGTCGAGCGGCAGGGAGCGCTGTCGTGGGACAGCGTGCCGCGTCGGGTCGTGACGGTCTATGTGCCGCTGCTGCTGTTCGTGATCGTGCTGCTGTTCCCGTTCTACTGGATGGCGGTCACGACGTTCAAACCGAACAACGAGCTGTATAACTACAAGGACTACAATCCGCTCTGGGTCAGCAGCCCCACGCTGCAAAACGTCAAGAAGCTGCTGTTCGACACGGATTACCCCCAGTGGTTGATGACCACGATGGGCATCGCCGCGGCGGCGACGTGCATCAGCATCTTCGCCAGCGTGCTGGCGGCATACGCCATCCAGCGGCTGCGCTTCCGCGGCAGCAACTGGGTGGGGTTGGGCATCTACCTGGCCTACCTCGTGCCGCCCAGCATCCTGTTCATCCCGCTGGCGACGATGGTGTTCAAGCTCGGCCTGTTCGACAGCCCGCTGGCGCTGATCCTGACCTACCCGACGTTCCTGATCCCGTTCTGCACATGGCTGCTGATTGGCTACTTCAAGTCCATCCCGTACGAACTGGAGGAGTGCGCGCTGATTGACGGCGCGACGCGGCTGCAGATCCTGCGCCGGATCACGCTGCCGCTGGCGGTGCCGGGCCTGATCTCGGCGGGCATCTTCGCCTTTACGCTGTCCTGGAACGAGTTCATCTACGCGCTGGCCTTCATCCAGTCGTCGGAAAAGAAGACTGTGCCGGTGGCGGTGCTGACGCAGTTGGTGCAGGGCGACGACTACCAGTGGGGCGCGCTGATGGCCGGGGCGTTGTTCGGGTCCATCCCGGTGGCGCTGCTGTATTCGTTCTTCGTCGAGTACTACGTCAGCTCGCTTACGGGGGCGGTGAAGGAGTGATGGACGGGACAGCGAAGATCGCGACGACGGCGCGCAGCATGGACCGGGTGTTCAACACAATTTCTGCGCTGTTCCTGAACGTCGAGCACCTCATCCTCGTGGCGCTCGGCTTGGTGCTTTCGGTGGCGGCGGTGGTGGCGCTGGGCGGCTCGCTCGCAACCCTGTGGGATGCGATGGTGTTTTCGGGCGGTGCCAAGGAGCTGCTGCACGTCGTGGACCGGCTGCTGTTCGTGCTGATGATCGCCGAGATCCTGCATACCGTGCGCGTGTCCCTGCAATCCGGCGCGTTGACGTGCGAGCCGTTCCTGACGGTCGGCCTGATCGCCTCGATCCGGCGGGTGCTGGTCATCACGCTGGAATCGTCGCAGTACACCCCGGGCAAGACGATGAATGCGGGGGACGCCGAGGTGTTCCGGGCCTCGATGATCGAGCTTGGGGTGCTGGCCGGGCTGATCCTGGTGATGGTGGTGTCCATCTACATGCTGCGCCGGAGCCGGACGGGCAAACCCGCGGCGGCCGGCGCCTAACATGCGACGCCTGGCGTCCAACGTTTGACACGCGCGGCATATCGGCACGAGGCCGGAAAAGTATGAAGAAGTTGTAACGTCTTTCCCGGCCAGCATTGTTTCGTGTTAGTTAGCGCGTGCGCTTCGAATGCAGGCAAGGATCATGTCGCAAACCGACCAGACCGCCCCCGCCATCCCCGTGCCCACCCTGCCCGTCCACGGCTTCCAGACCACGGCGGGCGCCCACCCTCATGCGCCGCAGCAGCCCGGTGCCGGGCACTTGCCGCATCCGCCGCTGCGCCCGTTGCCGGGGCTGATCTTCAGTTCCCGCTGGCTGCAACTGCCGCTGTACCTCGGATTGATCGTGGCGCAGTGCGTGTACGTGTTCCTGTTCCTGAAGGAGCTGTGGCACCTGGTCAGCCACGCCAACGACTTCAACGAGCAGGAGGTGATGCTGCTCGTGCTCGGGCTGATTGACGTCGTGATGATCTCGAACCTGCTGGTGATGGTGATCGTCGGCGGCTACGAGACCTTCGTGTCGCGGCTGGGCCTGCAGGGCCATGCGGACGAGCCGGAGTGGCTGAGCCACGTCAACTCCGGCATCCTGAAGGTGAAGCTGGCGATGGCGATCATCGGCATCAGCTCCATCCACCTGCTCCGCAGCTTCATCGCGCTGGGGTCGTCGCACGGCGGTGGCGGGCACGGCACCATCCTGACCGAGGTGCCACTGGACCGGGTGATGTGGCAGGCGGTGATCCACGGGCTGTTCATCGCGTCCGCCATCGGCATCGCCTTCGTGGACCGCATGGGGCGCGACAAGCATATGGGGCACGAGAAGCATTAGCCCGCACCCGGTAACGCCCTTAATATCGCAGCCTGTGCTGCTGCACGGTTTCTGGCGGTCGCTGGCCACCTACCGCGTCCGCATCGCCCTGAACCTGAAGGGCGTCGCCGTGCCGGAGGCGATGGTGGACCTGGACGCCGGGGACCAGCACGCGCCGGCCTTCCGGGCGATCAACCCGATGGGCGCGGTCCCGGCACTGGTGCTGGACGACGGCACCGTGCTGACGCAGTCGCTGGCGATCCTGGAGTGGATCGAGGAAGCCTTGCCCGGCCCCTCGCTGCTGCCACAGGGCGCTGCCGGCCGTGCCCGGGTGCGCGCCCTGTGCGCCATCACGGCCGCCGACACCCATCCGCTGGTGGTGCCGCGCGTGCAAGGGGAGCTGGGCCGGCGTTTCGGCGCGGACGACGCGGCGCGCAAGGCCTGGGCGGCGCACTGGTTTGAACTGGGGCTGCAAGCGTATGAGGTCCAGGTGGGCGCTGGGCCGTTCACCGCCGGGGACGCGCCGGGGATGGCGGATGCGTGCCTGGCCAGCCACGTCGCAGGAGCGGAGCGGTTCGGCGTGGACCTGCAGCCTTTCCCGGCGGTGCGGCGCATCCAAGCCGCCTGCATGGCAGTGCCGGCGTTTGCCGGCGCGCACCCATTGCGCCAGCCCGGGGCACCAGTGGGGTAGGCAAGGCGCAGGGGGGCAGGTGGAATAGGGTCTGCGCCCGCCTACGCCGTCCCATCGGCCGCCGCGACGCTTTTCGTGACCGGCCCGGCCAACGGCGCCATCCGCCGCCGCCTTCACATCGGCCCTGCCCCGTCCCAAGTCAGCGTCAGCAAGGAGGCCAACATGGCGGATACGAACCACGAAATTGCGACCCTCGGCGGCGGCTGCTTCTGGTGCCTGGAGCCGGTGTTCACCAGCCTGCGCGGCGTGCAGTCCAGCGTGTCCGGCTATGCCGGCGGCACCCTGCCCAACCCGACCTACGAGCAGGTCTGCGGCAAGCGCACGGGACACGCGGAGGTCGTGCAGGTCACGTTCGACCCGGCTGTCATCAGCTACGCCGACATCCTGCGCGTGTTCTTCACGCTGCACGATCCCACGACGCCCAACCAGCAGGGCGCCGACGTCGGCCCGCAATACCGCAGCATCATCCTGACCCACTCGGACGCGCAGGCGCGGACGGCACAGGAGGTCAAGGCGGAGATGGACGCCGCGGGCGTTTGGGGCCGGCCCATCGTGACCGAGGTCGTGCCGCTGACCGTGTTCTACCGGGCCGAGGACGAACACCAGGACTACTACGCCCGCAACCCCTGGTCCGGCTACTGCCGCGCGGTCATCACGCCCAAGGTGGCCAAGCTGCGCAAGATGTTCAGCGACCGGCTGAAGGCGCCCCAGGCGGCGTAGAATGGGTTGCAGGATGCATCACAGGCGTGCGGCGTGATGAGGGTGCCGTGATTAGGATGCCCCGTAATGGGATTGTCCCGTGATGGGTGCATCGTGAGGGGTGCATCGTGACGGACGCATTGTGACAGACGGGGCGTGACCGAAGCCGACGCCCGGGTGGCAGTGGCTGGCGCGTACCGTGCGCTGGGTGCCGCCGGGCTGATCGCAGGCAGCAGCGGCAACGTCAGCGTGCGGCTGGGGGAGGGAATGGTGATCTCCCCCACAGGCACCTCGCCGGAGCAGGTCGCGGAGACCGGGCTGGTCCGCATGGGTCTGCATGCCCCGGCCCCGCGCGCCAGCAGCGAATGGGCACTGCACGCGGCGCTGTACCTGGACCGGCCGGACCTGGGCGCCGTTGTCCACACCCACAGCAACGCCTGCACCGCGCTGGCCTGCCTGGGCGAGGGGCTGCCGGCGTTCCACTACCAGGTCGCAGGCTTCGGCGGGAACGACGTGCGGTGCGGCGCCTACACGACCTTCGGCACCCTGGCGCTGGCCGTGGTGGCGGTGCAAGCGATGTTGGGGCGGACGGCGTGCCTGCTGTCGAACCACGGCATGATCGCCGCAGGCCGCGATATGGCGGCGGCGTTGGGCGCGGCGCGCACGCTAGAGACCTTGGCGCGGCAGTATCTGATGGCCCGGGCCGCCGGGCCAGTGCGGATACTGTCGGGGGACGAGATGGCTGCGGCACATGAACGCTACCGGACCTATGGATAAAGGTGCATGGTCGCCCGGCCAGGGCCAGAGTCCGGCCAGCCGTGCCGATAAAATAACGCGGACGCGGCGAAGCCACTGGTCACCCAAGCCACTCCATTATAGATGGTCAGGCATGACAGAATTGACGCACGCGCCTGGCCACGCCACCGTCCTGAGCCGGTCGGACCTGACGCGGCAGCTTGCGGCGGCGCTGAAGCGCGGCACGTCGGCCTTGGTGCTCGGCTCCGCAGGGACGTCAGATGTGCTCGCGGAAGTGGCCGCTGGGTTGGCCGGCGCGCGCATCCGCGTGTTGCGGGTCCGTCCGCCCTACAACCTGACGTCGTTTATGCAGCAGCTCGCGCCCAATGGGTCAGAGGAAGACGGGAGCCTGCTGGACGGCGCGTATGAGGCGCTGGCAGTGCTGAACGGGTCGTGCACGCGGATCGTGTTGCTGGCCGAGGACGCGCACCTGCTGCCGAAGACGACGCTGCGCTACATCGAGTCGGCGCTCCGCAACCGTCCGCACCTGAGCGTGGCGCTGGCGGGCCAGCCCGAGTTGGCCGCCGCGTTGGAGCAACCGGAGTTGAGTGACCTGCGCGAGCGGATCGCGCTGCACCTGGCTTTGTCTGGGGCGCGGGAGGATACCGGCCCGGCCGTGGTCGTCGGCCCGTTGAGGGCTGCAAACGTCGCGGCCCGGCCGTCGCGCCGCCGCGCGTGGGCGATGGGCGGCGTGTTCTCGCTGCTGTGCGCCGGGCTGATCGGGTCGCAACTGGTGGCTGTGCCCTGGGATCTGCCATCCGGCCTGCTTGGGCGCTTGGTGCCGGGCACGGCGCCGGACCCTGTTTTGCCGAAGCAGGCGCAGGACATACCTGCCGCCGCCCTCCCACTTGCAGGTGCGGTTCCCGCCGCGGCCCCTGCCGGGTCGGATGTTGTGCCCGAGCCTGCTGTGGCGGCGCTGCCGTCCCGGCCTGCGACTCCACCGGTGGCCGTGGCTTCGGTGCCTGGGCCGGTCGTGCTGGCCAGCCCGCCGCCGGCCAGCACCTCGCTGCCTGCTCCCCCGCCCTTAGTTGCCGAGGGTGCGCCCGTTGCAGCCCCGCTTGCTGTTGCGCCGCCGGTTGCCACGCCGCCATCTGTCGCGCCATCGGTTGCTGCAATGCCGCCCGCTGCCGTACAGCCCCCTGCAACGGCGCCGACGGTTGCCGCGGCGACGCGCGTGGAGACCTTGGCGCCCGCCGTGATCGAGCCGCCGATGGTGGCCCTGCAAGGCGGCGAGTTCCGGATGGGTGGGGATGACGTGTCGGAGAAGCCAGTCCGCACCGTCGTGCTCAAGCCGTTCCTGGTGTCCCGGACGGCTGTCACCGTGCGCGCGTGGGGGCGGTGCGTGGAGGCCGGGGTGTGCCAGTCCACCGGGGGCGGGAGGCCGGACGATCCCGTTCTGAACGTGAGCTGGAATGAGGCCCGCGCCTACGTGGCCTGGCTGTCCGGCGCCACGGCGCAGCCCTACCGCCTGCTGACCGAGGCGGAGTGGGAATATGCTGCGCGCGCCGGGGCGACCACGCGCTACTCCTGGGGCAATGCGATGCTGCCGGGGCGGATGAGCTGCAAGGGATGCGGCCAGCCGGTCAGCCTGCAGTTCCCGCCGCGGGTGGACGGTTACCCGCCCAACGCCTACGGCCTGTTTGGGATGGGCGGCGGCGCGGCGGAGTGGGTCGCGGATTGCTGGCACCGCACCTACCAGGGTGCCCCGCGCGACAGCTCGGTCCCATGGGACGCGCCAGACTGCCGTATCCGTGTCCTGCGCGGCGGGTCGTGGATGGAGGATGCGGCGGCCCAGCGCGCGGCGGCGCGCGATTCCTATGACGCCTCGGTCCGCTATCCGACGCACGGCTTCCGCATCGCCCGCTCCCGGTAGCATCCGCCGGGAGCCGACGCGCCCGAACCCGGTATTTTGCGCGCGGTGTGATCGGACCGTGTGAGCTCTTGGTCCAATGGCGTCATAAAAACCCGTTGCATCAGTTGTTTGCACGATTTGGTGACGGTTGCCACACCCGCAAATCCCCAACGGGCCTGGTGCGTCTATCCGCATTCAACCCGTTTTCGCCCGCTGTGGCCTGCAAGGTATCTCCAATGCCGATCCGACGCCGAATGGTCCTGTGCGCGCCCGCGTTGCTGCCGGTATGCCCTGGCAGCGCCTTTGCCGGGGACACGCCGGCTGCGAAGGATGTCTTCTTGTACTTCATCTCGCCGCTGGACGGGCAGCGCGTGCGCAGCGGCTTCCCATGCCGATTCGGGCTACGGAACATGGGTGTGGCGCCGGCCGGCGTGGCGGCGCCGAACGCCGGGCACCACCACCTGCTGATTGACGTGGAGGAGGCGCTGGACCCGGTTGCGCCGGTCCCGGCCGACCGGCGCCACCTGCACTTCGGCGCCGGGCAGACGGAGACCCGGGTGGACCTGCCGTCCGGCCTGCACACGCTGCAACTGGTGCTGGCCGATGCGAACCACATGCCGTTCAACCCACCCGTGGTGTCGCAGCGGATACGGATCAGGGTGGCCTGACGCGGCCGGTCTGCCTCGTTGCCTCCGGGCTGGGGGCAACGAGGCCTTGCTAGCTCAGCGGTAGTAGCGCTTCGCCCGGCGCTCGGCCTCCTTGGCGGCGTCCTCCGGGGTGCTGGTGCCTGTGGCAGCGCCGGCCACCATGTCCACCATCACGTAGTCGGCGGCGACGGCGCCGGACGCCTCGGTGATCGGGCCGGGGTAGGCCAGCCACAGCGACTGCTCCATCGTGTCCTTGAACACCCCGATCTTCGGATCGTTCTTCCACACGTCGCTTTGGGAGTAGGCGCGCAGCGGCTGGGACCAGTAGCCGAAGCTGCCCGTCAGCCAATGGTCGTACTGCGGCGCCTCCATCATGAAGGCGAGGTAGGCCTTGGCGGCGTTCGGTGCCTTGGTGTGCTTGAAGGCCATGGCGTTGATCGCCAGCGCTGCCTCCGTGCTGCGGCCGACGGGGCCGATCGGCATGCGGGCATGGTTCAAATCGGCGGCCATGGCGGCGATGGCCGGCTCCTTGCTGTTCTTGGCGGAGAAATATAGCGACACGCCGTTCTGCGTCGCCCCGATCTCCCCGGCCAGCAGCGCCTTGTTGTTGCTAGGGTCGAGCCAGGAGTTGGTGCCGGGGATAAACGTCTCGTACAGCGCCTTGGCGAACTTCAGCGCCTCGACCGTTTCCTTGCTGTTGATGGTGACGCGGTTCTCCTCGTTGACCATCGTGCCGCCGAAGGCCCAGACCAGCCAGTGGCAGAACGAGTTGGCGTCGCCGACCGCGTGGCCCAGCGCGTATCCGGCGGGGTGGCCGTTCTTCTTCAGCTTGCGGCACATGTCCAGGAACCCGTCCATCGTGGTCGGGAACGTGTCGAAGCCGGCTTCCTTCAGCCAGCTGATACGGTAGATGGCCGGGCCGCCGCTGCCGCCCATGGGGATGGCGATCCACTGGTCCGTCTTGTGCTTCTTGCCGTAACGCTCGGCGAGGGGGGACCAGCCGCCGTACTTCTTGCCGAGGTAGGTGGCGACGTCGGTCAGGTCCAAGACTTTGTCGGCATAGATGTGCGGGTCATCCGTCCAGCCCACCACCACATCCGGCCCGGCGCCGGTGTTGGCCGTCACCGCCGTCTGCGGGCGCAGGTCTTCCCAGGCGGCGAAGTCCACGCGGATCTGCACGCCGGTCTGGTCGGCGAAGCGCTTGGTGTTCTCGCGGAAGATCACCTCGTCGGGGTCCACGAACTTGCTGGGGCGCAGGACGCGGAGGGATGCGCCCTTCTCGATGGGCAGGTCCAGCGGCGGCACATCGGCAGTGGGCACGGCGGCTTGGGCGCCGTGGCCGAGCAGGCCGGCAGCGGCGAGGCCGGCGACGCCGAACGAGGCCTGGCCGAGGTGGCGGCGGGTGATGGGCATGGGTGGGTTCCTCCTTGGTAGTTTGGTTTGTGCTTGCTGACAGACCCCCTCGCCCCGGCCCTCTCCCGAAGGGAGAGGGCCGGGGCGAGGGGGTCAGGCGACCAGTCTGGCGCCGGTCTTGGGGTCGAACAGGTGAATCAGGTTGGGGTCGGCGGTGACGGACAGGGGCGCGCCGGGTTGGACGCTGACGCGCTCACGGAAGGCGCCCATAACGGGCAGGGCGCCCAGGCGGCCGTGGACCTGGGTCTCGCTGCCAGTGGGTTCCACGACCTGGACTTGCAGCGGCACGGCGCCGGGGCTGCCGGCGTCAGCAAGCTGCAGGTGTTCGGGCCGGACGCCATAGACGGCCGGCCGGTTGTCGTTGCCGCTGGACGCCAGGGCGGCGGGCAGCGGCCACAGGGTGCCGCCTTCCGCGCGGAAGCCACCGGCCTCCACATGGCCCGGCAGGAAGTTCATCGCGGGGCTGCCGATGAACCCGGCGACGAATTGGTTGGCCGGGCGGTCGTACAGGTCCAGGGGCGACCCGACTTGCTCGATCCGGCCACCCTGCATGACGACGATCTTGTCGGCCATCGTCATGGCCTCGATCTGGTCGTGGGTCACGTAGATCGTGGTCGTGCGCAGGCGCTGGTGCAGGTCCTTCAGCTCGGCGCGGGTCTGCACGCGCAGCTTGGCGTCCAGGTTGGACAGGGGTTCGTCGAACAGGAACACCTGCGGGTCGCGGACAATGGCGCGGCCTATGGCGACGCGCTGGCGCTGGCCGCCGCTGAGCTGCCGGGGGTAGCGGTCCAGCAGGCCGGCCAGGCCCAGGATGCCCGCGGCGCGGTTCACCCGCTCGTCCATGGCGGCCTGGGGCGCGCGGGCCAGCTTGAGGCTGAAGGCCATGTTGTCGCGCACGGTCATGTGCGGATAGAGCGCGTAGTTCTGAAACACCATGGCGATGTCCCGCTGCTTCGGCGGCACCTTGTTCACGACGCGGTTGCCGATGGCGACCTCCCCGCCGTCAATCTCCTCAAGCCCGGCGATCATCCGAAGCAGTGTACTTTTGCCACACCCCGAGGGTCCGACGAGGACGGTGAACTCGCCGTCAGCGATCTCGACACTGACTCCGTGCAAGATGGCGGTCGTGCCGAAGGACTTGCGGACGCCGCGTATGGAGACGGTGGCCATATAGAACGATCCCCGATTGGCCCTGTGCGGCCGTTGCAGGGACGATAAACTGCGGCGGGGCTGACGACCAGAGGGAGAGGCGCCTGAAAGAGTTACGAACGTGCAATGAAAGGTCAGCGTAGCTGCCACGTTTCTGCCCTAAGTAAATACTAACCTATCCACATCATCGTTGGCCAACCGACTGTTGGCCAAGCAAGGACATCCCAGGTGCCGCGTTCATCCTTGCCTGCCAGCCACCTTGCCGCACGCCTGCCCCGCTTATGCTGCGGCCAGGCGGCACCGTGCTGACGCTGCTGCCTACGCCGGCCCCGCGGCTTCTGCTGGTCGAGGCTGACGTGGACGTCTCGGATGCCTTGCTGCGCGGCCTGCGCCGGGCTGGATGGGACGTCTTGCATGCCGAAACCGGCTCGTCGGCGCTGCGCCTCAAGCCGGGCTTCGGACCTGACCTGGTGCTGGTCAGCCTGGGGTTGCCCGACATGGACGGACGCCAGCTCGTGGCACGGTTGACGCGGCTGGCGGACTGCGCCGTGGTCGCGATGTCTGGGCTGGGAGACGACGCGCGGCGCACGGTGCTGGACAGCGGGGCGCTGGACTACTTCGCCAAGCCGCTGGGGATGCGGGACATGCTGGCGCGCCTGCAAGCCGCCATAGGCCGCCAAGGGGCCGTAGCGGCGGACTCGGCGGACGGCACCTGCGGGCAGGACCCAGGGGCGGCTTGCGCCGTGGGCCAGCGGAACGGACACTGACCGCACCCTGCCAGGATGCCGCGCGTGCGACACAACTTCCGGATACGCACCTACCTGCTCCTGCTGGTGCTGGTCTCCGCGGTCCCGTTCATCGCCTTTTCCGCCATCCTGGTCACGCAGACCGTGGCATCGCAGACCCGAGGCTTCGGACGGGACGTGACGGCGGTGACGCGCGCGCTGTCGCTGGCCCTGGACAGCCGCATGGAAGGCGAGCGGACGGCGCTGCAGGTCTTGGGCCGCTCCCCGGCGCTGTCGTCCGGCGACCTAGTGGCGTTCCATGCCGAAATGCAGGCCGCCGCCGCCCTGCTGAACAGGTGGCTGTCCCTGTCCCGGCCGGACGGGCACCAGGTGCTGAACACCATCCGGCCCTACGGCACGCCGCTGCCCTCACGCACCCAGGCGGCACACGTCATGCAGGTGTCCGCCACTGGCCGGGCGGCGGTGTCGGGCTTCACGCGCACAGCCCTGAGCGGCAGGCCGACCGCTACGCTGGACATACCGGTCGCCGCACCGGGCGGGACCGGGCCGCCGTGGGTGCTAGCCGTTACCCTGGAACTTGACGATGTCGAAAAGCTGCTCCGGTCGCAGCGGCTGCCGCAGGGCTGGGTTGGTGCGGTCGTGGACGGGGACGGCCTGTTGCTGGCGCGCACGCTGGACCATGATGCCCGAGTTGGCACGCCGGCCAGCCAGGATTGGATCGAGCTGTCCCGCATTGATCGGGAAGGCTGGATTGCGGCCACCACGCTGGAGGGTGTCGTGACCTATACCGGCTACACCCGGTCGGACGTGACGGGCTAGATGGTCGGCATCGGCGTGCCGCGCGCTGTCGTGCGGGCGCCGCTGTTGCAGGTGCTGCTGCGGCTGGCCGCGTTCGGCGCGGCATTGACCCTGGTGGGCGCCGGGGCGGCGGTGGTTGTGGCCCGGCGGATCGCCCGGCCCATCAGCGCGCTGGCCCGGCAGGACGCGGAACCTGCAAGTCTCGACCTCGTGGAGGCGCAGCAGGTCGCCGCCGCGTTGCAAGCGGCCGATGCCGAGCGCCGCACCGCCGAGGCCGCCCTGCGCGCCAGCGAGGCCGAGTTGCGCGTGGCGCGCGAGCTTAGCCCGCAGTCCCCCTGGACGGCGGATGCAGACGGGATGCTGCTGACCGTCAGCCGGCGCCTGAGCGTCAGAACGGGCACAGCGGAGGCGGCGCGGCTGGGCCGCGGCTGGCTGGATGTGGTGCATCCCGATGACCGCGCCGACGCCGTGGCTGCTTGGGACGGGGCCGTGCTGAGCGGGCAGCCCTTCGACCAAACGTTCCGTATACGGTCCACCCGTGACACGTCCGGCACCGTGGCGTCCGGCCCAGCGCATGGGAGCGCCGGGCTGCCCGGGGCGCCGGGTTGGGTTTGGGTGCGGTCCCGCGCCGCCGCATTGCTGGGACCCGATGGCCGGCCGTCCCGGTGGTACGGCACGACGGAGGACGTGGACGACCGCGTGCGCGCGCAACTGGCGCTGCAGGTCAGCGAAGCCCGGCTGCGCCACCTGACCGAGGACCTGGAGGAGCGCGTCGTGGCCGAGGTGGCAGCGCGGGAGGCGGCGCAAGCCGCCCTGCACCAGTCGCAACGCCTGGAAGCCTTGGGTGAGCTGGCCTCCGGTGTCGTCCATGATTTCAACAACGTGCTGCAAGCGGTCGGCGGCAGCTTGACCTTGATCCGGCGCGCATCAGGCGACGCCGCCCGGGTGGAGCGCGTGGCGGGGATGGCGCAGGACACCGTGGCGCGGGGCGCCGCCATGACCGGGCGCATGTTGTCCCTGGCGCGCCGGGCGGACTTGCGCACCGAGCCGGTGGACGCCGCGGCCCTGTTGTCCGATCTGCAGGCGGTGCTGCAGCATACGCTGAAGGGCGGCGTCCAGGTGGAGGTGGCCGCCCAGCCCGGCTTGCCGCCGCTGCTGGCCGACCGCGGCCAGTTGGAGACGGTGCTGATCAACTAGGCCATCAATGCGCGCGACGCCATGCCTCGCGGCGGCGCGTTGCGCCTATCCGCCCGCGCCGACGGCAACCAGGTGCTGATCGAGGCCGCGGATACCGGCACCGGCATGGTGCCGGACGTGCTGGCACGTGCGCGGGAGCCGTTCTTCACCACCAAGCCGCCTGGCGTCGGCACCGGGCTGGGCCTGGCCCTGGCGCATAGCTTCGCCGAGCAGAGCGGCGGTTGCTTGGAGATCAGCAGCACGCCCGGCGAGGGTACGGTGGTCACCTTGGTCCTGCCAGCCGCTGGGACGGCCACCTGGGCTGGGTAACAACCGCTGCCGGCCAGGCCCGTACATACGTGGTCCAAGTTGCTTGCTTAAGGGGTGTGCAGCCAAGCGCGCCCCCACGGGATCTCGGCACTTGAAGTTGCGCACAATCCGGTGTTTGTTCAGTGTTGACGGTCTTCCGGGTCTGCCTGCTCTGATATGGCTTGCGGGATGGACATCACCTTGCATCGAGCGGCGCAATGCCTGATCCCATGACCGATGAAGCGCCGCGGCGCTCCATCATACAAGCACTGGGAGTCTTGGGAACTCCACGTGATCCCGCCTTCGACCGGCTGGTGTTCATCGCGGCGCACCTGTTCCGCACGCCCATCGCAGCACTATCGGTACTGGACGACAACCACGTTTGGTACAAGGCACGCGTCGGATTGGCTGATCCGTCCTTGGACCGCGCCGTTGCGTTCTGCGGCGTTGCCGCAGGCCAGCTTGGCCCCTTGCTGGTCGAAGACGCAAGCATGGACCCGCGTTTTCATGACAGCCCTCTGGTCACTGGGCCACCTGGCATCCGGTTCTATGCCGGGGCACCTGTCCTGGCGCCGGAAGGCCTGTGCGCCCGGCTGGGCATGGCGCCGATGCCGGTGGGCGTGCTGTGCGTCATGGACCGCCGGCGCCGGCTGGTGACGGCCGGGCAGATGGCATACCTGTTGCAACTGTCGCGGGAGGCGTCCGAACTGCTGGCCGGGATGGAGGCGGGCTGGCCTGCGAAGCGCTGACGCTCCCCGCGGTGCCAACACCAGGGAAGGGGCGGCCTCATCCCAATTGCCGGACGTGGAGGCTGGCGGCACCCATCTGGCGACCGATGCCTGCCCGCAGAAACCAAGGCGACACCCTGAATCGGGCGGGTTCGGCGGTCTATGCACCCCGGCTGCACACCGCTCCCGGCCGCCGGGCCGCTTGCGGCGTTGGCCGTTACCGTCCGTGCAGGAACTTCGCGAAGGCGGCGAGCGTCGGCTCGGACACGTAGTGCTCGATCCCTTCTGCATCCGATTCGGCCGCCTCGACCGGCACGCCGACAGCGACCAGCAGCGCCACCACGGTCCGGTGCCGGTTGCGTACGCGCTCGGCGAGGTCCTGCCCGGCTGGTGTCAGGAATACGCCGCGATAGGGCCGCGCAGTGGCCAAGCCCTCACGCTTCAGCCGTTGGATGCTCTTGACCGCGGTGGCGTGCGACACGCCAAGCCGGCGGGCGATGTCCGTGGCCCGTGCCTCGCCTTGAGTGGCCAGCAGGTCGGAAATCAGCTCGGCATAATCCTCAAGCAGTGCAGTGGAGCGGTCCGACCTGGCCTTGCCGAACCGCTCGGCCTGGGTCGGCTCCTCGGGCAAGGCAGAAACTGCTGGATCGGCTTTCGCCATGGCCTGCACCGTCATTAATCCCTCCCCCTGGCTCTGCCGCTGCGCCCGTTGATGGACCAATGCGGTCACTGGCTAGCAATAGTGTAGCTTAGGCTAATCTTCCATCCACGGGCTAGGGCGGCGTCACTGCACCCGGCCGCACGGCCATGCGTCCGGTGCCCACCGCAACCGGACGCATCCAGGTATCCAAGCCAAATGCTTAACCATGGTGCCATATGTCATCCGTAGGCAGGTACCTCAGACATCAAGCGTATTGAACTAAGTGTAGCCTATGATACAACTTGGTGAACGGCATAGGAAGACTTGACCCATGAGCGAGTTTGCACCGCCCAGCACGGACTTGGGGCAAACCCTCACCGACCGCACGAGTGCGGCGATCCGGGACGTGCTGGCCGGCAAGCGGCGCGGCATCAGGTCCGCCTTCCTGTTCGCCGGCCCGGCAGTCGTCGCCTCGATTGCCTACGTGGACCCTGGCAACTTCGCCACCAACATCCAGGCCGGGTCGAAGTTCGGCTATGCGCTGCTCTGGGTCGTGGTGATGGCGAACCTGATCGCCATGCTGTTCCAGGCGCTGTCCGCCAAGCTCGGCATCGTCACCGGCGTCAACCTGGCCGAGATGTGCCGCAGCCAGTTCCCGCCGCCGGTCCGCTACGCGATGTGGGCGGCCAGCGAGGTCGCGGCGATGGCCACCGACCTGGCCGAGTTCCTGGGCGGCGCCATCGGGCTGTCGCTGCTGTTCGGCTTGCCGCTGATCGCCGGCATGGCCGTCACCGCCGTCGTCACGTATGGCATCCTGATGGTCGGGGGCCGCGGCTTCCGCCCGATGGAACTGATCATCGGCGCGCTCGTGGCAGTTGTCGGCCTCTGCTACCTCATCGAGATGTTCATCGCCCCAGTGGCCTGGGGCCAGGCGGGCCTCGGCGCGGTCATCCCGTCCATGCCGGACGCGGCCGCGCTGACCATCTCCATCGCCATCATCGGCGCCACCGTCATGCCGCACGCCGTCTATCTGCACTCCGGCTTGACGCAGCACCGCGCACCAGGGGCGGACGTGCGGGAGCGCCGGATGCTGCTGCGCTTCTCGAACTGGGAGTGCATCATCGCCCTGTCCATCGCCGGCGCGATCAACATGGCGATGATCATGATGGCGTCGTCCGCCTTCCACGCCGGCCATCCCGACGTTGCGGAGATCGAGACCGCGTTCCACACGCTGACCCCTTTGCTGGGCGGGGTGGCCGCGGCCGTGTTCCTGATTTCGCTGATGGCGTCCGGCATCTCCTCGTCGGTGGTCGGCACAATGGCCGGGCAGATGATCATGCAGGGGTTCGTGGGCTTCCGCATCCCGGTCTGGGTGCGGCGCCTGGTGACGATGGCGCCAGCCTTCGTGGTCGTGGCGCTTGGGGTCAACGCCACCCAGGCGCTCGTGGTCAGCCAGGTCGTGCTGTCGTTTGCCCTGCCGATCCCGATGGTCGCGCTGGTCCTATTCACCCGGCGGCGCGACATCATGGGCGAGTTCGCCAACAGCCGGCTGACGGATGCGGCAGCGATCACCGGGACCGTCGTCGTCCTGTGCCTCAACGCCTTGCTGCTGCTGCAGACCTTCGGCGTGCCCATTCCCGGCCTGCCTGCCAGCTGAGGCCAGAGTCGTGTCCTGCACTGCGCGGGGCAACCGGAGCATCATCTGATCGAACGTGGACACGTTCCGATAAAGCTGCTTGCGAATAGGCAGTCTTATACCAACGGCCTCATGCTTTGACCGTTCCCACGTTCAGCACACGCCTTGGAACAGACTGGTGTGAACGGTCAAAGCAAAGGGCCGTTGGTATTATACCGACTGCCCTTTGCTCTGATCCTTTCACTCGTCATTGCGAGGCGCGCAGCGCCGTGGCAATCCAGGGGACGCACGAGCGAAGGCCGGTTCTGGCGGCTCCTGGATTGCCACGCCGCAAGGGCGGCTCGCAATGACGAACGGGTCAGAGCATCCGTCGGTTGGTATTACGCCCCGCCCGCCAGCGCGCCCAGCTTGACCTGCGTCAGCAACGCCATCTCGTCATAGACCGTCCACTCCTCCCGGATCAGGCCGTCCACCACATGCAGGTGCGTCATCCCCATCATGAACAGCCGGTGCCCGCTGGGCGGCCCCAGCAGGCCCCAGCCGGTGTGGTGCCCCTCCATCACCCAGCGCAGCGCCACCTTCTCCCCGCCCTCGTCGCACGGGACGGAGCAGATGTGCTGCGGCACCCAGGCGCAGTCCGGCGTGGAGCCGACCAGCGCCAGCATCTGGTGCAGCACGGCGGCGCGGCCGTACAGCTCCTTCATCAACGGTCCATGCCATTGCACGTTCGGCGCGTACATGTCGTGGACGCGCCCGAACATGCGCCCGTTGAAGGTGGCGTGCAGCCCGCGCAGGACCCACGCCTCGGTTTCGGTGCGGGCCAGGCCCAGGTCCGGCTCGTCCGGCGGCGGCATCTGGCCGGGCAGCCGGCCGGTGTCGCCGATGTCCACCGCGTGCTGCCCGCGGGCCAGCATCTCACGGGCTTGGGCCTCGGCGATGGGATGCGGGTCGAGGCCGAGCTGGCGCACCAGTCCCATGCCGTCGGTGACGATCCACTCGCGGTAGATACGGTTCTCGAACACCATGCAGTCCGCGACCGTCCGGGTGTTGAACAGCCGTCCCGTGGGCGGGCCGTACTGCCCGGCCTGGGTGTGCCGCCCCGCGCCGGTCACGTAGTGGGAGGTGTAGAAGCCGTCCACGTCGTTGCCGCGCCAGATCACCTGGGTGCCCATGCCCCGGCGCTCCGGGAAGCTGACCAGGCGCTGGATCGTGTCGCGCACGATGGCCTCGCGGTCATAGACCGCGCCCAGCGTGTAATAGACGACGGCGTTGTGGGTGTAGTGGGTGTAGATCAAGCCGACGTCGCGCTCGTCCCAGATGCGGTGGGTGCAGCGGATGATGTAGTCCACGATGTCGGTATAGACCGGATCGAACCCGCGCAGGCTTTGCCGGCGCGGCCGGCCGGCAGGCGCCAGGTCCACGTAGTCGTGGCGCTCCACCTGCTGGACCCGCTCCGGCCCCGGCGCCAGGAGCGGGTCGCGCGCCAGGGCCGTGCCGCCAGGCTCCGCGCTGGGGGGATGCGCGTCCCTGGGAGGCGCCACGGTGTCCGGCATGGGTGGCTGCCGCCGGCCTACTGGCAGTTGGTGCGGTAGATGTACTTCTGCACCTCGGGCGTATCTATGTTCTCAGGCGTCGCGATGATGAACGGGGTCGTCTGCTGGCGCTCCATCGGCTTGCCCGCCAGCGCGTCCACCATCAGCTCGACGCCCATCTGCCCGACCCGGTAGGGATACTGCACGACGTCGGCGCTCACGACGCCCTTGCGGATCGCCTCCACGATGGGGTCGGACGTGTCGAAGCCGACGATCCTGATCTTGCCCTCCCGCTGCGCCTCCCGCACGCCGGTCGCCGCGCCCTCGGTGTTGTTGGTGGTGATGGTGAACACGCCGGCCAGGTTCGGATGCGCCGCAACGGTGGACGTGATGATGGACGCCGCCTTGGCCGTCTGGTTGTTGCTGTACTGGACGCCCAGGTAGGTGATCCCAGGGTGCTTCGCGATCTCGTCCTGGAAGCCGAACAGGCGCTGCTGCGCCACGTTGGCGGCGGGCGAGTTCATCATCGCCATCACCTCGCCCTTGCCGTCCAGCAGCTTGACCATGATCTGCGCGGCTTGCTTGCCGCCATCGTAGTTGTTCGACTGGATGTTGGTCAGCGCCACGCTTTTGTCGCTGGTGTCGCTGTCAATGGTGATGATCTTGATGCCGCGCTCCTTCGCCTCCAGCAGGGTGGGCGTCAGGGCCACCGGGTCGTCCGGGGTGATGAGGATGCCGTCGGGCTGGGCGGCGATGACGGCGTTCAGCACGCGCAGCTGTAGCGCCGGAGTGTACTGCGCCGGCCCCTGCGCGTCGAAGGTGACGCCGAGGCGACGCGCTGCCTCCGCCCCGCCGCAGGTGACGGACATGTAGAACGGGTTGCCCGTTACGCCCTGGATGTAGGTGATCTTGGGCGGCTTGGCGGGCGTAGGGGCGGGCGCCTGGGCCTGCCCGGCGGACGGCAGGGCGGCCAAGGACAGGGCAAGGGCGGTCGTGGCGGCGAGGCGCTTCATGGGTGTCTCCGGTGTGTTCGGGGGTCGGGCTACAGGCGCTCGCCCTTGCCGCGCTTGATCTGGTCGGCATAGACGGCAGCAATCACGACGAAGCCGATCACGACCATCTGCCAGAACGGCTGGATGCCCATGATGATGAAGCCGTTGGCCAGCACCGCCGGGATGAACACGCCTACGACCGTGCCGATGACGGAGCCACGCCCACCCGTCAGCGCCGTGCCGCCCAGCACGACGGCTGTGATCGCCTCCAGCGGGTCGTTGGCATGGCCCTCCAGCGTCGTAGTTGAGAAACGCCCCAGCGACAGCATGGCCGCGAACCCGGCCAGCAGGCCGCTCAGCGCATACAGCTTCAGCAGGTGCCCGGACACGTTGATCCCCGCCCGGCGCGCGGCCTCCGGGTTGGACCCCACCAGGAAGGTATGCCGGCCGAACCGCGTCATGTGCAGCACGATGCCGCCGGCCAGCGCCATGATGGCAGTGATGACCACCAGCCACGGCACTCCGCCGATGGACCCGTGGCCGAGCGCGATCAGCGCGTTGGGCACCGTGCGTATGTCGCTGCCGTCCGACAGCAGGTAGGCCCCGCCCAGCGCCGCCCCCATGCTGCCCAGCGTGGAGATGAGCGCCGACACCCGCAGCCGCGTGATGCACAGCCCATTGAACACGCCCCATGCCGCGCCGCACAGCAGGGCGACGGCGAAGCCCAGCGCCACCGTCCCCAGGCTGTCCGTGCTGCCCACCCGCAGCATCACCTGCGCCGCCGCCACGCCCGAGAACACCAGCACCGACCCGATGGAGAGGTCGAAGCCGCCGGCGATCATGATGTATGTCGTCCCGACCGCCAGGATCAGCAGGACCGAGGCGTCGAGGAAGATGTTGCGGATGTTGAAGCTGCTGGCGAAGGTGCCGGGGTGCAGGAAGGAGAAGAACGCAACCAGGGCGACCAGCACCAAGCCCATGTAGAAGGGCGACGAGGACAGGGCCACTTTTAGGGCACGCCCCGGGCCAGGCGGCGTCTGGGCGGCCGGCTCCGGCGCGGGTGCCGCACCGGGGATTATGATCTGCGTGCCGGGCGGCACCGCCATCTGAGCCGCGGGTGGCAGCGCCATGTGAGTATCGAGCGGCACCGCCGCTGGCGTACCGGGTGACACCGCCATCTGGGCGTTCCCGCCCACGTCCCCGCTCATGCTACGGCCTCCGGCTCGGTCAGGCCGGCGGCGGCGTCGAGCGCCCCGGTCATCGCGCCCACCAGGTCCTGCACCGTCAGCCCCTGGTTCGGCATCGTGGCGATGCGCCGGCCCAGCCGCAGGACCTCCACGGTGTCCGCCACCTGGATCACGTCGCGCATGTTGTGGCTGATCAGCACGACCGCGACGCCGGTGTCGCGGATGCGCCGCACCAGGTCCAGCGTGCGCGCGGTCTGCACCACGCCCAGCGCCGCCGTCGGCTCGTCCATGAACACCACGCGCTTGGCCCACAGCGCCGCCCGGCAGATCGCCACGCTCTGCCGCTGGCCGCCGGACAGGCTGGCGATGGGCGCATCCATGTCCTTCAGCGCGACCTTCAGGCGCTGGAAGGCGGCGGCGCTCTCCCGCCGCATGGCCGCATTGTCCAGGAAGCCCAGCCGTCCCAGCAGGCCCGGCCGCAGCGCCTCCCGCCCCATGTACATGTTGGCCGACGGGCTGAGGTCCGGGCAGACCGACAGGTCCTGGTACACCGTCTCGATCCCCAAGGCGTGCGCGTCCGCGGGCGAGGAGAACGTGACCGGCACGCCGTCCACCGCGAGTTCCCCCGATGTCGCCGCATAGACGCCGGACAGGATCTTCACCAGCGTGCTCTTGCCGGCGCCGTTGTCGCCGATCAGCGCCGTGATCTCCCCGGCGCGGGCGTCGAAGTCCACGCCGCGCAACGCCTCCACATGGCCGAAGCGCTTGGTGATGCCGCGCGCCCGCAGGATCGGCGCCGCCGCTGCCGTGCCGTCCATCCCTGTCGTTCCGGCTGGCAGGTCTGGCATGATGCTTCCCCCTGGCGGCACTGTTGCAAACGTATGTCCGTCCTGCAAGGGCGATGATTTCCCACGGATTGCTTGAATCATGCCAAAAGCGGTGGTTTGATCGCAACCGCATCCGAATGCGACGCCAAGCCGACCCATGCGGCCCATCACGCGCATCAACACCGGCGGAGCCAGGCCGCGTGAGCCTGCTTACGCCTTTATCTGTGCGCAAACCTCCAGAGGTTTGCTGAGGGAGAGCCACTATGAACGCCCTGACCCCTGACGACGCCCGCGCCCGCCACATCAGGCGGTCCGACATGGTCGCCTGCGCCCTGGCCTTCATTGACTGCAAGATGCCGGGTTCGGAGCGCAAGCTGAACTACTCGCTGGTCGGACCCGGCGTCACGCAGTCGCGCGACCAGGTGGTGAACCTGACGGAGGCGCACGGCTTCAGCCTGGGCGTCGCCGCCATGCCGCCGGGCACCGTCAACAACCTGCATATTCACTTCACGGCGGAGGTGTTCATGATCCAGCGCGGCACCTGGACCTTCCGGTGGGGCGCAGACGGCCAGGACGGCACCATCACCGGCGGCCCCGGCGACGTCGTGTCCGTCCCCACCTGGATCTTCCGCGGCTTCTCCAACACCGGTGCGGAAGACGGCTGGATCTTCACCGCACTCGGCGGGGACGACACCGGGGGCATCATCTGGCACCCCTCCATCCTCGCGAACGCCGCGCAGTACGGCATGTTCCTGACCCAGGACAACATGCTGGTGGACACCTCCGCCGGCACGCCCCGCCCGGCGGCGGCGGCGCTGATGGCCCCGCTCAGCCCGGAGCAGATCGCCACCCTGCCCCGCTACACCGCCGGGGAGATGTCGCGCCGCGTGGTGAAGGCCGCGGACCGCGCCTGGTCCGGCCGCGCCCTGCTCAGCGCCTGCCTGCCGGGCCATGCCGCGGAGGTCGCGCCCGTCATCGGCTACGGCATCTCGGAGGACCGCGCCCATGCGCCGGCCATCGGCAACCCGCACGGCTTCTCGATGGAGTGGCTGCGCATCCCCAGGGGCAACCGGGTCGGGCGGCACAGCCTGGGCGAGAAGCAGGTGCTGATCGTCTTCAGCGGCGCCCTGGACGTGACCCTGAACGGGCCGGATGCTGAGGTTCCTGTCCATCTCGCCACTGGCGAGTGCTTCTCCGCCCCGGCAGGCGCGTGGCGCGGCCTCGCCGCATCCGGGGACACGCCGGTCGAGGCCGCGCTGATCACCGCCGGCGACGGGCGCAAGCGGATCACCTGGGCGCCGGAGGTCGTGGAGGCCGCCCTGCAAGCCGGGACCGTGCTGGACCACGACGGCCACGTCGCGCCGTTGGACCTGTTGCCGCCGCCCACGCGCAAGGCGGTCCTCGCCATGATGACGCAGGGTGCTGCGATGGAAGCCGCGGAATGAGGCCGAACACCCTCCGGCACCTGCACCGGGACGGGCGGACCATCGTCAACGGCTGGCTGTCCATCAACTCCCCCTACTTGGCGGAACTGGCGGCGCACCAGGGCTACGACGCCCTGACGGTGGACATGCAGCACGGCATGATCGGCTTCGACGGCGCGGTGGCCATGTTCCAGGCCATCGCCACCACCCCGGTCATCCCCATGGCCCGGCCCAGCGAGAACAGCCCGGCGGAGATCATGCGGCTGCTCGACGCCGGGGCCTACGGCATCATCTGCCCGATGATCTCGACCGCCTCGGACGCCGCCCGCCTGGTCGCCGCCTGCCGCTATCCGCCCGTGGGCGCCCGCTCCTTCGGCCCGGCGCGCGGGCTGCTGTATGGCGGCCTGGATTACTTCACGGCAGCCAACACGGAAATCCTGGTGTTCGCCATGATCGAGACGCAGGGGGCGCTAGACAACCTGGACGCAATCCTGGACACGCCGGGCCTGGACGGCATCTATTTCGGTCCCAACGACCTTGCCATCGAGCTGGGGTGCGCGCCCCGCAACGAGCATGACGACCCCACGGTGGTTGCCGCCATCGCCCGGGGGCGGGAGGGCGCAGCGCGGCGCGGGCTGATCGCTGGCATGTTCTGCTCGGACGGCCCGGCGGCGGCCAGGCGTGTGGCGGAAGGGTTCCACCTGGTGACGCCGGGCAACGATGCGGCGCTGCTGCGGGCGACGTTCGCTGCCAGTGTCAAGACTGCCCGGGGTTGAGGACTGCCACCCTCTCCCTTCGGGGTCAAACCGTGGAACGGTTTACGGTCGGGGTGAGGGGTCTTGCTTGCGGAGCCGAGTGCCAACATGGCAGGCAGCACGCGATCCCGCATCGGCACGGACCGCACGTGAAGATGCTCTCACCCCGACCGTAAAACCGTTCCACGGTGTGACCCCGGAGGGAGAGGGAGCAGAGCAGGGAGGCTTCTATGACCTACGACACCATCGTCATCGGCCTGGGCGCCATGGGCGCCGCCACGCTGCTGCAACTGGCCCGCCGCGGCCAGCGCGTGCTGGGGCTGGACCGCTGGGACCCGCCGCACGCCTGGGGCAGCACCCACGGCGACACCCGCATCACCCGCTGCGCCATCGGCGAGGGCGAGCAATACGTGCCGCTCGTGCTCCGGTCGCACGAGATTTGGCGGGAGATCGAGGCCGAAACCGGCGAGGACCTGCTGAACCAGTGCGGCGCGATGATCCTGGCGCCGGCGGGCAACACCGCCATCGTGCACGGCAAGGCCGGCTTCGTCCGCAGCACCATCGCCGCCGCCGGGCGCTATGCCATCCCGCACGAGGTCCTGGACGCCGACGAGGCAATGCGGCGCTTCCCGCAGTTTCATCTGCGCGGCGACGAGGTCGTGTACTATGAACCCGGCGGCGGCTACGTCCGGCCGGAGCGCTGCGTGGCCGCGCAACTGATGCTCGCCCGGCGCCTTGGCGCCGATACACGCGCGAACACGGCCGTGGCCAGCATCGCCCGGGACGGCGGCGGGGTCTGCGTCACCACGGCGACGGGCGAGACGTTCCGGGCCGCAGAAGCCGTGCTGGCCGCCGGCGCCTGGTCCCCCGGGCTGGCGGGCGCGTCGCTTGCGCCGCAGATGGCCGTCACGCGGCAGGTGCTGCACTGGTATCCGCCGGCCGACCCCGCCGCCTTCGCGCCGGGCCGCTGCCCCGTCTACATCTGGACCTACGGCAACACGCCGGAGGAAGGGTTCTACGGCTTCCCGGTGCCGCCGGGTACGGAGGGCGTCAAGATCGCAATGGAGCAGTACCGGGCCGTCGTGGACGACCCCGACCACCTGCAGCGCGAGGTGACGCCCCGGGAGGTGGCCCACATGCACGCGGCCCACCTGGCAGCCCGGATGCCGAACCTGTTGCCGCAGGCGCTGCGGAGCGTCGTATGCCCGTACACCATGACGCGCGACGGCGACTTCCTGGTCACGCGCGCGCCGGAGAACGACCGGGTGCTGCTGGTGTCGGCGTGCTCCGGCCATGGGTTCAAGCACTCGGCCGGGCTGGGGGA
>Ga0123338_10000834_pt1 | contig 30505 bp, 26 predicted proteins | sample grotaG_FD_89793 | JGI IMG/M metagenome (GOLD analysis project Ga0123338, IMG submission 89793) | Glacier valley bacterial and archeal communities from Borup Fiord, Nunavut, Canada, to study Microbial Dark Matter (Phase II) -... | ecosystem: Environmental > Aquatic > Freshwater > Ice > Glacier ...
CACGCGCCACCGTCGACGTGCTTCAAGGCCGCGGGGGTGTGCAGCGTCGGCTCGTGTAGCTACGCGTACGACGACGGCGTCGCCTGCAACGATAGCGATCCGTGCACCGACGCCGACCAGTGCAACACCGGCGTGTGCAAGGGCAAACCCAAGTCCTGCCTGGCGCCGCCCGCCGATCACTGTGACGACACGACCACGCTGCGCAGCTACGATCCCGTCGGCAGTTGCGGCGCGGGCGCGTGCAGCTACACCTATCACTTTGTCACCTGCGCCGCCGGGTGCGCCAATAATCACTGCACCCCGACGTCCTGGACCACGCAATCGAGCGGTGTGACCTCGTACCTGCGCGGTGTCTGGGGCGCCAGCGGCAGCGACATCTTTGCCGTCGGTGACGACGCCACCATCATCCGCGGCAACGGCACCACCTGGAAGACCATGGCCGTGCCGCAGAACACCAACCATCTGATGGGCGTCGACGGTACGAGCTCCACCAACGTCTTCGCCATCGAGTCCAGTCTGGCCTCTGCCTCGGCCGGCGTGTATCGCTTCGACGGCACGTCGTGGACCAAGCGCACCACCGTCGGCTGCTACGACTTCTGCTGCGTGGGCGCCATCGGACCCGACGACGCCTATTTGTGGAATTCGGGCGGCCAGCTCATTCGCGTCACCAACGGGGTCTCCAAGCTGGTGACCAGCATCAGCACTCCCGACACCCTCGACCATGACTGCATGTTGCGCGTCCGCTCGGCCAGCGACGTCTACATCTCCGGCGGCTTCACCTATCACTATGACGGCACCAGCATCACCGAGCTCAAAGCGTCGGGCGGCACCAGCCAGGGCTCCGAGGGCCTGGTCGCGTTTGGCCCGACACAGGTCATTACGTTCGTATCCTCGACGGTGGGACGGTGGAACGGCACGCAGTGGACGTCGATCCCGACTGGCCTCGGCGTGGTCCTCGGCATCGGCGGCATCGCGATCAACCGCGTCTTCGCCGTCGGATACAGCAGCTCGGGCGCCACCGGAACAGCCAGCTTCTGGGACGGCAGTGGCTGGAGCGGCGAGACCCTGCCGGCTGGAACGCTGCCGCTGTACGGCGTGTGGGCAGCCTCGACAGGTGAGGTCTACGCCGTCGGCGCGAAGGGGACCATCGTCAAGACTGTCAGGTAGCGTACACGTCACGGAGATTGTCGACGCGGCAGCCTGGCTTGCTGGTACCGTCCGCGCATGAAGGTTTTTACCCGGGCGCTGATGGTCGTTTGTTCGGTGGCTGTTTCGTCGCTGAGTGGCTGTTCTTCCGACGACGATGACGCAGTCGGAGTACGGCGAGAAGCGCTGGGCTCGAGCGATCTGGTGGTGAGCCAGGTGTATGCCAGTGGGAGCAACACCAACGCCGTGCTGGCGCCCGACTACATCGAGATCTTCAACCGCGGCACCTCGGCCGTCGACCTCAACAACATGTCGGTGCAGTACTGGGGCGGCGGGGCGACGTGGACGGTGGTCAAGCTGGCCACCACGGCGACCCTCCTCGATCCGGGCCATTACTTTCTGATCCAGCTGTCCGGCGTTACCGGCCTTGCCTTGCCGGTGACGGCTGACCTCACGGTGAGCTCGCTGAACATCGGCGGCGCGCTGGGCCGCGTGGCCTTGGTGCGCAACGCGACGGCGCTGACCTGCGGCACCACCGCCGCGCGCTGTTCGGCGGTTCCGGCGGTGATGGACTACATCGGCTACGGCACCGCCCCCGACTTCGAAGGGACCGTGTATCCCAGCATCGCGGGTGGCACGAACAACACCGTGGCGATCCGCAAAGGCCTCGGCTGCACCGACAGCGACAACAATGCCAATGACTTTGCCAACGGCACCTGGGCCAACACCGGCGGCGTTCCGACGGGAGTGACCTTGCATCACAAGGCCAGTGCGGCGACGGTATGCCCGACGAGCGGCGGCTCCGATGGCGGCGACACCAGCGACGGCGGTGGTAGCGACGGTGGGCCAGCCGAGGACCTCGCCAAACCGGTGGACCTCGCCAAGCCCGTCGATCTGGCCAAGTCGGTGGATCTGGCCAAGCCCGTGGACCTGAGCATGCCGGCGGATCTGTCGGCGCTGCCCGACTTCAGCATGCCGTTCGTATTGCCCGATCTGAGTGGGATCGATCTGTCAGCGACGGTGGATCTGGCCGTGCCGCCGGATCTGTCGGTGCCGCTCGATCTTGCCGTGCCGCTCGATCTGTCCGTACCGCTCGATCTCACGGTGCCGCCGGATCTGACCGTGCGTGATCTCACCATCATCACCGACAGTGGCCCGCCGGTATCCGGCGTGGGCCTCGTGGTCATCAGCCAGCTCTACGGCGCCGGTGGCAACTCGGGTGCGACCTACACCAGCGACTATGTGGAGCTCTTCAACCGCAGCCAGACCACGCCCGTTCCCATCGGTGGCTGGTCGGTGCAGTACGGCTCGTCGTCCAACAACTTCTCCCTCAGGGCCGACATCCCCGCCGGCACCATCATCGCGCCGTCGAGCTATGTGCTCATCAAGCTGGCCAGCGGTGCCAACGGCGGCGCACTGCCGACGCCAAACCTGGCCGGGCCGGGCACCATGAACATCAGCGCCAGCGCCGGCAAGGTGGCCCTCGTCAACAACGGCACCACGCTGGCCTGCGGCGGCGCCACGCGATGCAACTCGCCAGCGATCATCGATCTCGTCGGCTACGGCGGCGCGTCCGATTTCGAAGGCATGGACGTCAGCGCGCCCAGCGCCGCCAATGCGCTGTTCCGCAAGAATGGCGGCTGCATCGACACCGACAACAACCGCAACGACTTCGAGCGCCTGGTTGCGTCGGCGCGGACGTCGTCGTCGCCAATCAATGACTGCAGCCTCTCGGCCGATCTCGCCGTCCTCACCGACATGACGGTGAAGACCGATCTGGCTACTGTCGATCTGGCAGCAGCACGGGATCTGAGGCCCATTCCATTCGACGACCTTGGCTTCACGGACATGGAAACGGCCGATCTCAGCCATACCGCCGATGCGGCCATTCCGGACATGGCGACGACGACGGGCCGGCCCAAGGGCGGTTGCAGCTGCGGCGTCGCTGGCGGTCCCGTCGACGCGGGTGCGCCGATGGTGTTGGCGCTCGCCGGCCTCGGCATGCTGCTTCGGCGCCGTCGCCGCGCCTGATGTGTTGGGCCACGCTTGACAGTACGAACAGTCGTGCTATTTTTGGTGGGTGAGTAAGGGCGAGTCCACGCGCGAGGCGATTGTCCACGAGGCGCTGAACCAGGCGGTTCAGATTGGCCTCGAGGGTATTTCCATCGGCGTGTTGGCCACCAGCCTCGACCTGTCGAAGAGTGGTCTGTTTGCACACTTCAAGTCGAAGGAAGCCTTGCAGCTCGCCGTTCTCGAAGAGGCCATCGAGCGCTTCGCCAGAAAGGTCATCTTGCCGTCGCTGGCCGAGCCACGTGGCGAGCCGCGGGTGCGGGCGCTGTTCTGCAACAAGCTGGCGTGGATGGAGCACACCGGCTTCGGCGCCGGCTGCTTTTTCCTGTCGCTGGAGCAGGAGTATGACGACCGGCCTGGGCCCATTCGCGATCGGCTGATTCAGTCGCAGCGCGACTGGTCGGAGGTGGTCACGCGGGCGGCGGCGCTGGCGGTGCGCGAGCGTCATTTTCACGCGTCGGTCGACCCAGAGCAATTCGCGTTCGAGACGGTCGGGATCTGGCGCGCGTTTCAGCAGGCACACAAGCTGCTCGGCGATCCCAAGGCCAAGGCACGTGCCGAGCGGGCGTTCGAGCGCCTCATCGACGAAGCGCAGCACAAGAAGCGGTCGTAATTGGCTTCGGACATAGCCGTCTTCGCAGCTCAGATATTAGCACGAGCATTCGTGCTTTTTAGCCCGCATGTCGGGCACAGGGAGGTCCCATGGACGCAAACCGGATTGCCATCACGAGCCCCAAGACCCAGAGGCACAAGAAGCCCATCGCCGGCGCACCCCTCGCGCTGAAGGCCAGTCTCGGCGTGCTCCAGCGGGTGTCCCCGTCGCTGGCGGGCTGGCTCGTCGAGCGTCTGTGGTTCACACCGCCCCGACCGTCGCAGAGCGCCGAAAGTCGTGCCCTGTGGGCGGCGGGCCAGCCCTTGCCACTCGTGGTCGACGGCCGCAAGCTGGCGGCGCGCGTGTTCGGCGACGGTCCACCGGTGGTGCTGATGCATGGCTGGGGTGGCTATGGTGCCCAGCTCGGCGCACTCATCCAGCCCATCGTCGCTGCCGGCCATCGGGTGGTGGTGTTCGACGCCTTTGGCCACGGCGATTCGCCGGGGAGTCGGGCTGGGTTTCGGCTGGCCACATTCTTCGATTTCGCCGATGGTCTGCGCGCGGTGGTGGACGCGGTGGGGCCGCTTCACGCCATCGTCGCGCACTCCGGAGGGGCCATGGCCACCATGCTGGCCCTGCGCGCCGGTGTGACCGTCGAGCGGCTGGTGCTGCTGGCCCCGATGGCACGGCCGGCGCTCTACGCCGTGCAGTTCAATCGTCTGTTGGGCCTCGACAGCGACGTGGCGGCACGCTGGCAGGAACGGGCGCGGGCGCGCCTCGGGGTCAGCTTCGAGGACATCGATGCCACGTCGGTCGGCTCACTCGCGTTGCCACCGACGCTGGTGATCCACGATCGGCGGGATCGCGAGGTGCCGTTTGCCGACGGCGAAGCCATCGCGCGCGCCTGGCCGACGGTCACGTTGCATCCCACCGAGGACCTTGGCCACCGGCGCATCCTGACCGATGCGGCGGTCATCGCCGACGCGGTCGCCTTTCTCTCTCATCGGGACGGAGCCAACTGATGTGCGGCATCGTGGGCATGTTTGCGCAGCGCGGCGCAGAGATCAGTCAAGAGCGTCTCGAGCTGGCTACCCAGGCTCTGACCCATCGCGGTCCCGACGCACGCCGTCACTGGGTCGACGACAGGCGACGCGTGGGCCTCGGTCATACCAGGCTCGGCATCATCGACCTCGACGGTGGCGACCAGCCTCTCGCCAACGAAGACGGCTCGATCCATGCGGTGGTCAACGGCGAGCTGTATGACTTCGAGCGCATCCGTGACGAGCTCGGCGCCCGCGGTCATCGGTTTGCGACCGGCAGCGACAGCGAGATCTTGATCCATCTCTACGAAGAGCATGGCGCGTCTTGCGTCGAGCGGCTGCGCGGTGAGCTCGCCTTCGTGCTCTACGATGCAAACAACGATGTCCTCCTGGCCGGGCGTGACCGCTTTGGCATCAAGCCCTTGTGCTATGCGTACGTCGACGGCGTGCTCATGCTGGCATCGGAAGCAAAGGCCTTGTTCGCCGCCGGGGTCCCCGCGCGCTGGGATCACGAGACGTTCTTTCAGGGCACGGTGCTCGGTGGACCGCTCGAAGATCGGACGTTCTTCGACGGCGTGTATCAAGTACCGCCGGCATCGGTGCTGGTGGCCACTCGACACGGCCATCGGGTGGTGCGTTACTGGGACTTCGACTATCCGATCGACGGGCTCAGCGATGGCAAACCAGCCGACGCCGAGGAGCTTTCCGCCGCGCTCGACGAGGCGGTACGGCTGCGGTTACGCGCCGATGTGCAGGTCGCCTGCTATCTCTCGGGCGGCATCGACTCGGCGGCGATCTTGGGTCTCGCGGCGCGGCAAACGCAGAAGCCCATCCGGGCCTTCACGCTGGCCTTCGACGAAGAGGCCTACAACGAAGCGCCGATTGCGGAGGAGATGGCCCGGCTGGCCGGCGCCGAATATGTCTCGGTGCCCGTCGGAGAAGCCGACCTGGCGCGCGATTTCGCCGACGCCATCTTTCATGCCGAACGACCACTCAACAACGGCAACAGCGTCGCCAAGTTCCGGCTCAGCCGCGCGGTGCGCGAGGCCGGCATCAAGGTCGTGCTCACCGGCGAAGGCTCAGACGAGATCTTCGCCGGCTATCCACATTTTCGCCGCGATCTGTTGCTACACGAGGCCAAGGCCCACCCCGATACCGCGGCGCAAGCGCTGACCGCGCTCGACCAAAACAACGCCGTCTCGCGCGGCATCTTGATGCCCCAGGGCCGCAGTACATCGCTCGGTGCGGTCACCGGCGCGCTCGGTTTTGCGCCGACCTGGATCGAAGCGTTTGCCACGTCGGGCCAGAAAGTGCGCGGCCTCCTCGACGAAAGCTTCGCCGCTGAATTCGGTGCGCGCGATCCACTGGCGCTGTTCGTCGATTCGCTGGAGGTCGGGCGCCAGCTGACCGGTCGACATCCGGTGCGGCAGTCGATGTATCTGTGGTCGAGGTCCGTGCTGCCCAACTTCATCCTGTCGGTGCTCGGCGATCGGATGGAGATGGCGCACTCCGTCGAGGGGCGGCTGCCGTTCCTCGACCATCATGTGGTCGAGCTCTCGCGGCGCTTGCCGATGGATCGACTGATCCGCGGCACCGTCGAGAAACATGTCCTGCGCGAGGTGGCCCGGCCGGTGGTCACCGACACCATCTATCGGCGGCAGAAACATCCGTTCTTTGCACCGCCGGCACTGGGCGGGCCGCTGCACGAGCTGTTGCAAGATACGCTGCGCGGACCAGCGCTGCGTGCGGTGCCGTTCTTCGACCAGCGACGGGTGACAGGGCTTCTCGACGCACTACCCGGCCTTGATGACGCTACGCGCACCGCGGTGGATGCGCCGCTCTTGGTCATGCTGAGCACCTGCCTCATGCACCGTCGGTTTGGGTTGTCGAGCTAGCCGTCGACCGCCTTTATAGACATGGAAGTGCCTTGAATAATTGAGTATTGCCGGCATTTGCTCGAACGGTAGAACGGACCTCGCGCTGGTGCGTTTGCAGGGACCATGGCGTGTGCGCGCGTGGTCGTCTTGTCTCTGTCGTTGGCAGGTGTCGCGGTGGCCCAGCCGCAACAACAACGGGCGCGGGTCGACCTCGTCATCGCCGTCGACGTCTCGGGCAGCATGCGCGGCCTCATCGACGGCACCCGCATGAAGCTGTGGGAGGCGGTGCGCCTGTTGGGCCGCGCCAAGCCGATGCCGACGGTGCGGGTCGGGCTCATCAGCTACGGCGGCAAATTTGCCGACCCGCGCGCCGGCTACGTCAGAAAAGAGCTCGACCTGACCACCGACCTCGACGCGGTGTCGCAGAAGCTGTTTGCGTTGCAGATCCGCGGTAGCCAGGAATACGTGGCGCGCACGGTGCAGACCGCCACCCGGCAGATGGCCTGGGATCAAGATCCATCGACGCTGAAGATCTTGTTCGTCGCCGGCAACGAGAGCGCCGAGCAAGATCCGCTGGTGACGCTGACCGAGGCGCTCGGTGAGGCGCGGCAGCGGGGCATCTTGGTCAACGCCATCTTTTGTGGTCAGGAAGGCGCGCGCGAAGCCTTGGCCTGGCGTCGCGTGGCGGCGATGGGCGGCGGCGAGTTCGCGGCGATTGATCACAACCGGTCGGTGCTGGCGGCCGAGAGCCCGTATGACGGCGAGCTGACCCGTTTGTCGACGGCGCTGAGCGCGACGTATGTCGGATATGGCGCTGGTGGCATCGAGCGACGGCAAAGGCAGCACGCGGAGGACGAGCGCGCCAAGCGCGATGGCGTGCAGGTGGCGGCAGATCGCGCAGCGGCCAAGGCCACGCCGACCTACAGCAACGCCGACTGGGACGTGGTCGACGCGTATGCGGCCAAGAAGATGCCGGCGCCGACGATGTTGCCGGCCGAGGTGGCCGCGCTGCCCGAGGCTGGGCGCGACAAATGGCTGCGTGAAAAGGTGGAGCAGCGCAAAGATATTCGCGAAAAAATTGGCGCGTTGGCGACCCGGCGTGAGATCTGGTTCGGCGGCGACAGCGTGGCGGGTAGGCCTGCTGGGCCTTTGCAGCCAGCCGCGCCGGCGTCAGCTCCCGTCGCTGCGTCCGCGCCTCCCCTGTCTATGCCGGCACCTATGGCCAAGCCGAAACACGCCGCCCAGCCCGCCACCATGAGCGACGCCTTCTCGGGCGCCATTCAGCGCAACGCGGTGAAGAACGGCTATTCGTTCTGAGCAGGCTTACGCGGGGTGATGCGGACGCGTAGGTTGGTGGGCATCATGGTGAAGGAGTAGTGCTCTTTCACGTCGCTGGCCGAGCCCACTCGGGTGACGTCGAAGTTGCGATAGAGGGTCGCCAGCATGACCCGCATTTCGATGAGCGCCAGCGAACGGCCGGGGCAGATCCGCGGGCCCGAGCCGAACGGCTGATGCGCCGACGGATCATGCGTGCGGCCATCTTTGATCATCCAGCGCTCGGGCAGAAAACGGGCCGGCTCGGCGAAGTATTTCTCGTCGGTGGCTGCGATGCGGGTGAGCAGCACGATGGCCGTGCCCTTGGGGATCGCAAGGTCGCCAAGGGTGGTGTCGTGGAGCGCATGCAAGAAGTTGATCGGCGCCACCGGCAGAAGACGCATCGATTCGTTGGCGACGGCGGTGGCGCGCTCGAGACGATTGGCCTCTTCGAGATCGCGCGGCAACGGTGCGTCGCGAAGGGTGGCGTCGAGCTCCTGGCGAAGCGCGGCCACTTCGGCGGGATGATCGAGGAGCAGATGCACCGCCCAGGCGACGCTGTTGGCGGTGGTGTCTTCACCGGCGAGCAGCATGGTCATGCAGTTACCGAAGATGACCTCGTCGGAGAAAGGCTTGCCGTCGTCGTCGCGTGAGGCCAGCATCGACTCGAGAAAGTTGGTCGGTGGTTGATGGGGATCGGCGGCGAGCTTCTGGCGCGTGTCGGCGATGAGCGCGGCCAGCCAGACGCGCAGCGAGGCGATGGCGCGATCGACGCGGCGATCTTGCGGCAAGCGGAGCAGGCGCCAGTAGGGGATGAGCGAGTTGAGACGGCGCGCAAAGGCGGGAAAGACCAGCGCCAGATCCCGCTGGATGACATCCTTGCCACCGTCGAGCGTGAACAGATCGCGGCCGAAGACCAGCGTGGTGGTGACGTCGACGGTGAAGCGCATGAGGTCGTCGACGAGGTCGACCTCGGTGCCGGCCGAGCGCTCCCAGCGACGCTGGAGACGCGCGGCAACAGCGGCCAGCGTCGGGTAAAAGCCGCGCAGGTTTTTCTGCGCCAGCGCCTCCATGGCCAGGCGTCGCTGCGGGCGCCAGGCGGCTCCCTCGGCGGAGAAGACGCCGGCGACACCGAGCTCGGCGAACACCGGTTCGACACGCTCATCGCGACGAAAGGTCTCGGGGCGAGCGCGCAGTGCGTCGTTGATGAGGGCGGGATCGGACAGGACGACCATGGTCTGGCCAGCCGCTTTGAGCTGATACACGGCGCCGTAGGTGCGCGCCCAGTCTTCGAACACGCCGTGTAGTCGTTCGATGTCGAAGTCGAAGAGGCTGCCGAAAAACGGCAAGCCGCGCGGGCCTGGGAGATCGGCGATGCGGCGGCCGGCCTTCCCGGTTGTCGTCGGTGCGTCGAGTGGGGTGGTGTCGACCCAGAGCGCGTCGTCACGGATTTCCGACGGGCAGGCTTTGAGACATTGCGGGCCGTTCTTGCGCTGGCCGGTTGCGGTGTCGAATTTCCAGCGGTGATTGCGACAGACGAGCAGATTGCCGTCTAGCTCGCCTTCGCCGAGGAGCGCGCCCTGATGCGGGCAGCGACCTTCGAAGACCTTGAGCTGGTTGCCGCGGTGCACCACGACGAGGTCGATGTCGCCGGCAGCGACGGCGTGGGGCCCTTCCCCATCGAGATCGGCCAGGCGGGCAACGCGCTTCCAGCCATTCGGGACGGCGGCGGCTTTCATGAGGCCATCATACCCAATCCCAAGTAGCGGTTGTGACCAGGGGGGACATGGGGCTACGGTGTGGTCCGTTTCTGTTCAGTTTCCCAACAACAAGGAGCCGACATGATCCCAATCGAACAGTATGCAGACCTGTGCGCGCTCATGGCCGACACCGGCGGTGACGTAGCCAAAGAGAACGCCATTGCCGAGTCTCACGGAGTCAGCGCCGCCGACTGGGCAGCGTCGAAGACCGGCTGGACCGCCAAGATGAGTGACCCTGCCGACATGGGCAAGACCGCGATGGCTTTCATGCCGCTTTATCAGGCTGCGCAGGCCAAAGCGCGCGGCGGCAAAGAGCCGTGTACGCTCGAGTTTTACACCAAAGTGCACGCCGAGATGGCCTACAAGAAAGGCCCCGACGGCAAGCAGATGAACCACCATCTGGTGCTGGCCAACAACGGCACGCATCACCAGGCGTGGCTCGAGTGTGAAGGCTACTGGACGCCGCTCGTCGGTGCGTCGGAAATTCTCGGCCAGCCGAACCCCAAGTACAATCCGGAGCTGTCGCAAAAATTTGCGGCATTGATGCAGAAGGAAGCCGACATCATCAACGGCATCACCCGCTAGAATATCTGCAAATGCTGACGGCCTTCCCGACGGAAGGGCCGTCAGCGCAGTGCCAGCCAGCCGAGATAACTCCAGATGCCCACGAAGGCGACTGGGCCGAGCAGAAGACCCATCGCAGTGCCAAGCTCAATCACCGCAGCGACGAGAAAACGCCGATGCATGGGTGGGCCATTGGCGAGTAGGTAGAGCCGACCGGATCCGCTGCCCAGACGTACATCGCCGCGATAGGCGTCGCTGGTGCCGCTCACGGTGCCGACGACTTCGATGGCACCGAAGATGCCCACGACGCCGACGAGGACGTCTTCGTTGGCCCGACGTGCAGTGGCGGCTACGAATGGCTCTGGCGGGTGCATGTGCGCAGTATGTCACACGCCTACACACCTTGACGCCTGCGTCGCTGAGGGCGATGCTGGGCGGATGCGACGAGACCAGATGATACGAAGCGGGTTGATCCCGGGAGTGTTGTTGTGGGTCGTGATGATGCTGTCTGGAACGGCCTCCGCCGGGCGGGAGGCGGAAGATCTGAAGCGGCAGATCGATACCCAGCGGGCGGGGGTCAACGATCTGGAGCGGCTCGACGAGAAACATGCCGTGCCCGATGAGCTGACCCTGTATCGCAGCTGGCTCGACGAGGCGTCCACCCAGCTCACCGCCAAGGAGTGGGACCGCGTGCGCGAGGTGCTGGATCGCTGCGTGGCCCAGGCCGAGCTCATCCGGCAGAAGATCTCCGCCACGCGCGCCACCGCGCAAATGCAGGCCAAAGAGGACGCGACCAAACGGTCGAAAGAAAAAGTCGCGCAAACCAAGGCGTATATCCAACAAGCGCTGGTCAACAAGAAGGCGCTGGAGATGAACGTCAAATGAGCCACACATTCAAAGTCTTGCTGGCGATGTCGTTGGTTGGTTGTGCCACTGCGCCGAAGCCGCCGGAGTTCGAGGCATTCGAGAAAATGCGGACCCACAGCTTGGTGCCGGCGGCGCAGAAAAAGAGCCCGCAGCTCGTCGCTGAGAGTGAGACGTTGTTCGCCAGGGCGCGCAAAGAATGGCAGTCCAAAGACCTCGAGGATTCGCGTCGCGACGCGCTCCTTGGGGGCATCAAGCTGAAGACGGCAATCGCGCTTGCCGAGCAAGAGGCGGCTGCATCGCGGATGCAGGTTTTGAATCGGGAATTTTCGGTCAGCGAAGAAGAATATGGCCGCGTCTACAAAGAGCTGACCGGTCTCAATGAGCAGGTGGCGTTGTTGCAAAAGCTCGGTGAGGCGCGTTCGTCGGCCGCCAGCGACAAGGCGCGTATGGGCCAGCAGCTCACCGAAGAGCAGGCGCGCTCGTCGACGCGAGACAAGATCGCCGCCGCCGAGCTGGCCATCAAGACCGCCGATAGCGTCAACGCCGCCAATCTGGCCAAGGTGGAGTATGGCGCAGCGACGGATGCGCTGGCGCGGGCACAGACCGAGGTCAAGCAGGGCAACTGGTCGGCGGCACAGACCAGCGCCGATCAGGCGCGGCAGAAAGCGGCCGAGGCCACCACGGCGGCGCGGCCGCTCTACGACTCGAGCGAGCAGTCCAAGACCGATCGCACCCGGCACGAAGCCCTTGGCCGCGATGCGGCGGCGCTGTCGGGCGTGGCGGTCAAGCTCGAGCGGCGTGGGGACATGCAGCGTCTGGTGCTGACCCTGCGCGGCATCTTCGTCAAGAAGGCCACCACGCTCTCACCGACGAGCGACGCGGTCGTCGACGCCGTCTCGGGCCTGCTCAAGAAATATCCGGCTTACTCGGTGCAGGTGATTGGCCACACCGACAAGAAGGGCAAGCACGGCGAGCTGGTGTCGCTTTCGCAAGCGCGGGCCCAATCGGTCTACTCGGCGCTCTTGACCCGCGGTGTCGATGCCAAGCGCATGTCGGTCAGCGGCCTCGGCCCCGACGAGCCCCTCGCCGACAAAGGCTCGCGCGACCGCGTCGAGATCATCTTTACCTACTGACTTACTTCGCCAGCGACGGGTAGACCGGGCACGCGTGCGGGAAGGTTTTCCCGTCGACTGGCGCTGTTTGGCAGCTCTGATTTTCTTCGCAAGAGACCAATCTATCGATGGCTGTGTTGCGCGCTGCACGCACGGGGCGGTTGTGGTGCGGGCAGTGGACCATCACGGTCAGCGACGGAGAACGCTGCATGGCTAGGTGCCGGCGGCGTGGGAGCCGTCGCAATAGGGCTTGTTAGACGAGCGGCCACAGCGACACAGGGTGATGCGGTTGCGGACCTCGTAGGCCTGGCCTTCGGCGCCGGTGATGGGAATGCCGCCACGGACCCAGAGTGGACCGGAGACCTTGCGTGCCGTGTCCTCGACGAGGCCGATGGACGGCTCGTAATGCGGCTCCAGCTTGTGCCCGGTCTTCTTGTCGATGGCGGTGAGCCGCCCGGCGGGACAGTGGCCAGCTTCGTGCTCGACGAGCTTGCGTGCTTTTTCGCTGTCGGTCTCGCCGACCAGGTTCCAGACCCGGCCAGCCGGATCGCAGAAGCGGGCAAAGGCACACAGCGACTCGGCGTCTTGCAACGCCATCGTCGGGCCTTCCGTCACCTCGGCGAGCGCGTCGTATTGTTCGAGGCTGGCCGTCTCGGTGCCGTCGAAGCCGACGCGCTTGTGGCTGCCGTCGCAAAAGGGCTTGTTGGCAGACTCGCCGCAGCGGCAGAGCGCGAACTGCGCGGTGTGGGGGTGCTGTTTGCCCTCGCGCCATTCCATCGATTCGCCCTCGCCGTTGACGACGATGTGCTGGTCGGCGACGGGGATGTCGCCGCTGACGAGGTAGGGGCCGTTCTTGGTCACCGTGATCTTGAGTCCGTCGGTTTTTTTCACGCGCGCTCTCCCATGGAAGGTCAGAGTATCATCCTCCCGCACCCCTATGACGACCCCGGCCGATTCGACTGAGGTGGAAAACACCGAGACCACTGGCATTGCGGCCCGACGCCGCGATCTCGGCAACGGCTTCGTCGTGCGGCGGGTGTTGCCGTCGCCACTGCGACGCATGGTGGGACCGTTTGCCTTCGTCGACCACATGGGCCCGGTCGAGCTCCAGCCCGGGATGGGCATGGACGTCCGGCCGCATCCGCACATTGGTTTGTCGACGGTGACGTTCCTGTTCGATGGCGAGGTCGTCCATCGGGACAGTCTCGGCATCGACCAGGTCATCCGGCCGGGCGACGTCAACTGGATGACCGCCGGCAGTGGCATCGTCCATTCCGAACGTTCGCCGGCAGCCACTCGCAAGACGGGCTCGCGGGTCCATGGCATGCAATTGTGGGTCGCGCTGCCGACGGCATCGGAGGAGATTTCGGCGTCGTTTCAGCATCATCCAGCGGCCACGATTCCGTCGCTCCAGCAGCCTGGAGCACGGCTGTGCACCATTGCCGGATCGGCCTATGGTCTGGTGTCGCCAGTGGCGACCCACTCACCGCTCTTTTATGTCGAGGCACGGCTCGACGCCGGGGCACGCCTCCAGCTACCCGACGAATATGCGGGCCGCGCGGCCTATGTCGTCGACGGCACTATCTCCTGCGACGGAAAACCGTACGCCGAGGGGGTCATGGCCGTGTTTCGACCAGGGCCGGCGCAGATCGTGGCCTTGACCGCATCGCGGGTCATGCTGCTCGGCGGCGCCGTCCTCGACGGAGAACGGCATATCTGGTGGAACTTCGTGTCGAGCTCCCAGGCGCGCATCGACGCGGCGGCAGCAGCGTGGCGCGCGCGCGAATTTCCGGCGATTCCCGGCGACGATCAAGAATTCATCCCGCTACCCGACGAGGGCGCGGGCCACTAGAAGCACGACAGAGCGAGGGTACATGGGCGGACCAGTGGAGCTCAAAGGGCCGGATCTCGGGGCAGGCGTGGCCCTGGGTAGCATCGGCGACAAACTGTTGGGTCACGCCGACGGGGAGCCGGTGTTGGTGGTTCGTCGTGGCGAGGAGCTGTTGGCGGTGGGCGCGGTGTGTACGCATTATTCGGGCCCGCTCGCCGACGGCATCGTCGTCGGGGACACGGTGCGTTGTCCGTATCACCATGCCTGTTTCGATCTGCACACCGGCGAGGCGTCGGCGCCGGCGTTCAACCCGATCCCCGTCTACAACGTCGAGCGGCGTGGCGATCGCTGTTTCGTGACCGGCAAGAAAGAGCCGTCGGTGCGGACGCTGGCACCGGGAAGCCTGCATCAAGTGGTCATCATCGGTGGTGGCGCAGCGGGACACTCGGCTGCTGAGACGCTGCGGCGTGAAGGCTACGGTGGCTCTGTCACGCTCATCAGCGCCGACGAGGCAGCTCCCTATGACCGGCCCAATGTCTCGAAGGACTATCTCGCTGGCGGCGCGCCCGAGGAGTGGATGCCGATGCGGCCGGCGGAATTCTATGCCAGCCACGACATCGTGCTGCGTCTTGGTCAGCGGGTGACGGCCATCGATACGACGGCACACAAGGTCGTTCTCGACGGGGGTGACAGCGTTGCGTACGAGGCGCTGCTCTTGGCCACTGGCGCCGAGCCCGTGCGGCTGTCGGTGCCGGGGCATGATCTGCCGTCGGTGCACACGGTGCGGACGCTGGCCGATAGCAAGGCGATCATCGAGAAGTCCAAGCGTGCGCGCAAGGTGGTGGTGATCGGCGCCAGCTTCATCGGGCTCGAGGTGGCGGCGTCGATGCGGGCGCGTGGGCTCGACGTGGTGGTCACGGCACCGGATGAACCACTCATCCGTGTGCTCGGCCCCCAGCTCAGCGCGTTCGTGCGTGCGTTGCATGAAGAGCATGGCGTGGTCTTTCACATCGGGCCCGTGGCGGCGGAGATCACCGCGACCGAGGTCGTGCTCTCCGACGGAACGCGGCTGCCGGCCGATCTGGTGCTGGTCGGCATCGGTGTTCGGCCGTCGCTGGCGCTGGCGGAGAAGGCCGGGCTGGCGGTCGATCGGGGCGTGGTCGTGGACAGGTTGTTGCAGACCAGTGTGCCGGGCATCTTTGCCGCAGGCGACATCGCGCGCTGGCCGGATGCGCACACCGGGACGAGCGTCCGCGTCGAGCATTGGGTGGTGGCGCAGCGTCAGGGTGCGGCGGCGGCGCGCAACATGCTGGGGCGGGGCAAGCCCTTCTTCGAGGTGCCGTTCTTCTGGAGTCAGCACTATGACGTGCCCATCAACTATGTCGGCCACGCCGAGAAATGGGACCGCATCGAACAGCGCGGCAGTCTCGCCGACTCGAATAAACGCGAATGTCTGTTCGCATTTCGTGACGGTGGCAAGATCACCGCCATCGTCACCATCGGGCGCGATCGCGACAGCCTGGAGGCCGAGCTGGCGTTCGAGACCGATGATCAGGCTGCGCTCGAAACCATCGTGGCCCGTTAGGTGACGGCCTGCGCACGCTGTGGATATGCGCTCGACGGAGCACGCTGTGTGATCTGCGGTCACGAGGAACACATGGCGGCCCCAGTGGCCGAGGGCGCCCCCCGTAAATCACCGTCGGTGTTGTGGCGCATCGTGCTCGGCTTGTTCGTTGCGCAGATCGCGCTGACTGCCCTGTTCGTGCTCGTCACCCACGGCCGACACACGGTGGGCTGGGTCACGCTGGGGCTGTCGGCCGGCGCAGTCGCCCTCGGGATCGGCCGCTCCAAGGTCCGCGGCGTCATCGCGCTGGTGTTGAGCGGTCTGTCGCTGGCGCTGCAGGCGGCCGTGCTGTTGGTCGTCGCCACGGGCCTCGACACCTTCATGCAGAGCCGGCAGCCCACCCGCGCCGACCTCGTCACCGGCGTGAAGATTCCCTACACGATCCAAGCGCCCAGCGACGACTGGAAGCTCAGGCCGCCGGCGTTGACCCTGAAAGAAAACCCGCTCGCCGATCGCTGGCTATGGAATGTCGACCACGACGCCCATGTGCTGATCATCGCCGAGGAGACGGAGCATGAGGCGCTGTCGATCGCGCCGTTTTTGCGCACGGTGATTGGAAATGCGCGCGCCAAGTCGCCCGACTATCAGGTGATCGAGGTGACCCCGCTTCCGACCCCGCGTGGTCAGGCGCGCCTCGTGCATGCCCGCAGTCACGTCAACGGCATGGAGATCGAATATCTGACTGGCCTTGTCACCGACGAGACCCGGGGTTATCAGATCATGTCGTTTTGCCGCGTTGCCGACTTCGATCGCATGCGCGGCGACATGCTGCGTGCCATTCAGTCGTTCAAGCTGCCCCCTCAATTGCCACAGTCGGTCGTGACCCGGGTGCCGGTCACCAGCGCCACCGGAGAGCGCCCCGGGCTGCCTTGGAAGATCGACGCACCGACGGTAAACTGGCGCTTGGAGCGGCGCTCCGACACGAACAGCGTCACCGATACCGTGCTCATGGATCTGATCTCTGGCGCTCGCATCATGATCCTCACCGAGCGCACCACGGTGCGCGCCACGGCGGTCCGACTGGCCGAGATCATCGTCGACAACGCGCGGAAGGTGTCCACCCGTTACGAGATCCTCGGTCAGGAGGCGATCACCGGTTCCGGCGCCGACGGGCAGCTGGTCTCGTCGCGGGGCACCGTCAATGGCATCGAGATCGAATATCTGATCGGCGCCTTTGTCCGCGACTATCGGCTCTATCAGGTGATCACCTTCGCGGCCAAAGAAGACATGCCGGCGGTGCGCGCCGAGCTGAAGGCCGCTATCGCCAGCTTTCGCGTGCCTGCCGATAAACCCAAACCGTAGAGCCGGTCCGCAAGTCGGCGATGGGCTGCTATGGTGCGGGCATGCGCGCGATGACCTACACCTCCTACGGCGATGGCGAACCGGCGAAGCTCACTCTGGTCGACGTGCCGCCGCCGATGCCCGGTGCCGGTCAGGTGCTGGTGCGGGTGGTGTGCTCGAGCGTGAATCCCATCGATTGGAAGCGGTCGACCGGCGCGATGAAGATGATCTTGCCGGCGTGTTTTCCGCTGACGCCGGGCTATGACATCGCCGGCGAAGTGGCGGCGGTAGGTGAGGGCGTGACCGAGCTTGCCGTCGGACAGCGGGTGCATGCGCGGATTGGCGAGCATGCCGGTGGTGCCGCGGCGGAGCTTGCGGTGGCCGGCGTCGATGTGACCGTGGCTATTCCCGAGGGGATGACCCATGCCGAGGCGGCGGGGTTGCCGCTGGCGGGCATGACGGCGCTACAGGGCTTGCGTGATCAGACGGAGCTGTTGTTGGAAGGCTCCAAAGACCGGGTGTTGATCGTCGGTGCCTCGGGCGGCGTCGGCCATGTGGGGGTGCAGATCGCGCGCGCGGCGGGCGCCACTGTCGTCGGTGTGTGCAGCGCGCGAAATCGCGACTTGGTGCTGAGCCTCGGTGCACAGTCGACCATCGACTATGCGGCCAAGGATCCGTATGCCGGGCAGGCGCCGTTCGACGTCATCCTCGACTGTGTCGGTTCGGAGGCCGGCCCGTGGCTGCCGCTGCTTGGGCCGGGTGGTCGGTATGCGTCGTGTTTGCCGCGCGCGGGCGTGTTTTTGCGCAGCGCCATCAATATCTTTACCGAGAAGAAAGTGCGGCCGGTCTTGCTCAAGAGTCGGGCCGCAGATCTGGCGATTCTCGACGAGATGTTTGCCAAGAAGCAGTTGCGGGTGGTGGTCGACAGTCACTTCCGGCTGGAGGACCTCGCCGCGGCCTGGGAGCGCTCACGCACAGGGCGCGCCGTCGGCAAGATCATCGTCGACGTCTCAGTCTGAGCGCCACGAGGGCGAGCATCAGCATCGAGCCGAGGTTGGGCGCCGTGCTGGAGACGTTGCAGGCGCAGCCGCCCGGGCTCTTGGGCTGGTTGGTGCCGGGCATGCTGGGATCGTCGTCGCCGAGCCCGATCGGCGTGTCGCTGACCTCGAGCGCGTAGAGCTGGCCGGGATAGAAGGCGAGCCCGCTGGCTCGATCTAGGACATTTCCCGTCGACAGATCGTAGACCTGGCCAGTGGCGGGCAGTGTCAGCTTGATGTCAGCTTTTGAGCCGAGGCCGATGTTGACGACGGCGTAGAAGGTGCCGTGCGCGGTCTTGGTCTCGCGGACGATGACCTCGGCGTCATTGGCGGCGCTGGCGACCACCGTGCTCGGCAGGGCCGGCAGTGCCAGATAGGCGGCATTGAAGGCGCGGGTATATTCCGGAAAACCTCGACTGAAATCAGAGGAAGACAAATAATTGATAAAGCGTGGATCGCCATAGGCCACGGCACGCGCTTCGGCCAGCATGGAGTAGGCGCCGGCGCGATCCACGTCGGTGATGAAGTAGCCGAGCTTCTTGCTCATCGGGCCGTCGGAGGCGGCGGCGTTCTGGCCGTCTTCTTCATTGAGCGTAAAATGGCGCACGATGGCCAGGCCCGATTTGGCGCGGAACTGGTCGAATTGCGCCGCCGAGGACACGGTGAATTGCCTGCTGAAGGGCATGGCCATGTACACGTCGTCGACGTCGACGTAGCTCTTGGGATCGGCCGGTGGCGCCGAGTGATCGTTTTCGGCCGCATGCGCCGCCAGCTGGGCCGAGGTGAGCGGCGTCATGCGCTGGATCATCTCCGTATATTTCTGCGCGGTGACATAAGGCATCCAATCGGTCGGCGGAAAACGCCATTTCCACGGGTCGTTCATGTTGACCTGGCCGACCGCGGTCATGTCGTCGGTGGGCACGGCCCAGTCGGCCAGCGTCGGGACATGCAAGGCTTCTTCGATATACGACGTGAAGAGCACCGCACTGTCCGGTAATCCGTTTTGGCGCAGATAGTCGCGAATGGCGATGAGATAAGCGCGCCGTTGTCCGAACCACCACGTGTAATACTTGGCCAGGAGCGCACTGTCGGTCTGCAGCTGCGCGCGGGTCGGCGTGACATTGCCGTTGGCCGCGCCGTAGCGGGCCAGGGTCTCGTCGGCAAAACTGATCGGCCAGTTGGTGGAACGGGTGCGGAACCAGGCGCCGACAAAGGGTACGGTCGCCTTGAAGCGCAGGATGGTGGCGTCGAGCACCTTCTTCACGTCGTCGAGCGCGGCCGGATCGCTGACGTCGATGCAGGCATCCTCGGACCAGCCCACGTCGGAAAAAGCGTCATTGGGACGATCGCCGAGCGGCCGGCAATGGCGCTGATAGCCATACGATTTGACACTGGCCGTGCCGCCGCCTTTGGCACCGGCATATTCGTAATAAGGCAGGACGTCCATGTTGTGCTTTGCCGCCAAATTCAAGATCTGTTCCCACAGCATCGGCTCCGGGCCGGCATTCATCCAGGCATTGCCGCCGCCGGGCGTGGTGTCCCAATTCTGGTTATAACCAAACTCGAGCAAGTCTTTGGTAAACGTATTGACACCGAGAAAGCGGGCCAGCTTCATCTTGGCGTCATACCAATCGGCACTCTTGGCAAAGGCGCGTTTGGCGGGGTCGCTGGAGCCGATGATGCCGTCGGCCATTTCCTCGCGCCAGGAGATGTGACGGCGCGGCAGATCGCTGGGCGGAAAATGGATCGCCACGTCGAGCTTCGACGGATCCGGCACGGAAAACAGCCGGATGCGGGCCACGGCGGCACCGGCGTCGAATGGCGAGTCTTTCTTGCGGAACTGACCGATGATCACCCAGAAGCCATCGGCCGGGGTGCCGTCCATCACGATCGCGCTCGAATCACGCGCCGCTTTGACACCTTGGAAATGTTCGTGCAAATAAAAGAACGAGCGAATGGATTCCCATTTGCCGCTGAGCGGATATTTGAGCGATTCTGGCGCGGGATAGGTATACGACTCGCGCGCGTCACCGATGGTCTGGCCGGTGGCATAGGTGCGTACTTGTTCCGCGCCGCGGTTCACCACCACGAGCTGGCGGCCGGCTTCCTCGGGATATTCGACCACCAGGACATAGGCTTGGCCAGCGACGAGGCCTTTGCCGGCGCCAATCTTGTAGCCGAAGATCTTGGCGTTGGTGTCCATGGTCATCGTGCGCGCGCTTTTTCCGAGCACCGTCGAGATCTGGCTTCCGCCGACGGGATCTTCGAACAACGTGTGCGGATCGGCCGCGTTGCCGGTCACCACTTCGTCGACGAGCGGCAACATGCCAAAAGGCGCGCCGATGTCCTCGTCGGCATGGACCGGAGCCGCCAGCAGCAACAACAAGCCACAAAACAATCGGGGCATCGCCATCTCCTTTTGGGACCTGTAACCAAGAGCTGACACCTGTGGGCTCAATTGCACACGCTGGCCGTCGGATTGGCGACGCAATACGGGGACTGGGTCGGCGTACCCTTGGTGAGAGTCAACGGCGACACCACCGTCGGCGTGGTGACATCCCAGCTATTGGGCACCTGGGCGGCCTGCGTCGAGTTGGCCGGATAGACGCCATTGCCCAGATTGCCGGTTTTGTTGCGGCCCCAAGAGTACAGTTTACCGTCGGTGCCGAGCGCGTAGTCATAAAAGACGTAGGGCGAGGTGGCAAAGAGCTGCTGAAAGGTCGTACCTATTTTGACGTGTACCGGTTTGATGACCATCAGGCCATATTTGGCCCAGTTCCAGGTGTAGGCAGGGTTGGTTTTCGACCAGTCGAGCTCGGTGCCGTTGCCGACCTGGCCCATCACGTTGTCGCCCCAGCCCCACAGGCTGCCGTCGTCGAGGATGACGTGGGTGGTGTTGTGGTCGGCGGCGACCTGTGTGACCGGGCGCGGCAAAGGGAGCTGGACATCGAGGAGGATGGGCGTGGCCTGGGGCAGGTAATAGTTGCTGCCCGACGGTGTTTTTCCGAAATAGCTGCCTTCTTGACCCCAGCCGTAGAGCGCGCCAGCGGTGCTGAGGGCGTAGTTGAAGCCGAGTCCGCCGGTGGCGATGTCTTTGAATTTCACCGACGACGGCAGTGCCACTTTGGCCGGGGTGCGGCCGTCACCGGTGTGGCCGAGGTTGGCCACGTTGCCGTCGTTGGCGCCCCAGGACCAGACATTGCCGTCGCTGTCGAGGGCAAGGCCAATGCTGCTGGCCAGGATCTTGGTGATCTTGGTGCCGCTCGGGAAGGAGACCTGGCTCGGGCGGGTGAGGGTGCCGCCGGCGGTGCCGTTGCCGGCGATGCCGCCCGCGCCGTTGCCGAAGACCCACACGCTACCGTCGGTCTTGAGGACCAGATCGAAATCGCGGCCGCAGGCGACACGGGCGGCGCCGCCGAAAGCTTGGCCGGCGGCGTCGGTGGTGATGGCAGCCGGCTTGTCGCTGGAGTTGTTGGTGCCGTCGCCGAGGAGGCCGACTGACTGGCTGTCGCCCCAGGTCCAGACCGCGCCGTTGGTGTCGATGGCGAGGCTCTGGTGGAGGCCGCCTTGTACGTCGATGAAGCGCGCCGTCGACGGGACATCGATGCTCACCGGCGGCACAGCGATCGCGCCAGCGATGCCGAGCCACTGGCTGGCGGTCCCGAGCGCGAAGATCTGGCCGCCCGACGGCGACACCGGGAGGAGGTAGGTGATGTACTCACCCGTGGCGACGAACAGCGACGGCTTCGACACGGTGGCCATGTCGGTGGCTGGGGCGCCCGTCATGTCCTTGGCAGGGCCAGCCATGTCGACGCTGCTGCCAACCAGGTCCGCACCGGCCAGGTCATCCGTGGTCGCGCCGTCGCTGGCGGCGAGATCGTCGTCACCAGCGTCATCGGTTGCAAGATTGGCGGACGTGGGCGCGGTACACGCCATCGAAGCTGCACAGACCACAAGACCGTGATGCGGGCGAAGATGCATCCATCCGTCTGGTGCACCGCATATGCCAATCCGATCCGCGCAGCCACAGCCACCCTCGCCGTCGGCCTGTCACCTTTGGTGTACAGGTTTCCGCGCGCCGACAATGCTCTATAATCGAGGCAATGAGCGTCAAAGTGTTCGACGGGATCGGCACCCTCGTGCGCGGGGACGTGCTCCTGTGCATCTGGAAAGCCGACGCGCGCCTGCCGCGCATCCAGCATGTCTTTCGCGAGCTCAATCAGCTGCTGGCCACGCACTCCGACGTCCTTTTGATCCAGATGATCCTGCCGAGCTCAGGCCCACCCGACAGCGACTCACGCGACCGCAATCGCCGCGAGCTCAAGCGACTCAAGGATCAGATTCGCCGTTTCGTCTCCGTCCCCGTCGGCGACGCGCTGCGCATGAGCCTGGTGCGCACCATCATGCGCGCCATGACGCTGGTCAGCGGCACCTCGGCCCAGCACCTGGTCGACCGCACCATCGCCATCGGCGTCGACCATCTACTCGAGAAGGCCAGCCCGTCGACACCGTCGCGACGCGAGCTCTTGGACTCGGCAGCGTCGCTCTTCGTCGCCCTCGACGAGAAACCGCCCGCCGAGCTGCAGCTTTAGCTAGGGGGTGTCGGACGCCCCCTAGTCTTTTCGGTCGGTCTCGCGCTGGATGCGGTAGCGGCCGACGATCTCGGCCATCGTCGACGAGAGCTGCTTCATGCCAGCGGCGGCGGTCTCGAGCTGCTGGATGCCGCTGGCGGTTTCCTTGGCGCTCTTGTCGATGTCCTTGGTGGCCTGCCAGATCTGTTCGACGCCGACCGATTGCTGGCGGGTCGACGAGGCGATCTGCATCGCCGACGCAGACGAGGCCGCGATGGCTTCGCCGAGACGACGAATGGCATCGCCGGCGGCGTCGGCGACCTGCATGCCGTTTTGCGCGCGGCGGCTGCCTTCCTCGATGGCGCGCACGGCGTCGCGGCCGGCGAGCTTGATGTCTTGCAAGATGGTGCGGACCTGCGACGTCGATTCTTTGGAGCGCTCGGCCAGGTTGCGCACCTCGCGGGCGACGACAGCGAAGCCCCGGCCATGCTCGCCGGCGCGCGCCGCCTCGATGCCGGCGTTGAGCGCCAGCACGTTGGACTGCTCGGCCAGGTCATTCACCACGTCGATGATCGCGTCGATCTGATCGGTCCTCTGCACGAGGCCGGTGATGGTCTGCGCGATGGCGGCGACCTGATCCCGGATGTGCACCATGCCGTCGATGCTTTCTTTCACCGCGTTGGCGCCACCGGTCGACGACTCTTCCGAGCGACGCGCGAGCTCGATGACCGATTCGGCCTTGGCCGTCGCTTGGTTGAACGTCTGGCGGAGCTCGGCGACGGTGGTGCCCATCTCGCCGACGCTGAAGGCCTGCTTGGCGGCGTTGCTCGCCTGCCGCGACGACGACTCGAAGACCTCCGACGATCCACTGCCGAGCTGCCGTGCCGCCTCGACCAGCTGCGCCACGACTTTACTCGTGCGTTGCGACATCGCGCTCAGCGCCGCCGCCAGCCGCCCGAGGTCGTCTTCGATCGGATCGTCCAAGGTCCGGCGCAGCTCGCCGTCAGCGACGGCCTGCGCGAACTCCACCATCCGGAACAAGCGCCGCGCCACCCAGCGGAAATACAGCAGAATGAACGCGGTAAAGACCACCAGCGCCGTAAAGCCGATCGTCGACAGCGTCTGGATCTGGGCCCGCTGATGCGCCCGCTCGGTGTCGAGGCCGAGCACCACGTAGCCGAGGAGGTCGGCGTCTTTTTTCTCGGCCTTGGTCGGATCGGGGATACCAAAATCGAGGCCGCCCGGCTGATCTTTGGCGCGCGCCACCGGCTGGGTGAAGCGCTTGAGATCGTCATTGGGGCGCGCGGCAAAATGGACCTCCAGCTGGCGGGTCAGCTCTTCGGGGGTGAGCCCCGGCGCCGATGAGGCGATGAGCGTTTTCTGCGGCCCCAAGATCGCGACATATTTCACGCTCTCGTCACCAGCGGCGATGCCGGCCAGGATGGGCGCGGCCTGTTTTTCGTCGGAGATGGAGATCGCCAGGCGCAGGTCAGAGTGCTTTTCGAGCGTACGGACGGTGGCGTCGCCGCGCTTGGTCAGCTCTTTGTCGAGCTGCTCGTTGAAGCGGCTGGCGGCGAATGGCCCGACGGCCAAGGCCGACGCACCGAGGGCGATGACCAGCAACAAGATGGTCTGCGCCCACAGAGATCGGGGCAAGACCTTGGTCAGAAATGTGGCTCGATTCATCTCCAACCCCTATTTGTAGACCTGGCGCGCCTTGGCCAGCGCGGCGGGTGGAACGTCTAGATGCAACTGTTTTGCAGTTTTGAGATTCACGCTGAGCGCGCCCGGGCTCGACTGCGGCGGCGGAGCGGGTAGGCGTGATTCGGCGGGTTTGTCGGCCAGATCTTGCGCCATCTTGCCAGCGCGACGGCCAATCTCGACATAGTCGGGCGCGATCGACGCCAGCGCGCCAGCGGCGGTGAAGCTGTCGAGAAAGCCGAACAGCGCGATCTTGCGCTCCAGCGTGAAAGCGAGAAGGAAGTTGAACATCTCCGCGGTGAGGAGGCGCGAATCGGGCACCAGCCACAGCGCGTCGATGCTGCCGGCGATGTCGGCCAGTGCCCCGCGGACCTCGCGTGGGTCGGTGACCGGCCGGGCCACGACGGTGAAGCCGTGCGCGCCGGCCGATTTGACCGCATCTTCGACGAACGAGGCTGACGTCTTGGGATCATAGATGACCCCGAGTCGCTTGGCTCCGGGGTGAACCTGCTTCATCTGCTGGAGCTGCGCTGAGGCTGCCACCTCGAGCTTGACGCCGGTCACCGTACGCGACGGGGCCGCGCCGGCACCGAGCACCATGCAGAACACGATGGGTGTCGACGGTGCGGCGGTCTTGGCCAGTTGCAGCGCTTTCTGGCCGACCACCAAGATCACGGAGGGGTCGGCCTTGTGGAGCTGATCGGCAGCATCACCAGCGGCGGGATCGACGACCACGGCCGAGCGCAGAACCTCTTTGGCCGAGCCGAGCGCCTCGCGATATTGCGGCACGCGGCTGTCGGCGACGATGACCACGCCGCCAGCCTGGGCGACGGCGCTCAGCGACAACACGATCGCCACGAAGATCTTGGTCATGGCTGCCCACCGCGGATGAGGCGGGTCACCACGTCGACGAGGTGGGTGCGATCGAACGCGCTCTTGGTGAGATACGCCTTGGCTCCGGCGGCCGCGCCGCGACGTCGATCTTCCTCGCTGTCCAGCGACGAGAACAGGACCACGGGCGTGTGTGCCGTGCGGCTGTTGGCACCAAGTCGGGTCGTCAGGGTGAAGCCGTCGAGCCGAGGCATGCGTACGTCGGACAATACCAGATCGAAGGGCTCGGCCAAGGCCAGACGTAGGGCTTCGTCGCCGTCGCTGGCGGTGCGGACACGGAATCCCGAAGACTCCAAGGTTCGCCGCAACAGCATGCGGGTGGTGATCGAGTCGTCGGCGACCAGCACCGAGTCCTTGGGGCGGGTGGCTTCAGCGACGGGGACCAGAGCTTGCGCAGCGACGATGAGCTCGCGCGCCGACAGCACGAAGACCGCCTGGCCGTTGGGCAAGATCGCCGCCGCATTGAGGAGCGGCAGCGATTGCAGCTCGATGGGCAACGGGCGGAGCACCAGATCGCGGGTGCCGAGCAGGCGATCACAGATGAGCGCGATCCGCGTGCCGCCAGCACGCACGATGGCCACGGTGCGTTTCTGCGCGCTGCGCTGGCGCTCGACGAGACCGAGCAGCGGCGCCAACCGCACCACGGGCAGCGGGTGTCCATCGAGACGGTAATGGGTCAGGTTGCCGACCGTATAGAGCTCGGCGGCAGGCACGCGCAAGATCTGCTCCAGGCTCGACTGCGGCAACGCAAACGGACGATGACTCTCCTCGATGATCATCATCTCCGAGGCAGCGACGGTGAGCGGCAGCGCGAGATGGATACTCGTGCCAGCGCCGGGGACCGAAGTGATTTCCACCCGGCCATGCAGGCGCAGCACCGAGTCGCGCACGACATCGAGGCCGACGCCCCGGCCGCTGAGCTCGGAAACCGTCTCCGCGGTGGACAGGCCCGAACGAAACAAAAGCTCGTAGACGGCCTCGTCGCTGAGCGCGCTGGCGACCGACTCGGTGACGAAGCCGCGCGCCACGGCGTTTTCGCGCACCGCGGTCACGTCGATGCCGCGGCCGTCGTCACGCACCTCGATCAGAATTTCGCGACCGCGCTGCTCGACGGAGACGGACACCACTGCCTGGCTGGGTTTGGAAACGGCTTCGCGGACCTCAGTCGGCTCGATGCCGTGGTCGACGGCATTGCGGACCAGGTGGACCAGTGGGCTCTTGAGCTGCTCGAGCAAGCGCCGATCGAGCTGGGTGTCGCTGCCGACAAAGTGCAGCGCAGCGTCTTTGCCCGTCTGCCGGCAGGCCTCACGTACTGCACGGCGCAGGGTCTCGAGCAGGTTGGCCGCCGGCACCATGCGCATGGAGCGCAGATCCTCGTCGAGCTCCAATGCTGCAGCCTGCACCAGCTCGGCGTCATCGACCAGATCGCGCCGCAGGCCACCGGCCAGTCGCAGCAATTGATAGAGCAGATCGGCGCGGGCCTGCGCACCAGCCTCGCCGCGCGCTGCTTGCCACAAGCGCTCCAGCGTCTGCGTCACCAGGGTGGCGGCGGTGGTGCGGTGATCGAGTCGACCGCGCACGCCGCGTAGCTCGTTGACCCGGCGCTCGAGCGCGACGAGCTGTTTGCCGGCGATGCGGACGGTCAGCGCTTCGCTGTCGGGGATCGCCGCTTGCACCGCCACCGTGGCGGTCTGCGTGTCTTCGGACGGCGACGACGCCGGCTGTGTCTCGGCCACCTCACGCCCGTCCTCGGGCAACAGCGCGGTCAGCTCGGCGATGGAGGTCTCCACCTCGGCCAGCCCTACGGTGCTGTCAGCGACCAACCCTTTGGCGCGGAGGCGCGTGGCGTCCATGGCTTTCAGCGACGTATCCACCAGCACCGCGGTGAGCGGCGCTTGCCCGCGCCGGACGCCAGTCAGCACGTCTTCGAGCGTATGCGCCAGGACCTCGAGCTCACGCACTGCCAGCGACGAGGACGAGCCCTTCAGACTGTGCGCTTCGCGGAACAGCTCCTCGATGGCGGTGGCGACGCGCGCCGGATCTTTCTCCATCGCCAAGAGCAGCTCGGTGATCTTGGTCGCCTGTTCGTTGACCTCGTCGGAGAAGACGTGAACGAGCTGACGGAGCAGGGCATCCATACGCTAGCGGCGCTCCCGACCGAGGCGCGGATCGGAGAACAGCGCGTTCACGTCGAGAAGGAGCAGCTCTCTCGGCTTGCCGTTGCGGGTGGTGGTGGCCACGCGGGTGATGGCGCCGATGGGCGCCGGCATGGTGGAGATGTCTTTTTGCAGCACGTCCTCGATGCCGAGGAGCTGGTCGGTGCCGAGACCAATGGAGCGCTCGCCGTTGCTGGCCACCAGCGTGGCGACCAGATCGGTGATGCCGCGGCGTGGAAGGCCGACGAAGATCGGTAGGTGAAGCAGCGACACCAGCCCCGACTCGACGGTGGTGAGGCCGATGAGCCACGGCGGCCCGCCGGGAATCTCGGTGATGTGCGACAGCGTGGCCGCCTGCGTGACCTGCCCGACGGGCACGCCGATGATGTAGCCGTCGATGCAAAAGGTGGCCAGCTCTTCGGTCTCCCGGCCTTCGGAATCGTCACGCGCCGCCAGCACCGCCGCGCGATCACGCAGGACACGGTCGATGTGGCCGGCACGCCGCTCCTGGCGTTCGCCTTCTGGTACGTCGGGGACTCCGCGACGATCCGAGGTCACGTGGAGGCTGTCACTTGCGGCTCTCGAGACAGCTCATGATGTGCTGCGCGAGCGAGGTGGCGTCGATGGGCTTGGTCAAAAAGTACGTCGCTCCGGCCCGCAGCGCCTCGCGCTTGACGGCTTCGCCTTTGGATCCGGTCAACAAGATCACCGGCGTGGTCTTGAGATTCACGTCGGCGCGCACCGAGCGACAGAGGGTGAAGCCGTCCATCCCCGGCATTTTCAGATCCACCACGATCACGTCGGGCTTGTGCAGCTTGGCCATGCGCAGGCCCTCGTTGCCGTCGGTGGCCTCGATGAACTCGAGGTGATGGCCGACCATGTAGACCTTGATGACCGCACGCGTCGTCGGAGAATCTTCGATGATGAGGACTTTGCTCATGCGTCACCTGTGTTCTCGTCGAGGGCCTGACGAAGCTGATGGCGTGAACGCGCCGAAAACAGCGCGGCGGGATCGAGCTGCGGAATGACTTCGTTTTCGTTGAGGCGCACCATGCCGAGCGCCAAGAGGCCGAGCGCGTGCTGGCTGTTGTCCGAAACAGCCTCGAGCGGCAGCTCCGACAGCTCCGAAACCTCGTCGACAGCGTAGCCGACTTTGCCGAGGGGGTCTTCGAGCACCACCACCTGTCCGTCGACGAGCGCGTGGGTGTCGCGGTTCTTGGTGAGACCGAGCCGCGCGCCCAGATCAATGAGCGGCACCAGCTGGCCGTGAAAGTCGACGAGGCCCAGGCAATCGCGCGGTGCGCGCAACAGACGCGTGGAAATGGCGACCATGCGGAACACCTCGACGACGCGCTCGAGTGGCAGGGCCAACGAACGATCGCCCAGGCGAAAGATCAAGCTGCCGACGGTCACGTCAACCCTTTGAGGGACACCAGGCCCGGCGGCGCGGCGGCGAGGAGCTCCTGCATGCGGGCCAATCGGATACTGTGCTTGGCCTCCGAGGCGCACAGCGCCGCCTCGAGCGCGACCCCGGCGTGATTGGCCAGCACCTCCAGTTGCAGCTTGTCGTCGGCGGTCAGCTCTTTCTTGTGGGCCAACAGCGCCATGACCACCACGATGCCCATCGCACCGTCGCCGAACCCGCTCTGCAGGGGGATCACCGCCACCGGGTCGCCGTAGCTGATCTTGCCCGTCGCTGCCGCGGTGCCGATGGGGCCGACACCCCGCTTCACTTCGCCGATGTTGGTGCTGTTGGCGCCCATCGACGACAGGAGGCGAAAGGCGCCAGTGGTCTCGTCGCGCACCAGGACCGCAAAGTCTTCGGTGCCGATGAGGTTGACCAGCGTCTCGTGAATGGCCTCGAGCACGTCGTTGAAGTCTAGTCGCTGATGCAGCCGCTCGACCTGGACGAAGAGCTTGCCGAGAAGATCCGCTTTCTTGCCGGCCTCACCCACCTGATCGGCCAGCGCGCCCACATGCAATCGCATCTCCGCCAAGAGTCGCTCGAAGCGCGGGTTAGCCATCGGTGTCCCCCTCCAGAAGTCGCGTCACCGTCGAGACCAACAACTGACTGTCGATGGGCTTGTTGACAAAATCCACACAGCCGGCCGCGCGGCACTGCGCGACCGACGTCGCTTCGCCACGGGTGGTGACGATGACCACCGGGATCTGAGCAGTGTTCGGATCGGCCTTCAACGTCTTGAGCGCGTCGAGGCCGTTTTGGACCGGCATGTTGAGGTCCATCAAGATGAGGTCGGGCGCGGCCGAGCGCGCCGCGTCGCAGCCCTCTTTGCCGTTGCGGGCGACGACATACTCGTACCGGTCGCCGAGGATGAGCTTTTCGAGCGCAATGATGGTCAAGGTATCGTCGACCAGCAGGATCTTCTTGGCCATCTGGCTAGCGCCCCCTCGGATGAATGCTCATGGGATCCATAGGTTACAGCCGCTGCCTGAGCTGGAGCCAGAATATCCGCGACGCCAGTGGATAATCGAAACCCGAGAATCCGGGGTCCGGTCCGGCAGTGCCGATGAGGTTGCGACCGCTCAGCATGATGGTGGTCTCGTGGTCCTTGATGAGATGAAGGTTGACCGTCGACAAGGTGACGTCGAGGCTCACGTACTGGGGCAAGGTGTAGACGCTGCCGTTGGCCAGAGTATTCGCTTCGCTCGAAGAGCGCGGACCGACATAGATGAGGCTCACACCCAGCCTGAGTGGCACCTTGGGCGCCATCCCCTGCAGGCCAAAGCGCACGATGCCCGTCGGATAGACGACATTGCCGTTGCCGATGAGGTCGGCACGGAAGCCGACGTAACCGGTCTCGCGGACCGTGTAGTTGTATTCGCCGTTGAGGTTGGCGTGGATATAGTCTTTGTAATGCAGCTCGATCTGCGTTTCCCAAGACAGGCTGTTGGTGCTGCCGATATTGGTGGCCACCTGGTTGACGCCCTTGAGCGTGAATTGCGCGGCTTTCTGCAAGAGATTGTACGCAATACCGGTGCGAATGCTGAAATAGGGCCGCGGTTTATACGAGAGCTGGCCCTCGAACGTATGGACATATTGCGGCTGCAAG
>Ga0123338_10000836_pt1 | contig 30447 bp, 26 predicted proteins | sample grotaG_FD_89793 | JGI IMG/M metagenome (GOLD analysis project Ga0123338, IMG submission 89793) | Glacier valley bacterial and archeal communities from Borup Fiord, Nunavut, Canada, to study Microbial Dark Matter (Phase II) -... | ecosystem: Environmental > Aquatic > Freshwater > Ice > Glacier ...
GGTCCACGAGAAGAAGCTGGAAGGCATCAGCCACATCCAGGACGAGAGCGACAAGAGCGGCATGCGCGTCGTCATCGAGCTCAAGCGCGGCGAGGTCCCGGAGGTCGTGCTCAACAACCTCTACAAGCAGACGCAGCTGCAGGACTCGTTCGGCATCAACATGGTGGCGCTGATCGACGGCCAGCCGAAGCTTTGCAACCTGAAGGTCCTGATCGAGATCTTCCTCGAGCATCGTCGCGAGGTGGTGACGCGGCGCACCGTGTTCGAGCTGAGGAAGGCGCGCGAGCGTGGCCATGTGCTCGAAGGTCTGGCGGTGGCGCTGGCCAACATCGACGAGTTCATCGAAACGATCAAGTCGTCGCCGACGCCGCCGGTCGCGAAGACGGCGCTGATGAGCAAGAGCTGGGATTCGTCGATGGTGCGCGAGATGCTCGCGCGCGTCGGCAGCGAATCGGTGCAGGGCCGTGATGCCTATCGCCCCGAGGGCCTGTCGCCGAACTTCGGCTTGCAGGCCGACGGCCTCTATCGGCTCTCGGACGACCAGGCCGGCGAGATCCTGCAGATGCGCCTGCAGCGCCTGACCGGCCTCGAGCAGGACAAGATCCTCGGCGAGTACCGCGACGTGATGGCGCATATCGCCGACCTGCTCGGCATCCTGGCGACGCCGGCGCGCGTGACGACGATCATCGGCGACGAGCTCGCCGCCATCAAGCAGGAGTTCGGGCAGACCAAGCTCGGCGCGCGCCGCAGCGTCATCGAGCACAACGCGTTCGATCTCGGCACCGAAGACCTGATCACGCCGACCGACATGGTCGTGACGCTCTCGCACACCGGATACGTGAAGAGTCAGGCGCTCTCCGAGTACCGAGCCCAGAAGCGCGGCGGCCGCGGCAAGCAGGCGACCCAGAACAAGGAAGACGACTGGGTCGAGCAGCTCTTCATCGCCAACACGCACGACTACATCCTGTGCTTCACCACGCTCGGCCGCGTCTACTGGCTGAAGGTGTGGGAAGTGCCGCAGGGCTCGCGCAACTCGCGCGGCCGGCCGATCGTCAACATGTTCCCGCTGCAGCCGGGCGAGAAGGTCGGCGTCGTGCTGCCGCTCACCGACGGCTTTCGCAGCTTCCCGGCCGATCACTACATCTTCATGGCGACGGCGCAGGGCGTGGTCAAGAAGACCAGCCTCGACGAGTTCAGCAATCCGCGCAAGGCCGGGATCATCGCCGTCGACCTCGACCCGGGCGACTTCCTCATCGGCGCAGCGCTCACCGATGGCAGCCACGACGTGATGCTGTTCAGCGATGGCGGCAAGGCCGTGCGCTTCGACGAGCAGGACGTGCGTGCCATGGGCCGCACCGCCCGCGGCGTGCGCGGCATGGCGCTCGAGCCTTCGCAAGGCGTGATCGCGATGCTGGTCGCCGAAGACGAATCGCAAAGCGTGCTTACGGCCACCGAGAACGGCTACGGCAAGCGCACCGGCATCGCCGAATACACACGCCACGGCCGCGGCACCAAGGGAATGATCGCGATCCAGCAGTCGAGCCGGAACGGCAAGGTCGTGGAGGCGACGCTGGTCCGTGCCGACGACGAGATCATGCTCATCACCGACAGCGGCGTGCTCGTGCGAACGCGCGTCGCCGAGATCCGCGAGCTCGGTCGCGCGACCCAAGGCGTGACGCTGATCGCGCTCGACGACGGCGCCAAGCTGATCGGCCTGCAGCGCATCGTCGAGAACGACGCCAATCCCGACGCGAGCGACGCCGCTGGCGATGCGACCGACCCGCCCGATACGACACCCGAAGGAGACACACCTTGATCGCCCGTGCCATCGCCCTCGCCGCCTGCTCTGCTGGCCTGGCCCTCGCTGCCGCCACCGACGCCGGCGCCCAGAGCGCGACCAAGAAGGAGCTGGTCCAGCGCGTCCTCGCGGCGCAGCAGGCCGAGCTCGAGAACGTCTCGCGCGGCATCGTCGAGCGGCCGGCGGCGCAGATGATGCAGGAGGCCGGCCTGGCCATCCAGCGCCAGGTCGCTGCCGACAAACGCGAGAGCACGGGCAAGGCGGTCGAGGCCGAGGTCCGCAAATTCGTCGACGAGGCCTACCCGCTGGTGCGCGATCGCGCGATCAAGCTGGCGCCCTCGACGATCGGCGCCGTGCTCGAAGAGAAGATGACCGAGGACGAGCTGAAGCAACTCGTCGCCTGGCTCGAGTCCGGCGCCAACAAGAAATTCCAGTCGCTCGGGCCCGACATGCGCAACGCCTTCATCCAGAAGGTCCTGAACGATGTCCGGCCGGTGGTCGACCCGAAAATGGTGGCGCTCGACACGCGCATCCGCGTCGTCCTCGGCCTGCCACCGGCGGCGACCGGACTGCCCGCCCCGACCAAGTCCCCGGCCCGCTAACACGAGCCCGTCCTGCCAATGCCCGACGCTGCGCTGCCTGCCGCCGATCTGCCCGCGCTGCGCGCCCGCATCGACGCCGTCGATCGCCGCCTGCTCGAATTGCTCAACGAGCGTGCCGTCGTGGCGCTGGCGGTGGGGGAGCTGAAGCGCGCCGAGGGCTCGCCGGCTTTCCGTCCGGAGCGCGAAGCGGCCGTCATCGATGGCCTCAAGACCGCCAACGCCGGGCCGCTGCCTGCCGCGAGCGTCGCGCCGATCTGGCGCGAGATCATGTCGGCCTGCCGCGCTCTCGAAACGCCGACGCGGGTCGCCTATCTCGGCCCGGCCGGCACCTTCAGTGAACTGGCGGCGCTCGGCTACTTCGGCTCGTCGATCGTGAAGCTGCCGTGCGCGAATGCCGACGAGGTGTTCCACGCGACCAGCGCCGGCGCCGCCGACTTCGGCGTCGTGCCGGTCGAGAACTCGAGCGAAGGCGTGGTCACGCGCTCGCTCGACCTGTTCCTGACGACGCCGCTCGCCATCGTCGGCGAGACCAGCCTGTACGTGCGCCACAACCTGCTTCGCAAGACCGATTCGCTCGACGGCATCGCCGCCGTCTGCGCTCATCCGCAGGCGCTCGCGCAATGCCACGCCTGGCTCAGCCACCACCTGCCGCAGGCCGAGCGGCGTCCGGTGGCGAGCAATGCCGAAGGGGCCCGACTCGCCAGCCTCGACGCGTCGCTTGCCGGCGTGGCGAGCGAGCGGGCCGCGAGCGAGTACGGCCTCTTCAACGTGGCGCCGGCGATCCAGGACGATGCCCACAACCGGACCCGCTTCGCCATCGTCGCCCATCCGGGATCGCACCCGCAACCGAAGGCGTCGGGCCACGACTGCACGAGCCTCGTCGTCTCGGTCGCCAACGAGCCGGGCGCCGTCCACGACATGCTGCAGCCGCTGAAGTCGCACGGCGTCTCGATGACGCGCTTCGAATCGCGGCCGGCCCGGTCGGGCCAGTGGGAGTACTACTTCTACGTCGATCTCGAAGGCCATCCCGAGCAGCCGAACGTGGCGTCGGCGTTGACCGAGCTGCGCCAGACCTGCGCGTTCTTCAAACTCCTCGGCACCTATCCGGTCGATTCCCACTGATGTTCAATCAACTGGGAGTCATCGGCTGCGGCCTGATGGGCGGCTCGTTCGCGCTGGCGCTCAAGCGCGCCGGCCTCGTGCGCCGCGTCATCGGCTACAGCAAGTCGCCATCGACGACGGAGCACGCCAAACGGCTCGGCGTCATCGACACTGCCGCCGAGTCGGCGCTGCTGGCGGTCTCGGGCTCCGACATCGTTCTCATCGCGGTCCCGGTGGCGGCGACCGAAGCGACCTTCAAGGCGATCCGCCATCTCATCGAGCCGGGCGTGCTGATGATGGATGTCGGCTCGACCAAGCGCGATGTCGTCGATGCCGCCCGCCGGGTGCTGAAAGACCGGATCGCCTCGTTCGTGCCGGCGCATCCGATCGCCGGCAAGGAAGTGTCGGGCGTCGCTCACGCCGATGCCTCGCTCTTCCACGGCCGCCAGGTCATCCTCACACCGCTGCCGAAGACTTCGCCCGACCTGGTCCAGAAAGCGACCGACACCTGGGCCGCGATCGGCTCGCAGGTGCTGCGCATGACGCCGGAGAACCACGACGCCGCCTTCGCCGCCGTGAGCCACCTGCCGCACATCCTCGCCTTCGCCTACTTCAACGCGGTGGCACGGCAGCCGGCCGGTCGCGACTACCTGTCGCTCGGCGGGCCGGGCTTTCGCGACTTCACGCGCATCGCCGCCAGCAACCCCGAGGTCTGGAGCGACATCCTGATGGCCAACCGCGAAGAGATCCTGAAGCAGACGCAGCGCTTCCGACACGCGCTCGATGCGATGGAGCACGTCGTCAAGACCGGCAACGCGGAAGCGCTCGAAGCGTTGATCCGCAGCGCGAGCGACGCCCGCACCGGCTGGCAGATGAACGCGGCGACGCCGCACACCCACCGCTAGACCGCATTTCCATTGCCTGGGGCGGCCATGTTCGCGACTCGCTTCCTCGACATCCCGCCGCTCGCATCGATCGCCGGCGTGGTGCGCGTGCCCGGTTCGAAGAGCATCTCCAACCGCGCCCTCCTGCTGGCCGGCTTCGCGCGCGGCACGACACTCATCGAAGGCCTGCTCGAGTCCGACGACACGATCGTGATGCGCGAAGCGCTGCTGGCACTCGGATGCCGCATCGATGGCGACGCGTCACGGCTGGCCGTCACCGGCATCGGCGGCGTGACCCTGCCGTCGGCGGCGAAGCTGTTCCTCGGCAATGCGGGCACTGCCATGCGGCCGCTCGCGGCAGCGCTGGCCATGCTCGCAGCCGCCGGCTCGCGCTTCGAACTCCGCGGCACGGCGCGCATGCACGAGCGGCCGATCGCCGACCTCGTCGATGCGCTGCGCGCGCTCGGCTGCCGCATCGACTACCTCGAGCGCGACGGCTTCCCGCCGCTCGCCATCAGCGGCGCCGGAGCGGGCTCGCTGCCCGCCCCTGCAGCGACCGTCCGCGTTCGCGGCGATGTCTCGAGCCAGTTCCTGACGGCGCTGCTGCTCGCCCTGCCGTTGCGATCGTCGACGGCCGACGCCGTCGTGGAGGTCGAAGGCGAGCTCATCTCGAAGCCCTACATCGAGATCACGCTGCGGCTGCTGGCGGCCTTCGGCGTCGACGTTGAGCGCGTTGGCTGGCAGCGCTTTCGCCTGCCCGGCGGCGCCGCGCCGCAGTCACCCGGCCGCTTCGTCGTCGAGGGCGATGCATCTTCGGCCTCGTACTTCATCGCGGCGGCTGCGGTCGCCGCGCGCGACGCGCCCCTGCGGATCGAAGGCGTCGGCAGCGATTCCATGCAGGGCGACTTCGCGTTCGTCGAGGCGGTGGCGTCGATGGGCGCCACGATCACGGCCGGGCCGAGCTGGCTCGAAGTCGGCCGCGGCCGGTTGCCACTCGCGGCGATCGACCGCGACTGCAACGACATCCCCGACGCGGCGATGACGCTGGCCGCGCTCGCCCTCTTCGCCGACGGCCCGTCGCGGCTCACCAACATCGCGAGCTGGCGCGTCAAGGAAACCGATCGCCTCGCCGCGATGGCCACTGAGCTTCGCAAGGTCGGCGCGGTCGTCACCGAGGGCGCCGACTTCATCGAGATCGTGCCACCGCTGCAGTGGCGGGCCGGCGCCATCCGCACTTACGACGACCACCGGATGGCGATGGCGATGGCGCTGGCCGCCTTCAATGGCGCCGGCATCGCGGCAGCGCCGGTGCCGGTGCGGATCGACGACCCGCGCTGCGTCGGCAAGACCTGGCCGGACTTCTTCGAGGCGCTGTTCGCTGCGTCGGTCGCCGAGCGGAGCGCGATTCCGGTGCTCGCCATCGACGGCCCGACCGCGTCGGGCAAGGGCACGCTGGCGAGCGCCGTCGCCGCCGAGCTCGGCTACGTGCTGCTCGACTCCGGCGCCGTCTACCGCGCCACGGCGCTGGCCGCGCTCGCCGCCGGCACCCGGGCCGACGACGAGGTCGGTCTCGAGGCCGTCGCGCTCGCGATGGACCTGCGCTTCGACGACGGCGCCACCCGGCTCGCGGGCGACGACGTTACCGAGTCGCTGCGACTCGAAAGCGTCGGCGCCATGGCGTCGAAAATTTCTGCCTATCCGCGCGTGCGCCGGGCCGTGCTCGGCCTGCAACTCGCGTTCCGGCGCCTGCCCGGCCTGGTGGCCGATGGCCGCGACATGGGCAGCGTGGTTTTTCCCGATGCCGAGCTCAAGGTCTTCCTCACCGCGGGGGCCGCAGAACGGGCCGCGCGCAGGCACAAGCAATTGATAGCAAAGGGCATTTCCGCTAATATCGATAGTCTTCGCGCAGACCTCGAGGCCCGCGACGAACGCGATCTGAATCGCGCCGCGTCGCCCTTGAAGCCAGCCGAAGGCGCGCTGATGCTGGACAACTCGGTACTCACCATCGAAGCCTCGGTGGCCGCAGTGCTCGAAGCCTGGCAGCAGCGCAGGCCTTTCGACCGCGCTTTCAACCAGAAGCCGGTCTGAAGGCCGGCAGGCTGAGAACCCGCCAAGCCCCATCGCTTTCCCTCCTCGTGCCGCTGGCACACCGAAGCGACGGTTGTTCAACCTGACCCGCGGCCTTCACCTGGCGGCCGCACCCGGAAACCACATCCCCATGCAGCAAGCTCAAGTCGCCACCACGCACGCCCCCGATTCTTTCGCAGCGATGTTCGAAGATTCGCTCAAGAAGTCGGAGATGCGCAGCGGCGAGGTCATCACGGCCGAGGTCGTGCGCGTCGAACACAACTTCGTCGTCGTCAACGCCGGCCTGAAGTCGGAAGCCTACGTTCCGATCGAGGAATTCAAGAACGACATTGGTGAGCTGGAAGTCCAGCCCGGCGACTTCGTCTCGGTCGCGATCGACGCCGTCGAGAACGGCTACGGCGACACCATCCTGTCGCGCGACAAGGCCAAGCGCCTCGCCTCCTGGCTTTCATTGGAAAACTCATTGGAGTCCGGCGAGTTCGTCACCGGCACGGTGAACGGCAAGGTCAAGGGCGGCCTCACGGTGCTGGTCAACGGCATCCGCGCCTTCCTGCCGGGCTCGCTGCTCGACACGCGGCCGGTCAAGGACATGAGCCCGTTCGAGGGCAAGACGATGGAGTTCAAGGTCATCAAGCTCGACCGCAAGCGCAACAACGTCGTGTTGTCGCGCCGTGCCGTGGTCGAAGCGTCGATGGGCGAAGAGCGCGCCAAGCTGATGGAAACGCTGCGCGAAGGCGCGATCGTCCACGGCGTGGTCAAGAACATCACCGAGTACGGCGCCTTCGTCGACCTCGGCGGCATCGACGGCCTGCTCCACATCACCGACATGGCCTGGCGCCGTGTTCGCCACCCGAGCGAAGTCGTTCAGGTCGGCCAGGAGCTCGACGCCAAGGTGCTGAAGTTCGACGCCGAGAAGAACCGCGTCTCGCTCGGCATCAAGCAGCTGGGCGACGATCCGTGGCACGGCGTCTCGCGCCGCTACCCGCAGGGCACGCGCCTGTTCGGCAAGGTCACGAACATCGCCGATTACGGCGCGTTCGTGGAGATCGAGCCGGGCATCGAAGGCCTGGTCCACGTCTCGGAGATGGACTGGACGAACAAGAACGTCGCCCCCTCGAAGATGGTCTCGCTCGGCGAGGAAGTCGAAGTCATGGTCCTCGAGATCGACGAGGACAAGCGCCGCATCAGCCTCGGCATGAAGCAGTGCAAGGCCAATCCGTGGGAGGAGTTCTCCTCCACCGTGCAGCGCGGCGACAAGGTCAAGGGCCCCGTCAAGTCGATCACCGACTTCGGCGTGTTCGTGGGTCTTGCTGCCGGCATCGACGGTCTGGTGCACCTGTCCGACCTGTCGTGGAACGAACCCGGCGAAACCGCGGTGCGCAACTACAAGAAGGGCCAGGAGGTCGAGGCGATCGTGCTGGCCGTCGACGTCGACCGCGAACGAATCTCGCTCGGCATCAAGCAGCTCGACAGCGATCCGTTCACGAGCTACAGCTCGGTCAACGACCGCGGGATGCTGGTCACCGGCAAGGTCAAGACGGTCGACGCGCGCGGCGCCGAGATCCAGCTCAACGACGACATCACCGGCTACCTGCGTGCCTCCGAGATCAGCCGCGACCGCGTCGAAGACGCCCGCAACGTGCTGAAGGAAGGCGACGAAGTCAACGCCATGATCATCAACGTGGACCGCAAGGCGCGTTCGATCCAGCTCTCGATCAAGGCCAAGGACAACGCCGACGCGCAAGAGGGCATGCAGCGCCTGCAGCAGGCCAGCGAGCGCGAGAACGCCGGCACGACGAGCCTCGGCGCGCTGCTCCGCGCCAAGCTCGACAGCCAGAACCAGGAATCGGATTCCTGACCGGCCTTCGGGCAGGTTGACGTGACCCGTTCCGACCTCGTGGTGCAGCTGGCCGAGCGTTTCGGCCAGCTCACGCATCGCGACACCGAGTTCGCGGTGAAGACGATCCTCGACGCGATGGCCTCCGCCCTGGCGCGCGGCCACCGCATCGAGATCCGCGGCTTCGGCAGCTTCTCGATCAACCGGCGGCCGCCGCGCGTGGGTCGCAACCCGCGCTCGGGCGAGCAGGTCGTCATCTCGGAAAAGCTGGTGCCGCACTTCAAGCCCGGCAAGGCTCTGCGCGAAGCGGTCGACAGCCGTGTCGGTCCGATGCGCGACGAAGCTGCGGCGGCCGCTGCCGCGAGCGAGGCGCAGGCGCTCCTGCGTGGCGCCACCGCCAAGCCCTAGGCCGACCGGCGATGCGCGTTCTCGTCTGGCTCATCCGGGCGATCGTCTTCTTCACGCTGTTCGCTTTCGCCCTCAACAACCAGGCGCCGTCGAGCGTGCGCCTGTTCTTCGGCCAGGAGTGGCGGGCACCGATGGTCTTCATCGTGCTCGCTGCCTTCGGCCTCGGCTGCGCCTTCGGCATTTTCGCGATGGTGCCGAGCTGGTGGCGACACCGCCGCATGGCGCGCACGCGAACCCGGCGCGTCGACGATCGGGCTGCGCCGACCGCCGGTAGCAGCGTCGCTGCGGTGGAAGTCTTGCCTGCGCACCCGCCGCGCGATGGACTTTGAACTTCAGTGGTTGCTGTGGGCGCTGCCGCTCGCGTTCGCGCTCGGCTGGGTGGCCTCGCGCTGGGACGTGCGGCAGTCGCAGCGTGACCTGCAGGGCTCGCAGAAGGTCTACTACAAGGGCCTGAACCTGCTCCTCAACGAGCAGCACGACAAGGCGATCGACGCGTTCATCGAGGCGGTCCAGCAGGACCCCGACACCTCCGACCTTCACTTCGCGCTCGGCAACCTGTTCCGGCGTCGTGGCGAGTACGAGCGCGCCGTGCGCGTGCATCAACACCTGCTCGGCCGCGCCGACCTGCCCAGGGCCGAACGCGACCGAGCCCAACACGCGCTGGCGCAGGACTTCATGAAGGCCGGCCTGTTCGACCGCGCCGAGCAAGGCTACACGGCGCTGGCCGGCACCGCCTTCGACACCGAGGCCCGCCTCGCCCTGCTCGACCTGCACGAGCGTGCGCGCGACTGGAGCGCCGCCCTCGAGGTCGGCCAGCAACTCGAGACGAGCGGCGCCGGTTCGTTCGCATCGAGGATCGCGCACTACTGGTGCGAGATTGCGCTCGAGGCCGACGCGGCCCATCAGGGCGAAGCCGCCGACGCCGCCGTCGCCAAGGCGCGCGAGTCGGCACCGCGTGATGCCCGACCGCTGGTGCTGGCCGGCGAGCGCGCGGCAGCGCACGGCGATCACGCGGCGGCGCTGGTCGCCTGGAACCAGTTGATGTCGGTGCGGCCAACGGCCTTCAACCTCGTCGCCAAGCGCTATGCCGCGAGTGCGAGCGCTGCCGGCCTGACCAGCAGCGCGCTCGAACGACTGCGCGCGCTCTACGAGCAGTCGCCGACGATGGACCTGCTCGAGACCATCGCATCGTTGGAAACCGACCCCACGGCGCGCGCACACCGGCTGCTCGGCCACCTGCGAGAGCATCCGTCGCTCGCTGCGGCCCAGGCGGTGCTCGGTGCCATCGCCACGACGCCGGGCAGCTCGACCGATGCGGCCCCCGGCGCCGTCACCGCCGTGCGCGACGCCGTCCGCCGCGCCGCCCGTCCGCTGCATCGCTACCGCTGCGCTGCCTGCGGCTTCGAGGCCGAACACTACTTCTGGCAATGCCCCGGCTGCCTCGGCTGGGACACTTACCCGCCCCAACGACTGGAGGATCTCTGAGCCACGCCCTGCCTTCGCGCGACCGCGTCGCTGCTGCCCGCGTCCTTGTTGTTGGCGACGCGATGCTCGACCGCTACTGGTTCGGCGCCGTCGACCGCATCTCGCCGGAAGCGCCGGTGCCGGTGGTTCGCGTCACCCGCGAGGAGGAGCGCCTCGGCGGCGCCGCCAACGTCGCCCTCAACGTGCAGACGCTCGGCGCCAGGGCGACGCTCATCACCGTCGTCGGCGACGACGAGCCGGCGCGTCGGCTGCGCTCGCTGCTCGAAGAGCGCGGCATCACGGCGCTCCTCGGCAGCGACCCGAAGCTGTTCACGATCGTCAAGCTGCGCGTCATCGGTCGCGCCCAGCAGTTGCTGCGCGTCGACTTCGAGAACCAGCCCGACCACGAGGTGCTGGCGAGCATGCTCGCCGACTACGAGCGCGCCCTGCCCGACCACGACGCCGTGCTTTTCTCCGACTACGGCAAGGGCGGCCTCGCCCACATCCCGCAGATGATCGCGATGGCGCGTGCGAGCGGCAAGCCGGTACTCGTCGATCCGAAAGGCAGCGACTACGCGCGCTATGCCGGCGCCACCGTGATCACGCCCAACCGCGCCGAGCTCGCGCAGGTGATCGGCGCCTGGTCGAGCGAGGCCCAGCTCGGCGAGCGCGCCGAGCGGCTGCGCAGCGAGCTCGGCCTCGACGCCATCGTGCTCACGCGCTCCGAAGAAGGCATGTCCCTCTTCGACGGCGGCGGCGAGGCCCGGGTGCCGGCGGTGGCGCGGGAGGTCTTCGACGTGACGGGGGCCGGCGACACCGTCATCGCCGCGCTGGCCGCGATGCTCGCCTCTGGCCTCGGCCTGCGCGAGGCGATGCCGATCGCCAACCGCGCCGGCGCCATCGTCGTTGGCAAGTTCGGCACCGCGAGCGTGTCGTACGACGAGCTGTTCGCGGCGGAGGCGCGGCCATGAAGGTCGTCGTCACCGGGGCCGCGGGGATGATCGGCTCGAACCTCGTCCACGGCCTCAACGCCATCGGCATCGACGACGTGATCGCGGTCGACGACCTCACCGACGGCAGCAAGTACGCCAACCTCGCCGGCGCCGCCCTCAGCGACTACTTCGACCGCCGCGACTTCTACGACCGCTTCGCGCGCGGCGAGCTCGGCAAGGTCGACTGTGTGTTCCACGAAGGCGCCTGCTCCGACACCATGGAGCACGACGGCCGGCTCATGCTCGACCTCAACTACCGCGCCTCGAAGACCCTGCTCGACGCCTGCCAGGCACAGGGCGTGCGCCTCCTCTACGCATCGTCGGCCGCGACCTACGGCGGCGCCGTCAGCTTTCGCGAAGAGCCCGAGTTCGAGCGGCCGCTGAACGTCTACGGCTGGTCGAAGCTGCTGTTCGACAACGTCGTTCGCCGCATGCTCGCCGGGGCGACCGCGCAGGTCGCCGGCTTTCGCTACTTCAACGTTTACGGGCCGCGCGAGCAGCACAAGGGGCGGATGGCGTCGGTGGCATTCCACCACGCCCACCAACTGCGCGACGAGGGCCGCGTCAAGCTGTTCGGCGCCTACGGCGGCTATGCGGCCGGCGAGCAGGCGCGCGACTTCGTCTTCGTGGGCGATGTCGTCGCCGTCAACCTCTGGTTCCTCGACCATCCCGAAGCGAGCGGCATCTTCAACCTCGGCAGCGGCCGCGCCCAGCCATTCAACGACGTCGCCGTCGCCGTCGTCAACGCTGGCCGTGCCGCTCGCGGCGAAGCGGCGGCGTCGCTCGCCGAACTGGTCGCCGCGGGCACCATCGAGTACGTCGATTTCCCTACAGCACTGATCGGCAAATACCAGTGCTTCACCGAGGCCGATCTCTCCCGCCTGCGCGGCACCGGCTGCGACCATGCCTTCGTCGATGTGGCCGGCGGCATCGCCCGCTACATGCGCTGGCTGGGCGGCGGCAGCGGCTGATCGCGGCGCTCAGGTCAACGCCGCCACTGCCGCTGCCGTTACGGTCAGGTTCTCGTTTCCCCACCCTCAGAGGAGCTCCGCCATGTTCAAGAAAATCATCGCCGCCTTCGCGGCACTGCTCGCAGCGACGGCGTTCGCCGCGGTCGATGCCAACAAGGCCAGCCAGGCCGAGCTCGAGGCCCTAAAAGGCATCGGCCCCGTCATCTCCACGCTCATCATCAACGAGCGCAAGAAAGGCGACTTCAAGGACTGGAACGACATGGTCGTTCGCGTCAAGGGCGTCGGCGACAAGAACGCCGCGAAGTTTTCCGAAGCCGGCCTGACGGTCAACGGCGCCACCTTCACCGGCGCGCCGATGGCGGCACCGAAGCCCGCCACGAAAGCGGAGAAGGCCGACAAGCCGATGGCCACACCGGCGACGACCCCGACCGCCGCGCCGGCCCCGGCTCCGGTGCGCGCTGCGTCCGCCGCGAAGGAAACCGCCTCGAAGGCGGCCTCCGCCGTCAAGACCGGCGCGGAGAAAGCCGCTTCGGGCGCCAAGTCGACAGCCGCCACTGCGAAGGAAACGGCCAAGGACGAGAAAGACGCCGCCAAGACCAAGGCCGAGGATGCCAAGGAAAAGCGCGCCGCCAAGAAGGCCGAGAAAGCCGAGATGAAGGCGGAGAAGGCAGCCGCCGTCGCCAGCGCACCGGCGAAGAAGTGATCGTCAGGCGGTCGTCCTGACCGCCGCACGCGGTCATCCTGAAAGCAGTGAAGGATCTCGGCGTGCGCGTCGAGATCCTTCTCTTCGCTCAGGATGACATCGGTGCCGGCGAAGCCTCGGGGCCGCCCCAGCCGAAGAAGGCCAGAACCGCGTCGCGCCGTGCCAGGGTGTCGCGAACGCCGAGCTCGACGAGCTCGCGCGTGTAGGGCGCCTCGAACAGCAGGTAGCTCGCCAGCGCCGCGCCGCGCGCATCGTCGCCGCGGCCCGAGACACCGAGGGCGCCAAGCATGGCGCGGATCGGCAGCGGCAGACTCTGCAGATGGCGGGCCGCGATGTCGTCGAGCCGCTCGCTCGGCGCGATCACCAACACGTCGATCGGCTTCAGGTTGGTTTCCGCTCGCGCCCGTGGCGGCAGCAGCGCCAGCGTGGCGTTGATGCGCTGCAGCCGCTCGACGTCGACCGCTAGCGCGTCGAGGAAGATGTTCGACAGCGCGTGGCCGGCGATCTGCGCCAGGTTCGGATAGTCGCTGCTGCCGGCGCGCTCGCCGGGCGGCTCGTGCATGCGGCCGGCACCGACGACGAGGATGCGCTCGGCACCGAGATGCACGGCTGGCGAGATCGGTGCCGCTTGCCGCATGGAACCGTCGCCGCAGTACTCGGGGCGACCGTCGATGTCGAGGGCGACGGCGGGGAACACGAACGGGATCGCCGACGACGCCAGCAGGTGAGCGATGGTGATCGGCGCTCGAACGGCGATGCGCTGCGAGCGCGTCCACGGCAGGATGTCGAAGGCGGCGTCGTAGAACGTCACGTGCAGGCCGGAGCCGTAGCTCGACGCGGTGATGGCGAGCGCGCGCAGGTGGCCGTCGGTCATCACCCGGCGCAGTCGCTCGGTACTGACCAGCCGCTTCAGCAGCCCCTCGAGCGGCGAGTTGTCGAGCAGCGAGCGCGGCCTGGCCTTGCGCCATCGGGCGATGACCCAGCCGATCGACATCATCGTCAGCCAGCGGGCGCCGGTGCGGATGACGCCGATCGAGTCGGAGCGATAGACCTGCTCGGCCGAGAAGTTCTCCCAGACCTCGCAGAGGCCGGCGACGGCGCCATCGAAATCGTCGGCGCGGCAGGCCAGCGCCGCGGCATTGATCGCGCCCGCCGAGGTGCCGGCGATGACGGGGAACGGATTGGCTCCGCTGCCGCAACCCGCTTCGCGGCGAATGCCGGCGATCGCCTTCAAGACGCCGACCTGATAGGCCGCACGCGCACCGCCGCCCGTAAGTACCAGGCCGGTCGTGCTCGTCGAATCTGTCATCGCTCCGCGGCTCGCAGGCACCTGGTTGCGGCGCGATCATAGGTCAGGGTCGCGGCCGCGAAGGCCGCCTTCCCGACCCCCTGCCTCACCAGCAGTCGGTCACGGCCCGGGTCGAGTTGGCGAGACCGCGAACGCCGCGCTCGTCGAGCGTGAAAGTGGCGCACTCGTCGCTCGCCTGGCCACCTTGCGGCGCTGCGCGCAGCGTGAAGGTGCCGACGCCCAGGTTGGCGAGCGACAGCAGGTAGTAGCGGTTGTCGCTGCTCGGCTTGGCGACCGTCGTGGGGCCAGACACGTCGCTAAGGATCGCGGTGGAATACCCGGCGGCGGCATGCTCGGTGGCGTAGCGCTCCATCAACTGCGCCGTCGTGACGAGTGCCGAGCGCGCATCGGCACGCCGCGCCTTGCGGATCGAAGCCTGGTACGACGGCAGCGCCACCGCGCCGAGGAGCCCGATCACCGCGACCACGATCATCAACTCGATCAGCGTGAAGCCACGCAGCGCGCGCCGGCGAAACGGCATGCCACGGCCGCTGCGGTCAGGGCGCATAGACGACTCGCAACGCCTGCCCGTCGGCCACGCCCGGCGCGACCGTGAAGCGGATCGCCTCGCCGACCTGCAGGGTATCGACCCGCGCCGGCTGGCCGTGGCGCGACAGCTGCGTCTTGCCGGTGACGACGTCGAGCCAGACGCCCTGCACCTGCACCCGCGTGCCGCGCTCGTCGAGCGCGGTCACCACGCCCTTGCGCAGGCTGGCGGACTCGTCGGCCTGCTCGCTGGCGGGCTGGACCAGCGCGCCTCGCACCGAGGAAGCCGCTGGCGCCGCCGAACCGTTGACGCGGCTGGCGACGCTCGCCGAAGCGATCGCCGTGCCGAGCACGAGCAGGAGGGCGGCCCGCAGGCCCGTCTGTGAAAAGCGAACCATGATCAGCGCACCTCGTGCCACATGACGCGACCCTCGCGGCCGGCGCCGGAGGTTTCGCGGACCCGGACGACGGAGCCGTCGGACGTGTTGATGAACTTGTCTTCGAGACCGCTGACGCCGCCCGGATTGCGGTTGCCCATGAAGGTCGGCGCCGCCGGGATCGCAGCGATGCGCCGGCCGCTGGTGTTGATCGCCTGCGAAGCCAGGCCGCTGCGGCTGATGTAGTCCGACGTGGTGAGCAGGTTGTCGCCGTTGCTGTCGAAGGTGGCGCTGTCGAAGCGGTTGCCGGTCATGGCATCGAACTCGAGCACCCAGCCCGAGCCGCCGTAGGCGCACGGCGAACTCACGTCGGGAACCATCGAGGTGAAGATCGCGCGGCCGCCGCGAAAACGGGCATCGGCGACGACCCGCTCGCCGCTGTCGGTCAGGTCGACGTACCAGCCGCGCTTGTCGCTGATGAAGCTCGCCTTGGTGATCGCGTTGTCACCGGTGATCGAGAAGTCCTTCGGCGGGCCGACGGCGTGGGTGCTGAAGCGGTACTGGTTGCTGTCGGCGCCGTTGGCCGTGCCGGCGAACGACTGCGGCAGCAACGACGACAGTGCGACGGTGCCGGCCGTGCCCGTGTCGCGAACGGCGTAGACACGCTGCGTCGTCAGGTCGGTGTTGTCGCCCGGGGCGAGGTAGCGGCCGCTGCCGAAGGCGACGAGGAAGCCGCCGGAGGTGAACTTGGTGACGTCGGGCCGGCCGGTGATCGAGTGGCCATCGCCGGCCACGAACAGCGGCAGGCTGGCGTTGCTGAGCGCCCATGCGCCCGGCGTGGTGCTGAAGAGGTCGAACTTCCAGAGGTTGCCGTTGAGGTCGCCGGCATAGGCGATGTCGGCGATGCCGTCGCCGTTGATGTCGATCGCGCCGGCTGCCGACAGGCCGTTCGGGCTGGCTACCGAACCGGTGCCGGTGTCGATCTTGGCGACCAGCGTGCCGTTCTCGGCATCGATCACGAACAGAAAGGCGTGGCCGTTGGCGTTGCCGGCGTTGTAGCCGCCGCTCACGACCACCGACCAGCGGCCGTTGTTCGTCTTGACGAGTTGCGGCTGCCCGAACACATAGCCCATGTCGGGGTCCTGGAACTCCCAACGTACGATGTTCGCGGCATTGCCCTCGGAGAACTGCGACGGGTCCGTCACGTCGAGGGCGAACAGGCCCTTGGCGCCGGCGCGCATGCCGGCGACCAGCAGCGTGTGCCAGCCACCCGCGTAGAAGACATCGCCGATCGCCGGCGAGCCGTCGACGTAGTAGCGATGCACGTAGGCGAGGTCGGTCAGCTTCGGCAGGTCGGCGATCACCGCCGACGGCACGTAGGCGAGCATCTCGTTGCCGTTGTTCGCGTTGATCGCGTGCAGCATGCCGTCGTTGGCGCCGACGTAGAGCACCGGGGTGCGACTGCGCCAGGTGTTCGTGAAGACGCTGTAGCGCGCCGACTCGAAGTCGTCGTAATAGCCGGCGCCGGGCGCGCCGACAAAGTACGGCGACGAGTTGATGACGTCGCCGAGCGGCGTGTTGGGGCGGTTCCTGAACTGCGGCGCCGCGCACGGCGGGCTGGCGCAGTTGCGCGCCTCCTGGGTAGCGTCGCCGCGCAGGAAGCGCAGGCGCAGTTCGCCGAAGCCGTCGGCACCGCCGCCGGGCGCCTGGTTGAGCGCGGTCGACTGGCCGACGTCGAGCTCGGTCGCGTTCGGCGTGCTCGGCGCCGTCGGCCAGCGGAAGGGAATGCCGCGCAGGCGGGCACTCGCCGAAGGCTTGTAGGTCAGGATGGTGCGGCCGGTGTTCCAGTGCTGCGCCTTGATCTGGACGCCGGCGTCCCAGGTCGCGGTCGCTGCGATCGCGCCGCTGGCGCCCACCGAGTAGTCGAGCAGGTTGCCCGACCAGTCGGCACTGTTGAACTTGGCCTGGTAGAGGGCCGACCCGGTCTTCCACGATCCGGTGTTCGCAGCCACTGACGACGCCGCGCTCGTCTTGGCCTGGATGTCGCCGACGATGGCCTGGAAGGCGCGCTGCAGCGACTCGGCGCTGCTGCCGAGGAAGGCGGTCGGATAGCCACCGCCGAGGTCGGCCATCTTGTTCAGCGCCGCCACCGAGCCGGCATTGGCGAGCGTATCGCCCATGCCGACGACGTAGGTCTGGATGTCGTACGGCCTGCCCGAAACGGACGTCGAGCGCAGCGCCGTGAGCTGTTCGAAGACATCGCGCTGGGCCTGGCCGAAGCTCCATGTCGACGTCGCGGTGCTGTAGGTCGACTGCCATTCCGACGGGTCGTACTGGTCGCCGTTGGTCTTGCCGGTCGGGTTGCCGTCGGTGGCCAGCATCACGAAGTTTCGCTGGCAGCTCTGCGTGATCGGTGTGCTGCCGCCGTTGCTGAAGTTGTCGCGCACCGTGGCCAGCGTGCCCGTGATCGGCGTGAAGAAGGCGTTGTTCTTGATCTCGCCGGTGTTGTTGGGCGTCTCGTTGCCCAGGAGCGAGATCAGCTTGTTGAAGTGGGTCGAGGAGTCGGCGCGCACCGGCTCGTTGACGAGGCCGTCGCCGGCGATGTAGTCGCCGTAGCCCCAGCCGCGCCGGATCCAGATCTGGCGCGGCACTGTCTCCGTGGTCGGCAGATAGCCGGCGTCGGTCGGTGTGAACTGGATGGCGCCGAAATAGCCGCCGAAGTTGCCCCAGTTCCAGCCCGCCGAATTGTCGCGAGCGTTGAAGACGTGGTACGTGGTGCCGCCGGCGCCGATGCCGTAGAGCGTGTTGTCGCCCCAGGGCGAATACAGCACGTCATTGATGTCGGCGTCGTCGCCGCTTCGGTCGTAGGTGATGAAGCCGAAGCCGTTGGTCGGCTGCGGATTGGCGATGCAGCGACGGTTGCCGTTCGACGCCGACACCCCGCCGTTGCAGTCGTTCGTGTACACCATCGTCGTCGCGTTGCCCAGGTAGTAGGCGTGGGTGTTGTAGAGCGACGTGCCGTTGGTGCGAAAGCTGGTGATGCCGAAGTTGAACGAATCGCGGTACGAGGTGAGCAGGCCGCGCAGGATGCCGCGGGCGATGTTGCTGCGGGTGGTGGGATCGTCGCCGTTGATGACCTTGCCGGCCATCGTCGCGTCCATCGACTCGGAGTTGTCGAGGATGATCATCACGTTGGGCTTGATCGCCGGCGCCAGGAACAGCGGATAGCTGGCGAAGGTGAACGGTGCCGCGGCGAGGGCGCCGAGGGGCGCCATCGCAAGGAGGGCAGCAAAACTGCGGTGAATGCCGGAGACGGGCTTCATGCGTGACTTCCTTCAGCGCGTCGCGTAGATGGATTGAAGAACGACGACGGTCTCGGCCCGGGCACCGACGCCGCGCGCCGTGATGCGATAGCCGAAGCCGGGCGGCTCCGAACCGAGCAGGAGGCTCTCGCCGAGCGGCGGGCCGAGGACGCTGAACTTCTCGATCACGTAGCGAGGCTGCTCGGCGACGCTCGGGAATTGCGCAGCGCCGGTGTACTGGCCGTAGCGTCGCACCTTGTCGGCGACGGTCCAGTCGAAGCCCAGCCGCGAATCGTCGACCGCCAGCGACGCCATCGCGCCCATCGAATCGCGCTGCGACGGCGGCGTGCACAGGCCGGTGGCGCAGTTGTCGTTGAACGCCGTCGACGCGCTGATGTTGCTCGCGACGTCCTGCTCGCCGTCGCGCAGTGCCGCTTCGGCCGCCTGCAGCGCCAGATCGCGGTCCTTGGTGTTGGCGATGAGGCGCTCTTCCATCGAGTTGACGCTCATCACGGCAACGCCGAGGCCGAGCGTGGCCAGCATCAACACCAGGGTGGTGACGAGCGAGATGCCGCGCTGGCGCGCCGGCCCGGCCGAGCGCATGGCCGCCTTCATGGCGCCCCGTTCCGCACGGTCACCACCTCGGACATCGCGCTGCGCAGGCGCCGGTCGCTGAAGGCGACGACGCCGCCTGCGAAGTCGACGTTCTGCGAGGTCCTGGCGACGCCGTCCTTGGCGGTCGCGACCAGCATCTGCAGGCGCACCGAGACGACCTTGTCCCAGTCGCTGACCGCATCGGCTGCGGCATAGCGGTCGACGTTCTTCAGCCCGGCCGCTGCGCCACCGTCGATCCCGTAGGTGACGACGAGGCGGTCGACCCCCGAGGCGACTTCCTGCGGATCGGCCGGTCCCGGCACGACGAAGCGCCAGAGCGAGTTGGTGCCCGGCCGGAGCACGCTCGGGGCGACGTAGTAGTGGCGCGTTTCCATGCGAAAGACGGTGGCGTCGCTGCGGAAGCGTTGCTGCAGGTCGTCGGTCACGTTGCCCGGCGAGAACGACCCGCCGATCGCATGGCTGAGGACGCCGGTCGCGGCCGGATCGGGCTCGGTCACCTGGAACAAGGCGGCTGCCTTGCAGCTGGCCACGAGCACGATGTCGCCGACCGAGATCGGGTTGGCCGGCGAGTTCGCGGCGACACGGGGCGCCGCCAGCGTGCTGCCCATCGGCGCGACGACGCCGAGCCCGCTCGCGTCCGAGGTGACGCGAACCGAGATGACGTCGCTGGCGTTGAGCGGCGCCGAGGCCGCCGGCAGCGCCGCCATCGGCGCGCTCAGCGCCGGCGCGAAGCCGCTGCCGGTGCCGCGGCTGCCGCGCAGGCCGGCGGCAGTGGTGAGGAAGGAACCGGTGCCGGCGTTGAGCACGCTGACCAGCGGATCGTTGAGGAGCGGCCGGCAGCCGGCGAAGCTGGCGTTGCGCAGGTCGGTCTGCAGCACGTCCATCGCCAGGCGAGCGTTCTCGCTCATTCGCGTCGACGCCGAGCCGACCGCGTGCAACGTGCGCGTGCTCGCGAAGATCGCGACCGCCACGAGCACGACGAAGAGGCCGACCGTCATGCCGACCATCAGCTCGACCAGCGTCATGCCGCGCGCCGCGGCGCGCTTGCTGAGTGTCGTTCGCTTGCTCATGGCCTGACGCTGACGACGAAGCGCGGCGTGCCGATCTTGTCGGTCCACCAGACCTTGACGGCGATGACGTTGCCGATGCCGTCGCAAAGCGGCGTGGCGGCGTCGCCGTCGTCGGGCGTACTGTCCAGGCAGACCACGCCGAGGCCGGCCGGCAACTGGGTCGCGATCTCGGACTGCCATTCGCTCACGTCGGCGCCAGCCAGCTGCAGCGGCGTGCAGCCGGACGGGCTCGAGAAACAGTCGATGGAACCCGCGCTCGGCCGGTCGTAGGCGCGCACGCTGACACCGGCCTGGTTGGCGCGGATGCGGTCGGCCATCTGGTAGCCGAGCAGGGTCGCCTTCTGTCGCGTCAGGGCGCTGTTGTTCATCGCCAGACCGAGCGTCTGCATGCGCGCAGCGCCGATGAAGCCGACCGACGCGATGACGACGGCGACGAGCGCCTCGAGCAGCACGTAGCCGGCTTGCGCCGACCGTCGCCGATGCAGCGTCGAAGTCATACGCAGCCGGCGGTCTCGGCGACGTCGGCGAGGCCCATCGGCTCGACCCGGACCTGGTAGCCCTTCGTCGCGGAAGGCGAACACACGGTGAGCGTGATGCGGGTCGACGGCACCAGGAAGCCGCGGCCGTTGAAGACGATGGCACCCGGGCCCGTGGTCGTCACGGCGACGCTGCTGTTGAAAGCGGGCTGCTGGCGAACGATCGCCTCGCCGGCGTCGAAGCGGCCGTTGCCGTCAGCGTCGACGAAGACGGTCCAACCGCCGCTGAAGTCGGTGCCGCCGTTGGCCGCGGCGAAGGCGGCGATGGTGCTGCCGCCGGCCGGAGCCGTGGCCGCGGCGATGCCGACCTGGACGCCGCGCTTGATCGCTTCGCCGCGCGCCAGCGTCATCGCCGCCAGCAGCTCGCTCTGCGCTGCGCTCGCCGCGTTGGCCGAGGTCAGCGAAGCCAGTCCCGGCGACGCGACGACGAGCAGGACGACGAGCACGCTCATCGTCGTCAGCATCTCGATGAGACTGAAGCCAGCCGACCTGGCGGCGGGGCTGCGAAGGCGGCGGCACGAAAGGTTCATGCACCGTCATCGGTGTGACCTCCCCCGCACCTGAGGGGGGTCCGACCGGCGGTCGCGAAGGCCGGATGAGCGGATTCGACCGTTCCGCAGCACCGACCGCCCATCGGCCGGCACCTCGCCGACCGTGAACGATTGCACGTCTCGCGCTAGTCGTAGACGACCGCGATCCGACCGCCCGCAGCGCTCGCCTGCCAGCGCTGCAGCGCCAGCTCGCTCGGGTAGAAGCGCACCGCGTCGCCGAGGTCGAGCTCGCCCGATGCGTCGCGTCGATGCAGCTGCAGGCGGATGCGCAGGCCGGCCTGCGACTCGCCGTGCTCGCCGTGTTCGCGGCGTGACGGGAAGTCGCGCAGCACCTCGGCGACCGGCGGCACGCTGCCGTTGACCTCGACGCGCAGGTACTTGCCGAAGCGGCAGCGCGCCGCCGCGAGGTCGAACACGCTGGTGACGTTGAAGCGAATGCCACCCGAGAACCGGTCGGGCTGGGCTCGGCCCTGCACGATCACGAGCTCGTCGTCCTTCAGCAGGTCGCGATTGGCGTTGAGGAGGTCCTCGTTGGCGACTGCCTCGACCACGTCGCTCATGTCGTCGAGCTTGAAGAGGGCGACGCGGCCGCGCTGGCCGTTGACGACGCGCAGGTCGGCAACGATACCGGCGAGCAGCAGCGTCTCGCGGTTGTCGATGAGATCGGCGATGCGCAGTTTGACGAAGCGCCGGACCTCGACCGCGCTCTGGTCGAACAGGTGCCCGGAGAGGTAGAAGCCGAGCGCCGATTTCTCGAGCGTCAGTCGCTCCTTGATGCTCCACTCGGCGGCGGCGACGAGCGCAGGTTCCTGCGTGCTGGCCCCGTGAAGGTCGCCGTCGTCGCTGCCGAAGTCGAAGAGGCCGCCCTGGTCGGCGTGGGCCGCCTGCGTGTCGGCCCAGTCGAGCCCCAGGCCGACGCTGGCGACGAGGCTCGAGCGTGCCGGGTCGATGCCGTCGAAGGCGCCGGCCTTGACCAGCGCCTCGACGACACGGCGGTTGATGCGGCCGCGGTCGACCCGCGCGCAGAAGTCGAACAGGCTCGTGAACGGGCCGTCCGCGGTGCGTGCAGCAACGATGGCCTCGACCGCGCCCTGCCCCGTGCCCTTGACGGCGCCGAGCCCCCAGCGCACCGACGTGGCCGACACCGGCTCGAAGCGATAGCCGCCGGCGTTGACGTCGGGTAGCTCGATGGTGACGCCGATCGCCTTGGCATCGGCGACCAGCGCCTTCAGCTTGTCGGCGTTGTCGATCTCGACCGACATGTTGGCGGCAAAGAACTCGGCCGGGAAGTGGACCTTGATCCAGGCCGTGTGATATGCGAGCAGCGAGTACGCGGTCGCGTGGGCCTTGTTGAAGCCGTAGCCCGCGAACTTCTCCATGAGGTCGAAGACCTCCTCGGCCACCTCGGCACCGATGCCCTTGGTGGCGGCACCGTCGCGGAAGATCTGCCGGTGCTTGGCCATCTCCTCGGGCTTCTTCTTGCCCATCGCCTTTCGCAGCAGGTCGGCGCCACCGAGCGAGTAGCCGCCGAGGATCTGCCCGGCCTGCATCACCTGCTCCTGGTAGACCATGATCCCGTAGGTCTCGCCGAGCACCTTCTCGAGCAGCGGATGCGGGTAGCTCACCTCCTCGCGGCCGTGCTTGCGGGCACAAAAGCTCGGAATGTTCTCCATCGGCCCCGGCCGGAACATCGCGTTGAGCGCGATCAGGTCCTCGAAGCGGTTCGGCCGCGCGTCTTTCAGCATGCGGACCATGCCGGCGCTTTCGAACTGGAACACCGACTCGGTGCGACCTTCGGAAAAGAGCGCGTAGACCCTGGCGTCGTCGAGCGGCAGGTCGTCGTAGTTGAAGCCGGCGTGGTCGGCGTGGCGCCTCGTGATGAAGTCCTTGGCGAGCTCGAGGATGGTGAGCGTGGCCAGGCCGAGGAAGTCGAACTTCACCAGACCGATCGACTCGACGTCGTCCTTGTCGAACTGGCTGACGGCGTTGTCGCTGCCCGGCTGCATGTAGAGCGGACAGAAGTCGGTGATGCGGCCCGGCGCGATGAGAACGCCGCCGGCATGCATGCCGACGTTTCGCACCAGGCCCTCGGCGCGCTCGGCCAGCGCCAGCAGCTCGGCGACCTCCTCCTCGTTCTTCTCACGCTGCTCGATCTCGGGCGCTTCACGGCGGGCATAGATCACGCTGTTGTCGGGCTTGTCGGGTGGCCGCTTCAGCGTCACTGTCTTCCCGGGCGGCGCGGGGACGAGCTTGGCGATCGAGTCGACGTGGCCGTAACTCATGCCGAGCACGCGGCCGATGTCGCGCAGGGCCGCCTTCGCCGCCATGGTGCCGAAGGTCGCGATCTGGCTGACAGCGTCGCGGCCGTACTTCGCCTTCACGTAGTCGATGACGCGGTCGCGATTGGCCTGGCAAAAGTCGATGTCGAAGTCGGGCATCGAGACCCGCTCCGGATTGAGGAAGCGCTCGAACAGAAGCTGGTAGCGCAGCGGGTCGAGGCCGGTGATGTGGAGCGCGTAGGCGACCAGCGAGCCCGCACCCGAGCCGCGCCCCGGGCCGACCGGGCAGCCGTTCTTCTGCGCCCAGTTGATGAAGTCGGCGACGATCAGGAAGTAGCCCGGAAAGCCCATCTTCAGGATCGTCTCGATCTCGAACTCGAGCCGTTCCACGTAGCGCGGCCGCTCGCGTTCAAGCACCGCCGCGTCGGGGTAGAGGCGGGCGAGGCGAACTTCGAGGCCCTCGTGCGACGCGATCCGGAAGTACTCGGCCATCGGAACGGCGACGCCGTCGCGAAGCGGCGTCGTGAAGTCGGGCAGCTGCGGCCTGCCGAGCACCAGGCTCAGGTTGCAGCGTCGCGCGATCTCGACGCTGTTGGCGAGAGCGCTCGGCAGGTCGGCGAACAGCGCCTCCATCTGCGCCTGGCTCTTGAAGTACTGCTCGCGGCAGAAGCGCCTGATGCGCTTCGGATTGCCGAGCATCTCGCCCTCGGCAACGCAGACGCGGGCCTCGTGGGCTTCGTAGTCGTCGGCGGTCTGGAACTGAACGGTGTGGGTGGCGACGACCGGCAGGCCGAGGCTCGCCGCGAGCTCGACGGCGGCGCGCAAATGCGCTTCGTTGCCCGGCATGCCGAGGCGCTGCACTTCGATGTAGAAGCGGCGCGGGAACCACGCCTGCAGGCGTTCGGCGAGGGCGCGCGCACGCAGTGCGTCGCCAGCGAGCAAAGCCTGCCCGAACGAGCCGCTGTCGGCGCCCGAAAGCACGATGAGGCCCTCGCCGAAACTCTTCAGCCAGTCCCAGCACAACCAGGCATGGCCGCTGCCGGCGTTCTCGAGCCAGCCGCGCGACAGCAGCGTGCACAGGTTGAGATAGCCGGCACGACTTTGCGCCAGCAGCACGAGGCGGCTGGCACCCTTCTCGCCGCTTTCCGGTTCCATGCAAACTTCGACGCCGATGATCGGCTTGACGCCGGCGGCCCTCGCGGCGGTGTAGAACTTGATGGCGCCGAAGAGATTGCTGACGTCGGTGATGGCCAGCGCGCCCTGGCCGTCGGCCGCTGCAGCAGCCACCGCGCCATCGATCCGCAAGGTGCCATCGACCACCGAAAATTCGGTGTGCGCGCGCAGATGAACGAAGGCCATGCGGCGCATTCTAGAGAGCGCGATCACGCGATTCGGCGCTCGAGACAGCGTCTTTTTCGCGATGTTTTTTACCAATGGCATGTCGCTTGCCGCAAGCGCGAAAATGTCAGGCCCGCCCGGCGAGGAGATTCATGAACACCACCCCTTCCCCCGCTGCGCAGGCGCCCGCAGCGAGCGCTCTTGCGTTGCGCTATGCGCAGATCCGCGGCGCCAGCCTGGCACTCGCGGCGCCGCTCTCGCCGGAGGACTGCCAGGTGCAGTCGATGGCCGATGCCAGCCCCACGAAATGGCATCTTGCCCACATCACGTGGTTCTTCGAGACCTTCATGCTCGAGCGCTTTGTTACTGGATTCCGGCCTTTCGATCCGGCCTTCCGCGTGCTCTTCAACAGCTACTACCAGGGCGTCGGCGAGCAGTTCCCTCGCGCACGACGCGGCCTCGTTACGCGGCCGACGCTGGCGCAGGTGCGCCACTACCGCGCCCATGTCGACGACGCCGTTCTCGCCCTGCTCGCCAGCCACGCCGGCCACGATGACTTCGCCGAGATCGAGGCGCTCGTCGGCCTCGGCCTGCAGCACGAGCAGCAGCATCAGGAACTGCTGCTGACCGACATCAAGCACGCCCTGTCGTGCAATCCGGCGGCGTCGGCCTACGCACGGCGCTGGCCGATGGCGCAGGTCGGTCCGCAGCCGCTGCGCTGGTTCGGACAGGCCGGCGGTCTCGTCGAGATGGGTCACATGCCGGCGACCGACGGCAGCTTCTGCTTCGACAACGAGACGCCGCGGCATCGTGCCTGGGCCGAGCCGTTCGAGATCGCGTCGCGGCCGGCGACCTATGGCGACTACCTCGCCTTCATGGACGACGGCGGCTACGCGCGACCCGAGCTCTGGTTGTCGATGGGCTGGGACTGGGTCCAGGCCGACGCCCGCACCGCCCCGCTCTACTGGATGCGCGACGGCGATCGCTGGCTCTGCCACACGCTGCAGGGCACCGTCGAGATCGACACCCGCACGCCGGTCTGCCACCTCAGCTTCTTCGAGGCCGACGCGTTCGCGCGCTGGTCTGGCGCGCGCTTGCCGACCGAGCTCGAATGGGAACTGGCGGCGCGAAGCCTGCGCGCTGCGCAGGCCGGCAACTTCGCCGATCGCGGCGCCTTCCATCCGATGCCGCAGGCCACGCCCGTGACCGACGAGCCGGTGCAGATGTTCGGCGACGTCTGGGAGTGGACGGCATCGGCCTACCTGCCCTACCCGGGCTACCAGCCGCTGCCCGGCGCCGTCGGCGAATACAACGGCAAGTTCATGTGCAACCAGTTCGTGCTGCGCGGTGGGTCGTGCGCCACGCCGGCGGGCCACGTCCGCGCCAGCTACCGCAACTTCTTTCCGCCCGAGGCGCAGTGGCAGTTCAGCGGCGTGCGTCTGGCGCGCGACGTTCGCGGCTAGGCCGTGAGCACCGCCAACACGTCGGAGCGGAACTCGCGCTGGTAGAGGATGTAGACGACCCCCGCCGTGGCCGCGGCGAAAAGCAGCGGCGAGAAGAACCAGCCGATCGCGGCGAAGGAAAAATAGTAGGCCCGCAGGCCGTCGTTAAAGGTCTCGGCCGCCATGCCAACGACGCGGCCGGCTTTGTCGGCGAAGGCTTCGCGCGAGAGGCCTTCGTCGAGGAAGCGCGTCGCTTCCGGAGCCGCCGCCACCAGCAGCGCGCCGAAGGTGTATTGCCGCATCGACCAGGTGAAGCGGAAGAACGCGTACACGAAGATGCCGAGCAGCAGGAGCACCTTCATGTCGAACACGATCGCGGTCGTGCGTGCGGCGAACGGCAGCTCGCGGGCGAACTCGGTCGCCTTGTCGGCGGTGCCGAGCACGGCGAGCAGGCCACCGATGATCAGGATCGTGGTCGAGGCGAAGAACTGCGGGCTGCTCGACAGGTTCTGGATGACGACGCCGTCGACGACGCGGACTTCGCGGAAGGTGGCCTGCAGCATCCACTGCCGCCGCACCTTGTTCATCGCCGCCAGCAGCGACGGCTGGCGGCCGATGCGCCGGTTCGCGAACGCCGCGTAGCCGGTCCAGGCCGGGAAGAAGACCAGCAGCGCCAGCCAGTCGGTCCAGGGCAGCAGCCGCAGCAGGTTCAGGGCCGTGTCCATCGCACGACTGTAGCAAGCGGCCGGCGGCCGCCACCCGCTCAGGCGAGGTCGAAGACGAGCACCTCGGCGGCGATGCCGTGGGCCAGCTCGAGCCGGCCTTCGTGCTCGAAGCGCAGCGCGTCGCCGGCGCCGAGCCGCTGGCCGTTGACGTCGACGCTGCCGCGAACGACCTGCACATAGGCCTTGCGCGCGGGATCGAGGTCGCGCTCGACGTGCTCGTCGCCGTCGAGCAATGCCGCCGAGATCGAGGCATCGGCATGCAGCGTCACCGAGCCGTCGCGACCGTCGGGCGAGGCGACGAGGCGCAGCCGCCCGCGCTTGGAGTCGGCGTCGAAATGCTTCTGCTCGTAGCTCGGCGCAATGCCGCGCACGTTCGGCTCGATCCAGATCTGCAGGAAGTGCGTCGTGCGGTCGGCGGCGTGGTTGAACTCGCTGTGCATGACGCCGCGGCCCGCGCTCATCCGCTGCACGTCGCCCGGCCGGATGACGCCGTCGGGCCCATCGCCCGTGCCCGTGCCCAGGCTGTCCTGGTGCGCGAGCTCGCCGTCGAGCACGTAGCTCACGATCTCCATGTCGCGATGGCCGTGGCGGCCGAAGCCCTTGCCGGCGGCGACGCGGTCCTCGTTGATGACGCGCAGGTTGCCAAAGCCCATGTGCGCGGGGTCGTGGTAGTCGGCGAAGGAAAAGCTGTGGCAGCTCTTCAGCCAGGCGTGATCGGCGAAACCGCGGTCCGATGCCTTGCGAAGGGTGATCATGTCGTCGTCTCCTTGACGCTCAATGTAGGGGCGCCATCGCCGCGCCGGGCACAGCGGCCGTGAAGCACCCGTTCAAATAAGATGAAGCCGAGACCGCCATGACCGAGCCACGCAACGCACTCACCCCCGAAGCGCTGACGATGATGGACGCGATCGCGCAGAGCGGCAGCTTCGCGGCCGCGGCGCGCCAGCTCGGCAAGGTGCCGTCGGCGCTGACCTACAGCGTCCGCCAGCTCGAGGACGCGCTCGACGTGCTGCTCTTCGATCGCCGCTCGCGCCAGGCCACGCTCACCGCCGCCGGCCAGGAGCTGCTCGACGAAGGCCGGCGCCTGCTCGAGCAGATCGATGCCGTGGCCAACCGCGTCAAGCGCGTCGCCACTGGCTGGGAGACGCAGTTCACCGTCGCCTTCGACGACGCCGTCTCGCGGACGACGATCCTCGAGCTCTGCGAAGCGTTCTACGAGCCGTCGCCGCCGACCCGGTTGCGCATCCGCAGCGAGGTGCTGTCGGGCACCTGGGAAGCGCTCGTCACCGGTCACGCCGACCTCGCCATCGGCGTCGGCACCGACCGCGAGTTGCCGAGCGGGCTGGCGATGAAGGACCTCGGCCGGCTCGACTTCGTGTTCGCGGTGGCGCCGCATCACGCGCTGGCGAGCCATGCCGATCCGATCGGCGACGCCGAGCTGCTGCGCCATCGTGCCGTCGCCGTCGCCGACTCCGCGCTCCGCCTGGCGCCGATGACCGTGAACCTGCTGCCCGGCCAGGACGTCTTCACGGTCGGCTCGATGCAGGCCAAGATCGACGCCCTTCTGCGCGGCCTCGGCTGCGGCTTCGTGCCCGAGTCGATGGTGCGCGACCACATCGGCGCCGGTCGGCTCGTCGCCAAGGCGGTGGAACGCGCACGCATGGCAGCGCCGCTCGGCTATGCCTGGCGTCTGCCCTCGAACCCGCGCGGCGCCGGCGCGCGGGCGAAGGCGCAACCCGGGTCGGCGCTGCGCTGGTGGCTCGATGCGCTCGAGCGACCGGCAACGCGGCGGGCGCTGCTCGAGCGCCACGGCAGCCGCATCGGCGGTGTCGTCGAGCTCGGCACGGGCCGCTGAACGGCGTGGCGGCGGTGCCCTACGTCGGTCGCTTCGCGCCGACGCCGTCGGGACCGTTGCATGCCGGCTCGCTGGTCGCCGCGCTCGCGTCGTGGCTCGACGCCCGCGCCCACGGCGGCCGCTGGCTCGTTCGCATCGAAGACCTCGACGCGCCGCGCAATGTCACGGGCGCGACCGAGTTCATCCTCGGTCAGCTCGATCGCTGCGGTCTTGTGCCCGACGGCGAGGTGAGGGTCCAGTCGCAACACACGGCGCACTACGAAGCGGCGCTGCAGCGTCTGGTCGAACAGAGCGACGCGTTTCCGTGCGCGTGCAGCCGACGCGACCGCATTTATCCCGGCACATGCCGCGGCGGGCTCGGCGGCAAGCCGGCCCGGGCATGGCGGCTGCGCACGCAGCGCGGCGACGAGGCCCCCCGCGACGCGCCGGTCGAGATCGCGTGGCTCGACCGCCGTCTCGGGCTGCAGCATCAGGATGTCGCCCACGAGGTCGGCGACTTCGTTCTGAAGCGGGCCGACGGCATCTGGGCGTATCAGCTCGCCGTCGTCGTCGACGATGCGATGCAGGGCGTGACCGACGTCGTCCGCGGCGAAGACCTCGCGAGCAACACGGCGCGCCAGATCCTGCTGCAGCGCCGGCTTGGCGTGGCGACGCCGCGCTACCTGCACGCGCCACTGGTGCTCGGCGCCGACGGCGAAAAGCTGTCGAAGCAGAACGGCGCGCAGCCGCTCGACCTGGACTCGCCGCTGGCGACCCTGCGCGAGGCTGGCCGCGTGCTCGGCGTGCAGGCCGACGGCACGGCAGTTGCTGGCTGGCTGGCCTCGGCGGTCATGCACTGGCGCACGATTACACGGATGTAAGGGCCGCAGCCGGCGCGACATGCGCCGCTGGCATCATCGTGGCTTCACTCACACGGCTCGTAAGGATCCTCATGCAAAGCACCGCCTCCGGGCTCCAATACGAAGACACCGTCGTCGGCAGCGGCGCTGTCGCCAGTGCCGGCCGCAGTGTCTCCGTGCACTACACCGGCTGGCTCTATAACGACGGCGCCAAGGGCGCGAAGTTCGATTCGAGCAAGGACCGCAACGACCCGTTCGCGTTCGATCTCGGCGCCGGCATGGTGATCCGCGGCTGGGACGAAGGCGTGCAGGGCATGAAGGAAGGCGGCAGCCGCGTTCTCGTCATCCCGCCCGAGCTCGGCTACGGCGCTCGCGGTGCCGGCGGCGTCATCCCGCCGAACGCGACGCTGATGTTCGAAGTCGAGTTGCTGCGCGCCTGAGCAGCACCCCGTGCCCGTCCGCTACGACATCACCCACACCACCGTCTACCGCTATCGGCAGCCGGTGCGGTTCGGCGAGCACCGCGTCATGTTCAGGCCGCGCGACAGCCACGACCTGCGCGTGCTCGCGACCGATCTCGACGTGAGCCCGAAGTCGTCGGTGCGGCTCATCCAGGACCCGCTCTCCAACTCGGTGGCGCTGGTCCAGCCGCAGAGCCGCGCCGACACGCTGGAGATCGTGTGTAGTTTTCGCATCGAGCACGCGAGCAGCCAGAACCTCGAGCTGCCGCTGCTGCCGAGCGCCGAAACGTACCCGTTCTCGTACACGCTCGACGAGCGCTACGACCTCGAGCACTACCTGCGCCCCTACCACGACGACCCCGACGGCGAGCTCAC
>Ga0123338_10000840_pt1 | contig 30377 bp, 43 predicted proteins | sample grotaG_FD_89793 | JGI IMG/M metagenome (GOLD analysis project Ga0123338, IMG submission 89793) | Glacier valley bacterial and archeal communities from Borup Fiord, Nunavut, Canada, to study Microbial Dark Matter (Phase II) -... | ecosystem: Environmental > Aquatic > Freshwater > Ice > Glacier ...
CCCCATTTTGACAATGTGTCTGTATCTATACTCATCGTGTTGACATTAATAATTCCGTCGTTAATACGAACTAAAATTCCAGCCACTGGCATTGATTTTTTCAATTCACCTTTTGGACCTTTGATAGTAATATCATAGTTCTTCTTAACTTTTTTGATTTGTACTGTAACGCCTGCTGGCACTACAATTGGTTTTTTTCCTATTCTTGACATAATTTTATAATACTTGACACATAATTTCTCCACCAACTTGCTCTTTCCTTGCAGAAAAAGTATCTTTGATTCCCTTAGACGTCGATATTATCATAAATCCATAATTATTTTTTACTACAGGTATATTTTTATAATCGGTGTAAACTCGTTTTCCTGGTTTTGAAACTCTTTGTAATAAAGTTATCGCTGGTTTGCCTGAAATATATTTTAATGTTATTTTCAAAGCTTTCTTAGTTATTTTCTCAGCATCAATTACCAGGTAATCCTCTATCATTTTTTTCTTTTTCAACACTTCTAACACTTCAGCTTTCATCCGTGAGTAAGGAATAGACACATATTCGTGTTTTTTCTCCAAACTATTTCTGATTGTTGTTAGCATGTCTGCGATTGGATCAGTAACCATATTTTTATATATTAATTATAACTAATTTACCAACTTGCCTTTTTCACTCCTACCAAGTCACCATTACTCGCTGATCTTTTGAAACAAATTCTACACATATCAAAAAATCTCATGTACGCTCGTCTTCGACCACAAATAGGACATCGATTATAAACTCTAACTTTATATTTAGATTTTATTTTTAATTTTTGTGCCTGAATTATGTTTGATTTTTTTGCCATATCTATACTTTAATTATTTCTATTATTATTTTTTGAATGGAATACCAACTTCTTTTAGTAACTCTAGTGCCATTTTTTTGTCTCGTGTACTTGTAGTAATTGTGAACTGCAAACCGTGTATGCGCTCTATTTTATTTGGATCTATTTCAAGAAATACATTGTGCTCTCTGATTCCTATTGAGTAATTTCCCTGAGAATCGATACTTTTTATATCATATCCTCTAAAATCTTTAATTCGTGGCACAACACCACGAATAAACTTTTCTAAGAAATCCCACATTTTCTCACCACGTAGTGTTACCTTTACTCCAATCTTATTTCCAGCACGTAATTTAAAGTTTGAAACATCTTTGGTAGTTTTGATTATAACTGGTTTTTGAGCAGTTATGTTAGTTAAGTCTTGCACATACATATCCATATATTTTGGATTTTGCAATGCATCACCAGCGCCGATATTTACTGTAATTTTTTGTATTGTTGGTACAGCCATAGGATTTTTTAAACCCAAACTAGTCTGTAGCTTTGCTCTAATTGTATTATCAAATGTTGTTTTTAATTCGTTCATCTTTTTATAATTTTATATTCTTAACTTTTCTCTTGTAGCTTTTTTATAACTTGCCTCAATCGTTCATATACGATAACTCCTACAGATACGGACACATTTAATGATGTGACTGCGCCCATCATCGGAATCTGTAATATATCATCGCATATATCCTCGACTGGCTGAGACAATGGCTTGTCTTCACCACCGAAAACCATCGCTATTCTACCAGAAAAGTCTTGATTTATGTAGACTTTATCACCGGAAGACTCGATACCAACAATTCTTATACCATGCTCTTTAAGCATCCTCGCTGAAGTAAATATATTTTGTGAAAAAATATTCACTGACTCTGACGCTCCCATAGATATACGGCGTACAACCATCGAATCTGTATTTTTTATCCTATTGGATAAGATAACACAATCGACACCTGACGCATCTAGGGTCCTGAGTATAGCTCCAAGATTCTGTTCATACTCAATCTCGGTAAGCATTACGATACACATATTTTCCTTGTCTCTAGTCTTATCTAAAAAAACAGCTAAACTTACTTCGACTGTCTTTTTACATAAGGCTGCAACACCCTGATTATTAGCAAACTTTTTTATCATGACTTCAAGATCACTCTTTGTCACAGTCTCATATCTCACTTTTTTTTCTTTAGCAAAATCTATGATTTCCTGAATCTTGCTATGATCTCGCACATTTTCACTCACATACACCATTTCGATATTCCCAGATTTTAACCCGTCCATCACAGAATTACGTCCACAGATATAATAAAAGTTTTTATTTGTCTGATTTTGTTTTTGCTGGTGATTTCTTGGCTTTCTCTTTCCCTTTTGTCTTCCCTGCATTTTTCCCTGGTTTCGAATCTTGCTCATTTACTATTTCCTGTTTTACTTTATTTACTAATTTGTTTTTCGTTGTTTTTGATATTCTGTATTTTTTACCATCTTCGATAATATAACCAACTTTTGTTTTCTTACCCGTTTCTGGATCAAGAAGCATTACTTTTGATACGTCAATTGGCTTTGTAATTGTAACCAATTCGCCTCGTCCTTTGACATCACCTTTCTGGTGTTTTTTAAACTGATTTATTCCCTCTACCATTACTTTATTTTTTTTTGGTAATGTAGCAATGACTAAACCGGTTTTACCTTTATCTTTTCCTCTCATTACTATTACAGTGTCGTTTTTTCTTATTTTCATTTTATTTCAAATTTCAATTCGTAAATTACAAAACTTCAGGTGCCAAACTCGCAATCTTAGCAAAACCTTTATCTTTGACTTCTCGTGCGATAGGTCCAAATACTGCTGTACCTCGTGGTTCTTTCGATTTTTTATCAATGATGACTACTGCATTGTCCGAAAAACGAATGTATGATCCGTCTTTTCGACCAATTTCTTTCTTTGTACGTACTACTACAGCCCATACTTTTTCGTGATTTTTTACTACACCGCCGACATTAGCTGTCTTAACTGTGCATGAAACTATCATACCTACAGATGCATATCGAACTGTCGAGCCACCAATGACTCCGATAACCATTACGGTTTTTGCTCCTGTGTTGTCTGCTACCTTTAATCTTGATTGACTTTGTACCATTGCCGTTTATATTTATAATTTACTTTACTATTTTCTCAGTTACCAACCATCGTTTTCGTTTTGAAACTGGTCGTGTCTCAATAATTTTCACTTGATCCCCTACTTGTATTCCTTCCATCATGTTATGCGCTATGTATTTTTTGTATTCTCGAACTACTTTTTTATAAAGAGGATGTAATTTACTTTTTTTCACACGTACAGTTATAGAATCCTGCATGCTGACTGATGTGACTAAACCGGTAAATTGTCTTTTGTTTATGCTTTTTGTGCTCATTTTGTTATTCGTCTAATATTTAACTCTGTTAAAATTCTAGCTACTTCTGCTTGTAAATTCTTTAGACTATGTACAGCGTTTGTTTTACCACGCTTTAAATCTATTTTCATCTTAGCAAGCTCGATTCGTTTCTCATCTAATAACTTGTGTAATTCTTGAATTGTATAATTTTTTAGTTCGGTAGACTTCATGATTTTTTGATAAATTGTGTCAAAACAGATAGTTTGTTTCCAGCTTTTCGCATTGCTTCCATAGCGACTGCTTCAGATACTCCAGACATTTCGAATAATACTAATCCGGGTTTGATTACTGCAACATATCCGTGCACCGAACCCTTACCAGAACCCATTCGACCTTCACCTTTTTTAGTTACTGGTTTGTGAGGAAATACCTTGATCCAGATTTTACCTGCACGTTTTGTCGTATTTGCCAAAACTCTTCGAGCTGCCTCGATCTGTTGTGATGTCAATCGACCACACTCTAATGCTGCCAAACCAAATTCGCCATAAGCTAATTCGTTGCCTCGAACGGCTAATCCCCGCATGTGTCCTTTAAATTCTGTTGTATATTTTCTTTTCTTTGGCTGTAACATGATTAGTCGTAGTAATTATTCAAAACCCATTTTTTCACCTAGATAAATCCAAACTTTGACACCCATTCTACGTTCTCCAGATGCCTTGACCTGTGCTTCGCCATGTGCGTAATCAATGTCTGCTCGTAATGTAGTTAATGGCACTCGACCAAAATCTTTTTTCTCTGTTCCTACCTGTTTGTTTCTACCAATTCCTGCAATCCATATTTTTGCGCCAAGTGCACCTGCTGACTGTATTTTTTCGATTTGTTGAGACATTATAACCTTTGGCATCACACGTTTTTCTAGTGCTTCAACAATGTTTTGAACTATAAGTGCTGAGCTTAGATACGGATTAGCTACTTCTTGAGTTGCGATATGTACTGGTTTGCCTAGTAATTTTGAAAGCATAGCTTTCAATACTTCTACATCTTTACCGCCTCGACCGATTACTACACCTGGTTTACCCACTGTCAATGTGATTGTCAGTTTGTCAGATGCACGTATAATCTCAATCTTGTGAACTCCTGCTGCTTTTACTTTGGACATAACCATTTCTCGAATTTTGATATCTTCGTGAACGATTTCTTTGTACATCTTGTTTGATGCATACCACTTTGAGTTCCATCCTTTGTTTACACCGATTCTGAATCCGGTTGCGCTTATTTTATTTCCCATTGGTTGCTTTTTGTTCTAAAGTAATTTCTGCGTGTGCCCACTTTCTCACCTGAAATCTCATGTGAGTACGTGAGTAAGAACCTCTTTTTAATCGACGATGTGATACTCCTACTTGTGCGCTCGCTATAACTAGATTTTCTACAGTCATTCCATGATTGTTTGTTGCATTTGCAATAGCTGAGTTTAACAATTTGTACATTGTTTTAGCAGCTTTTTTATTTGCTGTTTTTAACCAATCTCGAGCATATGTTGCTTGCATTCCATTGATACTTTTTGCGACAAGCATTAGTTTTCGTGGGGTCTCGTGTAGATTTTTTGCTTTAGCTTTTACCTGCATATTATTATTTTTAACTTATTACTTTTTTGCTGGTTCTAAGTCAGCTCTTCCTGTCGTTCCTGATGTCTTTGCAATCTTACCTTTCTTTGAATGACCTCGGAAAGTTCTAGAAGGTGCAAACTCACCCAATTTATGACCAATCATACTCTCTGTTACTACTAAATTTACATGTATTTTACCATTGTGGACAGCAATATTAGCTCCTACCATTTCTGGTGAAATTGTACTGCTTCGTGCCCATGTTTTGATTACTTTTCCTTTATTTTTAGGATCAGTAACTTTTTGCAATAGTTTTGGATCTATAAATTGTCCTTTTTTGAGTGATCTCGACATATTTCTTTACTTTATTTAATTACTACTTATTTACTTTTTTTAGATTTTCTACGTTCTATAATAAATCGATTTGATCGATTTTTCTTTCGTCGTGTCTTCGTGCCTCGGAAGTTTCCATAGATATCCTGAGCTGCACCACCAACTTGACCTTTTCCTTCACCACCACCGTGTGGATGCTCTTTTGCATGCATCGCCATACCACGTACTGTTGGTCGGATACCTTTTCTACGACTATAGCCCGCCTTCCCGTAAACTTCATTAATGTGATTGGTGTTTGAAACTAGACCAACAGTGGCGTAACAGTTATCTTTAACCAAACGAATTTCACCACTTGGCATTTTTAGTTGTGCGTATCCCTTGCCATCAAAACCTTGCAATAGAACAGTATTTCCTGCTGATCGTGCAATTTTTGCACCTTTACCGGCTACCAATTCTACCGAATTGATCATGATACCAGCTGGTAAGTTTTTTAGCTGAGTACAGTTTCCTACCTTGATCTCTACTTTTTCTGACGTAATAACCTTATCGCCTACCTTCAAGCCATCAGGGGCTATTATATATCTTTTTTCACCATCTTCATAGCATAAAAGGGCTATAAATGAGGATCTATTTGGATCATATTCAAGCGTTAAAACTTTTGCTGAAACATCAACCTTATCTCGTTTAAAATCAATAATTCGATAATGATGTTTTACACCGCCGCCTTTATGACGTACTGTTCTCTTTCCTTGATTATTTCGGCCAGCTTTTGATATCTGAGGCTCTAATAATTGTTTATATGGTGCGTCATTAGAAAGAAGTTTCTTTCGATTGACTCTGACTACACCGCGTCTTGATTGAGTTGTAGGTTTAAATTTAATTAACATGTTTTATCTTATTCAACTTCGAAATAATCTATTTTTGTGTCAGCTGGGAACTCTACAATTGCTTTCTTTGTTTTGACTGATTTTCGTATTCGAGAACCTTTTGTAGGATCATAGTAATTGACTCGTCGTCTATCGCTGCGTGAGGTAATCACTCGGATACTCAACGCCTCAGCATTAAAAATCTTTTTTACTGCATTTCGGACATCAGTCTTATTTGCTAATGGATTAATGATAAATGTATATTTACCAGTTGTAGCCAAGGCTACTGATTTTTCCGTTATTAAAGGCTTGATTATTACGCTTGCAATGTTCATTTCTTTTTGTCCTTAATAATTTTTACTTTTGGAGTAACTTTTTTTGATTTAGTGTTTATTATTACATCTTCTTTTATTGCTATCTTTTCTGAATTTTTAACTTCCATAGATTCGATAACTGCTTTTTCTACTACGATGTTTCTATATTTCAAAACATCATATGCACTGACATTTGCTGCTGTAATGATTTTGACATTTTGAATGTTTCGTGAAGATAGAACTAGATTGCCATTACTAACTGAAGTGATAAACAAAACCGACTTTACTAATTTAGCTTTGTTAATGAACCCAGTTACTGTCTTTGTTTTTACATCTTTAATAGTTGAATCTTCTAGAATGATTACAGAATCTTTTTGTGATGCATATGCAGAAACTAGAGCACTAGTACGCATAGACTTGGACATTTTTAGTGAGAAATTAGCTGGCTTTGGACCGTGTGCTACACCACCACCACGCATGGATGGAGCTTTACGAGAACCATGTCGTGCGCTACCTGTACCTTTTTGTTTGTAAGGTTTTCGTGCTCGACCTGATACATCGGATCGATCTTTTGTATCTCGTGTACCATGACGCTGATTAGCTAGATATACTCGGACATATTGAGAAAGCAATTGATCATTTGGCGTTACTTCAAAGATTTCAGGCAAATCTAAGTTTCCTACTACTTCACCGGTTAAATTGTATATTTTAGCGTTGAGTGACATATCTTATTTCTTTATAATTGTGATGATACTATTACGTCCACCTGGAAGAGCACCTTTCAATGCAATTACTCCATTCTCTTTGTCTACAGCTACTATTTTAATATTCTTTATTGTTTTATTTTCTCCACCCATACGTCCACCCATTTTCTTCCCCTTCCAAACACGACCTGGCGTAGTACCAGAGTTAGATGAACCAGGATGTCGTAATTTATCAGATTGACCGTGAGTTTTTGGACCACCGTGAAAGCCCCATCGTTTGACAACGCCTTGAAAACCTTTACCTTTGGATAGACCTTTTACAGTAACCATATCGTCTACGAGAAAATCGTCAATATTGACATCAATATCACCTTTGAGAGTTTTTATATATCGAGGGACATAACCAAGATCTTTAAATTGACCACCAAGAGCTTTAGTTGTGTCTTTTTTACCGAGACCAATATATGTGGCACCATTGAGAGATTTTGCTTTTACACAATCTTTGACTGAGATAAGGGTCACAGGTACAGATACATTGTCTGTAAAAACCCGCGTCATATCTTTTTTTATTCCTATTAATGCTTTCATAATCGTAAAATAAATAAACTCGACACAAGCCGAGTTTACGATATTAAATTCGTAAACTGACTTACTCAATCAGGATTGGCAGTTTCAGTTTCTTTAGTCACAAGGTCATCATTATATAACGTTATGACTATAAAATCTAGTGTCACTACCTACAAAACTCTTTCTAAATAAGCGATTTTGACATCGCAAACAAAATTAGCTTTTTATATCAATTCCTACTCCAGCTGGAAGCTCAAGATGGGAAAGTGATTCGATAGTTTTGGGAGTTGCTTCTATAATATCCACAAGTCTAATGTATGTTTTTAGCTCAAATGTTTCCATTCCTCGCTTATCAATATGCGGAGATTTAATAACAGTCCATCGTTTAGTTTTAGTAGGTAGAGGGATCGGACCAGTGATTTTAGCACCAGATCGCAAAACAACATCTACAATTTGTTTAACAGCTTGTTCTACAACTTTGCTGTCAAAACCTTTAATTTTTATTCTAATTCCTCGCATATTTTTAATGAGCTAATAAAATGAAATTGGGTCACGAATCGCGACCCAAAAGATTACGCAATAATACTGACTACAACACCCGCACCAACTGTCTTTCCACCCTCTCGGATTGCAAATTTCATTCCTTCATCGATAGCAACCGGTGTTATCAATTCTACTGTACAGGTAATATTATCACCTGGCATAGCGATATCTACACCTTCTAGCTCTAACGCACCAGTTACATCCGTAGTTCTGATATAGAACTGAGGTCTATAGCCGTTGTGGAATCCTTGGTGTCGACCACCCTCTTCCTTAGTTAAAACATAGATTTCTGCTTTGAATTTAGTATGTGGCTTTATTGATCCTGGTTTAGCGACTACTTGACCTCGTTCGATGTCAATTCTTTCTAGACCTCGTAATAATAAACCTACGTTATCGCCTGCTTCACCTGTTTCCATTTGTTTGTGAAACATCTCTACACCTGTAACAACAGTTTCTTTGTCATTACCAAAACCAATAACAGACATAGCTTCATTGATTTTACAAATACCGCGCTCGATTCTACCTGTAGCTACTGTACCACGACCTTTGATCGAGAATACATCTTCGATGGGCATCAAGAAAGGCTTTGATGTCTCACGTTCTGGAATCTCGATATATGAATCGACAGCATCCATAAGATCAATAACTTTCTGATACCATTCACCTTTTGTACCTGCTGTTGCTTCTTCTAGAGCTTTGAGACCAGATCCACGAATTATTGGGATTTCATCACCAGGATAACCATATTTAGAAAGAAGTTCACGAACTTCCATTTCTACAAGGTCGAGCATTTCTGCGTCGTCAACCATATCAACCTTATTAAGGAATACAACCATTTTTTTGACACCTACACGAGAAGCTAAAAGAATGTGCTCTCTCGTCTGAGGCATTGGACCATCGGTAGCTGCAACTACAAGAATTGCACCATCCATCTGAGCTGCACCAGTAATCATGTTCTTAATATAGTCAGCATGTCCTGGACAGTCTACGTGAGCGTAGTGTCGATTAGCTGTTTCATATTCAACATGAGCAGTATTAATAGTAATACCACGTTGTCTTTCTTCTGGAGCTGCATCAATCGCGTTGATGTCTTTTTGATCTGCAGTAAATCCTGCAAGACGCAATACTGCTAAAATAGCTGCTGTGAGCGTGGTTTTACCATGGTCTACATGACCTAGTGTACCTACGTTTACGTGCGGCTTGTTTCTTGTAAATGTAGCCATTGTTTATAGATAAAAATTAAAATAGAAAACAAAAAAATGATTGAACAGAATTCAATGCGTGAAAGGATATCAAAAGATGTTAACAATTGCAAGTGCCTAATGCCTCCAATTCGCTTTAGTTTGTTGGGTTAAATTCGACTAATTCTTTGTTTGCATTTGCCCTCACAACGATATAATATTAAACGTTTTATGGATGATAAAATTCGTGTCATTTCGCAGCAGAGCAAGAAATCTCAACTTTAATCGATTCCGATAAGATTTCTCACTACCGTTCGAAATGACATTCGCACATGTGACTATCAGCCTTAATTGTTAACTGCAAACTGTTAATTGCCAAATTGATTAAACTGCCCAATGGATGATACAACTACAAAATATACGCTTCCAGACGATAATATTGAGGATGTAGAAGCTAATAATCAAGACTCTAATCTTGATTATTTTCGTACAGATGAAATAAACACGAATAATGAAACTTTGAACTTCAAAAATGAAGGTAAGGAAGATGAATATTCTGATTACAATGAGCATGAAGGTAATACTATAGATTTTGATGCAAATAGTGAAGATCTAAGTGGCGTCGATAACAAAGATATTTTGGCTCTGATGAAGGTCGTATCTGGTGAATCTATGAAAGTCGAAGATCTGGGAGATATTCCCCGAGCAATCGCAAAAATTGTTCCCTCAGTGATTGAGCGATTGGTATCAGAATACGAGTCTCTTTTTAAAAAATACAAAGATCAAGAACAGAAACTGATGTATTTTGCTAGTGTTCGGGATGCCCAAAAAGATGTTTTTCGAGACGCACTCAGCTCGGATAAATATAATATTGAGAAATATGGGCTGCTCTCTGTGGAATCTAGAAATATAGTCAGTGACTATATTTCTATGAAAGTCAGGATGAGAGATACCGAAGAAAGAATAAATAGGGTTTTATCAGATTTACAGGAAGTTTCTAATTTTGTCAGTAATTTTCCATCAGGTAATAAAATTGATTTAGATATTTCTGGAGAGTTTGACGAACTAGTAAAAAATGTAGAAAAGTCTCTCGCAAAAATAGATGCTAGCGTAAAAAATGATTTATACACTGAGATATCTGATGCTTTGGAAAATGGTCATAGCGATACGCTTCCTCAAGATTTATTGGATTTGATTCAGCAAGTCGTAATTGATCGACTAGAAAATGTCTTAAAACCATATGAAGAGCTTTCAAGCAAATATGTATCGGGAGAATTGAGTCATGCAGAATTTACTAATTCCTTACGCCAGAATGCACTTTTTTCACATCTGCGAGAAAAAGTTGTCGCTGATATCATCCGCGAATATGAGAATAATAATATTACTTCGCCTATCGTGCCGACACGATTGAGATTGGCCACGGAAAGAATGATTTCTGATGCTAAAAATTTTGCCAAAATGATGAATTTTCCTGCTGAAAACGGTAGTGTAAAAGTATATAATACAGAGTCAACTGTTCAAGGCACAAATTCTGGTTCATTTTCGCTCGATGATAATTAAAGTTTAATTAACCTCCTTAATAAATTCCATGAGCAATGAAATTAAATATTTTCTTTACACCGACGGTGGTTCTAGAGGAAATCCCGGTTTAGCTGCTGCAGGATGGGCTATTTTTAAAGTACAAAATAAAGATTTGAAAGAGAAAATTAAGACGGGAAGCAAATTTTTAGGCATACAGACTAATAATTTCGCGGAGTATACTGCTATAGTTGAGGGTCTGAAAGATTGCATTAGTGAGGGTATTTCGGAGCTTTCCATACGTATGGATAGTGAATTAGCAGTGAATCAGATCATGGGAAGATATAAAATTAAGAATCTACAGATTAGAATTTTTGTAGACGAAATTACTGAATTGAAGAAAAATTTTAAAAAGATAGATTTTCAGCACGTTTATCGTGAGGATAACAAAGACGCGGATAAGATGGTGAATCAGTGTTTGGATACGAAGAGATAATTAATTTTGAAGAAAGACTTATGTTAGAAAAAATTAAACGTCAAGATTGTCTAGATAAATATCCTGTATTTCCTTTAAGTTGGTATGATGAAACCAAAGAAGAAATGAATCATTTTCATCCTAACATTTATAATAGTTATATTTTAACCTTTTTTCCAAAATCTATAAAAGGACAAGACTCTAAAATATTAGCAAGAGAACTTGTCATGATGATATCTAAATTAAATTTTAATGAGCTCATATTTTTAGGTGACACTAACACTGCTTGGTTATCTCAAAATAATACATTTAAACCTGTAAAAGAGGCATTAAAATTTTTGATTGATAATAAAGTTGAACAAAAATTCGACGGGGGTTTGCAAGTTGAGATGATTATGTTGCCTATTTTTTTTGAACATTTATACTGGCTCGCACGTTGCAACGCGGCATTACCTAATTTTTATTTTACAAATTCAAAACAAAATATAATTGGCACAATTTGTCAATATGGTAATGTTCACATTGACACATTAAATAACGAAACCGATCGAATTTTTAAAGACATAATAACTAAGACCCAATTTAAATTCTTATCTGATGAGATTTGCTCACGGGTGGGTGAATCAGTGTTTGGACGCGAGGAGATCTTGATTCCAAAAGAATAAGGACGTAATATATTATAAATAATAGCAAATGGTTCCATCAAATGAAGTTAAAATATCAGAAAGAAATGATATAACCTCTTATGTTAAAGAGCGAATTCCCATATTGCATGAATTGTTACTGGAATCAAAGCCATCCGCGGGTATTTCAGGATCGCTATTAAATAGTCTTATACAGGTAAGAAATAGGGAAGGGGGTTATAATTTTAAGAATCGATTTGCTGATTATTTGGGAGGGTTATTAGCATTGTCCGCTTCAGGAGATCCAAAAGCATTTGAGATATTTAATTTTTTTTTGAATACAACCACATCAGATAGAAGAACTTTCAACGAGGGTTTGGAGACATTCATAAATAGAATGGGACAGTCAGGGGGAAGGATATATCAGACAAGACCAAAAACGATTCCGGAACTATACTCTCAATATCAGAATAAAGACCCATGGACTCAAGATTCAAGCCGTATATTTGATGCGCGAATGCAACTACTCAGTAAGCTGAAGTTGCCGAATGTAGATATGGAGGAAAAAATCACAGTCTTGAGATGTTTAAAGAATTTTGGATTTGAGGATGCCAACACTATGCAATTATTAATTGATACATTAGGATTAAATACATTGATGCCTGGTTTTGGTGGGTTTAATCAAAAAGCTAATGAAATAACTGCAAAAATCCCTGCTGTCAATACAACACCCGCAAATGTACCAGTTCAACTAAATCAACGAGTCCAAAGATTTTCGACTCCACAACTTGAGCCTATTTCTGCGCCTATTTATATAGATACAACTCCAGAACAGATTCCTCAATTACCTCCAACGCCCGTAATAGAACCTACCTTGCCAGTACAAGAAGTTGTAAAACCAATAACACCTGTGATTCCAATATCAAAAATTGAAGAAATATTAAAAAATAAAAGTTTAATGGAACCTAATGCTGTCTTTCAGGGCGATCAGACACAAGCCTTAGAGGTCAAAATATCCGATTATTTGGAACGGATGGGATGGAAAGTTGAAAGATATTTAGGTGGTGGAATGTCAGGTAGAGTATTCCTAGTCACCAATGACAAGGGTGAGAAAGTAGTTGTAAAAATGGGCATGAATTCGCAGAGTGAATATACTATCGCAAAAGAAGAAAAGGTTTTAAAAAATGAAGCTCTTCAAAACTACACTTATGAAGATACTGGCCACCACACTTTTGTATCTGGAAAACAAAGTTTCCGAATTGGAAACTATACTGCTCTGGTAATGGAAAATTTGGATAAAGATGCTGAATATATCATGTTGCCTGAACTTGCAAAAGTATTTCGTCAAGAACCCAATCCCTCACTAGAAAATAATGCTCTGGCATATGTTTCGATACTGGCTCAATTAAGTGATTTCTTGATAGTAGTAGGCGACAATGGTCTAGCGCATGGAGATATCAAATCTGACAATCTTGCTGTTAACCCAGCAGGATATTTAAAAGTTTTTGATTGGGACGGCGCAATAGATTTTTCAAAGGCATCTAACTCAAATTTGCCAAAATACATGAACGATCTAACAAATACATTACGATTAATTTTTGAACTTAATGGCGTATCAATAGGTAAATTTGATTCTTTACAAAGCGATCTATTGAAAGAAAAGAGAGAAAAAGGTCTTGAAACATTAAATAAAATGAAGGAATTTTATACAAAAAAATTAGGTAGTGCTTACGAAGCAAATAAAAAAATAGAGGAACAAGGCCTTACCACAAGAAAGATCAGCGAATTGGAATTGGATAAGAATGATTGCCTAACTGTTATAAAGAATTTAATTTCAGATCCAGATACAGCTCTCCTTCAGCCTTTAAAAAATGAAAGTGGAATTCAAATTTCTCTGTTTGATATTTATTATAAATATACATCCAAAGAACCTCCTCTAGATAGAGTATCCACAAAAAAACGTTTTGAGCTTTTAAGAGATGAACTAAAAAGTATTATAAGGGCAAATACCAATGCAATATAATCTCATTCTTCGATAACTATTTTCATCCTCCTAAGCTAGCTTTTCTAATATATTCTTGATATAATAAGACTTGTTTTTAATAAAATTGTTATGAATAAAATATATTCGGAAGGGAGAAAAACTCGGTATGGAGAGCATGATGCGATTGAGGGTCTTATTGGAAGAGCGATGATTCGCATAACTGCACTATCTTCTGCATCCGCTTTAACAATTGAATCATTAGTAGCACAAGATTTAAGGTTAGCACCAGCATCCGTTGCAATCGGTCTTGCAGGTGTAGGATTGGGATTTCATTGGTTTCTGAATAAAAAAAATAAAGTAAAACAAGGCAAAAACAAAATTTGATTTATTTCCCGTCCCCACGCATCACGGCCATAAATGCCTCTTGAGGAATCTCAACTTTACCGAATTTCTTCATTCTGGCTTTACCTTTTTTCTGTTTCTCCAATTTCTTCATTTTACGAGTCTCATCCCCACCGTACATACCTTTCAACACATTCGCGCGATAAGCGGAAATATCTTCACGAGAAATAACTTTTGAGCCGATAGCCGCTTGAATTGGGATTTTGAACTGATGACGTGGGATAACCTCTTTTAATTTTTCTACTAGCATTCGGCCGATTCGGACAGCGGCTGTACTGTGACAAAGAAAAGCAAGCGCGTCTACCGTCTCATTGTTAACAATAATATCAACTTTCACTATATCTGATGCTCGGAATCCGTCAAAAGTATAGTCTAACGAAGCGTAACCATGAGTCATAGATTTTAGCCTATCAAAAAAGTCCGTGACTATTTCACTCAGTGGAATTTCATATTTTAGAATTACTCTTTTTAAAGTCGTATCACCGGCATTTTGCTCAATATATTCGGTGTTAACGTAAATGGCTCTTTTTCCGCTCGCTAAAGTCATAATCTCGCCGATGTAAATATCTGGAGATATAAGCTCGACTTTCACCCAAGGCTCGAGAACTGTTTCTATCCGCGATGGATCTGGTAAATCTGATGGCGCGCGAACGATGTAATAACCATTTTCATCATAATTATCATCAACTGTACCAGGTAATCTAATTCCGTTTTGCAATTTCACACGATATTCTACGCTTGGCGCCGTGACGAGTAGATCCATGCCATATTCACGCTCGAGTCTTTCTTTAATAATGTCCAAATGTAAAAGTCCCAAAAATCCGCATCGGAAGCCAAATCCTAAAGCTGCAGAATTTTCTGGAGTGTAGTTGAGTGATGCGTCATTTAGAGATAATTTCATGAGCGCTTCGCGAAATTCTGTTGCTTCGTCATTATTTATCGGAAAAAAGCCGGCGAATACCATAGATTTAGCAGGTGCATATCCGGGCAAAGATTCCGCTGGATCTGTCGTCAGGGTAACGGTATCACCTACTCGAATCAGCGTTATATCTTTCAATCCAGTCGCGATATAACCAACTTCACCGGTATGAATATGTTGACTTTCTTTCATATATGGTCGAAGATAACCGACTTCGATGGGTTCTACCATAGTATTTTTTTGTACAAAAAGTAATTTAGACTGGATAGATTTCATCGAAGTGAGATCTAATTCGCCTTGAAAAACACGCACTTGCGCTACGACACCTTTATGGTCATCATAAAAAGAGTCAAAGACTAATGCCTGAAGAGGTTTATTGACATCACCTTTTGGTGCAGGAATACGCTCTACTATTGCGTTTAATAATCCATCTACATTGATGCCAGATTTTCCAGACACGAATAGAATTTCTTCACGTTTAAACCCAAGAACAGATTCTAACTCCTGGGCACGTCGCTCGGGCTCAGCGTTTGGTAAATCTATTTTGTTAATTACAGGGATTATTTCTAGATTATGGTCTATAGCTTTCATAGCGTTAGAGATAGTCTGTGCTTCTACACCTTGCGACGCATCAACAAGAAGGATAGCTCCCTCACATGCCGCTAAAGAACGTGAGACTTCATAAGAAAAATCTACATGACCAGGAGTGTCGATAAGATTGAGAATATACTTTTCTTTTTTCTCAGTTACTCCATATTCCCACTCCATCCTCGCCGTCTGCAATTTAATGGTAATGCCACGCTCTTGCTCAAGCTCTAGAGTATCCATAAACTGGTCATGCATCTGTCTTTTTTCAATTGTGCCGGTCATCTCAAGCATCCGATCAGCAAGAGTAGATTTACCATGATCAATGTGCGCGATAATGCAAAAATTCCGAATATGACTTTGTGACTCCATAAAATACTTTCCCAGCTTTAATAGATCGTATTCTAACAAATTTTGTATGTCATTTCGAATGTAATGAGAAAACTTGATGGAAGACGTTAACCACAAAGGCACGAAGTCGAAAATGTGGGAATAAGAATCCTCCATCTTTACAAAAGGGGAGTGCCCGATAGGGCGAAGGGGTTGCATCATCTCCTTTTTGGAAAGGAGACGTAAGAGGATTTTCCTTGCCAGTTGTATGTGTCATCCCGGATGAAGCGATAGCTGAAGTCCGGGATGACACATACGGGTATTAATTCTTTATTAAGTTCGCGCCGCCGATCGCCAATCCTGCAGTGACATCCGTATAAGCATCACTCGTAAAGACCTCCGCATTTGGGAATGTATTCCCGAGAAATTCAGAGATAAAAAATGTTTTTGACGATCCGCCTGTTTTCACGATCACTTGAATATCTTCAGCCGTGACATTCGCTTTTGCTAAAACTTGTCTAATAGTCTGTGAAATCCGACCCACATCTGGCCACATTATTTTTTTAAACTCACTCTGTGTGATTTGCTCATTTAGATTGATGTCAAATTTCTCCCACGGCATCGGCAGAATTTCATCTTGAATTAAATCTGTTAAAGCTATTTTAGAATTTTCCGCCAGCAAGAACAGAGATAGCCCTAAATTATTTTTTATTAATTTAATTAGATTTTCTACTACTTTTGGATTATCTGACTGGCGACGAACATTTTCGAGCATTTCGATATTATCTTTTTTCCGCATTATTACTGACATTTCCCATCGTGATGCATTCTCCATAATCCAATCCGGCATCGGGAAACTCTGTGCTCCCCATTTGATATCTCTACCAAAATACGGCATGAACTTTGATAAAATCAGATTCTCGTTAAATTTATTTCCACCAATATATACTCCACCGTTGGCGATTACATTCATCGTATGATCTGGATTAAACTGCGCTACCGTTGTATCAAAAGTACCACCACCAAAATCAAATACAAGACCAAGTTTTTTCTCCTTATTTTTCATCGCGAAATTATACGCGGCACCAACAGGCTCGTAAGTGAATGTAATATTAGTGAAACCTGCCGCCCGTGCTCCAGCCTCAATTCGTTGCAATGCTAATTCATCGCTACCAGTATCGCTAAACGTCACAGGCCGACCAATATTCACAGATTTGAAATCATAACTCATTTGCTCATCCGCTCTTTCTTTTATTTTTTTTAGAATAATTGTAGCTAGATCTTCCGCTGTGTAAATTTTGCCAAATGCTTCTGTATCTGTAAAAAATCTGTTTGGCATAACACGTTTCGGAGATACGATAAAACGACCTGGCAAATCAACTTCATATTCTTCAACGAGACGCTCGCGGGATAGCTCACCCTCCACTCCTTGAATTATGTCCAGCCACTCGTCCGTCAAACGACGATCCGTTTTGATTTCCTTGCCTTCAAAGTCTTGAGTATAATTTTGTATAGCTTCATCACCGACGAAAATTCCATGATTTTTATTGATGTAGATTGAGGATTTGAGAGTTTTAGAATTTGCTCCCTTGTCATCAACATCGAAAAGTTTAACCTGATTATTATCAAAAACAGCGGCGGAACTATTTGTTGTGCCAAAATCTACACCTAAAACTAAGTCTTTTGATGGATTCATGATTTCGGGGATTTGAAAAAGACAATTTAACATATTAGGTGTGAATAATCAAATTAATTTTTTGACATTATTTAATCCCAGAGCTACAATTCCACCATAAGAATTAATTTATGAACTCTTGCATTATTACAACCCGTATTATGGATCTCCTAATTTTAGGAGTCAGAGGTTGTGAAATGTAAGTAATTGAAATATTTCGCAAACCTCTTAGAGATGAGAGGTTTTTTAGTTTAAAAAAAGATTTTATGGGATTTAAAGACAATCATGGCTTTAGTGAAAATGAGTTGAAAAAATTACAAAAAATTCAAAACGAACAAGGATCACATGTAACGTTAGCTGATTTGGCTGGTGGTGGAGCACGCGGCTTTATGCCTGACAGGGAAAAAGATGGTAGCGTGAGTGAAGAAGCTCTTTTTGCAGCCCGTGATTTGAGCATTCCAAAATCAGAATCATCAGGAATCAATGATAATTGGGATCCATATGAGAAATTAAAACGATTAGGACTGTTATAATTAATTTTTAAAATTAACCGTGCCACTACAATTTTCAAAAGAAAATTTATATACTGATCTAATCTCTTCTCATCCCGAGTTCAATTCTACGCGTCTGGAACAAGCTTTTTCGTGGGCTCATGAATTACACTCAAAACAACTGAGGAAATCTGGTGAGCCGTACATAATTCATCCGGTTGAATTAGCAAAGCAATTGATGAATCTGGAAATGGATGAAGATTGTGTCATTGCTGGACTTTTGCATGATGTGATGGAGGATTGTGGAGTGAAATATGAAGAAATTAAGAAAAAATTTGGCATTACAGTTGCTGACTTGGTTCAGGCAGAGACAAAAGTCGATGACATTACGTCCAATGCTTACGCAAAATTTTCTGACTACAACAATTTAAAACGGATGTTGCTGGCGATGACGGATGACATACGTGTAATCATTATCCGGCTCTCCGACCGACTGCATAATATGAAAACTATTGAATTTCTGAAGCCAGAGAGACAAATTTCATATAGCCAAGAAACACTGAATGTGTACGTTCCACTTGCAGAATATATAAATATCGGCTCCTGGAAACGTGAACTTGAGGATATTGCATTCAAACATATTGATCCTGAGCAATATGAACTAGTGACAAACTTGATAGAGAAAGATCCTCGCAATAGACCCGAAAATATTCAACGGATAAAACAAGATCTAGAAAACTTGATGAAGGAAAATAAAATTCCGTGTGAAATTTCTGGCCGTGTGAAAGGAGCTTTTTCGGTAAATACAAAGATAAATACTTATTTAAAAAAAGGGAAGATAAAGGAATATGCCACAAGCGGAATTTTTGATCTTTTAGCTTTTAGAATTATTACTAATAATAATAACACTATAGATTGTTATAAAACTCTCGGCGCGATTCATGCTATATATGATCACATTCCAGAAGAATTTGATGATTACATTTCTCGTCCAAAAAATAATGGATATCAATCTCTTCAAACGGATATTTTCATCGATGAGCTTGTCGCTGAAATACAAATCAGAACAAAAGAAATGCATGAATTTAATGAATTTGGTGTCGCCTCACATATTTCTTACAAACTTCATGGAGATAAGGTCACAACAGATAATTCAATTGGCTGGGTCAAGAATCTAGTAAAATGGCAGAGCAAAGACAATAACAAATTTTCTATTAAAAATGTTTTATCTGATAAAATTTTCGTTTTTACGCCAAAAGGTGAAGTAATGGAAATGACAAAAGGCGCATCGGTAATAGATTTTGCGTATCGGATACATACAAAAATAGGAAATAGCTGTACCGGTGCCAAAGTGAATAATAAAATCGTATCTTTAGAAACTAAGATCCAGACTGGAGATATTATCGAAATACTAACATCAAAAAATAAGTCCATGCCAAATAAGGAATGGATAAATTTTGCTCAGACCAAAACTATTTCCGTGATTAAACGTGAAATATCCAAATTTGATTTAGAAAAGCAAATAGAATCTGGTCGAATGATTTTCCGAAATAAAATCAAAGAAGCAGGGTTAACTGTGGATAATAAAGTTTTGGAGAATTTAATAAATGATTACGCGGGTGGAATCGAAGAAGATTTTTTTCGCAGGATAGGAATCAAGATGATTAATTTGACTCATATTATTCACAAATTAAAACAATCTGGAGTTGCAAAAGTTATCGAAGAGAAAACTGAATTTGTGCCGATAAAAGCCGTCACTGCAGATAATAATATCATTCTCATAAAAGGTCACAAAGGCATGCAATACTACATGGCAAAATGTTGCAATCCAAAGAATGAAGATGAACTTGTCGGTTTTCTTTCGTTGGAACACGGAGTGACAGTGCATAAAAAAAATTGTCGTATAATACCTTTTTTGGAGCAGACAAGAATTATCGAGGTAACATGGGGATCAAGTTAGCTTGATCTAACTTTGCTTTCTCAAGTCTCCTATTATATTCATCACTATTTTTAATTTTTATAGATTAAAAAAGATAAGTAGAAGTATTGTGCTGCGCCCGGCTTGAGGTTCGACGAATCAAGAATGACCTAAAACAGAATTTGATATTCAAAATGCTGTAATAAATTGTTTAGGCATTAAAAAATTTAGAACTTCAAATGAGAAAACATTAAATGGATCCAGGCATCGTCAAATTGAAACTATTCCTGATTAAAAATAGCTGTTTCAGAGCTCTAACCTACTCATCAATACTATTATCCGTATCTTCACTATCCGCACTTTCCAGCTCACCGTCGTTATAAAATCCAGCTAGTTCATTTTCAAGCTGAGTGAGTGAAGTAAATCTTTCAGATCGTAGCATTTCATCCATCTGGGCGATGATTTCATCAGGAGCATTATTTGATCTCACGATCTGCATCAAATCTTCTTCATTCACAGGAAATGTTACTCCACGAAAATATTTCTCCATTGCGATAGGATCTATAGATTTTGTAATATCGTTTAATATTTGATCGTCCATAATAATTCGGATTAATTATTATTTATTATAACACATCATCATTTTTGATAATTTGAGTAAGAGGACCAGTTATTAAATCAAAAAAATCTCCAATATCACCGATAGATTTGTTTTCTTTACTTTTAGGGTTTTCTACAAGAAGTCTCATTTCAGATATTAATCCGGTTGTTGATTCGCCATTCATTACCATTAATGAGTGGCTTAGAATATTAGGACTTGTTGTGAACTCAACAACAGTTTCTTCTCCAAGTCTGGCTGGATAATAAAATGAAAAGTTAGTACCTTTTACTTCCCCTCCAACATAAACAGGAATTATCTAGAATTGATTAGTAATTCCAGGAAAAAAAGGACTCACATCTTTAATGGAGTTAATTTGAAAAAATTCACTACATTGTGAAGAAGATGATCTATGAAATTCAAATTTGGATTTTGAACCATTTCTATCTTCTAAAGAAAAAGCGCGTGAAACAGGAAGATTCATGTTTTTATCTAATGCATTCCATGTCTTTAATACGGTCTTGTTAATCTGAGCCAATACAGATTCAGGATTATTTGATTCAATTAAGTAAATAATTTGCACTTTCATGAAAAGAATACCTAGTTGGACCTGTCATATCTAATGTGTTTAATTCCCCGTTTATATCACATTCCCGTAACATGTAAAGTTTTAAAGTAAAATCCGGTTAACATTGCTATGAAATTTTATTTCCTGTAAAATCAGCTGAAATAACTCCAACAGTTTTTTCACGGAGCATTTTATTTTGACATAATTTTTTTAACAGATGGCATCACTCCAGGCAGAAAAAATCTTTGAATTAGGACCTATACCTGTGACAAACTCCCTTATCACTGCAATCATCGTGACGACTTTGATTATAATCATCTCACTAATCTATTATAAAAAATCTTCCCTGATACCGAATAAATTCACTGCGTTAGTGGAAACTGGTGTGGAATTCCTCTATACGAGTATAGAAAATATAGCAGGAAAAAAAACTATGCAATTTTTTCCGCTATGCGCGACTTTTTTCATTTTAATACTTTTTAATAGTTGGTTTGGTTTACTCCCATTCGTCGGACCTGTCGGAATAAACAAAATTGTAGATGGTAAAACTGAATTAATCCCATTATTCCGCTCTATCAACGCAGACATAAATGGCACTGCCATATTAGCTTTAATATCTGTTTTCATGACTCACTTTTTCGCGATACGAAGTGTAGGAGTATTAAATCATATCGGCCGCTATATACCATTTTTTAATTTAAGATTCTCAGATTTTACTTCGCCATCAAAAATAATAAGAACTATCGGATCGACTTTATTAAATTTATTTATCGGAATTTTGGAGCTTGTTTCAGAATTTGTAAAAATCATTTCGCTTTCATTCCGACTTTTTGGTAATATATACGCTGGAGAAATAGCACTTTCTACAATCGCTGGATTACTCGCATTTATTGCTCCATTACCATTTTTAGGACTTGAGATCATTGCTGGATACGTACAGGCTACTGTTTTTATGCTACTAACTGTGGTGTTCATGACTATATTGAGTGAAAAACATGGCGTAGAAAATCATAATGTTGACTCGGATGAAGTGAAAGCATCGCTTCATGCGAAATGACATTAGTCATATTTTAATTTTTAAAAAATAGTTATGGATTTTAAAATACTAGGTGGAATTATAGTCGCAATTGGTGGTCTAGGGCCTGCATTAGCAATCGGGATGATCGGATCAAAAGCTATGGAAGCAATCGGTCGCAATCCAGATGCATCAGGAAAAATCTTGGCAAACATGATTTTGGCTATGGCTTTTGCTGAATCAATCGCTATTTATGCTTTGGTCATCACATTTGCAACCGCATAAAAGATGAAATCCCCACGAGTCGGAGCAATTATTTTCAATAAAGATAAAGGCGAAATATTGCTGATGAAAAGGCATAATTTAGGGATTATGAAAATATTTCCAGATGCGTCACCAGATTATTATGTGATACCCGGGGGAGGTATGGAAGATGGAGAAACTATTGAACAGACAGCTTTGCGAGAAATAAAAGAAGAAACAAATTTAGAAATAAAATTGGATGAAATACTTTTTGAATATGATCGTGATGAGGAAATAATTGATTATAGCGGTAGTGAACCAAAGATCGTGATTGATAAACGCAAAGAATATTATTTTCTGGTGACAGAACATGAAGGAATACCGGAAGTAGGAGAACCCGAAAGATCCTATATGACAGCCGATAATTCATTCGAGCTTATATGGGTAAAAGTAGCTGAATTGAATGAATTAAATCTTAAACCTGAAGTTTACAAATCGTTATTAATAGATAAGTTGAAGGATATTTTAGTTAAATTAAAAAGCTATGCCAAGTATTTTGGATAAAATAGGAGTAAATGTAGTCTTACTGATTGCATATTTTATAAATTTTTTGATCATATATTTTGTACTAAACAAATTCGTGTTTAAAAAAGCGTTAGAAAATATGAACAAACGTCGTGAGCTATCAGAAAATCTAGTTAACAACGCTGAAAAAACTGAAAAGTTGCTTGCTGAATCTAAAAAACAATTTGATGAAGTTTTAGCTCAGGCTAATAAAAAAGCTATTGAAATAATTTCCAAAGCTGATGAAAGTGCCGATAATGTAGCAGATGAAATTAAGAAAAAAGCAGAATCACAAGCAAAAGAAATTTTGGAGAAAGCACAGAACGATATTAAAAATGAGCATGATAATTTGAAAAAATCTCTTGAAAAACAAATAGGAATATTAGTCGCAGAAACGGTAGAAAAAGTAGTAGGAAATTTGCCGAGCGAACAAAAAGAGAAAATTATGAGCAAAATTGATGAGGAATTCATAGGTAAATAATTTTTTTCTGAATGTGGGACACAACTTAAAACTAGTAACTATAAATCAATATAATGACCAAATATTTTCAACAATTAAAAAAACTAATTAAAAATAACGAATTGCAGATTCGAGATTTGAGCGTGATCGTAGAAGATTCTCGTTCAGAAGTGAATCTAACAAAACATGAATTACGCGTTTTAGTAAATTTGTTTGAAAAAAATATCATGAAAAACCTCGGTATCCTTTCTAGAAAAAGCAAAAATGAAATAGTGAGTGAACTTAAGAAAAAATTTCATGTAGAGAATATAGTAATCAATACTGACAAGAATATAGATCAGACACTACGAATCAGTGATGTGGTCTATACTTTTGACATTGGACAGAAGCTAGACAAACTGAAGGTATGAATTTAATTATTAAATTTTTTTGATGGAAAAAGATACTCTGGAGATAATCCAAAATTTAAAACAAAAAATAAACGGAATAAATACAAAAGTCGAGCGTAAAAACGTCGGCAAAATTATAAAAGTATTTGATGGAATCGCCGATGTGGACGGATTGTCTGAGGTAGGATATGGTGAAGTCGTGAATATCCGTGACAGCAAAGGAAATATTGCGCGTGCATTAGCGATGAATCTGGAAGAAGATAAAATCGGAGTTGTTATCCTTGACGATTATGCCAACGTAGTTTTCGGAAATGAGGTCGAGGCTACAGGTGAAATTTTATCTTTAGGAGTGACAAATGACTATCTTGGACGGGTAATCAATCCACTAGGCGTATTACTTGATGGTGGAAATGACGTGACTGTAGATAAATTTTATCCTATTGAAAAAATTGCGCCTGGTGTAGCGACTAGAAAAGAAGTTAATCAGCCACTAAAAACTGGAATTCTCGCTGTCGATGGTATGTTCGCTATTGGTCGAGGTCAACGAGAATTAATCATCGGTGATCGCGGTACTGGTAAAACATCAATCGCAATCGATACTATTATAAATCAAAAAGATACAGATATTTTTTGCATCTATGTAGCTATCGGTCAGAAATCAAGTAAAATTGCTCAGTTAAAAGAAGTGTTGGAGAGCAACGATGCTATGAAATACACAACAATTGTCGCTGCCACAGCATCAGATCCAGCAACTGTACAATATATTGCACCTTATGCCGGAGTAACATTAGCCGAATATCTCATGGATCAAGGGAGAGATGTTTTAATTATTTATGATGATTTGACTAAACATGCATTTGCATATCGACAGATATCGTTACTTTTAAAACGACCTTCTGGACGTGAAGCATATCCTGGTGATGTTTTTTATCTTCATTCAAGATTATTGGAACGAGCGGCTCGACGTGACGATGCATTTGGTGGTGGATCAATCACGGCATTACCAATTATCGAGACGCAGCAAGGAGATGTCACGGCATATATTCCGACTAATGTTATCTCTATCACTGATGGACAGATTTTTTTGGAAACAAATTTATTCAACTCTGGTCAACGTCCAGCGATAAATACCGGAACTTCTGTATCTCGTGTCGGTGGTAGCGCGCAGACGAAAGCTCTGAAAAAAGTTGCTGGTGGATTGAAACTAGAAATGTCGCAATATCAAGAGTTGGCTGCATTCGCGCAATTTGGTTCTGATCTCGATGAAAGTACAAAAGCAAAATTGCTACGTGGGTCACGAGTAAATGAGATTTTAAAACAACCTCAATACTCTCCTCTATCCGACACTGATCAGGTAATCCTAGTCTGGGCAGCAACAAATGGATATTTTGATAAATTTGAATTGAAAGACATAGAACATGAAAAAAATAATTTGTTAATAAATTTTAAATCGTTAAATCCAGAAGTAATCGATGCTCTTGAGGAAACTCATGTGCTGACGGATGAAATCATCGCTAAGTTAAAGGAAATTTTATAAAAGTGTCATCGAGAGGAGTCGATAAGACGACGTCGCAATGACAATAACTCAAATTAATGAATTTATTAAATCTAAAAAATCGAATACGCTCGGTAAAAAACATTGGTCAGGTAACCAAAGCCATGGAGCTTGTTGCCGCTACAAAAATGCGTCGTGCACAATTGCGCTCGATTAATTCTAGAAAATATGCTCAGGAACTGGGAAAAGTCATTAGCAAATTTGATTTAAATAATGATGAAAATACATCAATTTGGATACCAAAATCAAATGCTGAAAAAAATTTGTTAATTTTGGTTGGCCCATCAAAAGGTTTAGCCGGTGCATTAATTTCGAATCTTGGACGAGAACTCTATAATTTTTTAATAAAAAATCCAAATACAGAAATAATATCTATAGACAAAAAAGGATCTTATCTAGCCGAACGATCTGGTAAAAAAATAGTCGCTGTTATGCCAATAGTTAAAACAAATATTCAACAAAATGAACTCGATCCAATATTTTTGTTTATCAAAGAGAAATACACCTCTGCTGAATATAAATCTGTACATATTATTTATACGAAATTTATAAATACGATTCTACAAAAACCAAGCATCGAGCAGATTTTACCAATATTGATTGATAGCAGTGAAGAAAAAATTAGTTCTAATGAAGTATTGATCGAACCGAATAAAAGTATTGTCATCGAGACAATCATGCAAAAGTATTTTGAAAATAAAATATACGTGAGTGTATTAGAAAGTATAGCTAGTGAATTTAGCGCACGGATGATCGCAATGAAAAATGCCAGCGATAACTCGCAAGAATTGAGAGATGATCTAACTATGGAATATAATCAGTCTAGACAAGCAGCTATTACGCAACAGATACTTGAAATAGCCGGCGCACAAGCGGCGATGGAGGAATGAGGAAAGTGTATAGTTAATAATGCAAAGGTTAAAGTTGGAAACTGTCATCCCGCACTGGATGCGGGATCCCGTCGGAAAAACTTATTGGTAAAATAGATAAGTTCCCTCCTTGGGGAGGGTGCCCAGTAGGGCGGAAGGGGTTGCAGCCCAATCGTCATTTAATGAATAATTATTTTTGAAAAAACATATATGCCAGAAACACTATTTGACAAAATAATTAAAAATGAAATCCCAAACTGGAAAGTATGGGAAGATGATAATTTCTTAGCTTTTTTGACGCCTTTTGCGAACACACCAGGAATGACTATAGTAATTCCAAAAAAGAATCCGGGAGATTATATTTTCAATATCGATAATAATCTGTATTCAGATTTTATGAATGCTGTTAAAACAGTTGCTAAAATATTAGAGAAAGCATTTTCTACATCTCGAATTGCATTAGTTTTTGAAGGCACTGGCGTCGCACATGTTCATGCAAAGCTTTATCCGTTGCATGGTGAATTGGCTTCACAAACAAATGTTTGGAGTACGCATACAGAATTTTATCCGAAATATGTCGGCTATTTAACCACTGTTGAAGGACCAAAAATTTCTGACGATGAACTAAATAAAATTCAAAAACAAATACAAGATGCACAAAATAACTAGGCAACAGGGAAAGATCCCGCATCAAGTGCGGGATGCAAATAATAATTAATCCGTTAATAATATAAATATGAAACCACACGTAGTACAAGTCCTCGGTCCCGTAGTCGATGTAATATTCGACGAAAAATCAATGCCACAAATTTATAACGCTTTAGCTATCAAAGTCAGTGATGAAAAATCAATCATCGTAGAAGTTCAACAACATCTTGGTGATGGAATAGTTCGTACTGTATCTATGGAACCGACGGAAGGATTGGCTCGAGGCGCAGAAGTTTTTGATACCGGTGCTGCAATCTCTGTGCCAGTAGGCCAAAAAGTACTTGGCAGATTATTCAATGTACTGGGTGATACCATCGATGGAGAGGAAAAAATTGAGACATCAAAATCCCCGATTCATCGCAATGCCCCAGCTTTCAAAGATCAAAGTACGAAACCAGAAATTTTGGAAACCGGTATCAAAGCTATCGATCTGATCGCACCATTTATAAAAGGTGGAAAGGTAGGTATTTTCGGTGGTGCGGGTGTAGGGAAAACAGTCGTGATACAAGAGCTGATAAATAATATTGCTACAGCTCATAGTGGATATAGTCTTTTTGCCGGTGTCGGTGAGCGTTCTCGTGAAGGTAATGATCTTTGGCATGAAATGCGTGACGCTGGTGTACTAGATAAAGTCGCGATGGTTTTTGGTCAAATGAACGAAGTACCTGGTGCAAGACTCCGAGTAGCATTGTCTGCTTTGACGATGGCAGAGCATTTTCGTGATGTCGAAAAACGTGATGTACTTTTATTCATTGACAATATTTTTCGATTTGCACAAGCTGGTAGCGAAGTTTCCGCTTTACTCGGAAGAATTCCCTCGGCAGTAGGATATCAGCCAACATTGGCATCTGAGATGGGTGCGTTGCAAGAAAGAATTACTTCAACCAAGGATGGATCTATCACATCAATACAAGCAGTATATGTACCTGCTGATGATTATACCGATCCGGCTCCTGCGAGTATTTTTGCACATCTTGACTCTACTCTTTCATTGGATAGAACTTTGGCACAGCAGGGATTATTTCCTGCAATCGAACCACTGGCTTCAAACTCACGAGCGTTAGATCCAAATATTGTTGGCGAAGAACATTATCGTGTGGCAACTGGTGTATTAAAAGTTTTACAACGATACAAAGATCTGCAAGACATTATTGCGATTCTTGGAGTCGATGAATTGTCCGATGAAGATAGATTGACCGTAGCGCGTGCAAGAAAAATAAGGAAATTTTTCTCACAACCATTTTTCGTAGGTGAGAAATTCACAGGGCGTGAAGGAAAATTTATGACAATTGAACAAACGGTAAAAGATTTTGGAGAAATTCTGGATGGAAAACACGATAGCAAACCTGAAGACGAATTTTATATGATCGGTGGACTTAATTGAGTTATATAGTTTTATGGTTGAATGGTTGCATAGTTATTAATACATTCTTAAAATCACATTTAAATGAAAATAAATCGATTTGAAGATTTAGAAATATGGCAAAAAAGTGTTTCTTTGGCAAAAGAAATTTACGTGTTAACAACTTCTTCAAAGTTTAGTAAAGATTTTGGTTTAAAAGAGCAATTACAAAGATCAATAGTTTCAATAAGCGCAAATATAGCTGAAGGTTTTGATCGAAACAACAATAATGAATTTTTATATTTTTTAAAGGTTGCAAAAAGTTCTGCATCAGAATCTAGAAGTCACTTATATATTTCAAAAGAAATAGGCCATATAAAAATAGAAGATTATGAATCCCTGAATAATAAATTAATAGAAATATCAAAACAAATAGGAAAACTCATAGAATATTTAAAAAAGAAAAAACTGTCTCCCAACAATACAACCATTTAACTATCCAACCATACAACTAACCTATGAAATTAACGATTCTAACTCCCGAAAATATAATATTAGAACAAGAAGTTGACGAGGTCACACTCCCAACATCCGACGGTGAAATAACTATTCTTCCAAATCATGTCGCTATGATCAGCACTACCGGATTAGGAAATGTGAGATATAAAGCAGAAAATTCAGCCGATCAATTTGTTTCATTAGATAAAGGTTTCGTCGAAACAGATGGAAAAAGTGTGAAGATTTTTGCCGATGTGGCAATACATAGTGATCAATATGATGAAACTAAATTATTAGAAATGATAAAAGATGCAGAGAATTTAATGAAAAATGCATCAGGTGATGTAAATTTAGAAAAATTAAAATCTCAAATAAATATTTTCAATCTTCATTTATCATCAAAGAAAAGAAGGTCAATATAATCGAAATATATTCTACTTGACACTTGAGAATACAATTCATATATTATAGTTAATTATTTTAGTAACTATAAAAATGTTTAAGCAATTCAAAAAAGTTCCAGGGTTTACGTTAATTGAAATCTTGGTTGTGGTAGCTCTGATCGCAATTTTAGCCGCTGTTACTATTATAGCTATCAATCCTGCAAGAAATTTCGCTGCAACGCGTAATTCTTCACGTAGTGCACATTTAGCTTCAATTCTGGATGCTGTGACTCAATATACATCAGAAGCAGGTAACACTTTAACGTTAATGAATAGTGGTACTGTTCTTCCATTGTGTTCTGCTTCACCAGTAGCTATCGGTTCTGGTGTAGGAAATGCTAATCTCGCAACTACACTCGTTCCTACATATATTGCAGCAATGCCTATTGATCCTAGTGTTGGGACAGCAGCAAACACTGGTTATAGCATATGTATAACATTTGCCGTATCTGGTCGAGTACAACTCTCTGCACCTAATGCAGAAAATGGAGCCGTAATTACAGTACAAAGATAAGTTTGATGTGATTCAAAAAAGGGAGCTATAGCTCCCTTTTTTGTTTTTTAATTTCTTCCCACATTCCTATCGCGCGCTCGGATTAATCGAGAATAATTTTTTTCTAAACTGATCCTTGAGATAAGAGCTATTAACCAGTAAAATGAATACTTTATTATTTCTGAAGCTTAATCTTACTTATTCTCGAATATCCACGCGTTTTTAGATTGCGCCGTAGGATCGTGGATAACAAACGACTCACGCGCTGGAGTTTTGCATTTAGTCCCGTTAGGGAGTTCTTTCTGCCATCAAAAAGAACGAAAGGAAACACAATCTAATAAGATTTAATTTGGCCCTATGCCAGTGGAGACAG
>Ga0123338_10000841_pt1 | contig 30360 bp, 29 predicted proteins | sample grotaG_FD_89793 | JGI IMG/M metagenome (GOLD analysis project Ga0123338, IMG submission 89793) | Glacier valley bacterial and archeal communities from Borup Fiord, Nunavut, Canada, to study Microbial Dark Matter (Phase II) -... | ecosystem: Environmental > Aquatic > Freshwater > Ice > Glacier ...
GACTCATGAATCATCTCTGTTGCCGCCTATTCCACGGTAATTTTTCGTGCATTCTTTTTCTATAAGATCACCAGGTTGCTACCCCGCCTTTATTTCAATCTTGCGCGGTTTGGCAGCTTCTGCCACAGGAACCTTCAGCGTCAGGACACCGTTGTTGAAATCGGCTTTAGCCTTCTGGTGGTCCAGAGTCTCCGGGACCGAAAACTGGCGGTAGTAGTGGGCAAACTCGAACTCCGTGTATATTGGTCGCCCCGGCATGCTGCGTAAAACAGGCGCATTCAAGGTCAGAATCCCCTTATCGACACTGATATCCATGGTATTTTTTGACGCACCGGGGATGTCTGCGATCATGGTCAGTCCATCCTCTGTCTCGATGATATCCACCGCCGGTTTGATGTATCGCTCGTCGGCTCTGGTTTCTTCACGGGCCTGGACGTTTTTATCTTCGTTTCTTTTGGCTACGCAGATGTTTTGCATAATTTGTATCTCCTTTCTATACAGGCTTGATTTCAATCTTTCTGGGTATGGCACGCTCAGCCTTGCCAAGGGTAATCCGCATGATCCCATCCTTGCACTCGGCCTTGATCTTGTCGGGGTCGATATCAACAGGCAGTTCGGACGTTCGCGAGAATTTGCCGGAACCGAGTTCACAGCGGTGCACGATTTGCCCCTGCCGTTCCTCAAACGGTTTCCGTTCTCCACTGATCGTGATACCCTTTCCCACCACCGTGAGATCGATGTTTTTTGGATCGACGCCCGGCACGAGTGCGTCGATATACAGGTTCCCATCGTCCTCACTGAAGTTGACCAGGGGAAAACGGCGCGCTGTTATCGGTGCAAGAAACGTTGATCCGAATGGACGACCTAACCCGGCACCACGGAAGGCTTCATCGACCTCCCTCCTCAAATTGTCCAGTTCTCTTAACATATCCCAGCTTGCCATGTTGATTTCCTCCTTCGCAGTTAATTGTTAACAGGGGGATAAATCCATATTTCATGCCAGAGGGAATCTTAAAAATAACTATTAATCTTGGTGGGTTATGACTGCTGTCATTATCAGGATATGTTGAATATTTATATCAGGCAAGGGAGAGAGGGATGTGAATTACGGTAATACTCTGAATTACAACGGCTTTATTGAAGGTAATTTTTTATTGTCACTGATGAAACTTTAACACCTGTAACGCATCGGCACCGCAACCGGTTTATTTTATTATTTAATTTTGGTCTTGTTTTTGCTGTATTCCCTATCGGTTTCCACTGCCACGCTCATCTGCGGACGAAGGCCTTGACCATTGGTTGATGCCGGTTGACGCCTGTTCAGCAGCATACAGATTCCGTCGGCTTGCAGATTGCACCCCTCACGGATAGATGTAATGTTTTTTACAGCTGCGAAGCGGGGATCTTGGGGAAATTGCCGCACCTACTGACATACCATCGGTGTAACGGAGGAGTAACTAATCATCCTCAATGCCGAGTTTTTAACATGGTGAAATGAGCTATGAACCTTCTTGAGTTGTGCGACATTTCTTATTCGGCAACTGGCCGGGAGATTCTGACCGGGTTATCTCTCAGCATCAAAGCTGGAGAAGTTCATGCCCTGCTCGGCACCAACGGCACCGGCAAGAGCACCCTGGCCAGCATGATAATGGGGTGTCATGGATTTCAACCCGCATCCGGTGAGATCTTTTTTAACGGCACTCTGATTAATGATCTGAAAATTCACGAACGGGCACGACTCGGCATCTGCATGGCGTGGCAGGAACCTGCCAGGTTCGAGGGTTTGAGGGTGCGGGACTACCTCACGCTCGGGACGGTGACTGAAGAGCCGGAGTCATCGCTCAGGCTGGTGGGACTGGAGCCGTCCCGCTACCTCGACCGGATGGTGGACCGTTCCCTGAGCGGGGGTGAACGGAAGCGGATTGAACTGGCTTCGGTGCTGGCGCTGCGACCGAAGCTGGCGATACTCGATGAACCGGATTCCGGAATCGACATGCTTTCAACCGACGACATCATACGGGTGCTGGAGCGTCTCCGGAACGGGGGGAGCGCCGTGCTGCTGATTACCCACCGGGACGAGATCGCCGCAGCTGCCGATCGGGCTTCGCAGATCTGCGGTGGGAGGATCGTCAGCACCGGTAGTCCCGGCCAGATTGCCGCAAGCTTTAAAACCAGAAAATGCATATCCTGCGACGGGGAGGTCTGCAACGATGAATGAGTTTGACGAACTTATGACGGCATTGGGCGCCGCGGGAGGAGACCGGGCGATCCTGGAGGATCCGGCGACCGCGCACATCGTAGTGGTCGGAAAACGGATCGTCAGTTCCCGGAACCTGCCGGGACTAGAGGTGGAGGCCGACGCTACGGAGGGAGGCGTCCGATTGAAGATCAGGCTCCGCGAGGGGATACAGCTGGCGACACCGGTCCACACCTGTTTCGGTGTTGTTCATCGCGAAGGAGAGCAGCAGATCGAAATAGAGGTTGTTCTGGAACGAAATTCTTCCGCCCGCTTTATCGCTCACTGCCTCTTTCCCAAGGCAGAGCACGTTCGACATATCATGGACGCCCATATCGAGATCGGTGAAGGGGCATCGATGGGGTATCAGGAGCGCCACTTTCACGGTCCCCATGGCGGGATAGAAGTTATTCCGAGGGCAGTCGTCAGGATCGGAAAAGGGGGCAGGTACAGTTCGGATTTCACCCTCACCGACGGCCGCGTAGGAAGCCTTGACATCGACTACGATGTGGAGGCGGCCGAGGATGCCGTGGTAGAATTGACCGCGCGGGTCTTCGGACATGGCAGCGACACCATCCGGATCCGGGAGCGGGTCGTACTTGACGGGGAGAACGCCCGCGGGATAATCAAGACCAGAATCGCCGTCGAGGACGACGCCCTGGCCGAGGTAACCGGAATTACCGAAGGAAATGCCGCCGGGGCCAGAGGGCATGTGGACTGCATGGAGATCATCCGCGACCGGGCAGTCGCAAAGGCTATCCCGATCGTCAGCGTCACCAACCCCCAGGCAAAGGTCACCCACGAGGCGGCCATCGGCAGTGTCGACAAGCATCAGATGGAGACCCTCATGGCCCATGGACTGACGCCGGAGGAGGCGGTAGACGTGATCGTGAAGGGGATGCTCGGGTAGATTTACATACTTGAAACGGGAGGTTCAGCATGAAAGAAGCCATGTTTTACGAACGGGAGGGAGACAACCAGGTGCGTTGCGGTCTGTGCCGTTTCCGCTGCCTGATCAGTGACGGTGGCCGCGGTGTCTGCGCCGTCCGCGAAAATCATGGCGGCACGCTCTACAGCCTGGTCTACGGCAAACTCTGCGCCGAGCATGTGGATCCGATCGAGAAAAAACCGCTCTTCCATGTCATGCCGGGCAGCACTTCCTATTCCATCGCCACGGTAGGGTGCAACTTTCATTGCAAACACTGCCAGAACTACACAATCTCCCAGGTCGATCGAAATGCGCCGGTCCGAGGGAAAGAGCAGACGCCGCAGGAGATCGTGCAGCGGGCCATAGCCAGCGATTGCCGTTCAATTTCCTACACCTACACCGAGCCGACGATCTTCTACGAGTTCGCATACGATACCGCCCGTCTCGCCCATGAAGCGGGTTTGAAAAATATATTTGTCACCAACGGCTATATCAGCAGTGAGGCGCTGGCAACGGTTGCACCTTTTCTGGATGCTACCAATATCGATCTGAAAGGTTTTTCCGAAGGTTTCTATCGCGACGTCGTCCACGCCCGTTTGTCCGAAGTGCTCGACTCGATTATCGAATATCGCACGCAGGGGATCTGGCTCGAACTCACGACCCTGGTCATCCCGGGGCTCAACGACTCCGACAGCGAGCTGCAAGGCATCGCAGAGTTCATCGTCGCCAACCTGGGGATCGATACCCCCTGGCACGTGAGCCAGTTCTACCCCACCTACAAACTGACCGACCTCCCCCGGACGCCGGTGGCTACCCTGCGCAGGGCGCGCGACATCGGCCTCGCCGCCGGATTGCGTTTTGTCTACGAGGGGAACGTACCGGGCGAAGGTGGCGAGAATACCTACTGTCCTTCCTGCTCAACCCTGCTGATCAAACGCTACGGTTACATCATCGAGACGGACAGGATCAGCAACGGTACCTGTCCCGACTGCGGCACCGCCATAGCCGGTATCGGCCTGTGACGTCGTCATACATGAAAACGCTCGATTACCAGCGCGACATCATGATCCGGGAGCACCTGATGAGTCGTGGCATCCGGGATCGCGCGGTCCTTAAAGCCATGCGTGACGTGCCGCGCGAAGAGTTTGTTGACGGGCGGACAGTGGAGAATGCCTACGGAGACCACCCGCTTCCAATCGCCGACGGGCAAACGATCTCGCAACCCTATATTGTGGCATACATGACCGAAGCGCTGGAGTTGAACAGTTCCGACCGGGTGCTGGAGATCGGCACCGGATCCGGTTACGCCGCCGCGGTGCTGAGCAGGATCGTGACGACCGTTTATAGCGTCGAGCGCCTCGGCGGATTGGCACAGGGTGCCAGGGAGCGCTTCAAGCGGCTCGGCTACAGTAATATTGTTGTCCATGAAGGTGACGGTACCCTCGGCTGGCTGGAGCATGCGCCATACGACGCCATCGTCGTTACCGCCGGCGCACCGAAAGTGCCACAGCCGCTTCTTGAGCAGCTTGAGATCGGAGGACGGCTGGTCATTCCGGTCGGGAGATCCTATGATTTGCAGGTGCTGGTCCGGGTGCGACGGCTGTCTGAGGGTGACTACCGGAGCGAAGAGCTCTGCGGTGTCCGTTTTGTCCCCCTGATCGGGGCTGCCGGGTGGTGATGCGGAATCAGTCGTAAATCCGTAAACGGCATGTAATAAATTGGGATGCCGGTAAAATATTTAACTTCCCGTAAAAACAGGTGCTATCCGTCTGTTCCCCGCACAAACGACTCATGGCCATCCTGCCTCTCGTAAATTATTTTACCACCCATGTGTACCGGCACATCTCTAACGTATCAATATCGTACGCAGATTCAACCATAGTTTTGGCATGGCATGTGCAAAGCCACTGTTCCACGTACTATGAAGGTTGGGTATGTTAGAGCGTGTTTGTGCAGAGGGGAGGTGATGAATCCAGTCTGTCTTGTATCAATAATCATACCCATGGCTCAGCCACTGAACGGGTTACAGGAGTTGTGTCCAAGAACCAAATAACCCACATCCATAAGGAGCCAAACATGATGAAAAGATCAATACTGCTACCTGTAGTAGCTACCGCCCTGTTGCTGCCATCTGGCCTTGTCCTTGCGGCTGATCAGCAGCGCGACCAGGATCAGAAGCAGGATCAGAAGCAGGATCAAACACAAGATCAAATTTATGGCAGCCAACTTATGACACAACAAGAGCGCACCGAATATCGCGCCAGGATGCGTGCTGCTAAAACAGCCGAGGAGCGGCAGCAAATCCGCAAGGAACATCACGAGCTCATGCAAGAGCGAGCCAAGGCCAAAGGCCTTACCCTCCCCGATGAGCCACCGGCAAGAGGCGGTGGTATGATGGGACCCGGTGGTGGTATGGGACCTGGCGGAGGTATGGGACCCGGTGGTGGCATGGGACCTGGTGGTGGCCGCGGATACTGATCCAGACGACTATTTTTCCGTAACCTGGGAGACCCATGCGCTATCCTCCACTGCTGACTGACCTGTACGAACTGACCATGCTGGCTGGCTATCTGGAGGAGGGAATGGCGGAAAAGCAGGCTGTTTTCGACCTGTTTTTCCGCACAAACCCGTTCGAGGGGGGATACGCGGTTTTTGCCGGACTGGAACCGGCTCTCGACTATCTGGAGGGATTGCGTTTCCTGCCGGATGAGTTGGCGTATCTGCAGCGGCTGGGGATATTCAAACCGCGCTTTATCGAGTTTCTCCGTGAGTTTCGCTTCCGCGGGACGGTGACGGCACCACCGGAGGGAACAGCGGTCTTTGCCAACGAGCCGCTTCTGACGGTGGAGGGGGCGCTGGCAGAGGCGCAGTTCGTGGAGACGGCGCTGCTCAATATCATCAACTTCCAGACCCTGGTGGCCACCAAGGCGTCCCGGATCACTCATGCCGCTGCCGGGGCGCCGGTGATGGAGTTCGGGCTGCGCAGGGCCCAAGGACCAAACGGCGCCCTCTCCTGCGCCCGGGCGGCCTGCGTGGGTGGCGTGCGCAGCACAAGCAACGTGCAGGCGGGGATGGTCTATGGTCTCCCGCTGCGCGGGACTCACGCCCATAGCTGGGTACAGGCGTTCCCGAATGAGTTGACCTCCTTTCGTGCCTATGCGGACGCATTCCCCGACAGCGCCATTCTGCTGGTAGATACCTACGACACCCTGAAGAGCGGCGTTCCAAACGCCATCACCGTTGCTCGCGAACTGCGTGAACGGGGGCATGAACTGCGCGGAGTCCGTCTGGATTCCGGAGATCTCGCATTTTTATCCCGCGAGAGCCGCCGGATGTTCGACGAGGCCGGCTTCCCGGAGGTGAAGATCGTGGCTTCCAACGAACTGGACGAATTTGTGATCGATTCGATCAGGGACGAGGGGGGGAAGGTGGACATCTACGGCGTCGGCACGAAGCTGGCGACCTGCGGCGGGGCGGGAGGCGGGGCGCTGGGAGGGGTTTATAAGCTCGTGGAGGTGGAGGGTCTGCCAAAGCTGAAGGTAACCAGCGACATCGCCAAGGCCACCCTGCCGGGGAAGAAACGTCTCCTGAGAGCAACTGGGGGAGATGGCGGTTTGATTCAGGACGTGATCTGCCTGGAGCAGGATGAGCTGCGTGGGGGGGATACGGTCTATGACCCCAGTAATCCGCTCCAGCACACGACGCTCCCGGCATATACCGCTCTGCATGAGTTGCGGCGGGTGGTGATGGAAAGCGGCGGCCGGACGGAAGCCCCAGAAACGCTGGACAGAATGGCCGAACGCAGTCAGCAGGAACTGGCCGGACTGCCCCAAGGATGCCTCCGTTTCATCAATCCTCACCGCTACAAAGTCTCCATTTCCGGAAGGCTGAATGATCTGCGGAACAGGATGATCGAGCAGGTGCGCAAGGGAGAATGAACTATGGAAAGCAAGGCGGCGTTGTTGATAGTGGATGTACAGAACGATTTCTGCCCCGGCGGCGCACTGCAAATACTGAATGGAGACCGGGTTGTAGAGCCGATCAACCGGGCGGTGGAGTATTTTGTCGCTGCCGGGCTGCCGGTGTTGGCAAGCCGAGATTGGCACCCGCCGGAAACCAAGCACTTCCGTACTTCCGGCGGGGTCTGGCCGGTTCATTGCGTCCAGGGGACTGCGGGGGCGGCTTTCCACCCCGGGCTTCTCCTGCCGGAGGGAACGGTGGTGCTTTCCAAAGGGATAAACCCGGAGCGGGACGGTTACTCGGCCTTTGAGGCGGTAACCGGCGACGGCAGGATGCTGGCGGAACTACTGAGTGACCTGGATGTGCGGAGTCTCTATATCAGCGGCCTTGCTACCGACTATTGTGTTCTCTGCACAACAGTTGAAGCGTTGCGCAACGGGTTAAAAGTTACGGTGCTGACCGATGCCGTGGCCGGGGTTGACATCGTTCCCGGAGAGTCGGCTTGTGCTATCGAGGACATGATAAACGCAGGTGCGCAGCTGGCCATGGTGGATGAGCTGCAGGGACTTTTGGGGTTGGAACTGAGGCGGGGGTGACCGGTTTTTTGAAACCACCATCTAAAATTTACTTACGTGTACTGGCAGAAGTTTAGGGCGGGAAAGCACGTACTTTCGAGATAGGGTACAGTGTCAAGTAACCGTGTTGACATGAGCAAATGTTGTGGTAAGTTTTTTAAACGGAGAGTCGCCTCTCCGAATTCCCAGTAGGAGGAAAAGGACATGAAGAAATTAGTTTTAGTATTAATGGCAGTTGGACTGTTTGGAGCAATGCCGGCGTTTGCAGATCAGCATGAAATGAAGATGCAGGATGAAGGGGTAAGAGAGTGCGCTTTACAGGCCGAAACTCTCCAGCAGAAGATTAAGCGTTTGGAAACGGAAATTGCAAAAGGTAATAAGAAGTACGACGCTAATGAGGTAAAAAAACTCAAGACCAAATTGGATGAAGCTCATAAAATCTTAGATCAACTGAACAATCCATAATTCCATTAGGTTGAGGCGGGCCAAAAGCCCGCTTCAACCTTTTCAACCAAACAACTATGAGAAAACAATATCCATTATTACAGAGATAGCATTACCCGGATTTCTGAAATATGCCATCACTTATTCCAGAATATCATTGTTTCCGCCCACCCCCCAGATTCTGCATTATGATTGTTTCCAGAGAGGCATCCAGCATGGCCCGGCGGCAATCGACGCCGTCGATGCTGCCGGTTTTCAGCTTGTTGAAAAAGCGGCAGCCGCCGAAGCAGAGCGGCAGATAGGCGCACTCCAGACATTCGTCGTTCTTCCAGACGTCCAGATTATGGGAGTGGCGGTAGTCGTTGATGCCGTCTGAAAGGGTGCCGACACACATTTCTTTCTGTCCCATGAACACCGGGCATTTGTAGAGTGAACCATCAAACCCGACGACCAAATCGTTGGCAAATTCGATCATGCAGGCACTCGCCTGAAGCTTTTCAGTAGGGAAGCCGCGCCGCATGATTTCATCACGCAGAAACAGATTGGCTTCGACGCTCCACGGTTCGTTGCTGCAGGCGCAGGTCGCGGCGTGATCCCCCAGGCCGCTGCCGTCCGCCTTTGGCATAACCGGCGAAAAGCTGATTGCCTTCAAGCGTGCCGGATCAATGCCCGCTTCCAGCATGATGTCCAGCAACTCGGGAAAACGGCGGTAGTTGTCGCGGGTGTAGTTGCCTCCTACGTCCAGATCAACGATATCTTGCACGGCAACCATGTTTTTCATAATAACGTCAAAACTCCCTTTGCCGGAGACAAAAGGGCGCTGGATGTCGTGGATGTCGGGAGGGCCGTCCAATGTTGTCCGCACCGCCTGCAGCCCGAGCGGCAACAGCTCTTCCACCACGCTACGGGTCAGCAGAACACCATTGGAAAAAATGTTGAATGTAAAGGCGACCCCATGTTCAGCGGCTGCATCTTTCAGGCGCGTGGCGATTCCGCGCAGCAGATCCAGCCGCATCAAAGCCTCGCCGCCATAGAAATCCACCAGGACATCGAGGCCTACGGCCATGCGCTCATTCAGACGCCGCACCAGCAGATCGGCGGTTTCCGCGCTCATCACGAAGCGTCCGCGAAAAGGATCTTCAAAGCAGTAAGGGCAAGCCAGGTTGCACTCCAGAGTCAGAACAGCGGTCACCTCGAAGCGGCGGCTCTGGGCATTGATGGTGTCAAATGTTGCTCGCATCTCCTCCCGTTCGGCGCTGCAACTTTCCACCAGCACTCCCAGACGAATAAATGTATTTCGCTCGTTTTCAGTCAGATCGCCCCCGTCGCGTACCCTAGCCCACAAGGCTTCGGAGATCTCCAAAACGGCGCAGCGACGGGTTGATATCAGCAACATACGCCCCGGATTGTCCAGACATGGGTAGGTTATGACATAGTGTGACAGTTGCAAAGCAAGCTCCTTTTACTGGTTTCTTCATCTTTATAGCTGGTGGGAGCCACCCACCAGCTACACGAGCTGCTTACAGCTTTGCAGATGTAGTACTCTGGCAGCAGGCATTCACAACGTTTACCTCTCCGCCTTCTTCCAGCACGATCAAGTCATTGTTTTCTTCAAGCATCGGTATCACCTCCTTTTTGTTTACAATATAATATGGACAACATAGCACGCTTTCTGTTAATTAAAACGCTCACCCTATGAAATTTCACTACAACTCACATAACATTCGGGCACTCTTTCTGGTTCTCTGTCTGACCGTCTGTCTAATCCCCTCTATGTCTTGGGGCGAGGACAACGAGGACTCTACGGATCTATTCAACGCCTGGCAGGAGCAGGACGTTACAATATCCCGCGTGCCCAAACCGCTCTCCCAGACCGCCGAAAACGTCACCGTCATCACCGCCGCCGACATTCGAGCGCTCAACGCCCACACCCTGGCCGACATCCTCGATACCATTCCGGGTATCCAGCTACAGCACAACGGCGGACCGGGAATCACCGCCTACACCTTTATTCAAAGCACCGATTTTATTCATTCTCAGGTCTTCATAGACGGGGTCTCGCTCTCCAACCTGACGAGCAACTTTGCCGATGTTTCGCTGATACCGGCTCAAATCGTGGAGCGGGTCGAGATCGTCAAGGGGGCAGCATCTTCATCGTGGGGGCAAGCCCTGGGCGGGGTGATCAATGTCATCACCAAATCCCCTAATACCAGCCGTTCCCTCAGCGGTTCCGCCACCGCCTCCATCGGTGAACGCACCACAACCGATACGCGTACCGAGTTGAGCGGTACGAGCGGCAAGTTGGGCTACTATCTTTCCGGCGGCTATCTCGGCTCCAACGGACTGCTCCCGACCATGCAGATCGATTCCAACCACGTCTACACCAAGTTAACCTATGACCTCCCCAACCAGGGCCAGCTCTGGGGCACAGTCAGTTATAACCATTCAAATGCGGGCAACCTGTATGCTCTTTCTTACGACTTGAAAGAACGTGACGAGAAGAAACTCCTGCTTGCCTCACTCGGCCTGCGGTATACCCTTGCCCCCGGTCTGGATTTTGAACTTACCGGGCGTCATTCCGACAGCCGTCAAGACAGTTTCTATCGCTATATAAGTGATGGACTGCCATGGGAGTCTGCCCTGCCGACAGGTATAGGCAAGGAGCAGGTGAACGGAGCCAGTACAAAATTGACCTGGCGAAAAGCGGAAAACCTGCTGGTATCCGGCATCGACTATAACCACCAGTACGTTTACAGCAACAGCTCTGACGGTAGCACGGTAAGCCCATGGGACAAAACTGCGGATCGTTATGGTATCTTTCTCAACGACACCGTTACCCTTGGTTCCGTCAGCCTTTCACCAGGCGTTCGCCTGGACCACACCCAGACCAGCGGCAATCAGATCAGCTCATCTTTCGGCGCGACATGGCAGGCAACCGACAGCACGCTTCTGCGCGCCTATATTGGTCGCGGCTTCGGCTTGCCCGCGGTGCTCACAGAAATCAAACCGTTAAAAATATTGACCACGCAGATAGGCGCTGAAAGCACGGCCGTTCCTTACCTCTGGCTCAAGGGTACGTTGTTCCGCAACATGACCTGGGGTGACGACGTCGAGCAGCTCCTGGCTTTGGGGACTGAATTTGAAGTGCGCACCGCACCGGTGTTCAATACTTCGCTGAGCGCGGGCTGGACTTATACCAATACGACCCGCACCAGCGACGGCTCAACGGTCTACAATATGCCGCGTCATACGCTGCTACTGGCACTGCGCTACGATGACAAGACCTTTCGCGGTATGCTCGCGGGGCGACATATCCATTGGAACTCCGAGCCGGACTATAACGCCAGATACGGCGGTTTACTCTGGGATCTGCACCTCGGCGCTACCCTGCTCAAGAGTGAGAACAGCTCGCTGGAACTCTTTTTATCCGGCCGCAACATATTCAATGGTACTCAGTATAACAGGGACGTATTCCCCAACGTAGGCCGCTGGTTCGAAGGCGGAGTGAGGGTGAACTTCTGATGAGACGCCTACTCCTCATCATACTCGCCCTGGCGACCCTGCTCCCCTCCCTGGCCCAGGCCTACGACATCCTGGTGCTGCAGAGCCGCCGTGATCCGGCCTACGAAGAGGTGCTGAAAGGCTTCCGCACAACCAACAACGCCTCACAGCGGACGATCGTACTGTCCGACTATGCCGAAGTTGATGTCGTGCGCATCGTGCGCGAAGATCGCCCCCGGGTGATCCTGGCCGTTGGTGACGCCGCCCTGACAGCAGCACGCAATGTCCGTAACACGCCGGTGGTTGCCGTCATGTCGCTCGGCATCAACAGCCATAAAGTTTCGCACAACAATCTGACCGGTATCCCGATGTTTGCTCCGCCGGAACGCTATATCGACATGTTCAAAACCATGAAAACCAGACGCGTCGGCGTGATCTGCAACCCGGCCAAGAGCGGCTGGTATCTCCGCCTGGCCCAACGTGCAGCCGCAGCGGTCGGTATCGAACTGGTGGTCCGTGAGGTCTCGGCGCCACGCGAATCAATCGAACGCTTATCGGCGCTGGCCGGCAAGGTGGATGCCCTCTGGATGCTGCCCGACAGCACGGCGGTCACCAGGGAAACAGCAGAGGCATATTTCCGCTTCGGCCAGGAGCAGAATATCCCGGTGGTCTCCTTCGCCGCCGCTTATCTTGGGCTGGGTGCCGCTGCAGTGCTTGAAATCGACCGGCTCGCCATGGGTCGCCAGGCTGACGCCATGATGACAGAGATCTTGAGGGGCAGCCGCATAGAGAACATGCCGCTCGACTTCCCGAAAGGCATTACATTAAAAACCAACTCCAGTGTTTTGAATCGCCTTAGAATTGCCATCAATTAAGATGATTCACCGTTGCAATAGCTATCAGGGCATGATACCTGTTTTATAAGAAAACACTAAACCCTGTGAGGTATTGGCCGTGCCACTGCGTACCCGATGGTCAAACTTCTCCACCAGCTTCCAATTCAAACTCTTCCTCATCTTTACCCTGTTAACCTTTCTGATCGCCTCTCTGCTGAGTGTTCTGTACATCGTCACTGAAAACAATAAAGCACACCGCTTTGCGGCTGAACAGCTCCAACTGCAGGCACGGCAACTGGCCGATTCCGTCCGGCTCCCGCTCTATGCCGAAAACTGTGACACCCTGCGCCTGCTGGCAGAACAGGCGGCCCTGCGACCAGAAATACGGGCGGTGGTGATCACCGCTCCGGACGGCAGAGTGCTCGCTCAGTATCACTCACCCGGTTATTCCAGCCAAAGTGGCAACATCATCGAGGCGGTTGAGGTGCAAAGCAACCCACTGGTAGATTCTGTAGAATCGGCCATGACCGGCGGCGTGGCCACCTCCGCAGTGCAGATCGGCCGCGTAAGCTTGGAGCGGGGAATGGCTGACCTGTCACGGGCTCGCCTGCAGGTTGTTATGCTCTCCACCACTGTAGCCATCGCCTTCTGGATGGCGGTCTCCCTGCTCTGTTATCTGGTGCTCCGGCGGGTAACCAGCTCTTTCAACACACTTGTGCGCGGCATAAATGCCATGCAGGACGGCCGTTTTACCTCCCGGATAAACATTGAATCCAATGACGAACCGGGAAGGGCGGCACGTGCCGTCAATAACCTGGCGGACGCATTACAGCAACGCGGCGAGGAAAACATACGCCTCCAGAAAGAGCGCCTGGATATTGAGCGCCAAATGCTCCAGACACAGAAGCTGGAGAGTCTGGGGGTAATGGCGGGAGGCATCGCCCACGATTTCAACAATCTGCTGCAGTCCATTCTCGGCAATATTGAACTGGCCTCGATGAAACTCCCGGCCGATGCAGCGCCGCAAAAGTATATCGCCAATGCCATAATCTCTGGCAAGCACGCGGCTCACCTTACCAACTTGATGTTGACGTATCTCGGCAAGGGATTAACGGCCAAAAAAGAACTGAACCTGAATGAGCTGGTCAGGGATAACGCCGAAATGCTCTGGACGACCACCTCGGCAGCCGTTTCAACGGAGCTGCACCTCTCCCCGGAATTGCCGGCCATAACTGCAGATATTGCTCATATTCAGCAGGTGGTCATGAATCTGATCAGCAATGCAGCAGAATCTATTCTGGAGCAGCCGGGCCGGGTCAGGATCACGACCGGCACCCAGAACTGTGATCAAGCATGTCTGTCCGCCAGCCTGCTGGAGGAGAAACCGACACCCGGCCGTTATGTTTTTCTGGAGGTCAGTGATAACGGCTGCGGCATGAGCAAGGAAACCCTCCAGCGCCTCTTTGACCCCTTCTTTACGACAAAGTTTACCGGCCGCGGGCTCGGAATGTCGGCAGTTATGGGGATAATAAGAATACACAACGGTGCATTGTTCGTGGAGAGTGAACCGGACAAGGGGACAACCTTCCGGGCGCTGTTCCCGGTATCGGAACCTGCCCTGCCGACACCGGTTCAAGAACCGGTTATTCCCCCACCGGAAAGTGAGTCCCCGGTGAAACGGCTTTCCGGCCTGGTCCTTGTAGTAGATGACGAAAAGCCGGTCCTGAAGATCTGTACGAAGATGGTCCAGCTCTGCGGTTTCACGGTCATTACCGCCTGTGACGGCATTGATGCCGTCGCTAAATTCCGCGAACATGCGGATGAGATTGCCGTCGTGCTGATGGATCTGACGATGCCTAATATGGATGGGATAACGGCCATGAACGAAATATACAGGATCAGGCCGGACATCAAGGTGATCCTTTCCAGCGGCTTCAACGAAGAGGAACTGAGTGACCGCCTTGCCGATCAACCCCCTTCCGGATTCATCCGCAAACCGTACAGCATGAATGTGCTTGAGGCAGAAATGCGGAGGGTCATGCAGGCGGGTTAACCCAAAAGAACAGAAGTTAGAATAACACTGAGCAACGGAGCAACAGAGAAATCAGATACTTACAAAAAAAACAGGACACCAATTAATTAGAGTCTTAAAATTGGTTTTTCAACGGATTATCGCCTGATTTTGCTCCGTTGCTCCGTTGCTCCGTGTTTCAAATTCTTTTTCAGATATGCTCTCCGTCTTTTATAACTTACGTCAGTCCCACCTAAAAAATCAGCCACAAGCAAAATAGTTAACAATCCCGAGAGCATCCTTGCAGTACAACCCCTCCACCCACAGAACCCATCGACACCGGCAATTATTTTAACATCCCCTTTTTTTGTGCAGCACGTAACAATTTGTTATTCAGATGTTTTTTCCTGCATAGCTTGGCACGTTTCGTGACAGTTGTAACGTCACGGCGAAACGCGTCACAGCCGAAAGGAAAGCGGTATGAAGGCAGGCGGAGCGCTCTTCCATATCCATAACATCTCCAAGACCTACCGCATGGGTGATGTTGAAGTCAACGCCCTGCGGGGGATCGACTTCGACCTCTGGGCCGGAGAGTTCGTCGTGATCCTGGGGGCTTCGGGAAGCGGGAAATCCACCCTGCTCAATATTATGGGGGGGCTTGACGTGCCGACCAGCGGTGAGGTCTTCTTCCGCGACCATGATCTGACCGCCGCCGGCGAACAGGCACTGACGGCCTTCCGGCGGGAGCACGTCGGTTTCGTGTTCCAGTTCTACAATCTGATTCCCAGCCTGACCGCCCTGGAGAATGTCGCGCTGGTGACCGAAATCGCGGACAATCCGATGGACCCGGCCGAAGCCCTCACTCTGGTCGGTCTTGAAGAACGGCTGCAGCACTTTCCGGCCCAGCTCTCCGGAGGCGAGCAGCAGCGGGTCGCGATCGCACGGGCGGTGGCCAAGCGACCAGATGTCTTGCTCTGCGACGAGCCGACCGGCGCCCTGGATTACAGCACCGGCCGCCTGGTACTGGAGGTGCTTGAACGGGTTAATCGCGAGTTGGGGACCATCACAGCGGTGATCACCCACAACGCAGCCATTGCCGGCATGGCTGACCGCGTGATCCGTCTCAGCAGCGGCCGTATCGTTGAAGAGCGCCGCAATACGGCGCGGGTCGCGCCGGCCGACCTGTCGTGGTAGCTGCCATGTCACCCATGACCCGCATGCTGCTGCGAGATCTCTGGCGCCTGAGGGGTCAGGTTCTGGCCATATCGCTGATAGTAGCCTGTGCAGTGGCCTCGTACGTGGCGATGCAGAGTACCTACCGATCCTTGCTGCTCACCCGCGACGACTATTACGCCCGCTACCGCTTCGCCGACGTCTTCGCACGCTTCAAACGGGCACCGGAGCGACTGGCCGACCAGATCCGCCGTATCCCGGGGGTGGCAACGGTTCAGACCCGGATTGTCGTCGATGTGGTCCTCGACGTGCCGGGGCTGCGCGAACCCGCCACCGGGCGGCTCGTATCCATCCCCGAGCGGCGGGGAGCGATCCTTAACGACCTCTGCCTGCGCCAGGGACGATTTCCCGAAGCCGGGAGGAGCGAGGAGGTTCTGGCCAGCGAGGCATTTGCCACGGCCAACCGGCTCCGGCCCGGCGACCGGCTCGGCGCGGTGATCAACGGTCGCTGGCGGGAGCTGCGCATTGTCGGTGTCGCACTCTCTCCCGAGTATATCTACGAGGTGCAGGGTGGGGGCACGCCTTTTCCTGACAACAAGCGTTTCGGCGTACTCTGGATCGGACGGGACTCCCTCGCCCCACCCTACCGGATGGAAGGGGCCTTCAACGATCTGGCTCTCACCCTGTCGCGCGGGGCGAGCGAGGGAAACGTGATCGCAGCTGTGGACCGGCTGTTGGCACCCTATGGTTGTATTGGCGCTCATGGGAGGGATGAGCAGATCTCCTCCCGTTTCCTGTCAGACGAGATCAGCCAGAACCGGATCTCCGCCACCTACGTTCCGGCTATTTTCCTCGCCATCGCAGCTTTTATCCTGCACATGGTCCTGTCTCGCCTGACAGCGATGCAGCGCAACCAGATCGGGCTGCTCAAGGCCTTCGGTTACAGTAGCGCCACGGTTGGTCGCCACTACCTGAAACTCGCCTGCTGCGCCGTTGCGGGGGGGGGAGTGGCGGGCAGTGCGGCGGGGTTGTACCTCGGCCTCCGTTTGACCGGGCTGTACCGCGACTTCTACCGTTTTCCGCTGTTACGCTATGAGACCGGCGCCGACGTGGTGGCCGTTGCGCTCGCCATCACTTTTGCGGCAGCACTGGCCGGCGCATGGGGAGCGACGAGACAGGCGATGGAGCTTCCTCCGGCCGAAGCGATGCGCCCGGAGCTGCCGGTCGTCTTCCGCAGTGGACTGTTTGAACGAAGCGGCCTGGTCCGAATCAGCAGCACCACCGTTCGGATGATCGCCCGCAACATCGAGCGGCGCTTCGGCAAGGCCTGCCTCTCGATGGTCGGCATCGCCTCTGCCGTGGCGATCCTGGTGGTCGGGCAATTCTTTTACGACTCCATCGAGCAGATGATTCGGATTCAGTTCGAGACGGTCCAGCGTGAGGATGTCAACATCACCTTCGCCGACCCGCGTAGTTCATCCGCACGCCAGGAGGTGGCCAGGCTTCCGGCCGTGCTGCGCTCCGAACCGTACCGGGCTGTCCCGGTCAGGCTGCAGAGCGGCCATCGTGCCAAACGTCTGGAGATCATCGGACTCGACCCGGGGGGTGAGTTGCGGCGGCTGACAGGAAGCGATCTGCGCCCGGTCCGGCTTCCGCCGGAGGGGCTGGTCCTGAGCAACGCACTGGCAAAACTGCTGGGGGTCATGCCCGGAGATCTGATAACCGTGGAGATCATGGAGGGGGCGCGCCCGGTGCGCCTGGTGCCGGTGGTCACTACCGTGGATGAGTTGATCGGCCTCTCGGCCTATATGGATGGAGGCGCATTGAACCGCCTACTGGATGAGGGGAGTACCGTTTCCGGGGCTTTTCTCGCCGTTGATCCGCTGGCTGCGCCGCGCCTGTACGACCTGCTCAAACGCACTCCGGCCGTCAGCGGTGTAGCGCTGCGGGAGAGCATGCTGGCCTCGGTCAGGGCCCTGATCGGCGAGAGTCTCGCCATCACTACTTCGGTGCTGCTGCTCTTCTCCTGCATCATCGCCTCCGGCATGGTCTACAACGGCGTACGCATCAACCTTTCGGAACGGGAACATGAGCTGGCCAGCCTGCGCGTGCTCGGGTTCACCCACGGGGAGGTATCCTGGGTGCTGCTGGGGGAGCAGGCGTTCCTGACCTGCGCTGCGATACCTTTCGGCTGGGGGCTCGGTTTCGCGCTCAGCGCCTTCCTCGCCAGACGCATGTCAACCGAGCTGTATCGCATACCACTGGTCATCAGCAACGGCAGCTATGCCTTCTCCTTTCTCGTGGTGACCATGGCCGCCCTCCTCTCGGGGCTCCTGGTTTACGGACGGATACGGCGCCTCGACCTGATCGCGGTACTGAAGACACAGGAGTGAACCGGCATGAAAAAGAGTTCCAAACGGCTTGTGCAGGCTTTGCTGCTACTGGCGATTGCAGCCCTGGTCATCCTTGCCATCCGGCCGCGGCCGCTTTTGGTCGAGACCGGCCGGGTCATAACCGGTCCGCTGCGGGAGACGGTGGAAGCGGAGGGAGAAACCAGGGCCCACGACCGCTATACCGTGGCAGCACCGGTCACCGGACGACTGATGCGGATCGAACTGTACGATGGCGACCGGGTGACCGCCGGACAGGCCGTAGCGTTCATGCGGCCGGCACCACTCGATGACCGGGAGCGCGACGCGGCAGCCGCACGAATTAGCGCTGCCAAAGCATTTCAGCGGGCAGCCGAGGAGCAGGTGGCCCATGATCGTGCCGAACTGGAGCAGAGTCGGCGCGAGCGAAACCGTACGCAACAGATGACCGAACAGGGGATCGCCACCTCCCAGGCTCTGGAACAGGCACGCACAGCGGAGCAACGTGCTGCCAAAACGCTTGCGGCTTCTGAATACCGGGCCCGGGGGGCAACGGCCCAGCTGCGGGAAGCCAGGGCGGCGTTGCTGGCCGCCGAACCGGGTCAGGCCAGCGGCGGGCGAATCATCACCCTGCGGGTTCCCCAAACCGGGCCGGTGCTGCGGGTTCTGGAGAAGAGCGAACGGGTTGTAACGGCAGGCACCCCGCTGCTGCTGATCGGCGATCCCCAAAAACTGGAGGTCGTAGTTGATGTGCTTTCGAGCGATGCCGTCAGGGTTCGCCCCGGTGCAGAGGTGGTGCTGGATGAATGGGGGGGCGCAGAGCCGCTTAAGGGGAGGGTCAGAATCGTGGAGCCCTACGCCTTTACCAAGGTATCAGCGTTGGGAATCGAGGAGCAGCGGGTCAACATCGTCGTCGACTTCATCGATCCACCCGGCCCGCTGGGGGATGGTTATCGGGTAATGGCGAGAATCGTCACCTGGTCGAAGGACAATCTGCTTAAAATCCCGATCAGCGCTCTGTTCAGACAGGGGGAGAGCTGGTGCGTCTTTGTGGTGGAGCACGGCGTAGCCAGACGGCGCACGGTCACAATCGGACACCGCAACCAATCGGAGGCCGAAATTGTTAGCGGCCTCGCCAGCGGCGAAACGGTCGTGCTGCACCCTTCAAACCAGCTTGACGACAACATGCGGGTCAGGGTCATGTGACCCAATTTTACACAGAGGAGGAGTCTTACCATGAGAAGATTGACAGTGTGTACACTCTGGGCGCTGCAGGCGGCGATACTGGCAGTTACTATGCTTCCCGGAACGGCCCGGGCAAAGGAATTAGCGCCTGACTTTGTAGAGTTGGCCAAAAAGTTGAAACCATCGGTTGTCAATATCGGCACAGCCAAAACCGTGAAACCACGGCGGCAGTTCCAGCGCCCTTTTGGAACGCCCTTCGGGAACGACCCGTTCCAGGAATTTTTCGACCGTTATTTTGACGACATGCATCCGCAGGGGTACAAGCAGCGGAGCCTCGGTTCCGGTTTCATCATCGAGGGGGGGTATATCCTTACCAATAATCATGTGGTAGCCGGCGCTGACGAAATAAAGGTAAAGCTGGCTGACAACCGTGAATTCAAAGCAGAAATAAAGGGAGTTGATGAGCGGCTGGATCTGGCATTGCTGAAGATTGACGCCAAGGAGCCGCTGCCGGCGGCAAAACTGGGCGACAGCGACACCATTCAGGTGGGAGAGTGGGTTATGGCCATCGGCAACCCTTTTGGTCTGGCTGAGACGGTTACAGCCGGCATTGTCAGCGCCAAGGGAAGGGTTATCGGCAGTGGTCCGTACGACGATTATATCCAGACCGACGCTTCCATCAACCCCGGCAACTCAGGCGGTCCCCTGTTTAATACCCGTGGCGAGGTAATTGGCATCAATACGGCGATTGTTTCCGGTGGCCAGGGGATCGGCTTCGCAATTCCGGTCAACATGGCCAACGCCATCATCCCCCAACTCAAGGAAAAAGGGAAAGTGACCCGTGGCTGGCTGGGGGTCAGCATCCAGCCGGTAACCCCTGATCTGGCTAACTCCTTTGGTTTGAGGAGCGAAAAGGGAGCTCTGGTCAGCGGAATCATTCCGGAAAGTCCGGCCGAGAAGGGGGGGGTGAAGGCGGGTGACATTATTCTGGAGTTCGATGGGAAGAAAATCCAGGAGACGAGCGAACTCTCCAGGATGGTGGCAGCGACGCCCGTCGGCAAGAAGGTTGCGCTAACAGTAATGCGTGACGGCACAGAAAAGAAGGTCACGGTCGTCATCGAACGCTTGAAAGAGAACGGCGGAGATGATGGGGTAGAAGCAACCCAGGACAAACTTGGCCTGACCGTCAAAGAGCTGAACAAGGATCTGGCTGAACGGTTACAGCTCAAAGAGACGACCGGGGTGGTAGTATTCGGGCTGAAATCTGACGGGGCGGCCCAAGAGGCGGGCATCGCCGAAGGTGACATTATCAAGGAGATCGACGGAAGAGCGATTGCAACGCTTAAGGATTACGAGAAGGCTGTCGCTGCCCATAAAAAAGGGAAGATTATCCGATTTCTTCTGAAGCGCGGCGACAGTTCACTCTATCTGGCAGCCACGCTCGACTAGAAACGAAATATCGATGGCCATAGCTTTCAGGTCGACCGGGTTGTGAATCTGTTAAAGGTAGAGAAATAGAGGGGCCGAACGGCAAAGGATCAACCATGACACACTATATTGAGCTGTTAATCGTCTTCGTTATCCAGCTCTTTATTATAGTCGATCCGCTTACCGGCATCCCGATCTTCCTCGCCATAACACCGGGCAAGAGCAGGCGCGAACGACGGGTCATGGCACGGCGGAGCTGCATCATCGCCTTTTTTGTGGTCGTCTTTTTTCTTGTGGCAGGTTCTTCAATCCTTGAATATTTCGGCATCACAACCTCGGCCGTTCGGATCTGCGGGGGGATCCTCCTCTTCATCATCTCCCTCGAACTTCTCTATGGCAGAGCCACCGGTACGCAAACGAGCAGCCGGGAGGAGCGACTTGCAGAAGAGAAAGAGGACGTTTCTGTTACGCCGCTCGCAATCCCGCTGCTGGCCGGTCCGGGTGCCATTGCCACTACCCTTGTTTTTGCAGAGCGGGCGAACAGCACGCTCGCCTTTGCCACACTGGTAACTGGAGCAGCCATTGTTTTTGCACTTGTCTATGTAGTTCTTCATTGGGGCGAAGAGCTGGCCAGGGTCATAGGCGCCCTCGGCATGAAAATTGTCACAAGGACGATCGGTCTTCTCCTTGCATTTATTGCCGTCCAGTATGTCGTCGATGGCATTCGAACCATCAGCGGGTAAATCCACCTTCACCACAAAGGAGCGACCATGAAGCCGTTACAACTGGCTGTTATCGGTTTCGGCACACTGGGGAGGGCCTGCTCGGCCGTTGTAAAACAAGACCTGATTCAGGCGGTGTCAGACTCACCGTTTCTCCCACCGGTACACCCGCATCGGCGGAATATTAAAAAGCTCCAGTTCCATATGCTCCGTTCCCATGAAAGGCCTGGCCAGGGTGGCAACCCGCGTGCTCACCTGATAAGCCACGAAGCGCCCTCCCGGTGCAAGCAAGGAAGATATCTCCTCAAGGAGTTGGGAACCGGACGACACGCTCATGGTGGAAAAAGGAATACCTGAAATCACCACATCCGGGGCGCCAAGCCCGTACTGGGCAAGAATATCCTTCAGCCGGCAGGCGTCACCCCGATGAGCTATGAGTCGCTTGTCGCCGATGCCTTGAACCAGAGCATGCAGACGGGGGTTAACCTCGACACTGAGGAGTCTCGTATGCGCAGGGGCTGCGCGCAGGATTGCCCGCGTCGAACCGCCATTCCCGGGGCCCAGCTCCACGATGGTCGTGGCCGAACCGATCCCGGCAGCAGCCACAATGCGGCGCAGGAGGAATTGGGAGCTCGGGATAATCGACCCGACCTGGAGAGGGTGTTTAACGAACGCTGCAAAGAAGGCGAGCTGGTCTGTCATCTTGGCATCATGGTGCTTCACAGAAGCTCGTATCAACTCTTCTTGCTTGTCTTCGCAAAGAAGGTGGAATACTGCTGGACAACATTGCCCCCCGTGCAATCAGGACATGTGATGCTCCCCTTTTCATGCTCCGATAGGCTCAACTGGAGCGCAAACACCTTCCCGCAATTATTGCAGCGATACTCGTACATCGGCATACTCATTTTCCTCCTCATGAAAAGATTTTTCTACCGTACACGGGTTAATAAAAAAAATGGATCAGGTCCAGCCGAAGAGCCATATTAGCTCCCTATAACCGTGCAGAACGGTCGAGCAGATGCTTTTTCCTCTCGGAATCAGAAACTCTGCCGCATAACGATACCGATCCTGGCAGTACCCGCACGGTCACGCTCCACAACCGGCATCAGAAAATACCGGTCGGTGATTGTTGCACCGATCATTGCCCCAATAGTGTGCGAAGCCACATCCAGGAGTGAACTTGAGAATCTTGCTCCATCGGTGACCTGTACCCCTTCCCCGATCAGGGTGACGGCAGTGCTGACGGTAAACCCGACCATGGCGCGGTGCTCCGGCCAGTACTTGTCAGCAACGGTGGCGGTGACGGCACCGGCAATGAGTGCCCCGCCTATAGCATGGCTCGTTTCGCTCGTAACGCAGTCGGCTGCCAGCGCCTGAGAGGCAAAGAGAAGGTAGCCACATATCCATAACGCTTTATTCACCACACCCCTCCCGCAGCCATGTCCTCCACGTCGATCAGTGCGGATCTTCAGCAGCAATCAGATACATATCTCATGCCAAGCACTACAGCAAAATTATCATGCAATATTAAGCTGTTAAGATTTTAGCGCCAGATAGTGACAGTGCAGTATGTGCTGCAGGCCAATGGGACAGAAGAGGAATATGCAGGTAACTACCCAAAGAACCTCACATTTCTGATATGTCATTTTTTTCTCAAGAGCACTGTTTGTTACATCTATTGGAGGGTCAGATTGAATTCCTTTACACATTCACAGTTGACCCGTTCAGCGGCTTTATAAGCGCCAAGGCACCCATTCCATGCTCTGGAAGAAATCACACACTGTTAAAATTACCGGGAGAGTGTCGAACTCGCTTACACTTCCCTTTCCCTATCACAGGTTAAAAATCCAGCGTTAATTTAAATAACTAATAGTTCCATATTGTTATGGCAAAATATTAGGTTTGGCATCTTTATAGCAGGCTCCTATCATAAGTCTAAAATCGATCCATTCCACCCAAAGGGGGGAGAAAGCCATGAGAAAAAATTCGAAGGAAATGAGTTCAATTTTGGATAAGCGAGTTGTATCCAAAATGAAGCGCACTATCTTGTCTCTATTCGTAGTAGCGGCACTGGGCGCGTTTCTTTACCCCACCGTGGGATCTGCCCAGTCAATACTGGGTTCGGCGGAGAGCTTTGCGGTCCTGGGTGCCTCGACAGTTACCAATACCGGTCCGACCACCATCACCGGCGATCTGGGTGTTTATCCAGGCAGTTCGATCACGGGCTTGGGGAGCATTACGCTCAACGGGACTGTGCATCAGACGGACGCGGTTGCGCAGCTGGCTCAGATTGATGTCACCACTGCGTACACTGGCCTGGCAGCCATGCCGTCCACGACTAACCTGACGGGTCAGGATCTGGGTGGACTCACGCTCACATCTGGCGTCTATAGTTTTGACTCGTCGGCTCAGCTGACGGGAACACTCACTCTCGACGCCGAGGGTAACAACAATGCGTACTGGGTTTTTCAGATAGGGAGCGCACTCACGGCAGCAAGCGGCTCTGCGGTTCAGGGGATCAATTTCGGATCCAATAACGGCTTCGATGCCGGCTTGTTCTGGCAGGTCGGAAGCTCCGCAACTTTAGGTACCAGCACTGCATTCGAAGGTAATATCATCGCACTCGAGAGCATCACCCTGAACACCACTGCGTCAATTATTAACGGCAGAGCCTTTGCGCAAACTGGTGCGGTGACGATGGATACCAACGTCATCAGCAACGTTTGCCCCCCCCCCAACAACGGCCCCGGCTTCATCGGAGGCCTCGAATTTGACAGTTCTGGCAGTGTCGTACCAATTGGCCCATCGGGAGGTGAAGGTGAAGGTCCCGCGCCGGTCCCGGAACCCGCAACAATGCTCCTTCTTGGCTCCGGGCTGGCCGGATTGGCGGCATTCAGGAGAAGGTTCAATAAAGCCTGATCAGGCGTGTTAGTCCCCAGGTTGTTAAGGGTTTTAAAAAAACGTTGGGCGGGGAGTTTTCGAAGAGCTCCCCGCCTTGTGCTTCCCGGGGTGCCGCTCGAAAATCTGTCATAAGCAAAACATTTAACAATCCCGGGTATATCCTTGCCGTTCAAGCCCTCCTCCCATGAAAAACATCGACAACAGCACTTATTTTAACATCCACTATTTTGGCCTGATACCTAACACATTGTTATTTAGATGTTTATTTACGCCAATGCTTGGCACGTTTCGTGACGGCTGTAACTTCTCCGACAATACTCGTCACAACAAAAAGGAACAGACCATGTCCCTACCACCGCAGCTGCGTAAAATATCTAACACAGTATGGGAACTCCCTGTCAGCTACAAGGAGGGGATGCGGGTTCCTGCACGGATTATCGCCTCGGAGTCGCTCTTGGGCGGCATGGAGGCCGGCGTCTTCGACCAGGCCGCCAATGTGGCCTGCCTCCCCGGCATCATCAACTATTCGTACTGTATGCCGGACGGCCACTGGGGATACGGCTTCCCTATCGGCGGCGTGGCGGCTTTTGACCCGGCCACCGGCGTGATTTCACCGGGTGGAATCGGTTTTGACATCAACTGCGGCATGCGCCTCTGCCTGACGGCTCTGACGGAGGAGGAGGTGCGGCCGCGCATTCGCGAACTGGTGGATCAGCTGTTCTTCGCGATCCCGACCGGGGTCGGCTGTACCGGTTTCGTCCGCTGTTCGCACAGCAAATTCCGCCGGGTGATCGAGAACGGCTCCCGCTGGTGCCTGGAGAACGGCATGGCGACCCCGGACGATCTGGAAATGACCGAGGAGGGGGGGTGCTTCGAGGGGGCCGATGCCGACGCATGCAGCGACAAGGCAATAGAGCGGGGGGGCGACCAGATAGGCACCCTCGGTTCCGGCAACCACTACTGCGAGATCCAGGTGGCCCGGCCGGAGAACATCTTCGACGAGGCGACCGCCCGGGCCTTCGGCATCACGGTTCCCAACCAGGTGGTGATCATGTTTCACTGCGGCAGCCGAGGCTTCGGCCATCAGGTGGCAACCGACTACCTCCAATCCTTTCTAAAGGTCATGACGGTCAAATACGGGATCAAGTTGTATGACCGGGAGCTGGCCTGTGCCCCCTTCCGCTCTCCCGAGGGGCAAGCCTACTTTGCAGCGATGAAATGCGCGGCCAACATGGGCTTCGCCAACCGCCAGGTGATCCTCCACCGGATCCGCGAGGTATTCTCCCGGCTCTTCCATCGCTCACCGGAGGATCTGGGAATGCGCATGGTATATGACGTGGCCCACAACACCGCCAAGCTGGAGAAGCATCTGATCGAGGGGGAACAACGTGAGGTGCTGGTGCACCGTAAGGGAGCGACCCGTTCCTTTGGCCCGGGGATGTCCGGCCTACCGGAATGCTACCAGAAAACCGGTCAGCCGGTCATTATCGGCGGCAGCATGGAGACCGGTTCCTACCTGCTGGCAGGGATGGCAAGCGCCGCCCCTACCTTCTACACAACCGCCCACGGCAGTGGCCGGACCATGAGCCGCCACCAGGCTAAAAAGATGGTTCAGGGGCGGAAGTTGCTGGGTGAGATGGAACAGCGCGGCATCTATGTCCGCACCGCCTCGTACGGCGGCTTGGCCGAGGAGGCGGGGCTGGCCTACAAGGATATCGACCTTGTGGCGCGGGTAACGGAAGAGGCCGGGCTGAGCAGAAGGGTCGTGAAGCTGGCGCCGATCGGCAACATCAAGGGGTGAGTATGCCGTTCCGCTTTCTGGAAGATATCGGCACCGCCGACGTTGCCTTCGAGGCCTGGGGTGGGACGCTGGAAGAACTGTTCATCTCCGGTGCTTCCGCCCTGCTGAGTACCATGACGGAAGCACCTGAGCAGGTGGCGCGGCGGCAGGAGATCACAATTAAGCTTGAGCACCAAGAGCTGGATCTGCTGTTCTGGTCATTCCTGCAGGAGTTGATTTTCTATAAAGATGCCCGCCTACTGCTTTTACATGCCGATACGGTGCGAATAGAGGAGCGGGAAGGCAGTTTCAGTCTGGAGGCGATTGTCAGTGGGGAGCAGATCGATGCCGGCCGGCACCGCCTGCTGGTCGATGTCAAGGCGGTCACGCTGCACCGCTTGCAGGTCGAGTACAAGGGTAATGCCTGGAAAGCGGTTGCCGTGCTGGATGTGTAATACAGTACCTATCCGGTTTAGACGTGTTAAAGGAGCTTGTTATGCGGATTGTACTCATTGAAATACTACTGAACTTTTTTATAATGAGCGTATTTCCTGTTTTATGTCTATCCGCAGAGTCCGGATGGAATGAAGCCGGTGTCAGAACCGGTATTATGGCGACCTCCAAGAGTGAGTATTTTCGCCAGTATGAAGCGTTTGCGGTTTATGGCCTGCCTTGGGAATGGCGAGACTCTTCAGGGTGGAGCTTGTTTCCGCACGCCAATACTTCTCTCGGGGTTCTAAGTGGAGGAGGAGAAACCGGCTTTATCGGTTCTGTGGGCACGGCCCTTATTCTCAACAAACAAGGATCCGGCTTTACAACGGATCTCGGCATTAATGTCAATATACTGGACAGATGCCAATTCGGCAGTCAGGATTTTGGAAGCATTCTTCAGTTTGGAGCTTATGTAGGCATTAATTACCGTCTTAACAACGGACTTAAAATTGGATACCGCATACAGCACATTTCTAATGGGCACATTTTTTATCCAAACGGCACTTCCAATCCCGGTCTTGATATGCATATGGTTGGAACAAGCTATGTTTTTTAGTGGCGTGACACTTATTGGGCAGTCATGATAATTTGTTTCATCGCAATAATATGTCAACTTGACTAAACCCACCTAAACTTTACACTCAATGGCAAACTTCCCGTAAATCGTTAGCTCCTCATACAAATCGGTGCAAAGTAGTCGGCATGGCTAGATCGACCATGCAGTGATACAAATCTGCCGATGGGCCCTCACTACTCCAGAGAAGTATGCCATTTTCAGGTTTTATAATCTCTCTGAAAAGCATGAGTTCCACTTTCAGATAGTATGGCTGGTCGCGCTGCCATAACTACCCGATGGAACTCATGCTTTTCAATTGTTAAAGAACAAGGTCACGCATTGATTACTGTGACGAGCCAGATTACCATGGTATCTGTATCGATCCCGGAACGGGGCTCAAGGCAGAATCATTGTCATGGTCAAACTCAAGTATCGAAGGGTCCTTAGTAGACAGGACTGTGAATGTGTAACTTCTTGACTTTGTCTCTCCTGGGACAAGAGTACCGAAGGAATCAGCTTGAGACTGCGTTGTGCCGTCGGTGAAATAGAACTTCAAGCGAACTTCATCAAGAGTGGCACTTGTCTCGTTTTTCTGGGTGTAATTAAACGTGTATTCGTTATTTGTCCCGGTGCTGGCGTTTGTGAATGATGTTAAAGTAACTATCATCCCGTTTCTCGCCACATTCGCTGTTACTGTAACCGTAGCAGCTTCACTATCGACCTTCCCGTCATTGACAACCAGTTTAAAAACATAGGTACCCCCTTTATCAGGAACAAATGTTGGTTTGGCAACGGTTGCACTTGACAGCGCCGCAGTACTTCCAGCGGGTTTGGAAACGAAAGCCCAGCTATTCGTCAGCGGATCACCATTTGCGTCACTACTGGCACTGCCATCAAGGGTCACAACGGTGCCGGTGACGATGCTCTGAGCTGTCCCGGCATTTGCCACCGGAGCGGCATTGGCAACAGAGGCGGCTACTGTGACTGTAGCAGCGACACTGTTAACCGTCCCGTCATTGACGACCAGGTTCAAAACATAGGTACCTGCAACGTCAGCTATGAAACTAGGTTTAGCAACAGTTGCACTTGACAGCGCCGCACTGCTTCCAGCTGGCTTGGAAGTGAAAGCCCAGCGGTAGGCCAGCAGATCGCCGTTTGCATCACTACTGGCACTGCCATCAAGAGTCACAACGACTCCTGCGACAACACTCTGAGCTGTTCCAGCATTTGCCACCGGAGCGGCATTGCCAACAGAGGCGGTTACTGTGACTGTTGCAACAGCACTGTTTACCTTCCCGTCGTTGACGACCAGGTTCAAAACATAGGCACCTACAACGTTAGCTGCGAAACTAGGTTTAGCAACAGTTGCACTTGACAGCGCCGCAGTACTTCCAGCTGGTTTGGAAGTAAAAGCCCAGCGGTAGGTCAGCAGATCACTATCAGCATCACTGCTGGCACTGCCATCAAGAGTCACAACAGCTCCTGCGACGACACTCTGAGCTGTTCCAGCATTTGCCACAGGAGCGGTATTGGCAACGGATGCGGATGCGGTTACTGTGACTGTTGCAGCTACACTGTTTACCTTACCGTCATTGACGACCAGGTTCAAACCATAGGCACCTGCAACGTCAGCCGTGAATGTTGGATTGACAACCGTGGCGTTTGACAGCGCCGCACTACTTCCAGTTGGCTTGGAAGTGAAAGCCCAGCTATACGTCAGCAGATCACTATTTGCATCACTGCTGGCACTGCCATCAAGAGTCACAACGGCACCAGTGGATACATCCTGAGATGTTCCTGCATTGGCTACCGGAGCGAGATTGGCAACAGGAGCGGGTAATGGTTGCGGGGCATCACCACCGCCTCCTCCACAACCAGCCATACCAAACACCACGGCAACAAACGCCACCATTATCACATTGATTACATTTCTTCGCATGTCCTGCCCTCCTGTCTGCGGCTCGGTGGAATATCGTCGGACATCAACCAAGACGGAGCCTTTGTCTTGTCGCCGAACTGAGGCTAGTCGTCAATAGTGGACTGCGCGCCCTTAGCGGACGGGCTCACCTGAAACTGTGAGAAACACTTACACACGACGTGCCAAGACGTTCCATAAATAAATGTATGATTTCAGACCGTTATAAATTTGGCACATATTAACGGCGGTTCAATATTTACATGGGATCTGAAGGGAAAAAGAGGGTGTATGCCGGTAAATAAACATCGGCTGGAGTTTTTACGGAAATATGTTTTTTTGCAGGTGGCTCACTTCATAACATCTCTGAATAGGATCGGGGCTGTTGATTGTGCCCTCTCCCTCGCTGACTCTGGGTGGAAAGAAACCGTGTGCGGCCTGGTTTTTAAAACTGGTGGTATAATTATCTGCACGTGTTGTCAACTCCCTACGATTCTCCCCGGAGTGATCAGATGAAGAGCCTGGAAGCGAGAATTCCGCCGCTGATCTTCCTTGCCTCCATGGCGAGTCTCGCCTTCGAGGTGCTGCTCACACGCGTCTTTTCGATCACCATCTGGTACCACTTCGCCTTCATGGTAATCAGCATCGCCATGCTCGGCTTCGCCGCCAGCGGCACAATCCTGGCGCTCTACCCCGGACTCAAGAGGCTTGATCGCATCGGCTGGTATACCCTTGCCTTGGGAGCCGCTATGCCGATCGGTTTTCTCCTCGCCAACCTGGTCGCCTTCGACCCGGTCCGCCTTTCCTGGGAGCGGTGGGAGCTATTGAACATCCTGCTGACCTACCTCTGTCTGGCACTCCCGTTCTTCTGCACCGGCCTCGTCATCGCCACGGCCTTCAGCGTGGAGACCCAGCGGGCAGGGCAGCTCTACGGCGCGGACATGGTCGGCGCCGGCATCGGTTCACTCGGCATCCTTTTGCTGATGAGAAGCGTGCCGCCCGAGCAGGGGATCTTCGTCATCTCTCTGGCAGTGGTCGCCGCCGCGTGCATGGTGGGGGACAGGCGAATCCGGATGGCGGCGTTTTTCCCTGGTGGAGCAATTCTCGCTCTCCTCTATATTCAACCCGGATTCAGCCATCCCCGCATGTCCAAATACAAGGGATTAGAAGCCGCCTTGTAGTTTCCGGGAGCAGAGCATCTTCGCACCTGGCACACACCATTTGCCCGGATCGATACGTTCAAAAGTCCGGCGGTTCGCTACGCGCCAGGCCTGAGCCTTCGCTATCAGGAACGGCTCCCGGAGCAAATAGGCATCAGCATTGACGGCGGGGAGGTGAATGCAGTCAC
>Ga0123338_10000843_pt1 | contig 30300 bp, 30 predicted proteins | sample grotaG_FD_89793 | JGI IMG/M metagenome (GOLD analysis project Ga0123338, IMG submission 89793) | Glacier valley bacterial and archeal communities from Borup Fiord, Nunavut, Canada, to study Microbial Dark Matter (Phase II) -... | ecosystem: Environmental > Aquatic > Freshwater > Ice > Glacier ...
CCAGCCGCGCCATTGTGGAAGAAGGTATCTACGATAAGTTCGTCGCCGCTGTTGTGGAGCGCACTAAGAAGCTGAAAGTTGGCGACGGCATGCAGGCCGGAATCGACATCGGACCTTGCGTGGATCAGGGGCAACTCGAGACCGTGCTCAAGTACATCGAGATCGGCCGCAAAGAAGCCGGTGAACCGCTGTGCGGCGGGCACCAGTTGAAAGACGGCCCACTTGCTAAAGGCTACTTCGTCGAGCCAACCGTCTTCGCCGACGTCACCGAAGAAATGACCATCGCCAAAGAGGAAATCTTCGGGCCGGTGCTGGCCATCATGAAGGCCAAAGACCCCACCGATGCGCTTCGTATGGCGAACAACACGCCGTTCGGTCTTTCCGCCTCCATCCAGACCACCAACATTTCCCGTGTGTTCGATTTCGTCTACAAGATGGAGGCTGGGCTTCTAACCGTAAACCTTCCCAGCGCCGGAGTGGAATACCAGCTTCCTTTCGGCGGCACGAAAGATTCCAGCTTCGGACCGAAAGAGCAAGGCCCCGCCGCGCTCGATTTCTACAGCGATTACAAAACCGTCTACCTGAAATACTAAATGCGACTCGGACAGATTTCTTCATCGGGCGGCCATGTTGCCGCCATCTTCACCACGGAAGATACGGCACGGCCCATTCCGGAACACACCATGCGGGATTTGATCAGCCGCGCCGAAGCGGAACAGATCCCGCTGGCGGACCTCGCGAACCGGCTGGCCAGCCGTCACAGCCAGACCGCTAGTCCGCTGATTCCCCTTCATCCCTGCGAAGTTTATGGCTGCGGCTGTACCTATGAAACCAGTGCCAGCTTCCGCGATGGCGAACAGGGCACTCGCGATGGCATGTATGCCCAGGTCTATCGCGATGCGCGCCCCGAGATTTTCTTCAAGGGCACCAGCCGCGTTTGCGTCGGGCCCAATCAGCATGTCGGCATTCGTTCCGATTCGAAGTTTACCGCGCCGGAACCGGAATTGGCGCTCATCCTGGGTAAGGGAGGCAGCATCCTTGGGTACACGCTCGCGAACGATGTCAGCGCCTGGGATATTGAGCGCGAAAATCCGCTGTATTTGCCGCAATCGAAAACCTATGACGCGTGTTGTGCGCTGGGTCCCTTTCTGATTACACCGGACGATATCGTCGACCCTTATGCGCTCGAGATGACCTGCACCGTGAAGCGAGGCCCTACCACGCGCTTTACAGGCCACACCTCTACCGCGCGTTTGAACCGCAAGTTCGAAACCATGGTCGAATATCTGCTTCGTTCGAACAGTGTGCCATCGGCTTCGGTATTGCTGACAGGCACCGGGATCATCGTTACTGAAGAGGCGGCACTAGGCGCCGGGGACATCATTACCATTGAAGTCCCCGGCCTGGGCGCGCTGTCGAATCCTACGTATGTGGTTTAAAGCCTAGCGGAAGCCGGGTGATTTGGCGGGCAACTCCCGCACGTCCGGCGCGTATTTCTTCATGGTGTCGCGGATCTTGGCCGCGTTGCCGATCACGACGAACGTCAGATCCTTGCCGCCGAAATATTTTCGTGCCGTGGCATTGGCCTGATCCAACGTGACTGCATCGATTCGCGAGAACAGATCGTCCACCTCGCCCCGGTTCAGGCCGAAGAGTTCGATATCGCTGACCATCGCCGCGGTTTGATCGCTGGTCTCCAGATGTTGCGGCGGATATGTGCCTTTCACATAGGCTTTCGCCGAGGCAAGCTGGTCCGCTGTAATTCCTTTGGTCACCAGCCGGTCCAGGATGTCGAGCGCCAGGTCCATGGCCTTCTCGGTAGTTTCGGTACGCGTGTAGGTGCTGATCACGACGCCGCCAGTATCGCGATGCTGATCGTAGTAGGAACGCGCACCGTATGTGAGCCCGGTGTTGACGCGCAGTTCATCGTTCAGCAGGGAAGTGAAGCGGCCGCCGAACAGAGTATTAATGAGCAACACGGCCGTGCGATCCGGATCGGTGCGTCGCAAGCCGGGCTGGCCGATATTGAAGTACGTCTGAGTGGCGTCGGGCTTATCGATCAAGAGCAGGCGGCGCCCTTTGGGGACAGGTTGTTCAGGGAGCCACTTGTATTCGGTGCCGGCGGGTGCGCTGCCGAAGGCCTTGGCAATAGCCGGACCCGCCACGCCAATGTCGAAATCGCCGCTCACCACGACAATCATGTTCTTGCCCGCATACAGGCGTGCTTGATATTCCGCTAGATCGGTGCGTTTCAGGCGAGCAAGCGTGACGTCGTCGGACACGCGTCCGTAAGGATGCTTCGGGCCATAGTAGAAGGCGCGATAATACAACGGCATGGAGCCTTGCGGATTGTCTTTGATAGACCTGACGCCATCGATGGTGCGCGCCAGAGTCTTTTGAAATTCGGTTTCCGGGAACGATGCATGAAGAACGGCGTCAGCAGTCAGTTCTAGACCGCGATTGAAATCTTTCTTCAGAAACTCTGATGTCACCAAAGTCTCTTCTTCGTTGGCTGTGGCATTGAAGCTGCCGCCCAATGAATCGAGTTCATTCGAAAATTGGTCCGCGGTCCGCGTCGTGGTGCCGCGCCGCAGAAGTTGAGCCGCCATTTGCGCGACTCCAGTCTGCGTTTCGCTTTCGCCTTCGAAGCCGCCCTTCACCACCACCCGGAAGCTTACCAGCGGCACGCCGCTCACGGGCACAAGAAAGACCACCACGCCATTCGGTAACTGCTGGCGCGTGTATTTCGGGAGACGAACATCGGCCACCAGAAGCGACGCGAAAGAAAGCAGCGTCATCACGATGCGCATCTACCTCACCTCCGGCATGGACGCAGCTGCCGACGCTGGTACCAGTGTGGCGATGGTGCGGTTATCGGCGGTAAAGTACTTCTTCGCGACACGTTGGATGTCCGCCGCCGTGACCGCTTCCACATCCTGTTCCAGCGTGAAGAGCTTGCGGTAATCGCCCTTGAACACTTCATAGGTGCCCAGCAGGTTGGCCCGGCCCGCGATGGTTTTCAACTGACGGAAATTGGCGGCCAGCAGTTGATTCTTCGCTTTCCGCAACTCATCGGCGGAGACAGGCGTGGCCTGAATTTTGGCAATCTCTTCGAACAGCGCCGCTTCGGTCTTGGATGTTTCGACTCCCGTGCGGGGCTGCACGGTAAACACATAAAGTCCGGGATCGAGCGAGGGCTGAAGACTGCCGCCCACACTGATCGCGAGTTGATCCGTATCCACCAGTCGCTTATATAACCGGCAGCTCTGGCCTTCCGTGAGAATGGCATCGAAGACATCGAGCACCGTCTCATCGGCCGCCTTGGTTTCCGGAACATGATAGGCCACCATCTGGATGGGAAGCTGCGCCTGCTTTCTGACAGTGACACGCCGCTCGCCGCGCTGCTCCGGTTCCTTGGTGCGTACTGGAGGAGGCGGGTCCTGCCGCGGAATCGGTTCGAGATATTTCTTGGCGAGAGCCATTACCTGGGCTTCGGTGGTATCGCCTACAATCACCATGACGCAATTGTTCGGCGCATAGCCGGTCTTGAAATGAGCTTTCAAATCATCCATCGTCCAACCCTCGATATCCGAGGGCCAACCCACAACAGGCCAATGGTAAGGATGGGCGGTAAACGCCGACGCGCCCAGTTGTTCGTAGAGCGTGCCGAAGTTACTGTTATCCACTGAGGTACGGCGCTCAGAATACACAACGCCGCGTTCGCTTTCGATGATTTTCGGGTCGAACGCCAGATCGCGGATGCGGTCGGATTCCATGTCGAACATCAGCTCCAGAGCGGCCGACGGGAACCAATCGGTGTAGACGGTGACATCGCGCGAGGTGTACGCGTTGTTGTTGCCCCCTGCCTTCTCCATCTCGTTATCAAACTTCTTGGGCCCATACTTCTTAGAGCCGTTGAACATCATGTGCTCAAAGAAATGGGAGACGCCGGTGGTGCCGGGCCGCTCATTGCGCGACCCGATTTTGTAGAAAAAGTACATCGCCACATTCGGGATGTTATGGTCTTCCTGCACCAGAACTTTCATCCCGTTCTGGAGCGTGTTTGTCTTCACGTCGTCTATGGCGAAGGCGCTCGACGATAGCGCGAGCAGCAGAGCTACTGTTTTCATGTGAGCGCCCTAAAAACCACGCTGCTTGTTGACCACGTTCAGCAGCGGCTTACCATCGGCGAACCGCGCGATGTTTTCCTTGATGGTGTTCACCATACGGCCACGATCCCGGTCGGACCGGCCCGCAATGTGCGGGGTGATGATTGCATTGTTGAAGTTCCAAAGAGGATGGCCTTTCGGCAACGGCTCCGGATCCGTAACATCCACGCCGGCGCCGGCCAGCCGCTGCTCGTCAAGCGCCTTGACCAAACTTGGCATATCGTAAACGCCGCCTCTGCTGACAGCAACGAAGTAGCTGCCTTTTTTGAGCAGTGCGAACTCCTTCGCCCCTACCATCTTATGGCTCTGTTCTGTATGGGGCGCGGAGATGAACAGAACGTCTGCTTCGGGAAGCACATCATCCAATTGATCTGGCTTCACCATGCGCTTGACGAAGAGTGAGATCGGGTAATCCTGCGGGTCCACACCGATCACGTTCATGCCGAAGGCCCAGGCGCGTGTCGCGATCTGTTGACCGATGCCGCCCATGCCGATCACCACCGCGGTCTTGCCATTCAACTCAATGCCGTGATAATTGCGCGGATCCCACGTTTCCGTTTTGCGGTCGCCGATAAAGTTGTTCAGCCCGCGCGAAAGGCTGAGCAGCAGCGCCAGCGCGTGGTCTGCAATTTCCGGACCCTGCACAATCCGATTATTCGTGAGCACGATATCGCTATCGCGCAGATCGTTCCCGCCTGAAAGGAACAGAACGCGCTCAGCGCCAGCGGACATGATCTGCACCCACTTCAGATTCTTGCCCGCGCGAACCATTTCCGGCGTGGGCTCGCCGATGAAGGCGTCCGCATCCGCCAGTTCATGCATCAGGGTGGCTTGCGTAGCGGAGACCAGGCGCACCTTGGGGGAGGCCGCGGACAGCGTTTGCAACATCTGCGGATCGCCATTGACTATTACTATTTTTTTAGTTTGCGCGGAAGCAGCAAAAGCGGAAAGGGCTGCAAGGAAAATGAAGAGCTTCATGTGGTTTGGATTTTACCGCATTGCTCAAACGAAATTTGGAGGTGCGGGGGGGGATCGAACCCCCGAATAAAGGTTTTGCAGACCTTGGCCTTACCACTTGGCTACCGCACCGCTGTCACATTCGGCTACTTGCCACGTTAGCGCGCCCGGTGGGTTGGCGTCAATTGCTGGGCTTGCGCCTGCGCTCTGCCGGGCGCGTGGAAAAGCGTCTCATTTTTGCGCTCTGGCGGAATCACCGGTAGCAAAAGATAAGAGGCGTGCTTGCGATCGTGATACACCACTTGTTTCGCTGGCTTCAATTCCACCTCATCGGCGATGGGGCGGCCTGTATTCGGGTTGCGATCAAACCGGGGGAAATTGCTGCTGGAAATCTCAAGCCTGATCCGGTGTCCCTTGCGGAACAAATTGCTGGTTACGCCTACATCGATTTTGAATTTCGCGATTTCGTCCGGCTTTAGCAACTCCGGTTTTGAGAGCGAGTTGCGATACCGGCCGCGCAACATGCCGTCGGTCAGGTTGCGAGCCATGCCATCGGGAAAGACATCCACCAGCTTGGCGCTGAAATCGGTATCGGGGGCGGAGGAGGAAGCAAACAGCATCATCTGTATGTTGCCGGTTACTTCCATATCGGCCGTAAGCGGCGCGGTGGTGTAGACCAGCACGTCATCGCGCTTTTCAATGATTCGTTGATCGAGCGGCCCCCATGGAAATAAACTCGGCGTGCAACAGACCGAACCGCCGTGAGTCAAGACGGGGTTGTGCGGATCGTAGATGTAAGTATCCGGAGGATCGTGCTTGTGGGAATGCGTGGGCTGTTGGCTGGTGAGTTCGCCGTTCCCATTCAGGGTGTTGGCTCGGCCGTTGCTGTCCAGGTAGAATCGCATACTCTGGGTCCGGGTGATGGGCCACTCGTTTTCATCGCGCCATTGGTTCGCACCCATGATGAAAATTCGTACGGGAGCATGGGGCGCCGAGGAAGGTTCTTTGCCTTTTAGCCATTGATCGAACCACTCAAGCTGGATTCGACTGAGCGAAACGCGAGCGTCCGGCCCATAATCCACACCTTCGAATCGGGCAAAGTTGTGGGGCCATGGCCCAATGAGAATTCGGTTCGCCGGGTTCACTTTCTGTAAAACTGTAAACGCATCCAAGTCGCTCTCAACGTAGTTGTCATACCAGCCGCCGACGGAGAAAACCGGGACCGTTATATTCTTGAGCTGCCGTTGGACACTTAGCGCCTGCCAATAAGCGTCGTAATCGGGATGATCGAGCGCCTGTTGAAACAGTTGCGATCTGCGGCCTGTCGCGGCCGCGTCAGCCTGCCGTAAAGGCAGTGTCCAGATGTAGCGATGAAAATCCGCCTCCGGTAATTCGTAATCGCGCAGGTTTTCCTGAATCCAAAGCAGGCGGTGCCCGAGTTTCATGGGCCCGCCGGTGGAATAGAAGCGGTCGCGATAATCGTCATCGCCGGAGACCCAGGGGAACATGACCTTGAGGTGCGGATTATTGAGCGGCGCCACTTTCCATTGCGTAATTCCCAGATAGCTTCCGCCCTGCATCCCAATCTTGCCGTTCGACCAGGTCTGCTTGGCGATCCAGTTCAGCGTGTCGTCGCCATCGTTCGGTTCCTGCCCCAACGGGGAAAACACGCCTTGCGATTCGTGCCGGCCCCGGACATCCTGAACCACTACGGCGTAGCCATGATCCACGAATGTTTGATATGTGGGAGTGGGTTCGACACCCTTGCCGTAAGGAGTGCGGATCAGAATGGTGGGGACCGGGGCGGTGAGGCTAGGTCGAAAGATATTGGTCGCCAGGTGGATGCTATCGCGCATAGGCACAAGCACGTGAAGCTGGGTCACCATGGCCGCTTGCGCGGTCAGGGCGAGAACAGTTAGCGACGTGAGGCGTAGGTGTGGCAAAGGAAATTCCAATACTCGGTTCCAACACCGGATAAAGAATGATATCGCTGAACATGCAGCGCTGCATATACTCCCATTTGGCGCGCCAGATCGGGGCGAAGAGTGAGCGCGGACATGGCTTGAAACAGGGCTTCCCGCTCTGGCAGGCCGGCGGGGATGCGAAACACGGCCTCTTCCGGAAATCGGGCCCACTCTTCGCCTTCGGTGACCACCACGGGCTTGCCTGCGCCCATCAAACGGATAGCGATTCCGGAGGTTTCTCCGGCAGTTGGATAGCGAAGATTCAGGCAGCAATCCACCGATGCGGCGGCCAGATTGAAAATGTCTTGAGGCAGGTGGGGAAGAATCAGAACGCTGCTGCGGTCCATCAGTTCGTGCGCGCCTTTGGCCAGATCCTGCGAAACGAACTGGCCGGCGATCAAAAGGCGGGTTTCGGGATGCAACCGATGGAGCCTGTGAAAGGCTTCAAGGATGGGAATCAGGCGTTTTGATTCGCGCAAGTAGCCGAAGATCGCGAAAACGAACCCATTTTTTGGGACTTCGAGTTGCTGCCGGAACGCGTCAATCCGGTCAGGCGAAGGGGGTTCGATGGCTTCGTAGAAATGGGGAATTTCGCGGACGGGTACCAGCGGAGCGTGTTCACGGACAACGCGTGCGGCTGCCCGATTATGCACCACGACGGCTTGGGCGCCAGAGACAATTCGGCGCAGGAGGGGGCGCTCAAAATAGCGGGGATCCTGCGCCGACAGGGACCGGTCACGCCACAGCGATTCCGCCTCAACGCGGGAGAACTCGCCGTAATTGTAGGTGAATTCTTCGAGATACTCTTTTTGACGAAACGAACCCAAATAGTAATGGTGGAGCAGGGCATCGTGCAGTACGACAATTCCCGGTCGGCGCAAAGCCGCCTCGTACATGGGCCTGTGAAGATGATTATTGCCAATGTGATACACGGGAATATCTGAAGCGTCACCTGAGGTTCTTAGTTTCCCATGTTTCTTGAGTTCCGTGAATAGGCTAGCGGCGTAATCGGCGACTCCGGTCGGCGCCGAAGGATGGGGCGCAAACCACCAGACCGTCATTGCTTGCGGCTGCCGAAGAGTGCCGTTCCCACGCGGACGCAGGTGGAACCTTCCTCAATGGCGGTTTCGAGGTCGTGCGACATGCCCATGGAGAGGCCCGAGAGTTGAAAGGAGGCGGCCAATTCGCGCAGCCTGGCGAAGGTGGCTCGGGGGGCTTCCGGGTCCTCCGACCATTCCGGCACTGTCATTAACCCGGTAAGCCGAAGGTGCGGGAGACCGCGTACGATATCGATAATTTCAGCCAGGTCATCCGGGGCGGCACCGTGCTTTGAGGCTTCGCCCGATAACTTGACTTCGATCATGACGTCGAGCGGCTTTTCACAATCATTCAAACGGCGTGCCAGTTTCACGGAATCAACCGTTTGGATGGTGTCGAAAAGCGAGCACGCCTTGAGGGACTTGTTCGATTGGAGATGCCCGATTAGATGAAATTTAGCTCCGGGCAAGGGCCCGGTTTGCGGAGCTTTCCGCTCCCACTCCTGGACATAGTTTTCGCCAAATTCGCGAAGGCCGAGAGCGTAGGCCATTTGAATGACAGAGGCAGGGAAGACCTTGGTAACGGCCAACAGCAAAACGTCCTGAACTGGACGTTTGCTTCGCGCACACGCAGTTTCGATCCGCCCCCGAACAGCCAGTAAGCGGTCGGAAATTACGGTTTGAGCGTCACTTCCCAAGTTCCCTCATCGACTGGAGTGGTGCCGTCGGCCGTGGCTGATTTATATTTGCCGGCCACTGCCTTGGCGGTCACGTTTCCCTGCATCGTAGAACGAAGAACGTTTCCGTCCAGGGTGTACTCGAATACAAACTCCACCCGATCGCCGTCTTTGGTCAAGGAAATTGGCTTCGTTTTTACATCCTGGCCTTCATAGCTGAAGGTGGCGGAATCCAAAGCATCGGTAGTGAAGGCAAGCGAGAGCTTCCCGGCGCCTCCGTTCGCGCGCGACATCCAGGAACCGGCGTAACTTCCCGGTGCCTGCGCAACGATACATCCCACTAATCCAACGGCGCAAAACAGCAAGCGTCTGAACACACGGAATCTCCCTCTTTTAGTGTACCCGCTCCGCTCCATTGGCCTTGCGATTGCTTTTGATTTGGGGCAAGGAGAAGCTATGAGCACAACTGCCACGAACCACGACGCCATTTCAGTATTGAACGATTTGATCGAGACGAATAAAGACGGGGAGCAAGGGTTCCGCACCGCCGCTGAAAGCGTGACGAACAGCGAACTTAAAACGCTATTCCACATGTATGGGCAACAGCGCGCGCGTTTTTCAAGCGAGCTGAACAATGAGGTGCTTCGGCGTGGGGGCGAACCTGCGCACAGCGGACATGTTTCGGCCACGCTGCACCGTGGGTGGATCAATCTGAAATCCGCTGTTACCGGCAAGAGCGAATCGGCGATTGTGGATGAATGCGAGCGAGGGGAAGATTCCGCCAAGAGCAATTACGAAGACGCTTTGAAGAAACAGCTTCCCTCCGATCTGCTGAGTATTGTGGAAACGCAATATATGGATGTGAAAGCAGCGCACGATAGTATTCGCAACTTGAAGCGCGCCGAGCACGCCAGTAAAGCGTAAGCAGTTCCCTTTTGGGCGGCCACTGAAGAGTGTCCGCCCGGAACCTTAAGAAATTCTTATGACCAACGAAGACTATCGGAAGCTGATTGAAAAGCGTGAGCAGGATCTGTTGGACGAGATAGATAAGAACCAAACTGAAGCGCGTGAGATGACCGATCAGACGACGACCGAGGCCATGGAACGAATGGTAAATCTGGAAGGGCGCGATACGCTGCTCCGTCATAACAACGCCGATTTTCAGGAGTTGACCGAAGTGCGAGACGCGCTGAACCGGTTGGACGACGGAACGTTTGGGAAGTGCCTGGATTGCGGCAGAGCGATCCCGCCCGCGCGGTTGGCGGCGATTCCCTGGACGGCGCATTGCCTGGAAGATCAGGAAAAACACGATCGCCGCAATTCGCAGGCCAGCGGCAGTCTTACCATGTAATTTGAACATTGCAGTCATTGGGCTTGGAAATATTGGCATTGTTTACGCGGCCCATCTGGCGGCGGCGGCAAGACACCGCGTCTTTGCCTGTGTTCGAAGAAAGCCCAACCCGCTCATTGTAGACGGCAGTTTCGGCCGGGTCACAGGTGAGGCAGAGTGGTTCGATTTACCTTCGCAAGCGCCTCAGGCCGACTGGATTTTCCTTGCAACGAAGGTTCAGGACACAATTACGGCAGCCCCGTGGTTTAAGTCTTTAGTAAAGCCGGGATCGCGGATTGTGGTGCTGCAGAACGGTGTGGATGCCGGGCAGCGACTAGAACCGTTACGCAATGGCGCAACAGTCATCCCGACAGTAGTATTTACAAACTCCAAACGGCTAGGTCCGGGGCATGTGCGGCACTTTCGGTCCGAATACGACTTGGCAGTACCTCCCTCCGACGATTCCAAGCTTCTGATTGAACTGGTTGCGGGCACAGCAATCCGCATTGAGCAGGAAAGCGAATTTGTGACAGTGGCTTGGCGTAAGTTTCTGATTAATCTAGCGGCAAACCCGATTACCGCCATTGTAGGCCGCGGAATTGGAGCAATGCGAACAGCGGAAATGGAGCAGGTATGTATTCAATTGCTGGAAGAGGCTGCGGCTGTCGGTCGCGTTGAGGGGGCAAAGCTGGGCCCCGATGTTGCGCGCGAAGTGCTGACGTGGATGAAAGGCTTTCCGGCCGATATCAGCACGTCCATGATGGAAGACAAGTTGGCTGGCCGGCCACTGGAATACGATGCCCTTACCGGAACGGCATTGCGCTTGGGCGAAAAGCATGGCTTTGTCATGCCCACGAACCGAATACTGCTGGCTTTGTTGAAAGGGATTTCAGACACCCAAATTTCAGAGCGCTAGGGGACGCAGGCGCGGGAGGTAGTATGATCCGAAGCGAGTATGTCTGAATATTCCATCGGCCTCGATCTGGGCGGAACGAATTTGCGGGCGGCGGCAATCGATGCCGAAGGCCAGATGCTGGAGAAAGTTTCGGGGTACACGAATTACTCCGAGGGTCGTCAGGCGCTGGTGGACGATATGGTTCATTCCATCGCACGATTGCGCAAGAGCATCGGCGCGGTGGGGTTGACGGGGATTGGCGTTGTGGTGCCCGGGTTCATTCACCTGCGCGAAGGTGTGATTGCCAATTGCAACAACCTTGCGTGCCTGGAAAACTTTCCCATCCGCGATGAGATAGAGCAGCGACTGGGCACGCGCGTGATTTTGGAAAACGATGCCAACGCGGCGGCGCTTGGCGAAAAGTGGATGGGAGCGGGCCGCGGTGTGGAGGATTTGGTGTTGCTGACTCTGGGCACCGGGATTGGCGGCGGCATTATTTCGCGCGGGCAAGTGCTTCACGGATATATGGGCATGGCTGGCGAACTGGGGCACATTACCGTGGTACCGAACGGCAATCCCTGCGGGTGTGGGAATAGGGGGTGCGTGGAAAAACACGCCTCGGCGCAGGCGATCTCCGCGATGGCAAAGCTCTCCGGCTTGGGCGACGTGACGGCCGAGGAAGTGCACCGGATGGCAGTGGGCGGCAATGAAAAAGCGCGCGAAGTCTTTGCGGCGATGGGAGAAGCTTTGGGTATCGCGCTTGCCACGCTCATCAACACATTCAATTTTCCGCTCTATCTTTTGAGCGGCGGCGTGTTGGCTGCATGGGATCAATTCGGGCCGCCGATGCTGGATGAAGTTCGCAAGCGGAGCTTCACATTCCGCACCTCGAATACGCGCATTGAACAGGCCACGTTAGGGAGTGAGGCGGGATTGTTCGGCGCGGCTTATCTTCCTCAATTGCGCGGCGATTCGCTGGCGCTGGCAGCTCGATAACGCTTATGTGGTTGGGGATCGATACGGGGACGGGCAGCACGCGGGCGTTGCTGCTGGATGAACAGGGCACGCTACGAGGCAGTTGCACGGCGATGCACCAGGAGATGGAAATGCAGCATCCGCTTTGGGCGGAGCAGCATCCCGACGATTGGTGGCGGGCCGCTTGCGATGCCGTGCAAGGTGTCTTGCGCCAGGCGGAAATTTCAGGCGATCAAGTTCAGGGCGTCGGCCTTTCGGGCCAGATGCATGGGCTGGTGCTGCTGGATGAAAGCTATCGTGTGATTCGCCCGGCATTGATCTGGTGCGATCAAAGGTCGCAGGAGCAGGTTGATTCCATCAACGCGAAAGTGGGCAGGGAGCGCGTGGTGGAGTATACGGCGAACCCGGTTTTGACAGGCTTTACGCTGCCCAAGCTGCTATGGGTGCGCGATCATCAGCCTGAGCTTTATGCGCGTGTACGACACATGCTGCTGCCCAAAGATTACATACGCTTTCGATTGACTGGTGAACTGGCCAGCGATGTTTCGGATGCCAGCGGCACGGCTTTATTCGATGTGGTGAACCGGCGTTGGGCTTTCGAGCTGGCCGACAGTTTGGGTGTGGACCGCGCGATGCTGCCGCGCACTTATGAATCGAGCGATGTGAGTGGCGTTGTGAGTGAAGAAGGGGAGCGGCTGACGGGTTTGCGCGCCGGCACGCCGGTGGCCGGGGGCGCAGGCGACCAGGCGGCGAGTGCGGTGGGAAACGGAATTGTCGAGCCCGGCATCGTGAGCTGCACGCTGGGGACTTCTGGCGTAGTGTTCGCCTACACCGAGGAAGCGGCTTACGACCCCGCTGGCCGTGTTCATACTTTCTGCCATGCGGTTCGCGGCAAGTGGCACGTGATGGGTGTGACGCAAGGGGCCGGCTTAAGTCTGCAATGGTTTCGCAATCAGCTTGCGCCCGGTATTCCGTATGACGATCTGATGGCGGAAGCCGCGACTGCTCCGGCGGGATCGCAAGGGTTATATTGGCTGCCGTACCTGATGGGTGAGCGCACGCCGCATCTGGATGCAACAATTCGCGGCGGCTGGGTGGGGCTGACAGCGCGACACCGGCGAGCGGATCTGATTCGCGCGGTGGTTGAAGGTGTGAGTTACAGCCAAATGGATGCGTTGGAAATTATTGAGGGCCTGGGTGTGCCGGCGAATTCAGTAAGGGCCTCAGGCGGTGGCGCGAATAGTCCGTTCTGGCGGCAGATTTTGGCGGACGTGTTTGCAAAGCCGGTGGTGACGCTGGAGAGCCAGGAGGGGTCGGCTTACGGTGCGGCGCTGTTGGGCATGGTGGCGACGGGGGTATTTGCAACGGTGCCGGAAGCTTGCCGGGCTACAGTGCGGGAAACGGAAACGGTGATGCCTGAGGCCGAGGCAGTGGCAGTCTATGCGACGGGGCATGAGGTGTACAAGAGCTTGTATCCGGCTTTGCGGACAGTGATGTAAAAGAGATGAATCGGTTGAGTTTCAGCAACGGGCGGCGGATGCAGATGGCTTACGGCGTTACAGAGCCACGCGACCTAGCGCAAGCTCTTGGCCGCAACATACATCGCGCCGACGAGCCCTAGCGCAATCAGTGCGGGGCCCAGGAAGAAGGCGACTGAAATGGGGAATGTGCCGCTGGCGATGGGGCGCGTTGCCAGTCTGCGGCTCTGGCGGTCTTGTTGAAGACTGAACAGATCGCGCATGATGAACCCGCCGGAGAGCAAGCAACAAAGCGCGAGAGCAGCGGCGGCCCATTTTGAATTTTGCGTGAGCATGGTGGGTGGAATTGCGGCCACCAGAATTGCCTGGCAGACGCGCACGCGCAGCACTTGGCGCACCATGGCGTACGTGAGCCGTTGGGCGGGAAATTCCTTGGTCACGGTGCCGAGCGCGCGCGCGGCCTTACTGGTTGCGGCGCTCGCATTCACTACGATGGCTTCATCGCACCCTTGCCAAATCGCAAGATCGGAACTGGAATTACCGGCGTAGGCGAACGCGCGCCCGTACAGCTGCGTGAGCGTCTCCAGCTTGCCTGCTCCTTTGCGGTTCGTGGTTCCATCGCTGCCGATTACTGCGTCGAAGATGGGCAGATGTTTGGCAATGGCGTTCGCGAGCAGTTCGTCGGACGCTGTGGCCAGCACGACTCGTCTGCCCCGGTCGTGTTCGGCTGTCGCCCATTCGACAAAGTCCTCATTATAAGGAAGCAGAGCGGCATCCAGGCTGACGCGGTCCGCAATTTCGCGCTTCATGTGCGCCTTGCCTCGCGCCAGCCACAGGCCCATCGCAAATGCCAGCCAGGGTTTGCGGCGCAGTAGCAAGGCGGCGGATTCGAACAGAACGTCGGTGTAGATGAGTGTGCCATCCAGATCGACGCAGAGCGGGCGCACTACTTTGCCACCGGGTTGAGCGCGATCAACGCGGCCATTGTCTCGATGCCGTCCCACAGATTTTGCAGGCGAAGGTTTTCATTCGAGCTGTGTTGATTGTTGTCGTGATTGGCAATCGGGATTCCGATGGCCGGTGTGTTCAGAAAGTCTGTAAACAGGTAGAGCGGTACACTGCCGCCCAGCGTTGGTAACGCCACCACGGGCCCGCGCACGGCGCTTACGGCGGCCAGAACCTTACGCGAAACGGGCAGCTCCATGGAAGTTCGCGCGGCGTTGTATCCTTCCTTTCTTACCAGTGTGGCGATCTTGGGGTGAGTAAGCCGCATATCGAGGTCCGGCTCGCTTTCGGTGACGAAGTAACCCTGCTTGCGGATGTGAGCGGCCAAGCGGTCCATCTCCACTTTGTAGTCGACGCCCTTGACCAGACGCAGGCCGATTTCGGCGGTTGCGGTGGCGGGCACCACATTGCGCGCGGTGTTGCCGACCGAACCGCTGGCGAACCCCTGGATATTCAGCGCGGGTTCCGTGATCAAGTCATCAAGGAGCCGTCCCGCGCCCTCTGTGCGAGCCAGGCCAAGCTCATGCATCAACGCCGCATCGTTCACCGGGGCATCGTGAATCGCTTTGCGCTCAGCTTCGTTAAGAGGTTCGACGCCGTCATAAAAGCCATCGATTAGAACATGGCCGTCGTCATCCTTCATGGATGCCAAAAGGCGCGCCAGCATCATGGCTGGGTTGGGTGCCCAGTTGCCATAGTGGCCACTATGCAACTCATGATTGGGTCCATAGACGGTGAGCGAAGCGGAAACCATGCCGCGCGCTCCGAAGTAGACCTGTTGGCGGCGGCTTTGATCGACGGGGCCATCGCAAATCAGCCAAAGATCGGTGGCAAGCCGCGCTTTGTATTTGTCCAGAATGGCGCGCAGGTGGGGGGAACCGGCCTCCTCTTCTCCTTCAAAAAAGAAGCGAACGGTGACGCTTGGCCTGGCTCCGGCATCGAGCGCCGAGAGGATGGCTTGGATGGGCGCTTTGTCATCCGATGTAGACCGGCCATAGAGACGGTCGCCGACCCGCGTGGGTGTAAAGGGCGGCGTCTTCCATTTGGCTGGTTCTACGGGCTGCCCGTCATAGTGCGCGTAGAACGTGATGGAGTGAGTTGCGTCGGCGACGGCTAGCTCACCGAAAACAACTTTCGGTGCACCGGCTACTTCCAGCAATTCAGTTTTGACGCCACGATGTTTGAGCGCGGCGACGATGTAATTGGCATTGCGTTCCAGGCCTGAAGGGTCGGCTGCGACATTCGGGGTCGCGACCAGCTCTTCGAAGCTCTTGAGGATGTCATCGCGATGCGCGCTGACGTAGGGGCCAACCTGAGCGAGTGCGGCAGAGACCAGTAGCATCGCGAAAAGAGCAAGCTTCGAAATCATCTCCGCTCAGTGTAAGTCAGCGCGAAAGAGTGTAAGCGGTGGCACCGCCTTCGCGCGAGGCGATTCCGATGGCGATGTCGCCCTGTTTCACGGGCTTCCAATTGAGCTTTGCGCCTTCTACGGTCAACTCAGACCCGCGCAGGTCTGCAATGCGGGCTCCGTTAAGAGGCAGGCCGCCCTCTGGCAGAACATTGCGTTCGGAATCTTTCCAAACGAACTCCAGCAGACGGGCGGCTGTGAAGACGACGCGAACTCGCTGGGATTCCCAGATGGTGGTGCCGCCATCTGTATAGCGGACGGATTCGCCGCGAGGAATCACCAGCAGGCGAATCGGCATTTCGGTCACGGCACCGCCGGTGATTCGCAGCGTGGCATTATGAAGGCCGGGTGCTGCATGGTCGGCGAAGACACGAACCGTAACATCACGCTCACTGGACCCGGCTACTACCACTTCGGTTCGCGCTTGGGCGAACTCGAGCGAATTGCCGGTGACAGTCAGAACGAAGGTGCGAATCTCCGGCGCATTGTTGCGAACGGTGACGCTCAAGTCGCGTCCGGATTTTTGATCCACAGGAGCCAGCGGCGGCTCGAGCGCGAGTTCGAAACCCGCGCCTGCATGGCGGATGACGGCCTCGCGAATCTTTAACGTGACTGGCCGCAGAAGCTGCAAGCGCGTATGCGCCACTTGCGCACCATCGGTTTCAAGCGATAGATCCGCGTGGCTGCCGTGCGGCGCGGAAGCGGGAACGGTCAGCGTGTATTCCACTTCATTCGGCGATGTGGAGCGCATCTCCTGTTTCAGCCAAGCGGGAGCGATCAGGCGGGAGCGCTTGGCGACGGCCTCCGACGAAAATGTAGCGGTAACAACATTGGGCTGGCCAATGGCGAGAACCTTTCGTTCCGCGAAAAAGGCGGACGTGTCCGGCGCGATAATGGCCAAGCCGACCCGGACGCGATGGGCCAGGCCTGTGCCGGCCGGTATGGGAAGACGCACGCGGCCGGTAGCGGCATCCCAATCGAAGGAGCGCGGCTTGCCGGCGGCCAGGTAGGGTCCGACTGGTTCGCTCGCCAGGTGAAGAACAATTTCGCTTGCAGCGGGCGAAGAAAACTCCATGGCTAGAATTCCATTTTCATATTCCACGCGCGTGAGTTCGGCTGTGGCATAGACGATGCTCTCTTCATTGCCGAAGGGGGCGCAGGCGGTGCAGGATTGAGCTTTGGCCAAGGGCATGTTTACCGGCAGCCAAAGTGAGCCGCCGGCCGGAAGAGTCAGTTCGGGAAGTTTGATGAGTTGCTTCGCGGGCGGATAGAGCACACGCAGTTCACCGCGAAATTCAGATGCGCCGGTATTGATCAGGCTCACTATGGAGGCTGACAGCGGGTCCGGCGTGGTGAACTGCTTGGCAGATATGGCCGCGCGCACAGGCTGCTCCGCCGTGAGCTGCCCCAGCAGAGATTGCCACTGACGCAGTAACTGCAACCCGCGCCGCATGGCGGTCAGCGGGGGCTGTTCTTCACCCACGAAGGAGATGGCGCCACGGTGCGGAGATGGCACGTCTGTCGATTCCACATCGACCCACAGAATGGTGCCCGCTTGTTTTTCGAACGCCGCGCGCGATAGTGCCAGCGCGTGAACATCCATGGCGGAGATGCGTGTTACGGGTTCTGGCGCGGTGTGGAAGCCGATCCAGCGAACCGGCCCGCCATGGGCTTCGGTGAGCGGCTCGAGGCTTTCGCGCAAAGCGGCCGCGCGCTGTTCCGCTAAAATCCAGAGTGGCAATTCGAGCTTGCGCGCGATGCTCACGATGTAGAGCAAGTCTGGCGAATCGGGCACCGCGACGCAGCTGGCGCCGATATTCTTCATCCATACCAGTTCGCGCTCCCAGAACTGGCGCGGCATGGCGGGGTAGGGCAGTTCCACGCACTGAGCGAATGGCTGCGATGCGTTTGCGTAGGCTGCTGTTAAAACACCAAACAGGAGCAGCGCGAATCGCATCACGTGTGAGCTGACTTGCGAAGGCGATAATCTTCCACCAGCGGCATCCGAATCACGGTACACATCTCAAACAGACGTGAACGGGCGCGCTGTCCGATACGGTCTGTTAACGAAATGCGGTAATCGATTTTTCCAGCGTTGGGCGCGGCACGCTCGGCGTCGGTCAAGTTGGTGGTGGCAATAAGAGTTTTGCGATGGTTACAGCGGTGCGTAACGATTGCCGTAACTGTGTCTTCCACCCAGTCCGTCACCCGGTGCGCGCCAAGGTCGTCCAGCAGCAGAATTTCGGCGTCGAGGGCCACGCGATAAGCTTCTTTATCGCTGATGCCGGATTCTTTCGAATAGCCTGAGCGGATGCGATCGAGCAGCGTCTGGTAATCGAAGAACAAGCCTTCGTGCCCCTTGGCCATAAGGGAGCGCAAGGCCGCTACGGCGAGATGCGTCTTGCCGGTTCCGGGGTCGCCCATCAGCAGAAGCCCGGGCTTTTTGGGATCGGGATAGGTGCGCTGAAAAGCCCGCACCAGCATCAGCACGTCAGCCAACTCGCGGTGAGCCACGGGGTTATCGCGCGGCAGAACGAAATTTTCGATGGCGGCTTTGGCGTAAAGCGGAGGGATTTGTGAGCGCTCTTCTAAAGTGGCGGCGCGTTCCAGAACCACGCAATTGCAGCGGGAGGCGCCGGAGACTTCATGCTGTTCAGAGATGATCCAGCCCGTGCCATGGCATACGGGGCAGACAGGTGGCTCCACGGCTTTGATTATACCCGCGAGACGGCGCGCACTACTCGATCACAAGCAGCAGAGTGCCCGCTTCCACGGTGTCATTTTCTTTCGTATGGATTTCGATGACCGTACCGGCACGTTGCGTTTTCAACTCATTTTGCATCTTCATCGCTTCCACAACAATCAGCCCCTGACCGGCTTCAACGGCATTGCCCACCGCGACCAGAACACGCACCACTTTGCCGGGCATGGGGGCCTTGAGGGTAGCTCTGCCTTGTGCGCGGCCACTGGCGGCAGCGGGGTTCCATTTGCGCGCATCGTTAACGGCCACGGAGTAGCGAACACCGGTGATGGAGACGCTGTCTCCGTCCACGCGGGCCTCCGAAACTTGGCCGTCTTCGAAAATCAGGAAGACGCCAGGCTCCACTTCGAAGAGTTCGGGCATCAACGGAGCAGCCCTTCGCGCCCGATTCTGCGCCAGTTGTTTTCTGTTGGTGCCTGCGCAGTGACAGGCGTTGCCCGCACTTGTTTGGCAACCAGATTCGCTAGCTGCTGGCGGTCCGCGCAAGGTGCCGTTCTTCGCGCGAAGAAGCCATCGAGAAAGCCTGTTTCCAAGTTGGCGGCGACGAACTCCGGGTCCGCCAGCAGTTCGCGAAAGAAGCCCAGATTGGTGGCGATTCCGCCCACATGATATTCGTCGATGGCGCGAAGGGCGCGGGCAATGGCATGGTCGCGCGTACCGGCCCACACGGCTAGCTTGGCTAGCATGGGGTCGTAATCGATGGGCACAGTCCAGCCGGGATAGACGCCTGAAGCGAGCCGGATGCCGGGGCCGGCGGGTTCCGCGAGAGAAGTAATTTTTCCGGGGGAAGGGAAGAACTGGTTGTCCGGATCTTCGGCATAGATGCGGCACTCGATGGCGGCGCCAGTCCAGTGGATGTCGCGTTGGGAAAACGGAAGCTTGCCGCCCGCCGCAATTTCCACTTGCAGGCGAACCAGATCGAGGCCGGTTACCAACTCTGTAACGGGGTGCTCCACCTGAAGGCGGGTGTTCATTTCGAGGAAGTAAAACTTGCGGTGCTGGTCCACCAGAAACTCCACCGTGCCGGCGTTGGTGTATCCGGCCATTTGCGCGACGCGGACGGCGGCAGCGCCCATCGCGTCACGCATTTCCGGGTGCGCGGCCACGAAGGGAGATGGGCACTCCTCAATCACTTTCTGGTGGCGGCGTTGGATGGAGCATTCGCGCTCGCCCAGATGAACCATGTTGCCGTGCTTGTCTCCCAACAGTTGAATTTCAATGTGGCGGGGATGCTCAATCAGCTTCTCCACATAGATAGTGGCGTCACCGAATGCGCGGCCCGCTTCACTCGAAGCATTGCGGAAGGAACTATCGAGGTCGGCTTCGCGGTCGACGCGGCGCATGCCTTTGCCGCCGCCACCAGCAACGGCTTTCAGCATGACGGGGTAGCCCGCTTCGGCGGCAAAGCGCAAGGCTTCGGCGGGGTTTGTCAAGCCATGCTGAGTGCCAGGGACGATTGGCGCTCCCGCCTTCGCGGCAATTTCACGCGCACCGGTTTTCGAACCCATCTGCCGAATTGCGCTTGAGGGAGGGCCGATGAATACCAGCCCCGCTTCTTCGCAACTTTGCGCGAAGGCGGCATTCTCACTCAGGAATCCATAGCCGGGATGAATGGCTTCGGCGCCGCAACGGTTGGCAGCATCGATCAGGGCGGCGCCATCCAGGTATCGCGGTATTTCCTGCGCTTCATCGGCTTTGCGAACGTGGAGCGCGGTACGGTCCGCGCCAACATAGACGGCTACGGAACCGATACCCATTTCGCGCAACGTGCGCGCAATGCGAACGGCGATTTCGCCACGATTGGCGATCAATATTTTGTTGAATTTCACCGGAGCCGGCAGAGCGGGTCTCCGATCACGATATTCATCCAACTGATGGCCGGCATGGCGATGTAATAACTTTCACCCAATGTGCGGCCGCTGAAATAGGCGGGGAAAAGATAATCCGGGCGCGCGATCAAATCGAGGTAAGGCTCATAAACATGGCCAGATGCGCCGGTTGCGCCGCCCTGCACCATGTCGGCGGTCAAGGTTTGGGGTGAATTGGCAAACCAAGTGGATGGCGCGTCGTTCCAGGAGCCGATGTTCCAGGAATCGGCGGGCTTGGCGAAGGTGCGCGCGTTGGTGGATACGTATTCCGTGGTGACGGCGCCGGGGAGAAATTCAAAGCCAAGATCGCGGCGGTGCCGGTCGGGGTCGTTCGAACCCCAGGACGCGTAGCCGATCACATTTTTCTGGTTATAAAGAACCTTGGCAGTATCTTCTAACAGGACTCGCTCCGGGGGCAGCGCATGCGCGGCGGAACGAAGCCAGGCATTGCCGTTCGTGTTGTTATCGGCGCGTGCATCGAGCACCAGCATGCCGGCGTTCTTCGCGGCCATCGAACGATCGATCAGACCCTGGACGTCGTCGAAAGAGTAACCTGCCAGACGCGTCACCAGATAAATGGGGAACCGGGGATGCTGAAAGGGCTGGGTCACCTGCGTGAAATAGGGATTCTTCAGCGCTCCTTTCACCGGCCAATCGAGGCCATGCGAACGGCCATACAGCGCGGCGAGTTCGGAATCCACGGAAGAGGCTTCCGACTGCATTTCCGCCATGGTTCCCTGGATCTTCAACGGCACGCCCAGGGTGGTGACGATGTACAGAATTCTTTCGCCAAGCTGGTTCTTTTTCAGGAATGCGGCGATCGGCTTTTGTATATTTTGTTCGAATGCGTCGCGCGAGATTTCCTCATCGGGCGGCAGGTTGAGCCGGCATACCTGGGTGAGAGGGACTTCCCGTTTTTTGATGTAGTAATCGCCGATGCGCCGGCTCACTGAGGACCTTTGGTTCACTACCAGCAGTACGTCGGCGCCGGTGTGGGCGAAGGCCGGAACTGCTAAAAGCGTGAGTGCGCCGGTCACTGCTCTAACGATGGCCGCAAGGCGCCTCCCGCCAAATTGCATACTGCTACAATACCCCTAACTGTGATTCGGCACGGCGGTCATGGATTTCGATCAATTACATACCTTTCTCGAAATCGTCCGGTTGAAGAGCTTCTCGAAAGCGGCACAGACATGCTTTCGAACTCAACCGGCGATTAGCGCCCAAGTACGCCAACTGGAGCAGGAGCTTAAGACCGATCTGTTTGAGCGTTTCGGTAGCCGTATTTCGCTTACGATTGCGGGCAAGATTTTTGCCGAGTACGCCGAACAGATTCTGGATCTTCGCAGGCGCGCGCAAGATTCGTTGCATGAGCTGGAATTGGTACCTCGCGGCGAGTTGGTGATTGCCGCCAACGAGGCCACTTGCATCTATGTGTTGCCCCAGGTTTTTTCCGAGTACAAGAAGCAGTTTCCCGCTGTGCAGTTACAGGTGAACCGGTCGTTCGGAGGCCGCGTGGTGGAAGGCGTGATGGAAAACGTTGCGGATTTCGGACTGACCCAACTGCCCATTCCCGAGAAGCGCGTGCAGGTGGTGGAGATTTATCGCGATGAGATTCGCGCCATCCTGCCGGCCGGCCATCCTTTGGAAAAGCTTTCCGCGATTACCAGTGAGCAGGCGGCGGATTACCCACTGCTTCTGCCAAAATCCGGAACTACGCGCAGCCGCTTAGACCGCTGGTTCGAGGCGGTGGAAGAACGCATGAACGTTTCGATGGAACTGGATTCCACTGAGATGATGAAGCGGTTTGTCATGGCTGGGCTGGGCATTTCCTTCCTGGCGGGTTCGAATTGCAAAGAAGAAGTAGCGGCGGGAAAGATTCGTTCTCTGCCGCTGGCGCCGGAGCCCATGTTCCGAAATCTGGGTTTGATTTACCGCAAAGATAAAGCGCTTTCAAAGGCCGCTCTTGGGTTTATTCATGTAACGCTGGAGCACTTTGGCGACCGCGAACCGGCGGTGGTGAACACTGCGCTGGCCGGGAAGAATTAGCGGAGAGCGCATGGACTGCCCTTACTGCCAGATTGCCTACGATCCCGAGCATTGGGAGCAGTGTCCTCATTGCGGCGAGGAGAATGAATCCGGTGACGTGCTGGAAGTATCGGGGGTGCTGCGGACGTCGACAATCCTGATCTCGGCGGGCAAGGGTGGAGCGGAGGTGTATCGTTCGGTGGAGGAAGTGCCGGAACCACTGCGCCGCAAATTACTGGAGTGTACGAACGGGCAGAACTCCGGCACCATCTACATTGCAGATCAGCGCGGGCGGGAGCAGATCGCATTAGCCATTCACAATTTGCCGGGTACCGCGGCGGCGCCGGTGTTGGACAGGTTTTCGGCAGCGCTGGTACCTTCGACGGCAGCGCGCAGGAAAAAGGCAAAGTTGCCATTATCGGCGGTCTGGGTCGCGCTAATGATTCTTGCCTCGGCCAGCGCGGTTGTATGGCTGGCGGGTGGCCGCGCATGGTAAGCGAGCAAGTGGCCGCGGGTATGGTGGTGGCCGCCACGGTGCTGGGTCGGAAGCCGTTTCACTTTGAGACGGTAGTGGGCGAATGGGAAGGCGGGCCGCTGGTTTTCCAATCGCCGAACCAGATAGTGATGCTCGCTCCCGTAAAGTTGCAGACAGAGCACCAGCTTTGGCTGGGCGAAGTGGTGGAATGCCGCCCGGACGGCAATGGCTGGCGCACCACCATGCGCGTGCTTCATGCGCTTAATCATCTACCGGAACTCTTGAAATTGGCGGCACGCTTCGAATAGCTTGCCTTCGGTTCGCTATCCTGAACCTTATGTCCAAAAGGGCGATGGTGTTCGGCAGTTCCTGGCAATTGGGACAGGAACTAGTTCGGGAGTTGGAAGAGCGCGGTTACGAAGTGAAGGGCTATGAACGCGTTGCGCTCGATATCACCGATGCGGCGCTGACTGAACGCGTGGTGGCGGAGTTTGACCCGGCAGTAGTTTTCAATGCGGCCGCTTATAACCAGGTGGATGTGGCGGAACGGGAGCCGGCCGCCGCCTTTCAAGCCAATGCTCTGGGTGTCCGCAATGTAGCGCTGGCCTGCCGTCAGGCCGATGCGCGGATGGTTCACTTCTCGACGGATTATGTTTTCGATGGCACGCTAGGTCGCCCGTATGAGGAGACTGATTCCACGCATCCCACCGGCGCTTACGCCGTCTCAAAACTAGCCGGGGAACTGTACGCGCAGGCTTACCTGGAGAAGCCCTTGATCGTGCGCACCTCCGGTGTGTTTGGGCCGCAAGGGCTGCGCACGAATCGCGGAAACTTTTTGGAAGTGATGTTGCGCCTGGCCGCGGGAGGCCAACCCATTCGCGTGGTGGAAGACCATGTAGCGTCTCCCACTTACGCGCCCTGGCTTGCCGCGAAGACAGTGGATCTGGTGGAACACGGCTGCGGCGGTGTGTTTCACCTGGGCGGTGGAACGCCGATATCTTGGTTTCAGTATGCAGCACTCATCTTCGAAAAAGCAGGATTAAAGCCCGAATTGCAGCCTACCAACGAACGCGAATACCGAACCGCCGCGCGCCGGCCCAAATTTTCCGCGCTGGCCAATAAGCGCCTGGAAGAAACGGGCATCGCCCCCATGCCGCCACTGGCCGACGCCATCGAAGATTATCTGAAACGCCGCTGCGCTCTGATGACCGATTCGCGGCTGGACTTGAACTGATGCCTGAACTTCGCAAAGACCCCGTCACAGAACGGTGGGTCATCATCGCTACGGATCGCGCGCGGCGGCCGACTGATTTCAGCCGCGAACACGCAGCGCCTTTTACCAACCGCTTCTGCCCTTTCTGTCCAGGCAACGAAACCAAGACGGTGCCGGAAGTTTACTCAGCCCGTGAGGGCGCGTCATGGCAGGTTCGCGTGGTGCCGAACAAATTTCCGGTGCTGGGAATTGAAGGCTCGCACGACCGCGATGCGGAGGGGCTTTACGACAAGATGAATGGCTTGGGCGCGCATGAGGTGATCATCGAAACGCCCGTGCACACCGAGACGCTGGCAACCATGCCCGAAGGGCGGATGGAAGCCGTAATCTGGGCCTGGCGCAGCCGCGTGAACGATCTAAAGAACGATCACCGCCTTCGCTATGTGTTGCTTTTCAAAAACCATGGCGAACCCGCGGGCGCCACCATTGAGCACGCGCATTCGCAGCTTATCGCGCTGCCCGTGATTCCGAAGCGCGTGATGGAGGAGATTGAAGGATCGTGGCGCTATTACCAATACAAAGAACGCTGCATTTTTTGCGACATGCTACGCCAGGAGGTGAAGTCGCGCACGCGAGTGGTGACCGATTCCGACAAGTTTCTGGTGATGGAACCATACGCCGCGCGCTTTCCGTTCGAGACCTGGATTGTGCCCAAGCGGCACGAATCGCACTTCGAGACGATCGATGCGGCGGAGGTGCGGGATTTAGCCCGAGCGCTGCGGGGAACGCTGCGCAAGATGGATAAGGTGCTGGAGAACCCGGCGTTCAACTTCGTGATTCATACCGCGCCGGTACAGGAAAAGCCAATGGCGCATTACCACTGGCACATGGAAATTATTCCGAAGTTGACGAAGGTGGCGGGCTTTGAATGGGGTACCGGCTTTTACATCAACCCGACACCGCCCGAAGAAGCAGCGCTTTTCCTGCGCGATTCGGTGATCGATTAAATGACAGGTCTTAGGTTTTGGCTATTGTTTGTCGCTTGCGTAACATTGGGCGCGGCGCAAGAATCAGGGGCGCCAACTGCGGCGCAAATAATTGAACAGATCAAAGCGCACGTCGGCGTACCCTGGCGCACCGAGACAGTGGACACCATTAAGGCGGGCGACCCGAATACACCCGTGACCGGTATTGCGACCACCATGATGGCCACGTTCGATGTGTTGCGCCGGGCGGCCGCGGAAAACAAGAACCTGGTGATCACTCATGAGCCCACGTTCTATAGCCATCTGGACAAGGTGGATACGCTTGAACAGGAACAGGATGCAGTGTGGGCGGACAAGGAAAAGTTTATCCGCGATCACCACATGGTGGTGTGGCGATTCCACGATCATTGGCATCTACGCCGGCCCGACGGCATCATGGAAGGCGTTCTGCAAACGCTCGGTTGGCAGGACCGCTACAATGCCGAAACGCATTTGGTCACCATCCCGGAGACTACGGTGGATCGCTTGGCGGCGGAGGTGAAAACGAAGCTTGGCGCAAGGGCGCTACGCGTGGTGGGTGCGAAAGAGATGAAGGTCACGACCATTGCACTGCAACCGGGCGCGGGCGGAACGGCGGGGCATCGGAAATCGCTTCAGCGCAGCGCGGTGGAAGTGCTGATCATCGGCGAAGTGCCGGAATGGGAGACCATTGAGTATGTGAGCGACGCCGCCGCGCAAGGAAAGAAGAAAGCGCTCATTCTGGTGGGACACATTCCCTCCGAACAACCGGGCATGGAGAATTGCGCGGTCTGGTTAAAGACGTTTCTTAAGAATGTGCCGGTGGGCTTCGTGCCTACCGTGGAACCTTTCTGGATGCCGGCGAGATAAGCCGCGCGGCAAGACCTCGTCTGGCAGTGCGGGTTATACTTCAGGGCGAATTAGAAACCCAGATGGCCGAGAAAGCCGTCCTAGAACAAAGTAGTCACAGGTGGTACGCGCGACCAGTGCTCTTCGTTGCCGACGTGAACCGTGCTCTTCGGTTCTACATGGACATGCTCGGCTTCGAGAAGATTTGGCATGAGGGCGACGGAGCGGGCAAGGTCTGCCAAGTGAATCGAGCGCAGTGCGAAATCATCCTTTGCGAGGATGCTACGCGAAGAGACAAGGGACGCTTGTTCGTGGAATTGACCTTCGATGGACTCGCTGCGCTTAGCCGTGAAATCGTTGAGCGCTCAGTTACTAGCGAGAAGTCCTGGTGGGGGTACGACGTAATCAAAATCGTCGATCCCGACGGCAATGAGTTGCTGTTTCCAGTGGCTAGCGGTCAAAAGCTGAACATCATCAACGCTAGTAGTACTCCATCCGGAGTGACGCGGCGCGGGGTTTCGAAATCTATTGCGCCGCGCGTCAGATGGAATCCTGGCGTCAATCGCGATACCGGGAGCGATCCGTAGCGATCTCTACCGGGTAGCACAACGTCGCCAATGGCGCGTGATCCGCTTGAATCGCGCATGACAGGGGAGAGCGCCGTCCGCTTCTATCGATGATCTTCGCCGGCTCGTTCGTCGCTCTTGGGCGCGAAATGCCAAGCCGTGAGGACCCTTGAGGTTGCTGATCAGCGGGGTAACTACCCCTGTTTGCATGTTGACTTTGACAAACTGGTTGAGGCTTCCCACACAAGCATAAAGGGAATGGTCTGCGATATTCTCGACATCGATTTTGAGAACGCTATACTACCGGTTTCAGTGAGGTAAATTGTTCCCGCATTCGAAGTCGCGAAGAGCGCGTCAGCCAAACCGGAGACCGCCGCGTGGCTTGAGTCCGTCAATGAGACAAACGCCACCTTCGGGTGTTCACTTTGCGGATTCAAAACAAATATGAGCTGGCCGTCATCGCCGCTGGTGAGCATCAACTGACCGCCTGGAGTCAGCTTGAGCGAGTCGGGATCGTTCTGCGAGGTGGGTTGATCCTTCGCGCCGGTTACCAGATTGGTACCCGTCGCCCCCATTGTAAGAACTGGACTAACGATCAACGGACTTTTTCGGTTCTCCAGACGCTGAATGGTAGCGTCCGTCGGGGACGCGGGCTTGGTATAGCTCAGGAAGATCTGTCGGTCGCGGAAGACTACGTCATCATAGCCGCGGGTGCTTGACGTGACTTTGTAGTGGAGTGGCGATTCGGGCGTAATCCCGGTTTTGGGATCGATCAACGTCAATTTCGGATTGCCATCTTGATTTTGCAATGCCCATACAAGTCCGGTGTTAGGCTCGATCTTGAGAACATCCACGGAACCTGAAATCGAATAGGTGTGACGAAATAATACCGTTCAAGTCGTACTAAACAACAGTGCTGCTCCCACTCTTTCCCGTTGAGTCCGCTATTTGCGTAGCTAACCCAAACCGAGTCGCCACCTACGGTGATTGAGTCTGGATGAGTGGCCGCAACCGAAGCTCCCGTTGCGAAAGTCGTAGTCTTGATGGTCTCGGCCTGCGCCGCCATCGCGAGTATGAATGAGAAGGTTACGGTCCGGCGTATCTGGCTGCATAACAATGTCTTATTGCAATCTCCTGGCCCACGGATAACATCCTTTTAATAACAGGCGGATGACTGCGGGACAACAACCGGCTTCAAACGCGCCATTGCCGCTACTGGCGTCGGACAGTTTATATTTTGACCGGAAACTTCGGTTCGGCTTTTCATCGACAGCGCCAACGGTCCATTGATCCGCAGTGGTCTTCATCCAAGCCGCCGTCTGCTAGGCTTTATTGATGGCGAGTTCCGTACAAGCCGAGCCCCCGCGCCATAGCCTAGTTGTCCGCGTCGCTCACTGGCTAACCACTCTCCTGTTCCTGGCCCTGCTCATTAGTGGCGTCGAGATCGTCATCTCCCATCCTCGCTTCTATTGGGGCGAAACCGGCAACGTCAACGTCACACCGCTCTTTAGCATTCCCATCCCCGCTTCACGCGCAGCGGTGCCGACAGGTTACGCCTACGTGCTGAAAGATCAAAATGGCTGGAGCCGCTACCTGCACTTCCAGGCTGGCTGGTTTCTTGTCTTTACCGGCCTGCTGTATGGCTTGGCAAGCCTTTTCAACGGCCACTTCCGTAATCACTTGCTCCCGGTTCGCAAAGACCTGGCGTGGCGCGCCCTGAGTAGGTCCCTCCGCGAACACCTAGGCTTCCAGCCCTCCGCCACTTCGTCTTACAATCTGCTCCAACGTCTTGCTTACCTAGGCGTGGTTTTTCTCATTTTCCCGCTCATGATCTGGACTGGTCTCGCCATGTCGCCCTCCTTCACTTCCGCTTTTCCCGCAACGGTCACTATGCTCGGTGGCCAACAATCCGCGCGAACCTTCCACTTCTTCTGCACAGTGATACTGGTCATTTTTGTTCTGGTCCACGTGCTGATGGTCTACCTCTCGGGCTTCCGTTCTCGCGTTCGCGCCATGACCCTAGGCCCCAAGACAATTGAGACGGAGAACGTATGAACCACTCACGCCGCAAACTTCTGAACGCCGGTCTCGGCACTGTGGCCGGCCTGTCCGGCCTTGCCATAGCCTCCAAGCTGGCCGACCGATATGGCCTGCTCCCGCCAGACAGCCGTGGTGTCTATGGCCCTGGCGAAACGCTCACATACGCTTCGCAGCGCCTGCTTACCCGCCACTCTATGGCTCGCGAATTCTCGCGTGACCAAATCTCCATTAAGCCTTTCGTCAACGGCCTCGCATTCACGTCCGACGATTACAAACTGCACGAGCGCGAAGCATTTGCTAATTGGAAGTTATCGATTGATGGCCTGGTCGCCCGCCCCGCAACTTTTTCCATGGCGGAGCTCAAGAGCTTACCCTCTCGTTCTCAAATTACACATCTTGCTTGCGAGGAAGGCTGGTCCTACATCGCCGAGTGGGCAGGTGTTCCTCTTGGCTTTGTCCTTGATCGCGTGGGTATTCTCCCGCAAGCCAGGTACATCATTTACGCTTCGCTCCAGAAGGGCTGGGAGGACAGCATCGACATGAGCGACGCTCTGCACCCACAAACTATGCTCACCTATTCGATGAATGGCGCGGATCTTCCGACGGGCCATGGTGGTCCTCTGCGGATGAGGGTGCCCCGGCAACTTGGTTACAAGAGCGTCAAGTACATCCACCGCATCACCGTTACCGACCGCCCGGAGAAAGCCTGGCCCGGCGGAAGCTACGCCTGGTTCGCTGGCATTTAGCGGATCGGGGTTTGCGTATAGCAACGAAACTCGCGTCGGCCAGCTAGAAGCCGCGCGCTCAGAGAGGGTTGAGCATCCGCTTAGTGACCGGTCGTCATCGCGCGTTCGAGCTCTTGTCTCGACACTGCTTCCGCCGAGCCGCTGCGAAGACTACAGGGAATATGCAGATGGCAGCGGCCGCGAGGTAGAGCGCGGTAGCGGATACGTTGACATAGGCTTGCAAAAAGGCAAACGCAACGAGGGCGCAGCCTGTGCACAAAGCCGTGATGAAGTTCGCGTTGAATCGTTTGAACATATTTCTCCGGAAAAGTTGGATCGCACAGCCCTTGCGGTCATGCGTCAGTAGTCTAGTCGCGCCATGCGCTCAAATCTTACAAATCTTCTGCGATCGCCATCAGCTTTTTGCTAAGCTCTTGAACCTGAAGGCGTCTGGATCGTGCCAGGATGACGCCAGCCAGAATCATAATCAGCAACGCGGCAACACCCGCGTACGCTTGAATCGCCCGCAATTGCGGACTGATGCCTATTGCTGACCACGACGCCCCGATACCTGCAAGCTTCATGATCGTGTAACCCGCGACGGCGCCGCAAGGAACGCCTGCATAGAGACATCGTGCGAGAAATAGATCGCTCTTCGCCCGCGCGATCATCGATTTCAACAGGCTGACCGTATCCAGAGTGAGGGCATCGGAGCGGTTCCCTCGAGAGCGCCGCATACAGACGAGCCCGACCGCAAGCCGGCGCTCGGAAGACCGCCGCGCGCCTACAGGCGGAGAAAGATGACGGCTGCGCCGCCGGTATACGCCTGATCGGGGAAAAGACAGATCTTGGCAAGCGCGCCGCACGCCCACCACGGAA
>Ga0123338_10000845_pt1 | contig 30292 bp, 29 predicted proteins | sample grotaG_FD_89793 | JGI IMG/M metagenome (GOLD analysis project Ga0123338, IMG submission 89793) | Glacier valley bacterial and archeal communities from Borup Fiord, Nunavut, Canada, to study Microbial Dark Matter (Phase II) -... | ecosystem: Environmental > Aquatic > Freshwater > Ice > Glacier ...
CAGGTTGTTCATGCGCGCGAACGCCATGTCGGGCGCGCCGATCTGGAGCGGGATCATCCAGTTCGCGAAGCCGACGAAGGCCGGCATGATCGCGCCGAAGACCATGATCAGGCCGTGCATCGTGGTGAGCTGGTTGAAGAACTGCGGGTGCATGAACTGCAGACCCGGCTGGAACAGCTCGGCGCGGATGGCAAGTGCGAGGACGCCGCCGACCATGAACATCGTGAACGAGAACACCAGGTACATCGTGCCGATGTCCTTGTGGTTGGTCGCATAGACCCAGCGCCGCCAGCCGTGCGGGGCGCCGTGATGATCGTCGTGGTGGGTGTCGTGTCCGTGGCCGGCCGTGCCGACGGTGCCGTGGGGTCCAATGACTGCGCTCATGTCCTGTCCTTACTTCCGCATCGCCGCGACTTCGGCCGGCTGCACCAGCTGGCCCGTCGTGTTCGACCAGTGGTTCTTGGTGTACGTGATGACCGCCGCGAGGTCGGTGTCGCTCAGCTGCTTCCAGGCCGGCATGCCGTTGCCCTGGCCGTTGAGGAGCACATGGATCTGCTTGGTCTTGTCGTTGTCGAGCACCGTCGGCGAGCCGTCGAGCGCCTTGGCGTTGATGGCGCCGCCGCCCTTGCCGTTGGCCATGTGGCAGACCTGGCAGTTGGCGACGTAGAGCTGCTCGCCGCGCGCAGCCAGCGGCGCCATTTCCCAAACCCGGCTCGGGTCGTCGAGCTTGGCGGCGGCTTCCTTCTTCTTGCCGTCGACCCAGGCGCTGTAGTCCTGCTTCGAGAGCACCTTGACGTGGATCGGCATGTACGAGTGCTCCTTGCCGCAGAGCTGGGTGCACTGGCCGTAGAAGTCGCCGGGCTTGTCGGCACGAAACCAGGTGTCGCGAACGAAGCCGGGCAGCGCCGTTTCCTGGACGCCGAGCGAAGGCACGTAGAAGGCATGGATGACGTCGTTGGCGGTGGTGATGATGCGGATCTTGCTGTCGGCCGGCACGACCAGCGGGTTGTCGACTTTCAGGAGGTAGTCGTCGCCCCGCGGCTTGCCGACCTCCGACATCTCGCGCTGCGCGGCGTCGAGCGTGGACACGAAAGCGATGCCCTCGCCCTCGCCCTTCAGGTAGTCGTAGCCCCACTTCCACTGGATGCCCGTGGCCTTGATGGTGACGTCGGCCGAGCTGGTGTCCTTCATCGCGACGACGACGCGCGTTGCCGGCAGCGCCATCAGGATGACGATGACGAACGGAACGATCGTCCAGGCGATCTCGACCGTGGTGCTCTCGTGGAAGTTGGCGGCGCGCGCGCCCTTCGATTTCCGGTGTTTGAAGATCGAATAGAACATCACGCCGAAGACGGCGAGGAAGATGACCACGCAGATCACCAGCATGAAGTAGTGCAGCCACTGCTGGTCGCGGGCGATCTGCGACATCGGCGGGGGCAGGTCGATCTGGTTCACGGCCGGGCCGCCGAGCAGGTCGCCGACCGCCCAGGCCGGTGCGGCGAGAAGCGCGCCCAGCATCAGGGCCAGCCCGCGGGCGCGGACCCGGAGCGCATGGAGATTCGTCATGGTGGATGCCAACATCAACTTTCGGATTCGGGGGGGAAACGCCGGAGCGCGGCACGCAATTCATCGGCCAGGGCGCGGCGCAGTTCGGGGCGGACGAAGCGGCCGACCTCGACGCGCTTGCCCTCGCCCGACAGCTCGATCAGCGAGCGATCGCCGGCCGCCGGCTCGACGCGCACCCAGGCCGACGCGAACTCGACATGGTCGACGCGGCGACCGAGGCTGCATTCGACGGTGAGGCGGCCGGGCCGCAGCACCATCTTCTCGTGATCGGCAGCGTGGCGCGCATAGACGACGAGCGCCACCGCGAGCGCGCACAGTTCGGCGCCCGCAAAGGGCAGGATCAAGGGCGCGCCGCGGGACCAGAAGGCAGCACCGATCGCGAGTGAAACCGCGCAGAGCGTGAGGAAGAAGCCGAGCAGCTGCGCCGGCGAGATCGAGCAGTTGCGCTTCAGGAGCCACTGGATGGCGCCATCGCCGCCGGTGTCGGTGGCGCCGCCGAATCGCAGCGGAGGTGCGGACGGCGCGAAACGGCGCGGTACCTGAACACTGAGAGCTGACATCTGCCGGTTTGCCTCGGGGGTGCGGTGAGAGGCTGCGACAGGCCTCGACAAAGCAGTTGATTTTAGCGCACACGGCGCTGTCTCACCATGGCGCGCATGTCCTCGAGCGGTACGGCCACCGGCTCGCCCGGGCGCGGCCGCGGCGCCGCCTTGAAACCGTGGCCGTAAGCGACTTCGACGGCGAGCGCGATGCTGCCATCGGCATCGGCGCGTGCCGTCAGCGCATCGAGCAGGCGGCGGCGCCAGGCCGGCGTTCGAAGCCCGGCGACGCGGTCCGGCGCGGTATTGCCGCCGAGCTGGTGCAGCTCGGCGAGCAGGGCCGCGGCGTTCTTCCAGCGCAGCGTCAGCGTCTCCTGGTCGAGCACGGGGTCGGCGAAGCCGGCATGGACGAGCATGTCGCCGAGGTCGTGCATGTCGACGAAGTCCGGCGTCGGCGCCGGCCAGCCGCAGGCCGCGTAGAGCGTGCGCAGCTCGCGCAGCGTACCCGGACCGAGGCACGAGAAGACGACCAGGCCTTCGACGTCGAGCAGCCCGTGCCAGCGTGCGAACAGTGCCGGCGGGTCGCGAACGAAATGCAGCGCCATGTTCGACCAGACGAGCTGGGCGCGACCGATCGCGGCGTCGTCGGCATCGTCGTGGACCGTGGCGGCCGGCGTTCGCGTCAACGACCACCAAGGTCGTGCCGCCGCGGGCCGCGCCGCGATCGGAGCGGCGGCGATGCGCGGCTCGACGGTGACCCGCTCGGCCTTCGGATAGGTGGCCTTCAACGTCGCCGCACCACCGCCGACGCTGGCCCACCAGTCGATCATCCGCACCGGCGTGGCCCGCATGGGCAGCAGCCGCTCGCCGAGGCGGCGGGCGATCTCCTCATGCAGCCAGGGCAACGACGGCGCCGCGACGATGCGGCGGACCGCGCGGCCGACGGCGATCTCGTCGAGGCGCCGGCCGGGGGTGCCGGAAGCGGCCGGGTCGCCGGTCACAGGGTCGTCGGCAGCCATGGACGGGCAGTATATTGAGCCGATGCTCGTACCCGGTCGGCCGCCCGCTTCCGCGCTGTCGTCGGCCGCCGCGGCGCTGCGATTGCCGAGCCTGTGCGCGATCTGCCACGGCTGGGGTCGCGACCGCGTCTGCGCTGCCTGCTTCGCTCGTTTTGCGGCAGCGACGCCACGCTGCTCGCGCTGCGCCCTGCCGGTGCCGGCCGCGGTGCCGGTGTGCGGCGCCTGCCTGTCGCGGCCACCGGCTTTCGACGCCGCCGTCGCCTGCGTCGACTATGGCGCGCCCTGGGACCAGCTGATTGCCGACTTCAAGTTCCACGACGGGCTCGATCTGGCTCCGGTGTTCGCCGCGTCGATCGCCGCCGCGGCGGCCGCGGGCTCCGCCGCGCGGCCGCAGCTCGTGCTGCCGATCCCGCTCGCTGCCGGCCGCCTGCGCGAGCGAGGCTACAACCAGGCCTGGGAGCTGGCGCGACGCGTCGCCCGTCGCCTCGGTCTGGCCGCCGACGCCCGTCTCCTGCTGCGCCTGCGCGAGACGCCTCATCAGCTGGCGCTGCCGCCCGAGCAGCGCGCCGGCAACGTGCGTGGTGCCTTCGCGGTCGAGCCGCGACGACGCGCCGAGATCGCCGGCCGCCATGTCGCCCTCGTCGACGATGTCATGACCACCGCGAGCACCGCTGTCGAAGCGAGCGAGGCGCTGAAGCAGGCCGGCGCGGCGAGCGTCGCGATCTGGGTGTTCGCGCGCACGCCGCCGCCCGGCGACGCTCGAGCGTGACCCTCGCGACGGTTGCCCCGATGTTCAACATCGTCCTCGTCCATCCCGAGATCCCGCCGAACACCGGCAACGTCATCCGCCTGGCCGCCAACACCGGCTGCCGGCTGCACCTCGTCGAACCGCTCGGCTTCACGATGAGCGATCCGCTGCTGCGCCGCGCCGGGCTCGACTATCACGAGTACGTCGACGTCGCCCGCCACGCCTCGTGGTCCGCATTCCTCGCGACCGTCGCACCGGAGCCGACGAGGCTGTTCGCGTTCTCGACCGGCGCCGCGCGCGCTCCCGGCGACGCCCGCTTCGCGGCCGGCGACTGGCTCGTCTTCGGCAGCGAGACCGCGGGCCTGCCCGACGACGTGATGCACGGCATCGCCCCGAAGCAGCGACTTCGCCTGCCGATGCGACCCGGCCAGCGCAGCCTCAACCTCGCCAACGCCGTCGCCGTCGCCGTCTTCGAAGCCTGGCGGCAGAACGGCTACGACGGCGCGGTCTAGGGCGAAGGCGACTCGGCGCGAGCGTCGCGGCGCATGAGCTGCACGAGCGCCTGCTCGGGCGCGAGGCGGCCGTCGAGCACCTGCACCACGGCCTCGACGATCGGCATCTCGACGCCACGCGCATGGGCGCGCTGCAGCACCATGGCGGCGCTGGCGACGCCCTCGGCGACGTGGCCGAGTTCGGCGAGCACGTCGGCGAGCGGTCGGCCGGCGGCGAGGCCGAGGCCGACGCGGCGGTTGCGCGAAAGCTCGCCGGTGGTCGTGAGCACGAGATCGCCGAGGCCCGACAGGCCCATGAACGTGGCGGCGTCGGCGCCGAGCGCGACGCCGAGGCGGGTCATCTCGGCGAGGCCGCGGGTGACGAGTGCGGCGCGCGCGTTGAGGCCGAGCGCCATGCCGTCGGCGATGCCGGTGGCGATGGCAAGCACGTTCTTGACGGCGCCGCCGACCTCGACGCCGACCGGGTCGGCCGAGGTGTAGGCGCGCACGTTGCCGCCATGCAGCGCGGCGATGGCATCGTCGCGGACCCGGGCATCGGTGCTCGCGGCGACGAGCGCCGTCGGCTGGCCGCGCGCCACCTCGATCGCGAAACTCGGCCCCGACACCACGCCGACGCGCGCCGCCGGAGCCGCCACGCGGGCGATTTCGTGGCCGAGCCAGCCGGTGCCGTCCTGGAAGCCCTTGCAAAGCCAGAGCGCGCTGGCGTCGAGGCCGGCGGGCAGCCGCCGCAAGACAACGTCGAGCCCGGCCATCGGCGTCGCGACCACGACGACGCCACCGCCATGAGCATGGCGAACCGAAGCCTCGAAATCGGCGCTGACCTGCAGCGCCGGTGGCAACGCGACCTCGGGCAGGTAGCGGGCATTGCGGCGCAGCGAGCGCATCTGCGCGGCCTGGGCGGCGTCGCGCGCCCAAAGGCGAACAACGTGCGTCGCCGACATGTGGATCGCGAGCGCCGTGCCCCAGGCGCCGGCGCCGAGCACGGTGACGTTCATGGCGCGACCGGCACGCCTGCCCGATTCAGCTGAGGATGATCCCGGAGCCGTTGGTCGACGCGGCGGGCGCCTGCGACTCGGCCTGGAGCTGCGACTGCTGCGCTTCGTACATCGCCTGGAAATTGACCTCCGAGAGCACCACCGGCGGGAAGCCGGCGCGGGTGCACACGTCGGACACGATGGCACGCAGATAGGGATAGACGATGCCCGGGCAGGAGATGCCAAGGATCTGCTTCAGCTGATCCTCGGCGATGTTGCGGATCTCGAAGATGCCGCCCTGCTTGGCCTCGACGAGGAACAGCGTCTTGTCGTTGATCTTGGTCGTGACCGTCGCCATCACCGTGACTTCGTACATCGAGTCGCCGATGACTTCGGCGCCCAGCGTCAGGTTGATCTCGACCTGCGGCTGGCCTTGCTCGAGAAGGATCTGCGGCGAGTTCGGCTGCTCGAGCGACAGGTCCTTGAGGTACATGCGCTGGATCTGGAAGTGCGGTGCGTTGTTGTCGGTGGTGTCGTCGGCCATGGCCAGGGTGTCCCGGGAAGAAAAAGTTAGGAAGCAGCGAGCAGCGGTTCGAGGCTGCCGCTGCGGTCGAGGGCGACGAGATCGTCGCAACCGCCGACGTGCACGTCGCCGATGAAGATCTGCGGCACGGTCCAGCGGTTAGTGAGCTCGATCATCACGGCGCGCTCGGCGGGCCGCTCGTCGATGCGGATCTCGTCGATCGACTCGACACCGCGTTCGCGCAGCAGCGCCTTGGCGCGCAGGCAGTACGGGCACGAGCCCGTGCTGTACATCTTCACGGCAGCCATCAAGTCGCCCGTTCTACCGGCAGGTTGGCGGCACGCCAGGCCGTGAGGCCGCCGGCGAGGACGCGGGCGTTCTCGAAGCCGAGCTTCTTGAGCGCCGCGACGGCACGCGGTGCGCGCGATCCGGTCGGGCAGACCACGACCAGCGGCAGCGCCTTGTTCTTGGGCAGGTCGCGCGAGGTCTCGAGCGACGCCAGGGGGATGTTGCGGGCGCCGACGGCGTGACCGGCGGCGTACTCGGCGGCGTCGCTCACGTCGATGAGCACGGCCTTCTCGCGATTGATGAGATGGACCGCGTCGGCCGCGCTGACGCCGGCGCCCAATGCGCCTGCGACGAGCACCGGCCAGGCCAGCAAGCCGCCGGAGACGAGCGCCACCGCGAAGAGATACCAGTTCTGGAGAACGAAGTCCAAGATGAACACGACCGCCACGAGGGCGCCGAAAGTAAAACCCGAATTATAGAATTTGCCCGATGCACAAGCTCGTTCTCCTTCGCCACGGCGAATCGCAGTGGAACCTCGACAACCGATTCACCGGCTGGACCGATGTCGATCTCACTCCCACCGGCATCGAGCAGGCGCGCGCTGCCGGCCGCCTCCTGAAGAGCGAGGGCTACGAGTTCGATCGGACCTGGACCTCGGTGCTGAAGCGCGCCGTCTGGACCCTCTGGCACGCGCTCGACCAGATGGACCGCACCTGGCTGCCGGTGAGACACGACTGGCGCCTCAACGAGCGCCACTACGGCGCCTTGCAGGGTCTCAACAAGGCCGAGACGACGAAGAAGTTCGGCGAGGCGCAGGTGCTGGCCTGGCGGCGCAGCTACGACGTGCCACCGCCACCGCTGCCCGAGGGCGACCCGCGCAGCGAGCGCTACGACCTTCGCTATGCGGCGCTGCGGCCCGGCCAGGTGCCGCTCACCGAGTGCCTGAAGGACACCGTCGACCGCGTGCTGCCGTTCTGGCACGAGACGCTGGCGCCGGCCATCTTGCGCGGCGAGCGGCTGCTCGTCTCGGCGCACGGCAACAGCATGCGGGCGCTGGTGAAGTACCTCGACGGCATTTCCGACGCCGACATCGTCGGCCTCAACATCCCGAACGGCATTCCGCTGGTGTACGAACTCGACGACGCCTTGAAGCCGATCCGAAGCTACTACCTCGGCGACGCCGACGTCGCAGCGAAAGCGGCCGCTGCCGTGGCCGGCCAGGGTCGCGCCGGCTAAGGGTCTGACGTCGCCGACGGCTCGACGCCGAGGGCGGCGCCGATGTCGGCGCGCAGCAGCTCGGCGAAGGCGCGGCGATTGCAGCCGACCGAGTCGCGCGGCGTCAGGAAGACGAGCCGCGCGACGACCGCTTCGCCCTTCGCCGTGCCCCAGAGGCTTTGCAGAAGCGTCGTCTCGCCGACGAACTCGACGGCAAGGCTGACGGCGTGATGCGCGTCTGAAAAGCGCAGCGCTGCCGGCTGCACCGGCGTGGCCGTCGCGATCGCGGCCTGCAGCAGGTTGGCGTGGAACGGCAACAGGCCGTGGCCGGACGAGGTCGTGCCCTCGGGAAAGATCGCCACCATCTCGCCGGCGCGCAGCGACTCCGCCATCGCATGGACGACGCGCAGCGCATCGCGCTTTCGCTCGCGCTCCAAGTAGAGCGTGTTCGCCGAGTCGACCAGCCGCCACACCAGCGGCCAGCCCTTGACGTCGGCCTTCGAGACGAAGCGCGCCCGCGGCACGACCGCGTGCACGGCCATGATGTCGAGCCACGAAACGTGGTTGACGGCGAGCAGGCAGCCGCCTGCGGTCGGCGTGCCTTCGACCTGCAGCTCGATGCCGATCGAGCGCAGCATCTTCTTCGACCACCAGCGGATGCGCGCCTGCCTCGCCGCTGTGTCGAGGGACGGGAAAACGAAGAGGACCATGGCCAGGCCGTGCAGGCCATGGGCGACGCAGCGAACCAGGCGCCACAGCGCACGCAGCCCGACCCGCATCGGAGACGCTACGAGGCCGACGAGGACGACGGCGACGTCAGCAGCGGCGACTCGAAGGCGACGTGACCGCCGACGATCGTGCAGACGACGCGGCCCGGCATCTCGTAGCCGGCGAACGGCGTGTGGCGGCTGCGGCTCACGAGCGCCTTGGCCTCGACCTGCCACGACGCGTCGGGCCGGAACAGGCAGAGGTCGGCCCGCGCGCCTTCGCCGAGACCGGTCACCGCGGGCGCCATCGCCGGCGCCGACGCTGCCAGCACCGCCGCCGGCCGGCTCGTCACCGCGGCGAGCGTTTGCGCCAGGCCGAGCTTCGTCGCCGTTCCCACTTCAAGGCCGCGCCGAGCAGCAACTCGAGGCCCGTGGCACCCGGCTCGGCCTCGGCGAACGGCAGCTGCTTGGCGTCCTCCGCGACCGGCGTGTGGTCGCTGACAAGGGCGTCGATGGTGCCGTCGGCGAGGCCGGCGCGGATGGCGTCGCGGTCGCGCTGCTGGCGCAGTGGCGGCACCAGGCGCATCGCCGAATCGAAGTAGCCGACGTCGACGTCGATGAGATGAAGCTGGTGAATGCTGGCGTCGCAGGTCACGGGCAGGCCGTCGGCCTTGGCCTGCCGGACCAGCTCGACGCCGGCAGCGCTGCTGAGGCGGCAGAGGTGGACGCGGGCACCGGTATCCCTGGCCAGCTCGAAGATCGTGGCCAGCGCGATCGTCTCGGCCAGCACCGGCACCCCCGACAGGCCCATGCGCGTCGCCAGCGCACCCTTGGCAGCGACGCCGACGCCGAGCCAGGCGTCGTTCGGGCGCAGCCAGACCGCGTAGCCGAAGGTCGCGGCGTATTGCATGGCGCGGTGCAGGACCAGCGTGTCCTTGATGGCGACGTCGGCCTGCGAGAAACCGATGCAGCCGGCCTCGGTGAGCTCGGCCATCTCGGTGAGCGCCTCGCCGGCAAGGCCGCGCGTCAGCGCGCCGAGCGGATAGAGGCGCGCCAGGTTCAGGTTGCGGGCCCGGAACTTCAGCATCTCGACGAGGCCGGGCTCGTCGAGCACGGGGTCGGTGTCGGGCGGACAGACCAGGCTCGTGACGCCACCGGCGACCGCCGCCGCCAGCTCCGACTCGAGCAGGCCGGCGTGCTCGTGGCCGGGCTCGCCGAGCCGCGCCGCGAGATCGACGAGGCCGGGCGCGACGACGGCACCGTCGGCATCGATGATGCGATCGGGCGTGAAGTCGCGGTGGGCCGAGACGATGCGACCGTCGGCGATGGCAATCGAGCCAGGCTCGTCGCGGCCGCTCGCGGGGTCGACGACGCGGGCGTTGGTGATCAGCAAACGACTCATCGCCACGTCCCTCGTGCCTTGCTTGCGCCCTCCCCCCGGGGCAGGGTTGGGAGGGGCCCCATCCTGCGCGCGATCAGCGCGGGGAAAGCGCTCATGGCGCATTCCCCGCGATGATCGACATCACCGCCATGCGAACGGCGATGCCGAACGTCACCTGCGGCAGGATCACGCTCTGCTTGCCGTCGACGACCGCCGAGTCGATCTCCACGCCGCGGTTGATCGGCCCGGGGTGCATGACGATGCAGTCCGGATTGGCGAGCGCGAGCTTCTCCGGCGTGAGGCCGAAGGTCTTGAAGAACTCGCTGGCGCTCGGCAGCATGCCGCCGCTCATGCGCTCGTTCTGCAGCCTCAACATGATGATCACGTCGGCGCCGCGGATGCCTTCCTCGAGGTTGTGGCAGACGCGAACGCCCATCTCCTTCAGGTCCGACGGCACCAGCGTCTTCGGGCCGACGGCGCGGATCTCGGGCGCGCCCAGCGTCGTCAGCGCATGGATGTCGGAGCGCGCCACCCGCGAATGGACGATGTCGCCGACGATCGCCACCGTGAGGTTCGTGAAGTCCTTCTTGTAGTGGCGGATCGTGTACATGTCGAGCAGCCCCTGCGTCGGGTGCGAGTGGCGGCCGTCGCCGGCATTGACCACGTGCACGTGCGGCGCGCAGTGGCGGGCGATCAGGTACGGCGCGCCGCTCTCCGAATGGCGGACCACGAACATGTCGGCGTGCATCGCCGACAGGTTGGCGATGGTGTCGAGCAGGCTCTCGCCCTTGGCCGTCGAGGAGCGCGCGATGTCGAGGTTGATGACGTCGGCCGACAGTCGCTTGGCAGCGATCTCGAAGGTCGTGCGGGTGCGCGTCGAGTTCTCGAAGAAGAGGTTGAAGACGCTCTTGCCGCGCAGCAGAGGCACCTTCTTCACGTCGCGCTCGTTGACGCTCAGGAAGGTGCCCGCCGTGTCGAGGATGTGCGTGAGTACGGCCTGCGGCAGACCCTCGATCGAGAGAAGATGGATGAGCTCGTCGTGCTTGTTGAGCTGCGGGTTGCGGCGAACGAACATGGCTGGCCGGCTCAATCCTGGCGCAGCTCGAAGCTGAAGCGGCCAGCCTCGTTGCGGGCGAGCGACAGGCGCTGACCCGGTGCCAGCTCGGTGGTGGCCACGGCCAGCGCAGCGGCGATCGGCAACTCGCGGCCGCCGCGATCGACGAGCACGGCGAGGGCGACGCTGGCCGGCCGGCCGAAGTCGTAGAGCTCGTTGACGGCGGCGCGGATGGTGCGCCCGGTGTAGAGCACGTCGTCGACGAGGACGATGTGGCGGCCCTCGACCTCGAACGGCAGCTTCGTGTGGTCGGCGCCGGCCGACAGGCCACGCTGGGAGAAGTCGTCGCGGTGAAGCGCGCTCGAGATCACGCCCGCGGCGCCGTCGAGACCGAGGTCGCGGTGCAACCGCTCGGCCAGCCAGGCGCCGCCCGACCAGATGCCGACCAGCACGCTGCCGGGCTTCAGCAGCAGGCGGGTGCCGGCCAGCAGCTCGTCGTAAAGCGCTTCGGCGTCGAGTGGCGGCAGGCTCATGCGCAGCCCCCATCGCCCGGACCCGCGACCGCACCCGGGACCGTCATCCTGAACGCATTGAAGGATCTCGCCGTTGCGAGGCAAGATCCTTCGCTTCGCTCAGGATGACGTGAGGGCGCGCTGGTCGTCATGCCGTGGTTCGCAGATATTGCTCGAGGATGATCGCGGCCGCCCCGGCGTCGAGGTCGGCTTCGCCAGCAGCGCTCGCAGACGTCGTCGTGTAGCGCTCGTCGGCCTCGTGTACCGGCAAACCGAAGCGGGCTTTCAGCTCGCGGCCGAACTTGCGTGCGCGCACGGTGTTGATGTGGCCGGCACCGTCGGGATGGAACGGAACGCCGACGACGAGCGCCGCCGGCCGCCATTCCTCGATGAGCCTGCCGATCGCTGCCAGCCGCGCATCGCCGACCGCGGCGATCGTGGTGAGTGGTGTCGCGGTTCGCGTCAGCGCGTTGCCGCTGGCGACGCCAACGCGGCGAGTGCCGAAATCGAAAGCGAGAAAGGAGAGCGGTTGCGAGGCTTGCGGCACGGGGACGCTCACGCGTGCCCCGCGTCCGAGCTGAGCATGACAGCGTCGATGCCGAGCAGCGACAGCGCCTTGCCATAGCGCTCGCCGACCGGGGTATCGAAGATGATGCCGGGCTCGGCCTCGACGTTGATCCAGCCGTTCTTGCTCATTTCTTCCTCGAGCTGGCCGGCGGCCCAGCCGCTGTAGCCGAGCGTCACGAGCACCTTCTTCGGGCCGCTGCCACTCGAGATCGCCTCGAGCACGTCCTTACTGGTCGTCATCTCGAGGCCGCCCTCGACCTTGAGCGACGAGTTGTAGGCAGCTGCCTCGTCGGCCCCGCCCTCGACCCGCTCGTGGAGCACGAAGCCGCGCTCGGTCTGCACCGGACCACCGAAGTAGACCGGCAGCGCCGCGAACTCCTCGCGGTCGAGCGAGAGCTCGACCTTCTCGAACAGGTTCTTGAGGGTGATGTCGATCGGCTTGTTGATGACCAGGCCGAGCGCGCCCTTGTCGGTGTGCTCGCACATGTAGACCACGGTGCCGGCGAAGGTGCCGTCGCCCATACCCGGCATGGCGATCAGGAACTGATTCGTCAGGTTGATCGAAGTCGGCGCCATGCCGCATTTTATTCCGCCACGAAGCGGCCGTGCGGCCGGCGCCGGCTTTGGGCACACTTGGCGGCCATGGCCGACGATAAAGAGAAAGCACTCGACGCTGCCCTCGTGTGGTTTCGACGCGACCTGCGCTGCACCGACCACGCCGCCCTCCACCATGCGCTGCGCTCGGCCCGCCAGGTCTGGTGCGCCTTCGTCTTCGACCGCGAGATCCTCGACGAGCTGCCGCGTGCCGACCGCCGCGTCGAGTTCATCGTCGAGTGCATCCATGCCCTCGATGCCGGCCTCTCCGAACTCGGCCGCCAGCACGGCAACCACGGCGTGCGCCTGCTCGTGCGCCACGGCAAGGCGGCCGACGAGATCGTGGCGCTGGCCGGCGAGCTGCCGGTCCAGGCCGTGTTCGCCAACCACGACGACGATCCCTACGCGCTGGCCCGCGACTCGCGCGTGCGCGGCGCCCTCGCCGACCGCGGCGTCGCCTTGCACACGTCGAAGGACCACGTGATCTTCGAGCGCAGCGAGGTCCTGACCGGCAGCGGCAAGCCCTATAGCGTCTTCACGCCGTACAAGACCGCCTGGCTGAAGAAGGTCGACGACTTCTTCCTCAAGGCCTACCCGATCGATCGCCACGCGGCAGCGCTGGCGTCGGCGCCCCCGGCGCTCGCGCGCGACATGCCGACGATCGACCAACTCGGCTTCGTCAAGACCAACCTCGCCGAGCTCAAGGTCCACGGCAGCCCCGCCGCCGCCGAAGCGCGACTGGCCGACTTCATGGAGCGCATCGACCGCTACGACACGGCGCGCGACTACCCGGCGGTCAAGGGCCAGAGCTACCTGAGCGTGCACCTGCGCTTCGGCACGCTCTCGATCCGCCACCTCGCCCGCACGGCCCGAGACCACGCTGCCGCCGCCGGCCCGCGCGGCAGCCGTGGCGCCGAGGTGTTCCTCTCGGAGCTGATCTGGCGCGACTTCTACCAGCAGACATTGCATCACCTGCCGCACGTCGTCGGCTCGGCCTGCAAGCCGGAGTTCGACAAGGTGAAGTTCGAGCACGGCCGCCATGCCGACGAAGCCTTCGCCGCCTGGTGCGAAGGCCGCACGGGCTACCCCCTGGTCGACGCCGCGATGACGCAGATCAACCAGACCGGCTGGATGCACAACCGGCTGCGCATGGTGACGGCAAGCTTTCTCGTCAAGGACCTCGGCATCGACTGGCGCCGCGGCGAAGCCTACTTCGCCGTCCACCTCATCGACTACGACCTCGCCGCCAACAACGGTGGCTGGCAGTGGTCAGCCTCGACGGGCTGCGACGCGCAGCCGTGGTTTCGCATCTTCAACCCGGTGACGCAGAGCCGCCGGTTCGACCCGGAAGGCAAGTTCATCCGCCGCTACCTGCCGCAGCTCGCCGGGCTCGGCGACGACCTCATCCATGCGCCGTGGGAGGCCGGGCCGATCGAGCTCGAAGCCGCCGGCGTCGAGCTGGGTCGCAACTACCCGCGCCCGATCGTCGATCACGCCGAGGCGCGCGAGAAATCGCTGGCGCGCTATGCCGCGGTACGCCCCCCAAAGACAGCGCCCCTGTCATCCTGAGCGCAGCCAAGGAACTCGCCGTCGCGAACGACGAGACCCTTCGCTTCGCTCAGGGTGACAGCGATGGCTCCGACGTGGTCTGCGCGGCGGTGTAGCGGCCGACCAGCGCCAGCAGGTCCTCTTCCGAATAAGGCTTGCCGAGGTAGTGGTCGACGCCGAGCTCGGCGGCGTGATCGCGGTGCTTCTGGGCGATGCGCGAGGTGATCATGATCACCGGCAGCTCGCGCAGGCGGGCATCGGCGCGAATGTTGCGCACGAGGTCGAAGCCGTCCATGCGCGGCATCTCGATGTCGGAGAGCACGATGCTCGGCACTTCCTCGGCGAGCCGCTCGAGGGCGTCGAGGCCGTCCTTGGCGAGCGTGACGCGATAGCCCTCGCGCACCAGCAGCCGCTGCGTGACGCGACGCACCGTGAGCGAATCGTCGACGACGAGGACGAGCGGCGCCGCCGGCGGCGGTGCATCGATGAAGGCCGGTCCGGCGGGAGCCTGGCCGGCGTCGGCGCGACGCTGCGCCAGCTGGCCGGCGCGGGCCGCGTCGCCGTAGAGCGTGGCCAGCGCCACCGGGTTGTAGATGAGGGCGACGACGCCGGAGGCGAGCAGCGTCATGCCGGCGAGGCCGGGCAGGCGCGACAGCTGGGGCCCGAGGTTCTTGACCACGACTTCCTGGTTGCCGAGCACTTCGTCGACATGCACCGCGATGCGCTGCTGGGCGCTGCGAACGACGACGACGGTGCGCATCCGCTTGCCGCCTGCCTCGGGCCGGGCGCCGAGCTGGAGCAGGTCGCCGAGCCAGAAGAACGGCACCGTGCCGCTGCCGATCTCGTAGGCGCCGCTCGTGTACGAGGCCTCGATCTCCTCCGGCTTGGCCCGACGCACGATCTCGACCAGTGTCGACGGCACCGCGACCGTGCTGGTGCCGCAGCGCAGCATCACGACCTGCGTCACCGCCGTGGTGAGCGGCAGGATCAGCTTGAACGAGGTGCCCTGGCCCGCTGCAGTCGCCGTTTCGATGCGGCCGCCCATGGCGATCACCTCGGAGCGCACGACGTCCATGCCAACGCCGCGGCCGGCCAGCTCGGTCACGGTCTCGGCGGTGGAGAAGCCCGGCGTGAAGATGAAATTGGCGAGCTCGGCATCGGCAGGCACCGCGGCCGGATCGATCAGCTTCATGGCCGCGGCCTTGGCGCGGATGCGCGCCATGTCGAGGCCGGCGCCGTCGTCGCGGAACTCGACGCCGACCTCGTTGCCTTCGTGCGAAAGGGCAACGACGATGTTGCCGGTGGCGTCCTTGCCGGCGGCGCTGCGCTGGTCGGGTGCTTCGATGCCGTGCGTCACGCAGTTGCGAAGCAGGTGCTCGAACGAGCCGGTCATGCGGTCGAGCACGCCGCGGTCCACTTCGATCGAGCCGCCGACGATGTCGAGCCGAACCTGCTTGCCGGTTTCCTTCGCGGCCATGCGGACGACGCGATAGAGCCGATCCGAAAGGCCTTCGAATTCGACCATGCGCGTGCGCAGAAGATCGTCCTGCAGGTCGCGGGTCAGGCGCGCCTGCGCGACCAGCTCGTCTTCGGTGGTCTCGAGCGCGCGCTGCAGCGTGCGCTGTACGGTGGCGACGTCGTTGACCGACTCGGCCATCATCCGCGTCAGTTCCTGGAAGCGCGTGAAGCGGTCGAACTCGAGCGGATCGAACGCCTGCGACGCCGCCTTCGCCGCTTCCAGCCGCGACGTCATCTGCATCTCGCCCTGCAGCTCGATGTCGCGCAGCTGGCCGCGCAGGCGCTCGAGGTTGTCGGTGAGGTCGGCGAGCGAACCCTTGATGGCGCCGACGCCGGATTCGATCCGCGATCGCGTGATGCTGACCTCGCCGGCCTGGTTGACGAGTCGATCGAGCAGCGGCGCGCGAACGCGGACGGCCGACTGCGACGATGCCTGCGAGCGCTCGACCGGCTTGGCGACGGCGCTGCCCTTCTGGGCGAAGCGCGACCAGTCGATGGCCGGCAGTTCGATCGATGCCGACGGCCGCGCCTTGCCGCCCTTCCCGCGCGCCGGTGCGGGTGAAGATGCAGGGGGTGCAGGTGCTGCCGCGACGACGGCTTCCGGCTCGACCGCAGGCGCCTTCAGCAAAGCCGCGACCGGCGGTCCGCTGGCGACGCTCACCTCCGGCTGCGGCGGCAACGGTGCCGCTTGCGGCAACGGCGACGAGACGGCGGCGACCGCGTCGGCATAGGCCTGGGCATCGCGGTTACGCAGCGCTTCGAAGGCCTGCGTCATGCCATCGGCGCGGCCCTGCAGCGCCTCGATGTCTCCGGCCGTGGCGCCGGCGTCGGCCGCGGTCAGCCGCTCGATGCGGGTCTCGAGGCGGTGCGCCATCTCGCCGAGGCGCATGGCGCCGGCCAGGCGGGCGCCGCCCTTGAGCGTGTGCAGCGTGCGCATGCAGGCGGCGGCGTGTGCCGACGCGGCCGGTTGGGCCGCCCACTCGCGCAACTGGCCATCGAACTTCGGCAGCAGCTCCTGCGCTTCTTCCTCGAAGATGGGAAAGAGTTCGAGGTCGACGGCGTCGACCGCGTCGATGTCGTCGTCGACGTCGCCGAACTGGGCGACTCGAACCGCCGACGTCCGCGCCGTCTCGACCGGTGCGGCGCTGAGCGGCTTCAGCGCTGCGACGCCGAGCGGGCTGAACGGCGCGAGCGCGCCGAAGGAAGAAAGCGCGGGCTCGTCACCGTGCTCCAGCTCGGGTGCCGCCGCTACGGCCACCGCGGCGGACGCCTCGGGCTGGGGCACCGGCAAGGGTTCTATTTCGGGCTCGGGCTCGGGCTGTAGTTCAGGTTCTGGCTCGGGCATCGCCGCTTCGACGAGGGTCGAAGCCGGTTCTGCAGGAGCAGAGGGTTCGGCGGTTGCAACCTCGTCGGCGGCAACGACAGCGACCGCATCAGGCACCATCGCCGCCGGCTCTGCGGGCAGCTCGAGGTCGTGCAGGCTGAGAAGCGAATCGATCGCTTCCGGCTCCGGCGGCGATACCGTCTCCTTGCCTTCGGCCAGTTCCGAAGCGGCGGTGAGCGCCTCGAGACGGATTGCCGAACTGAGCTCGTGCTCGGCGAGCCGGGCCAGCAGTTCGGGAGCCGGCTCTCTCAGGAAGCCGGCTGCGAACTGGTGCAACAGGCGGCGGATCTCCTCGGCGGCGTAGACGAAGAGGCGCGCCTCTTCCTCGGTGCCGTGGCCGATCACCTGCGAGCGTGCCAGCGCATGCTCGAGGGCGCGCGCCAGTTGCGAGAGATCGGCAAAGCCGACCGTGGCCGAGCTGCCGGCAAGCGAATGCGCGAGCGCCACCGGCACTTCGCCGATCGGCCGGTGCAATTCCATCGCCCACTCGGCGATTTCGGTCATGAGGCGACGTGACAGCTCGTCGGGCTCGTTCAGGTAAATGTTGAAGAGCGGGATGCCGATCCGGAGCGGCCCGACGATCTTGACGTGCTCGTCGCCGCCAGACTCCAGCGGCGGCTGGCCGTCGATCTCGAAATCGACGCCGGAAGCACTGTCGCTGGCAGCGACGACCTCGGCGACCGGCAGCGACTCGCCGATCGAGAGGTCGAGCTGCAGATCAGGCACCATCGCCTCGGGCGCTGCAGCGCCGGCGCTCGGCGCCAAGCTGTGGATCAGCGATGGCGGCTCGCCGAAGCTGCCCAGATCGAGGTCGAGCGTCGACGGCGACGCCTCCGCGAACAGCTGATCGTTGGTCAGCGTCGTCAGCATCGCGTCGCCACCGTCGCGGGCATCGTCAAAGCGATCGAACATCGCCGACGCGTCGGCGCTCATCGGCGTCGGCGCGCCCGTCACTGCCGGGTTCAGCGTGCCGATGTCGACCGGTGCGTCGAGGCCGGAGAGGTCGAACTCGAACGAGACATCATCGACCGCAGGGTCGGCCTGCAGCGCAGCATGCTCGGTGACGACCGGCAGCGGCAACGGCCGCAGCTCGAGGTCGTCGCGGCTCGGCAGGTCGGCCGGCATACCGAACGGCAAGGCGATGTCGGACGATTCCGTGCCGGACTGCAGGCGCCGGGCCAGTCGGTCGGCGGCGAGCTTTACCTCGCCTTCGTTGCGGCCGTCGTCGCGGTGCTCGGCGATCGCCTCGACCCATTCGCCGAGGTGGCCCAGCGCCCAGGTCGAGAACTCGATCAGCGGTGGCTCGGCGGCGCGCTGGTCGGCGAGCTGCGTGTTGAAGACCTGTTCGCAAGCCCAGGCCGCTTCGCCGAACGCCTTCAGGCCCACCATCCGGCCGCTGCCCTTCAAGGTGTGGAAGCCGCGGCGAATCGTCGTCAGCAGGCCGAGGTCGTCGGGCGATGTCTGCAGTTCGGCGCAGGCCGCCTGGGCCGACTCGATGACCTCGCGCGCTTCCTCGAGGAAGACCTCCTGCATCTCGTCGTCGTGCTCGAGATCGCCGACCAGCGTGATGGTCTTGAGCGGCGCCAGCGGGATCGGCTCGCTGACCGGCGCCAGGCCCTGCGGCTCGGTGGCGGTGGCGACGAAATCGACGAGTGCCTCGGAGAGCTCGCCGCGGGCACTGGCGACGCTGACCGGATCGTCGGGTGCCTTGCCGATCGCCTCCTGCGCCTTAAGCACCGCCGCGGCGAGGGCCGGCTGGTCGGCGGCCTGCGCCTCGTGCGAGAGGCGCTCGAGGTCGCGGCTCACGTCGAGCAGCGGCACGTCGTCGCGCACCGAGCTGAAGGCCAGCATCTGCGCCTGCTCGATGAGCCGCGGCTCGACCGGCGAAGGGCCGGCGCTCGGCGCCGCGCTCCGGCCCATCACCGGCGCCAGCGTGCCGGCGTCGGCGTCGTAGACGAAGAGCGACTTCGCCATCTGCGGCTGCACGCTCAGCATGTCGATCAGGAAGCCGAGCGCCGACAGGTTGCCGGCGAGCCGGTCGAAGACGCCGGCAGCGCGGATCTTCTCGATGTCGATCTCGGTCGAGACAATGCCCTCGACCTCGGCCTTCATGCGCAGCAGCGCCTGCGATGCCGGCTCCATGCCGAGCACCGACAGCACACCGCGCATCGACGCCAGCTTGTGGGGCACGTCGACGAGGCCGGCGTGGTCCTTGGGATCGCGGAAGAACTGGTCGATCGCCTTCTCGACTTCGGAGAGCGAGGCCCGCAGCTCCTGGACGACGCTGCCCATCGTCTGCCGGTCGGAGACGCGCCGGTAGAGCTCCTCCATCCAGACCTCGAGTGGCTGCGGCGGCGAGCCGGCGCGCACGGCGGCGAGCCGCTCGCCGAGACGGCGGACGCGGTCGGCGTGATCGGGCTGGTCGAAGTCGCCGTCGTCGAGGGCGGCCTCGATGTAGAGCAGGCTGGTCGCCACTTCCATCGCCAGCTGCGGCGGCGGCGCTGCCTGCGAGGCCTGAGTCTGCGCGACCGCGGCCTGCAGCTCGGCGGCGAACGACTCGCCGAACGGGAACAGGCGCCGCAGCGAATCGCCGACCAGCGCGAACTGCTCGGAGAGGCCGGCCAGGCGATGCATCTCGCCGCCGGCGCTCGCCGACCACGATTCCTTGGCGGCGACGACGCGCTTCTTGGCGTGCAGCACGATCGCCGGATCGAAACGGCCGAGGACGCTGACGGAATAGTCGACCGGTACCTGCTCGACCAGCCCGTAGGCGGCGCGAACCGCGGTCAGCCGCGGCACCTTGGCGCGACCGGCGACACCGGACTGCGCGCAGAAGAAGAGGACGTCGCGGGCGAGCCGCTCGGAGACATCGGAGTCGCCGCGCTGCAGGATGCGGAACTGCGCCAGCAGGCGCGACGCGACCCGCTTGGTGAAGACGTCGAAGCCGAGCAGGCCGTGGTGCTGGGCCTCGAACAGGGCAGCGGCCAGGTTCCAGAAGGTGCGCACCTGCGGATGGTCCGAGCCGGCGCCGAGACCGGCACAGATGTCGCTCATTCTCGACGCCGCGGTCAGCGCCTGGGTGCCGCGCATCAGCGACAGCAGGTTGCCTTCGACCTCGGCGCGCGAGGTGTCGTCGGCCTGGCGCGCGATGGCTTGCGGGTCGCTCTCGACCTCGCGCCAGCGCCAGTCCATCGCCCACAGGTCGGCCGGATGGAAGCGATCGGCCTCGACGGCCTCCTGGACGGCGCGGTACTGCGGGAACAGCGACAGCGGCGAGACCTGCTTGCCGGCGAGGACGCGGCCGAGATAGTCGAGCAGGCCGAACGAAGCGTGCTCGATGTCGGCGACGAGTTCGGGCGTGAGCGATTGCGGTCGGCTGATGCTGCGCTGCACCGCGGTCTCGCTGGCACGCAGCACGATGGCCGCGGCCGGCAGGCCGACCAGTTCGAGGGCGCCGACGCCCTGGTGGATCTGCGAGCGCGCGGTGCGCAGCACGCCGGGATCGACGCTGTCGATGTCGGAACCGGTGACGGCTTCGGAGTCTTTCAGGAAGCGACGCAGCGACTTGTGGGCGGCGTCGAGCGAGCGGCGAAGTTCCTCGTGGACCCAGGCGACCGCGCTGAGATCGTCGCCCGACGCTTCGGTCTTCGGCAGTTCGTCCAAACCCATCAGGTGGCTGTCCATTAGGCGAACGCTCAGGCGATCTTGAATCGCGACACCGACTGCTTCAGCTCTTCGGCCGTGCGCGACAGCTCGCGCACCATCTGCGCCGTCGAGCGGGTGCCGTCGCCGGTCTGCTCGGTCACGGCGAAGATGTGCTGGATGTTCGCGGCGACGACGTTGGCCGACTGCGCTTCGGCCTGCGACTGCTGCGAGATCGAGGTCACGAGCTCCGTGAGCTGGCGCGTCACGCGGTCGATCTCGACCAGCGTGGTGCCGGCCGCGTCGGACAGGCGCGCTCCCTCGACCACGCCCTGGGTCGATCGCTCCATGGCGCCGACGGCGTCCTGGGTGTCGGTCTGGATCGTCTTGACGAGCGCCGCGATCTGCCGCGTCGCGTCGGCCGAGCGCTCGGCCAGCCGCTGCACTTCCTCGGCGACGACCGAGAAGCCGCGACCCGCTTCGCCGGCCGACGCTGCCTGGATGGCGGCGTTCAGCGCCAGCACGTTGGTCTGCTCGGTGATGTCCGAAATCAGCTCGGTGATCTCGCCGATCTCCTGCGACGATTCGCCGAGGCGCTTGATGCGCTTCGAGGTTTCCTGGATCTGGTCGCGGATCAGGTTCATGCCGCCGATCGTGTCCTGCACCGCCTGCCGGCCCGACTCGGCCGCGGCCAGCGACTGCTGCGCGACCTGCGCCGTTTCCTGCGCTTGCGCGGAGACGTTGTTGATGCGGCCGGCCATCTGCAGCACCGACTCGCCGGTGTCGCGGATCTCGCGCAGCTGCTCCGACGAGGTCGCCAGCAGCTCGGTCGAATTTGCTTCGACCTGCTCGGTCGTGGTCGTCACCCGCGCAGCCGTGCCCTGCACCTGCGAGACCAGCGTGCGCAACTCTTCCACGGTGTAGTTCACCGAGTCGGCGATGGCGCCCGTGATGTCTTCGGTGACGGTCGCCTGCTGCGTCAGGTCGCCTTCGGCAACACCCTGCAGCTCGTTCATCAGGCGAAGAATGGCGGCCTGGTTGGCGTCGTTGACGCGCTTGGCTTCCTTCTCCTGGCCTTCGGCCTCGAGCCGCCGCGATTGCGCCACCGATGCGCGCTGGTTCTGGTCGGTCACGTAGACGCGCAGCAGGCCGGCGCCGCCAGCAAGCACCAGCAGCGCCGACAGCAGCAGCAGCAGGATCGTCGTGCCGCCCAGGCCGGTCTCGAAGCCGAGCTTGTCCTGCACGACCTCGAGGTCCTTGCGGAGCGGCTCGCTGTCGCCGAGGATGTTGGTCTGGGCATCGCGCGCGGCGCTCAGGCCCGGCAGGTTGGCCAGGATTTCGCTGCCGCGTGTCTTCGTCTCCTGGTACTGCTTGACGAGCGCGATCAGGCGGTCGCGGATCTGCGGATCGCGGGCTCCCTGCAGGCCCATCTGGGCGTTGCCGTCGAGCAGGCCTTTCGAGATGTCGGCGAAGGCGTTCAGATCCTTGTCGAGCAGGAACACCGCTTCGGGGTTGACGCCCTGGGCGGTCAGGAAGTCGTTGGCCGACTTGCCGATCCGCTGCGTCAGCATCACCAGCTGGCTCAAGGCACCGACCTCGGCGGGATTGACGTCGCGCTGCAGCTTCAGCGACAGCAACGCTTCCGCGCTTTCGAGGAGGTCGAACGATGCCTTGTTGATGGCGCGCAGCGACTGGCCCACGTCGGTCAGTGCCTTCTGCTGACCCAGGATGACGGCGGCGTTCTTCTCGGCGCGGTCGACCAGCGGCAGCGCCGTGTCGAGCGCGTCCTGCACGCCAGCCGGCGCCGCGGCAACGCTGCCCTGGCCGTTCTTCAGGCTGCGCACGTTCGACGACAGCACGTCGGCACTTTCCTTCACGTCGGAGAACGCGCTGGCGACGCCGACCATGGCCTGCGACACCGACTTGGCGAGTCGCTGCGACTGCATCAGCGCCTGGCCGCTGGCGGCCACTTGAGCGGAGCCCCGGTTTGCCGAGAACGACGACATCACCGTCAGCACGATGAGGCCGACGAGGCCCAGGCCGAGGATGGCCAGGAGAATGCGCTGCTGCTCGCCGACCGGCCGGTTGCCGATCAGCGGCAAGGCGGCGCGTGTCGGCGCCATCTGCTGATCGGAGTCCTGCAGACGGGTCTCCGAGAACTCGGCCGTCTCCGACGGCTGCGCTTCGGAAATGATCGACGACGCCGACGCCGACGCCGGCTGCTCGTCGCCGGCATGGGTCGGCTGGGCGTCGAAGGCCGCGACGGCGCCGATGTCGGCGAGCGGCAGGTCGGTCGGCGCCAGCGAGGCGCTGCCGCCGCCGTTGATGTCGATGTACGCGGCGTCGTGCTCCAGTGCGTCGTGCTCCGGCCCGGTGGTGCCCTTCTGACCCCATCCCTTGATCTTGTTCACGAAGCTCATGTGGACCTCTTCAATTCCTTAGCCGACGATCCGAAGAAAGGATTCGTCGTTGGCGAGTTCGCCGAGATTGAGCTCCTGCCAGACGCGCGCCGAGGCATCGCGAAAGCGCGCACCTGCGAACGCCGGCCGCGCCGCGTCGTCGTCGGCATCGCGCGTGAGCTCGTCCTCGCTGCGCAGGCCCGACAGGCGATCGACGAGCAGCACGCAGTTGATGTTCAGCTCCTGGTTGAAGCCGACCAGGCGGGCCTGGTCCCGCCCGGTGTCCGCCGCCTTGACGCCGAGGAACCCCGCGAGGTCGACGACGCCGTGCAAGTGGCCGCGCAAGTTAGCCACGCCGAGGAACCAGCGGTGGCTGTGCGGCACCGCCAGCAGCGGCGACATCGCGAAGATCTCGCCGGCATCGCTCAGCGGAAACAGAAAACCGCGCGAGCTGCACTCGACGGCCAGCCACGCCTTGGCCAGCGGCTCGGTGCGGGCGGCCTGCAGCCGTTCGGCGAGCCGCGTCTGGAGATCGCGCAGGGCCTGCTTGTTTGCCATTCACTTCAACGCGCAGCGCCCGCCGGGCCGCCCCAAGGGCGCTGCCGCCCCCTCGGGGGGCAGCGAACGATTCGTGAGCGTGGGGGCACGATCAATCGAAGGCATGAATTTTCGCCATCAGCTCGGCCTGGTCGACCGGCTTGACGATGTAGTCGCGGGCACCCTGGCGCATGCCCCAGACCTTGTCGGTCTCCTGGTTCTTGCTCGTGCACATGATCACCGGCACCGTCGAGAAGCGCGGGTCGCGCGTGATGGCCCTCGTGAGCTGGAACCCGTTCTGGCCGGGCATCACGACATCCATCAGGATGAGGTCGGGCTTTTCCTCGCCGAGCCGCTTCATCGCCTCTTCGCCGTTCTCGGCCGTGCGCACCGCGAAGCCGTTCTTCCCGAGCATCTCCGAAAGATGATGCAGCTCGGTCTTCGAATCGTCGACGAGCAGGATCTTCTGGATCGTCATGGGGTCGCTTTCTTCATGCCGCGCTTCGGCGGTGCTGCTGCACCGCCTGCAACAGCTGGTCTTTGGTGAACGGCTTGGTGAGGTAGTCCTGGGAGCCGACCATCCGGCCGCGGGCCTTGTCGAACAGGCCGTCCTTCGACGACAGCATGATGATCGGCACGGTCTGGAACTTGGCGTTGCGCTTGATGATCGCGCAGGTCTGGTAGCCGTCGAGGCGCGGCATCAGGATGTCGCAGAAGATCAGATCGGGGTCGTGATCGTTGACTTTCGACAGCGCGTCGAAGCCATCTTCGGCGAGGAGAACCTCGTGGCCGCCCTGCTTCAGAAAGATCTCTGCACTGCGACGGATGGTGTTGCTGTCGTCGATGACCAACACCTTCAATACCGCGCTATCGGCTCCGGCCGCGTTCGTCACCTGGCGTTCTCCCTAAAAGCCGACGCGCAAGCGTTGCGTGGTCAGATCTGCACCATCTCGAAGTCTTCCTTGCGGGCACCGCATTCCGGACAGGTCCAGTTCATCGGCACGTCGGCCCATGCGGTTCCCGGCGACAGACCGTGTTCGGCATCGCCGGTCGATTCGTCGTAGATCCATCCGCAGATCAGGCACATCCAGGTGTTGGGGTCGCTCACGTCTCACTCGGGCCGGGGAATGCCTTCACTACAATGCAAACAGATTGTAGGCACGCGCCTTCGCGAAAACGCAGGGCTCTGTAGGTACATACGCAACATTCTTCACGTTCGCCTAGAGGTCTGTTCAAGGCTCTTGCGAATGTCTTCCACGGCGATTTCCGAGCGGCTTCCGATCATCCGATGACTGCCCTTCCACCCGCCGCCGACGCTGCCGCCGATCTCGAGGAGCAACCGGCGCCGGCCTGCGTGATGAGCTTCAACGTCAGCGACCCGAGCGGCGCTGGCGGTCTGGCCGGCGATGTCGCGACGATCGCGGCGATGGGCGCGCACGCGCTGCCCGTCGTCACGAGCATCGTGATGCGCGACACCGCCGAGATCTTCGACCACCACGCGATCGATGCCGATGTGATCGTCGAGCAGGCCCGCATCGTCCTCGAGGACGTGACCATCGCGGCCTGGAAGGTCGGCTTCCTCGGCTCGACCGAGGGCGTCAGCGCCGTCGCCGAGATCCTTTCCGACTACCCCGACGTGCCCCTCGTCGCCTATCTGCCGAACCTCGCCTGGGTGGAAGAAGACGAGCAGCAGTCGTACCTCGAAGCGTTCCGCGACCTGGTGCTGCCGCAGACTGAGGTCCTCGTCGGCAGCCACCAGACGCTCACCGACTTTCTGATGCCGGAATGGGAAGGCGAGCGGCCGCCGTCGTCGCGCGAGATCGCCGTGGCCGCGGCCAAGCATGGCACCCGCTATGTGCTCGTGACCAGCGTGCCCCTGCCCGACCAGTTCCTCGACAACGTGCTCGCCAATGCTCAGGGAGCGATCACCGGCGAGAAGTTCGAGCGCTTCGAGACGACCTTCGTCGGCGCCGGCGAGACGCTCTCGGCGGCGCTGGCGGCGCTGCTCGCGACCGGCGTCGAGCTGCACGCGGCCGTCGGCGAAGCACTCGCCTTCCTCGACCAGGCGCTCGACGCCGGCTTTCGCCCCGGCATGGGCAACGTCGTGCCCGACCGCTTCTTCTGGGCCCTGCCGGAAGGCGACGAGGAGATCGAAGGCGAGGCGCCGGCCGAGCCCGGCCCGGCGGAGGCCGAGGCGACCAGCGCGCCGAAGAATCCGCGCCATGTCCACTGACGGCGCGGCTGTCGCCGGCGACGGCAACAACGCCAGGCTCTTCGAGCAGGCCCGGCGCGTCATCCCCGGCGGCGTCAACTCGCCGGTGCGCGCCTTTCGCGCCGTCGGCGGCACGCCGCGCTTCATCGCCCGCGGCGACGGCGCCACCATCACCGACGCCGACGGCCGCCGCTACATCGACTACATCGGCTCCTGGGGGCCGATGATCCTCGGCCACCGCCACCCGGCGGTCCAGGCCGCCGTGCACGCCGCCGTCGACGACGGACTGTCGTTCGGCGCGCCGACCGAGCGCGAGACCCTGCTCGCCGAAGCGATCCTGCAGCACGTGCCGAGCATGGAGCAACTGCGCTTCGTGAGCTCGGGCACGGAGGCGGCGATGAGCGCGCTCCGGCTGGCGCGCGGCGCCACCGGCCGCAACGTCATCGTCAAGTTCGAGGGCTGCTACCACGGCCACGCCGACGCCCTGCTCGTCAAGGCCGGCTCGGGCCTGGCCACCTTCGGCCATCCGACCAGCGCCGGCGTGCCCGAGGCCGTCGTCCGCGACACGCTGGTTCTCGAATACAACAATGTCGCCCAGCTCGACGAAGCCTTCGCGCTGCACGGCGAGCGGATCGCCTGCGTGATGATCGAGCCGATCTGCGGCAACATGAATTTCGTGCGCGCTTCGCTGCCGTTCATGAAGCGGCTCCGCGAGCTGACGAGCAGGCACGGCGCCCTGCTGGTGTTCGACGAAGTCATGACCGGCTTTCGCGTCGCCCTCGGCGGTGCCCAGGCGCTCTACGCGCGCGACCTGCCCGGTTTCGCGCCCGACCTCTCGGTGTTCGGCAAGGTCATCGGCGGCGGCATGCCGCTGGCCGCGTTCGGCGGCAAGCGCGCGGTGATGGAGCAGCTGGCGCCGCTCGGCCCCGTCTACCAGGCCGGCACGCTCTCGGGCAATCCGGTCGCCACCGCCTGCGGGCTGGCGACGCTGCAGGAGATCTCGCGGCCCGGATTCTTCGAGGCGCTGTCGGCGCGCACGCGCGACCTCGCATCGGGCCTCGGCGAAGCTGCGAAGGGCGCCGGCGTCGCCATGGCGACCGACAGCGAAGGCGGCATGTTCGGCTTCTTCTTCGCCACGACGCTGCCGCGCAACTACGGCGAGGTCATGGCCACCGACAAGGACCGCTTCAACCGCTTTTTCCACGCCATGCTCGACCGCGGCGTCTACCTGGCACCGGCGCTGTACGAAGCGGGCTTCGTGAGCTCCGCGCATTCGCAGGCCGACATCGCCGAGACCGTCGCGGCGGCAGCAGCCAGCCTGGGCGGGCACACCGACCGATAGCCAGAGCCCGCGGCTCTTGCAAAATGCCGTCTCGATTCGAAAGGATGATGGCGATGGCATGGCTTCGGTTCCTGTTCGTTCTGGCGCTCGCGAACGCGGCGACAGCGGCGCATGCGCTGGTCTTCGCGGTCAACGAAGGCGTGACCTACCGGAACTCGAACGACGACATCCGCGCCCGCTACGCGACCGTCGCCACCGACCTCGGCAGGATCCTGCGCCAGCCGGTCACGATCGAACCGGTCGCCGACTATTCGTCGCGGCGCAAAGGGCTCTCGGCCCGCGAGTACGACCTCGCGCTCGTGCATCCTGCGCACCTGTCGGTGATGGCGATCCGCAGCAACGGTTACCACCTGATCGCGGTGACCAAGGGCTACCAGAACTACACCGCCAGCTTCCTCGTCCGTGCCGACTCGACGGCGAAGACGCTCGCCGATCTGAAGGACGGTGCCTTCGGCGCACCCGAGGAAAACTCGATCACCGCCTGGATGGTCCGTGCTTCGCTGCGCGACACCTTCGGCGGTACGCCGCCGGTGCGCTACTTCTACACGCGCTTCCAGGACGCGGTGCCGTTCTTCGTCGACAACGGCCTGACCAAGAGCGCCGCCACGGCGTCCGACAGCGTCGTCAAGGCGTGGCTCGCCGAGGGCGGCCGCGTGCTCGCGAAGTCGAAGCCGGTACCGATCAAGCACATGCTGGCGAGCCCCGCGCTCAGCGCCGACCAGGTTCTGAAGGTGCGTGAGTACCTGGTCGGTCTCGACGGCAGCGAAGAGGGCCGGAAAAAACTCGAGGGCATCAAGTACCAAGGCTTCGCGCCGCACAGCGAGGCCGACATCCTCGCCATCGGAAAGTGGCTGGGGCTGTAGGCCGGATTCGTTTCATGCACCTGCACGTCCTCGGCATCTGCGGCACCTTCATGGGCGGCATCGCCGCGATCGCGCGCGAGGCGGGCCACCGCGTCACCGGCTGCGACGCCAACGTCTATCCGCCGATGAGCGAGCAGCTCGCCGCGCTCGGCATCGAGCTCGTCGAAGGCTACGACCCGGCCCAGTTGGCGCTCGCACCGGACCTGTTCGTGATCGGCAACGCCATCACCCGCGGCAACCCGCTGCTCGAGGCCCTGCTCGACGCCGGCTCGCCCTACACCAGCGGCCCGCAGTGGCTGGCCGATCACGTGCTCGCCGGCCGCCACGTGCTCGCCGTTGCCGGAACCCACGGCAAGACCGGCACGACCTCGATGCTTGCCTGGCTGCTCGACCAGGCCGGCCTCGCGCCAGGCTTCCTGGTCGGCGGCGTGCCGCTCAACTTCGGCGTCTCGGCGCGTCTCGGCGGCGCCGGCGCACCGTTCGTGATCGAGGCCGACGAATACGACACTGCCTTCTTCGACAAGCGCAGCAAGTTCGTGCACTACCGGCCGCGCACGGCGATCCTCAACAACCTCGAGTTCGACCACGCCGACATCTTCGACGACCTCGCCGCCATCGAGCGCCAGTTCCACCATCTCGTGCGCACGGTGCCGGGCCGGGGCCGCCTCGTCGTCAATGCCCGCGAGGAGGCGCTGCAACGCGTTCTCGCGATGGGTTGCTGGAGCGAGGTGCAGCGCTTCGGCGGCAGGAAGGAAGCGCCCGGCATGCTGCGCGCACGCGGCGAACCGCACGCCTTCGACGTGCTGCGCGGCTCGCTGAAGATCGCCCGCGTCGAATGGTCGCTGCTCGGCGAACACAACCAGCTCAATGCGCTGGCCGCGATGGCTGCGGCCGAGCACGTCGGCGTCGCTGCCCCGGACTCGGCGCGGGCGCTGGCCGGCTTTCGCAACGTGCGGCGCCGTCTCGAGCTGAAGGGCACGGCGAACGGCGTTGCCGTCTACGACGATTTCGCGCATCACCCGACGGCGATGCGGACCACCATCGACGGCCTGCGTCGCAAGGTCGGCGCCGCCCGCATCCTGGTCGCCTTCGAGCCGCGCTCGAACACCATGAAGCTCGGCGCCGTCAAGGCGCAGTTGCCGTGGGCGCTCGAAGACGCCGATCTCGTGTTCTGCCACAGCGGCGGCCTCACGTGGGACGCAGCCCAGGCGCTGTTGCCGCTTGGCGGCCGCGCCGTGGTCTCGGCCAGTGTCGACGAACTGGTCGGCCGCGTCGTCGCGGCCGCCCGGCCCGGCGACCATGTGCTCTGCATGAGCAACGGCGGCTTCGGCGGTGTCCATCCCAAGCTTCTGGCCGCGCTGACCTCGGCAGCGCTGCCGCCAGCCGAGCGCGCACAGGCGTGAGCGTCGGCCCGGTTTCGCACCTGCTCTACCTGCACGGCTTTCGCTCGTCGCCGCAATCGACCAAGGCGCGACAGGTCGGCGCCTGGCTGGCCGCGCATCGGCCCGAGCTGCGCTTCTGGTGCCCGCAGCTGCCGGCGTCGCCGCAACGGGCGATGGCCGAGGTGTTCGCCGGCATCGCTTCGTGGCCGCACGACGGCATGGCCGTCTTCGGCAGCTCGCTCGGTGGCTTCTACGCCACCGTCGTCGCCGAGCGCACGGGTTGCCGGGCGGTGCTCCTCAACCCCGCCGTCGAGCCGGCCCGCGACCTCGCGGCTGCGATCGGCGAGACGACGGCATGGCACAGCGACGAGCCCTTCTTCTTTCGCCGCGAATACACCCACGAGCTGAAAGCGATGGCGCCGCCGCCGACGCTGACGAAGCTCGAGCGCTACTTGGCCGTGATCGCCAAGGGCGACGAGGTGCTGTCCTGGCGCGAGATGAGCGCACGCTATGCCGGTTGCCGGATCCGCCTGCTCGAAGGCAGTGATCATGCGATCGCCGACTTCGACGCCTACCTGCCGGAAACAATGGCCTTCGTCGGCCTCAGCCGCGGTTCCAGTGGATGATCGTCACGAGCACCCGGCCCCAGACCTCGACGTTGAACCAGAACAGGGCCACGAGCCCGGTCCAGCGCCTGAAGCGCCGCGCCCGATCGAGCCACACCGGCGAGTCGGTGCCGAGATTGATCGCCAGACTCAGCACCGCGCCGACCGCCATCAGCAGCGCGAGAACACCGATGATCCAGCGAAAGATCGTCATCGCCTGAACCTGCCCAGAGTCGCGCCGCGGCGCTCTTGAATCACCAGGCGGGCGCCAGCTCGGCGAGGCCGCGGGGCGCCTCGGCCTCGTTCTCGAAGGTGACGATCTCCCATGCCGTCGGGTCGGCAAGCAGCGTGCGCACGAGCTTGTTGTTGAGGGCGTGGCCCGACTTGAAGGCGCGATAGGCGGCGAGCAGCGGGTGGCCGACCATCACCATGTCGCCGATGGCGTCGAGGATCTTGTGCTTAACGAACTCGTCGTCGTAGCGAAGGCCGCCGCTGTTGAGGACCTTGAACTCGTCGACGACGACGGCGTTGTCGAGGCTGCCGCCGAGCGCCAGGCCGCGCGACCTCATCATCTCCACCTCCTTCGTGAAGCCGAAGGTGCGAGCGCGCGCGATCTGCCGCGTGTATTGGCCCGAGCCCATGTCGAAGACGAAGCGCTGGC